>Ga0187786_10000014_pt1 | contig 66303 bp, 57 predicted proteins | sample 0815_BV2_10_20_M_FD_132449 | JGI IMG/M metagenome (GOLD analysis project Ga0187786, IMG submission 132449) | Tropical peat soil microbial communities from peatlands in Department of Meta, Colombia - 0815_BV2_10_20_MG | ecosystem: Environmental > Terrestrial > Soil > Wetlands > Peat | place...
CGGGCATGCCCGCAGCGCCATAGTCTTCGACATCATGTCGAGATATTTCAGATACAAGGGCTTCGACATGAAGTTTGTGCGGAACTTTACGGACATCGACGACAAGATTATCAGGCGGGCCAACGAGGAAGGCTCGACCTGGGATGCTGTCGCAAAAAAATATATATCCGAGTATTATGCCGACATGGACGCGCTTGGGGTCGCGCGCGCAGATGTTGAGCCGAAGGCGACCGATCATATTCATGAGATGATAAGTGTAGTGCAAGGCCTGCTCGATAAAGGCTTTGCTTACGAAGTGCAAGAAGGTGAAAACAGAAGTGTCTATTTTTCAGTCGATAAGTTTACCAGCTACGGTAAACTCTCAAAAAAAGATCTGGAAGACCTTGTTTCCGGAGCCCGTGTTGACGTCAATGAGCGCAAGCAGAGTCCGGCCGATTTCGCCCTCTGGAAAGCCTCAAAGGAAGGCGAGCCCTGGTGGGAAAGTCCCTGGGGCAAAGGCAGGCCGGGATGGCATATCGAGTGTACGGCTATGGTTATAAAGCATCTTGGTGAGTCAATAGATATACACGGCGGGGGCGCTGATTTGATTTTCCCGCATCATGAAAACGAGATTGCACAATCAGAGGCATACACCGGCAAGCCCTTTGCACGCTATTGGGTGCACAACGGCTTTATAACCATTGACAAAGAAAAGATGTCAAAGTCTCTCGGCAATTTCTTCACAATCCGGGATATACTGGCAAAATATGATGCCGAGATAATCAGGCTATTTCTGTTATCCAGTCATTACCGCAGCCCGATAGAATTTTCTCATGAGCAGCTGAGAGATGCCGAATCCTCGCTCGACCGTCTTTACAGCACTGTTTCTCGTATGGATGATTTCATCTCAAAGCCCGCTGACACAGCCAGTAAGAGCATATCTCAGGGGTGTGCACTTGAAACTCTGCTTGCCGAATTTAAAGACCGCTTTGAAGAGGCGATGGATGATGATTTCAATACTGCGCTGGCTCTTGGGTTGATTTTTGAGCTTGTCAGAGAGATTAATCGATGCCTCGATCTGAAACCATCAGGAACCGAGGCCGTGAAACTCTTTTCAAGGGCAAAAGAGGTCTTGAAGAATGCAGGCAATGTCCTGAACCTGTTCGGGCGTTCACCTCATGCATGGAATCTAAGCCTTTTAAAGGCCAAGAAGATCCCACTGACAGAAGCCGACATTGAAAACAGGATCGGCCAAAGAAAGACTGCACGCTCAAATAAAGACTGGACAAAGGCTGACAGTGTCAGGAAGCAACTGGAAGAGCTTGGCGTGCTCCTTGAGGATAAGAAAGATGGCACGACATGGAAAATCAAGATCCAGTAGCTTTGATAGGCCGCGTTCAGGATCATCGGCTAATGAAGATTTTTATATTTATGGTGTAAACCCCGTTTCGGAAGCTCTGAAGTCGGGCGCTAAGATAAAGGCTCTGTTTATCAATAAGCAATCCTCAGGCAATATGCGTAATTTAATAGAGCTTGCCGGGTCCGGGCGTATCCCGGTCACGCTTGTCGAAAAGGATTTCTTCGATTCGCGGTTCGACAAGGGACACCAGGGGATTGCCGCATCAGTTAGCCAAAAGAAAATTGACAATATAGAGAATATTATTGATCGCGCCTTCTCAAAAAAATCCGCGCCTTTGTTCATAATCCTGGACTGCATTGAGGACCCGCACAATTTCGGCGCAATATTGCGCGTCGCAGATGCTGCCGGTGTAGACGGTGTAGTATTCCAGACGCGGAGATCTGCAAGCTTGACACCAACCGTCTATAAGGCATCTGCAGGAGCCATTCACCATATAGACCTGGCTGAAGTCGTAAATATCAAACATGCTATAGCCTTGATGAAAGACAGGGATGTCACTATTGTCGGAGCGGAGGCTGATGCACCTTTAAATGTATGGGATGTTGACCTAAAGACACCTATGGCTTTAATTGTCGGATCAGAAGGAGAAGGCATGCGCCGCACAGTAAAGGACATGTGCGACATAATCGTAAGACTGCCGATGAAGGGAGTTGTAAATTCATTGAATGTGTCCGTTGCAACAGGAATAATAGCCTACGAGGCAATGCGGCAGCGGACTCAATTGTAAGGGCGCGTATTACCGCGCCCTAAATAAAGTTACTGTTCTTTAATCCAGGCCGGTTTCTGAGCCTTCTTCATGCTCTCGACTTTGTCCCCTACCATCTGGGTTTGGAACATGATCCGCAAGTCGTTAGGATTGTATGAAGCAGCCAGGGCGTCATCCTTTGTCAGCATCTCCTCCTGCACAAGCTTGAACAAGTGCTGGTTGAAAGTCTGCATCTTGTAAAGCTTGGCGGATTCCTCGATTGTCTTGTCGATCTGGTCAAGCTTCTCATCGGTTATTAGCTTCTTTATAGTTGGGGTATTAATCATAATCTCCATAACAGCCATTCTGCCGGAGCCATCCGATTTTTTTATCAGCTTTTGTGCAACTGTAGCTATGAGGGCCATTGCAGTTCTGATCCTTATATGGTTCTGCTGCGCCGGCTCAAATGCGTCAATGATTCTGCTTATGGATTGCTTAGCATACGTTGTATGAAGCGTGCTGACAACAACATGGCCTGTTTCAGATGCTGTAAGCGCCGTATGGATCGTTTCCGGATCGCGCATTTCTCCGACGAGAATTACATCGGGGTCCTGCCGGAGAGCATGTTTCAGTGCTTCTGAAAAAGAGCGTGTGTCGTTGCCGACTTCGCGTTGATTTATGGCGCATTTTTTATCAGTATGCAGGAATTCGATCGGGTCCTCTATAGTGACGATGTGCTTATCCACCCGCTCGTTCAGGTAATCAACCATTGCCGCCAAAGTGGTTGATTTTCCGCTGCCGGTTGGCCCTGTCACAAGTATCAACCCCTGTTCACGCGCAATGATCTCTCGAAGCACCTCGGGCAATCCAAGATCATCCAGCGTCGCGATCTTGATGGGGATAACCCTGAACACTCCTCCCAGCTTGTCCATTTGATAAAAATAATTGCCCCTGAAACGTGCAAGCTCTTCGATAAGATATGAGAAATCGAGCTCTCGCTCACGTTCCAGCCTGTCGCGCTGCACCCCGTTAAGGATGGGCAGCAGGAGATCTTCCATGTCCTTTCTTCCAATGATTGGGAATTCAGTAGGAAGGAGGTCTCCCCTTATCCTAAAAAGGGGCGGTCTCCCGACCTTGAGATGGAGGTCAGAGCCACCACGTTTGATCAACTCTCTCAGATAAAAGTTAAGGTTTGGCTCGATCCCTGATACTTCGACCTTGCCCATAGATGTCTTGCCGGCCGGCAGACTTTCAGGTGCAAGCTTCACGACTGCGCCAAGCATGCCCTCCTGCACAAACAGGCTGCACCTGAACTTTACTGTGCCTTGATATTCATAGGTGAAATCCACAGCCCTGCGCTTCTGGAGTATCTGCTTCTGATTTTCTGTCAACATAGGAACTACGATAGCTTCGAGCATCTTTTGCGTAAGCGGAGGTAATTCCAGTTGTAACGGGTTGCCTTTGATTCTGACAATTGGCGGACGCCCGATGCGAAGATGGAGGTCGCTGCCTCCTTTGTCCAGCAACTCCTTCAGACAATCATCAATGGTCATGCGATAACTCCTGTTTATTGGGTCTTTATGCCCATAGCAGCAAGCTTGAGCCTCAGAGTGTCGGGGTTGTTAGCCTTGGAAAAAGCGTCATCGATCGTTATGAGTCTATCCCTAACCAGTTCTGCAAGAGATGCCTCAAGGGTTGTCATGCCCTGCTTGGCACCGGTCTCGATCGCTGAATAGATCTGATGAGTCTTACCTTCTCTTATAAGATTTGATACGGCGTGGGTTACTATCATCAGTTCACGCGCCGCCACGCGACCCCTGCCGTCAGCCTTCGGAAGCAGCTGCTGACATATAACCGCCTTAAGCGTTGATGCCAGCTGAACCCTCATCTGCTGCTGCTGATGCGGGGGGAATACGTCTATGACACGGTCTACCGTCTGTGGAGCATCCTGGGTATGCAAAGTTGCAAAAACCAGGTGACCGGTTTCAGCTGAGGTAACCGCCAGTTGTATGGTTTCAAGGTCACGCATTTCACCAACCAATATTACATCCGGGTCCTGTCTAAGGCAATGCTTAAGAGCATCGGAAAATGAATGCGTGTTCATGCCGACCTCCCTCTGCCTCACAATACAGTGTTTATGGTCAAAAACGAATTCTATGGGGTCTTCTATGGTAATAATATGTTCACGCCTCTCAGTGTTAATGATATCGATCATACTTGCCAGAGTTGTGGACTTCCCAGAGCCGGTCGGGCCGGTCACAAGTATTAGACCCCTGGGCAGCTTGGTCAGGGCTATGGCTGCGTCAGAGAGGCGGATTTCCTTGGATGAAGGGATTTTGCTGGGTATCAGTCTCAGAACAGCCTCTATGCCGTTCTTCTGGGACAGGACATTCACTCTAAATCTGCTCAAACCGGGCACGTTATATGAAAAGTCGAGCTCCAGCTTCTCTTCAAATCTTCCAATCTGATCTTGGTAAAGCATGCTGTATATAAGGCCTTTTGACGCTTCTTCAGTTAGAACCGGGAATTGTTTAAGAGGATGCATACTTCCATTTATCCGGACCATAGGTGGCTTGCCGACAACAATGTGGATATCCGAGGCCTTATTCTGGGCCCCTGCCACCAGAATATCTATCATCTCCATAAAGACCAACCCCCTCTGCCGGACAGGCCGGCTTCAACAGTATTAATTTGGGAAACGTCTACTCGGATTATACCACAATTACGCGCCAAGAGAGCTTGCATAAATCACAATTTTATTTTTAGTATAAGGATTATGGTGGATATCCTGAAAAAAATATTCGGCACTAAAAATGAACGCGAATTAAAAAGACTTTTCAAGGCTGTTGATGAAATCAACGCCATCGAAAACATCGTCTCATCGTTGAGCAACGAGCAGTTGTCTGCCAAGACTGTTGAATTTAGAGAGCTTATCAGCCAGGGCAAATCTCTCGACGATATAAGAAACGAAGCATTTGCAGTGGTAAGAGAAGCTTCGAAGCGACAGCTGAACATGCGCCACTTCGATGTGCAGCTGATAGGCGGCATTGCCCTTCACGAAGGAAAGATAGCGGAAATGAAGACAGGTGAAGGAAAGACACTTGTCGCGACTCTTTCAGTATACTTAAATGCCATTGAAGGCAAAGGCGTCCATGTTGTGACCGTAAATGATTATCTTGCTAAAAGAGACGCTCAGTGGATGGGGCAGATATATGACTTCCTTGGCCTTTCAATCGGTGTAATTCAGCACGACTATTCATTTCTCTTTGATCGCTCATTCAGGTCCAGTGACAAGAGGTTCGACTATCTGCGGCCTTGCACGAGAAGGGAAGCATATCTTGCCGACATAACTTACGGTACAAACAACGAATTCGGATTTGATTATCTTAGGGACAATATGAAGTACGATCTTTCGGACTTCAGCCAGCGGGAATTGAACTATGCCATTGTAGACGAAGTGGACAGCATACTTATCGACGAAGCCAGAACACCGCTCATTATATCCGGCCCGTCGGAGGAATCGACTGATAAATATTACAAGATCAACAGGATCATCCCGAACCTGAAGCCCGTTGCGCTGGATGAAAACGGCAATATCCTCTCAGGTGACTTTAAGGTCGATGAAAAACTCAAGACAGTCACATTGAGCGATTCGGGGAGCGCTAAAGTCGAACGCCTCTTGGGTGTATCTAATCTTTATGACCCATCAAATATAGAGCTGGTGCACCACGTTCTGCAGGCCCTTAGGGCATACCATCTTTATAAGCTGGATGTCGAATATGTGGTTAAGGACGGGGAAGTAATCATCGTCGACGAGTTTACCGGACGATTGATGCCCGGAAGACGCTGGAGCGACGGACTGCATCAGGCAATAGAGGCAAAAGAAGGAGTTAAGATAGCCAGCGAGAACCAGACGCTCGCCACTATCACCTTCCAGAACTTGTTCAGGATGTACGGCAAGCTCGCCGGAATGACCGGCACCGCAGATACCGAAGCTGCAGAATTTGCGCAGATATACAATCTTGAAGTGCTGGTCATTCCAACTAACAAGCCTATGAAAAGGGCTGACAGCGCGGACGTGGTATACAAGAACCAGAACGGCAAATTCAACGCAGTTATCGGGGAAATAGAGGAATGCAACAAGAAAGGACAGCCTGTTTTGGTCGGCACAACATCGATAGAAAAATCTGAGCTGCTGAGCAACCTGCTCAAGAGAAAACAAATCAAGCATGCCGTCCTTAATGCTAAATTTCATGAGAAAGAGGCAGAAATCGTAGCACAGGCCGGCAGATATGGAGCTGTGACAATAGCGACAAACATGGCCGGGCGAGGCACGGATATTGTCCTGGGCGGCAATCCCAACGGTCTGGCGGCAGAACTCCTGAAAGACAGCGAATCCTACACGGACGATGCGTTCAATGCAGCTCTCGAGAAGGCGCGCGAAATCTGCAACAAAGAGAAAGCTTTGGTTCTTGAGGCAGGAGGCTTGAATATAATCGGTACCGAACGGCATGAGGCGCGCAGAATAGACAATCAGCTTCGTGGCAGATCTGGCCGACAAGGGGATCCGGGCGCTTCACGGTTTTATCTCTCTCTCGAAGACGACCTTATGCGTATATTCGGTTCCGACAAAATAAACAGTTTGATGAACCTGCTGAAGATGGATGAAGACATCCCGATCGAAAACAAGATGGTAACAAAAGCGATAGAAAACGCACAGAAAAAAGTTGAAGCGCATAATTTTGATATCAGGAAGCATCTTCTGGAATATGACGATGTCATGAACAAGCAGCGGACCGAGATTTATTCATTCAGAAAAGAGATACTCCTCGGCGAATCATTAAAGCCCAAGGTCTTGGACATGATCGAAGACATCGTTGACGACTTTATCTTCGTATACTGCCCCGAAGATCGATATGACGAGTGGGATCTACCCGGCTTGTCGGCAGCTCTTGAAGGCTCCTATGGAATAAAACCGCCTCTTGACGGATTCAAGGGGGCTGCTGACCTGCGAGAGCTTCTAATTTCCTCTTTAACGGATGCATATGAGAAGAAAGAGGCGGATTCCGGCAACGATATTATGCGCTATCTAGAAAAAATGGTACTGCTGCAGATTATAGATACCCAATGGAAGGACCATCTTCTCAATATTGACCACCTGAAAGAAGGCATCGGGCTTAGAGGATACGCCCAGAAAGATCCTTTGGTAGAATATAAGAAAGAAGCTTTTGAATTGTTTGCCGATATGTCTGATCGTATAAAATCTGAGGCTCTGACCAGGCTCTTCAAGATTCAAGTTGTGCATGAGGATGCTGAGGTTAAGCTGCAGAAAGAACAGCAACGCCTTGTTTACAACAGATCGGATGGTGACGGTGGCGCGCGGCAACCTGTACATAAGGATCACAAGGTCGGAAGAAATGAGCCTTGTCCCTGCGGCAGCGGCAAGAAATACAAGAAGTGCTGCGCAAATAAATAATTCTCTTTGCCTGTTCAACAAAAGAGGGTGACTAATGGGGACTGAAGAGAGAAGAAAATATGAGAGGGTAAGCACAACCGTAAAGATGAAGTTGCCCGGGGATACAGAGTGGACTGATTGCACTTCTTCAAATATAAGCGCCGGCGGTCTTTTTTTTGAATCAAACCGCCGTCTGGAAATCGGCGATAATGTTACAATGCAGTTCATGCTGCATTCTAAAACCGGCACTGCAGGTAATGTGCACTTCATTGTTTCAGCAAGAGTTATCAGAATTATTCCCTATTGCGGGATTTTCCAGATCGCCGTCGAGTTTGTTATAGAGGAAGATGTCAGAAAAGAGATACTGAAGCTGGTCGAGCTCATCAAAAGTCAAAACCTCAAAATCGAGCGTCCTACAACCTTAGACGCCGTATTGCATAAGAAAAAAGAGGAAAATAAAGAACAACAATAACGCTGCTGCCCACAGTGTTCTGCAAATTACGCCGCACCAATTCTAATTGCTCGTAATATTGTACATAAAGACCACTTTTATTAGTGACGATTGCAAATTGCATTAGTGATTGGCTGTAAACTACCCGCCGACTTATCTCGAAATTGATATCAGGCGAGCGAGAAAATGCTCATCATACAGTTAATAACATAAAATTGAAAGGGGGCCAAAGCCCCCTTAGGAGAGATAAGCTATTTCTCAGTCTTTTTGTGATAATGATGTGAACGTTTTGGATGACAGGCCTTCAAATCGTCAGGGGTTTGTGCCTTTTCAATACATTCTCTGATCTCTTTGAGCTTGGCTATTGCCTTGTCGTTTCGTTCAAGCTTGTTAGCCTTCATCTCTTCAAATGAGAGCTTCGGTTTAGCATTAGCCTTCGGGGCTGGGGCTGTAGGCGCAGACTGAATCTGGTCCTCCGCCGCAAATACGAAAGAGGATGTGATCAGAAATGCTAATAAAACTGTCAGTGCTATAATACCCTTCATCTTTGTTTCACCTCCTTTCCTGGTTGAAAAGACAATATCAGCATGAACTATGCAGCGAGCGGATCTTGTTTTTATCAACATATTTATATTATTAATCAGGATACTCTTTAATCTTTCGAGTGTCAATCAAATCTAATATGCTTATGCAGGATAATTGGCATGAACGCTTATTATCGCATGGAATGCGCAATTTGCATTTTCATCTCCATCAGCAGTATGGCTATTTGGAAAATCGAAAGATTAGAAATATACTAAGAACTGTTGATAGACATTGAGCAATCATTTGAAACAAAAAATATAAAGGGAGACAACTGATGAAGAAACTATTTTGGATGATGTTACTATTGATCGCGTTAATTATTGTCCCGATACCAGTATTGGCGCAGGTAAATATTAATATAGGAATACCTCTGCCACCACCAATTGTATTTTCTGCATCTCCGGATCTGATAGTACTACCTGAGACGAGCGGTGTGTATGTTGATCCTGATATAGATGTAGATCTGTATTTCTGGAATGGGTTTTGGTGGCGTCTGTGGGAGGGCCGTTGGTATCGCTCATCCTATTATGACAGAGACTGGGTCTACTATAACAATGTCCCAAGCTTCTATTTCGATTTGGACAGGCATTGGAGAGATTATTACAGAAATCATAACTGGTACGGGCATAGATGGGATTACCGGCGGATTCCATATCAGCAGATCCAGCGGAACTGGAAACAGTGGCAAGTTGACAAATCTTGGGGAGGACAAAAAACCTGGGGCGTCAAGGATTATCCACCACGGACCGAAGGACATACCCAGATATTGAGAAAACAGAGACAAGAGGAATACCGGCAAAGACCTGAAGTTCAGAAACATCAGCAATATATGCAGCAACAAAGACAGCAGCAAGGGTTTGAGGAACGGCGCGGCAGAGGGGAGGATGAACGGAGAGCGGGAGAGGATCACAGAAGGTAACGGATATTAATAAGTACTGTCCGGACCTCTTTATTTTGCAACAATTATTGTTCTACACTTTATCAATGATGGAACAAGAGGAGAATGCACAGGTATCCTCCTCTTGTTCTAAAGTAACTTTCGCTAAAGGAATAATCATATATACCACCTAACAACTGTAGATGTATAATTTTCAGACTCGGCTGATGGCAGCATTCTATTGCGTGGAATCCTTTTTGCCACTCAAACAACATTTCTTATGCTACCAGCTCATCTTTATAGCAAGGATGTACGCCTGGCAATTCTATAAGCAATCTACAACACTATTCAACAGAGGGTAGTGTCTCAAAAATTGTATAGCGATGTCATATTGCAAAATGCCATAAGATTGCAATTTGCAATACCAATTATGATGTATATGCTATTTTTCCACCTGTATTTCAATATGATATATAACGGCATGCAATTTGCTAATTATTTATATCTTCGTGCTGAGTATGGCTTGAAACCTTGCTCAATACGGTAACTTAGGGGGTTAAATATGAGGCTAACAAGATTAATGGACATCAAAATATCGATAAAGATCATAGGACTTTCTGTTTTTGGCATTATCATGATGCTCATAGGCCTCTTCTCATTTTACCTTCCGCTTATGCAGTCTCGCCTGATAGAACAGAAAAGAGAGACAACCAGAAACACTGTAGATGTTGCGTTTTCATTAGTAGCCGATTATGACCGCAGGGTTCAAAAAGGTGAATTGACTCTCCAAGATGCGCAGAGCAGAGCTATTTCGCGCATCAAAGATCTCAGATATGACAACATTGAATACTTCTGGATTAACGATATGCATCCGACAATGATTATGCATCCAATAAAATCCGAGTTGAACGGCAAAGATTTGAGTGATGTTAAGGATCCAAACGGCAAAAAGCTGTTTATTGAAATGGTTAAGGAATGCAAGGACAAGGGTGCCGGATATGTCGATTATATGTGGCCAAAGCCGGGACAAGAAAAACCGGTACCTAAAGTAAGTTACGTCAAACTCTATGCTCCTTGGGGATGGATTTTGGGAAGCGGCCTTTATGTCGACGATGTTATGACAGAAATTGCCAAAATAAGAAACAAGATCCTAGTGGGTTCAGCGATAATAAGTATTGCCATTATGCTGGCCTCCGTTTTTCTCTCAAGCATTTTAACCAAACCCCTTAAATTGGGAGTTGCATTCGCTAATAAGATGGCGCAGGGTGACTTCACAATTCCAGATTTAAAGGTAAGATTTAACGATGAAGTCGGAAAAATGGCTGTCGCCCTGAACAAAACAAAGAACGATTTAGGAAACATCTTAAATACGGCCATGTCAAGCGTTTCCAGCAGTTCGTCCCAGGTCGCCTCGGCTTCAGAGGAACTGTCTGCTACTGTAAAAGAAATAGGTCAAAGAATAGATGAGCAGGCCAGCAGGTCAGAGCGAGTGGCGACTGCTACTGCCCAAATGTCTCAGACTGTAATAGATGTTGCAAAGAATGCCTCCGGCATAGCAACATCGGCGGACAGTACTTTACGAACCGTCAAAGACGGAGAAGATGTTGTAGGAAAGTCCATTGAAGAAGTGAAGCGCATTTCCTCGAATGTCGTCCAAACTTCCGGAATTATAGCTGCTCTGGGCGAACGTTCACAGCAAATCGTTACAATAGTTGGCGTAATTGAAGATATTGCCGATCAAACAAATCTCTTGGCACTCAATGCGGCAATTGAAGCAGCCCGCGCAGGCGAACAAGGAAGGGGATTTGCTGTTGTAGCTGATGAAGTAAGAAAACTCGCAGAGAAAACTTCCAAGGCAACGTCTGAGGTCGCTTCGATGATAGGCGCTATTCGAGATGAAACAGCTAAAGCAGTTACTGCAATGGCCGAGAGTCAGGTTAGCGTTCAAAATGGGGTTTCACTTTCATCTGAGGCTGGAGCAGCGCTACGTGCGATTTTGGACAGCATGCAGCAGCTTCAATCCATGGTGCAGCAGATTGCGTCTGCCACTGAAGAAATGTCAACAGTTGCTGAACACATATCGGCAGATATCGAGGTTGTCGCTTCGGTTTCAAAAGAAACGAGTACCAGTACTCATGAAATTGAAACTGCGTCTATGAACCTTGCCAGACTATCAGCAGATCTTCAAAATGTAACAAGCAAGTTTAAAGTCAACGGCAATGGCAGCTATAACTAGTTTTGGGCGGCCACTGTGGCTTGTGCATTTTAGCGTGATAGTGATCGGGGGTTAGATGTCGACCAGAAGCAGAAATATAGGGTCGGCACTTTCTGAGCTAAATATTCCATGCAACAACCAGGTTGCGCGTCGATTTTTAAAAGGAACATGTAGCGCACAGGAATTTGCGCCGCCGGGAGCAAGGGAAAGATCAATTTTTAGCTTTTATCAATCTCGGTTTGTCTCTTCTGGCATTAACGATGCAAAAGAATCCGAACGGCTCGTTATACGGATTATACAGCTGGTGTACTGTATTGGGCGCGACATAGACCGTATCAAGGTATTTGATGAGTCGAGACTTGCTTCCCAGCCTAACTTTGCCCTTGCCTCTGATGCAGATAACAACATGTTCATGCCTGTGACTTTCCAGACTGCTATAACCTCCACTGGCCAGCTCAAAATACCTCAGATGGAATTTAGTGCTTTCTCCGCTTTTGCCTATCAGGATATTGCGGGTAATATCCGACCATCCGCCATCTTTCTGCTTGTACCGTTCCGCGATTACGCCGGTCCACCTGCACCCACCCCTGTGACGCCATATCCTGTCATAGTTGGATGTTGCTTTCTTGCCGGCAATGGGCAGATGCCAATCGCAGGCAGAACCCTCGCTTTTGTCTTTCTTTTGTTTCTTCGGCATGTTTTATTATATGCAAATCCTAACGTCACCACACAAGAAATTTTACCAGTTCTTAATTTACCGAGAATATGCTACTCTATTAATAGTAGTATCAGTATTTTCTTAAGGGGGGGAATATGGCCCAAAATCAAGGTGCATTGCCCGAAATATTGAAGGTCGGGGCTAACGAACTCGAGCTTGTAATATTCAAAATGTACGACAAAATGACTGACGGCAACATTGAGGTTTATTCTTATGGTATAAATGTTGCGAAAGTCCGCGAGATCATTCCGATGCCCCCGCTTACAAAAGTGCCTGATATGCCTGATTATGCTGAGGCCCTGGCTGAAGTTCGTGGAGAGGTAATACCTATAGTAAATCTCGGCAGATGGCTTAAATTCAATCCGGTCGATGATATGGACATAAAACGAAAAGTTGTAATACTGGAAATGCTGGGCACTACAGTCGGCATTATAGTGCACGAAGTTGAGCGTATCAGAAGGATAAAATGGGACCAGATAAAAGTGCCGCCCGCCCTGCTCCAGGCAAAGCACAGCGGGCGCATAACGGGAGTGACCAAGCTTGAAGATTCCGCCGACTCATTGCTGCTCATACTGGATCTGGAGAACGTTATATCAGAAATAGGTGCTCTCGCCTACAAGAAAGAAATTGTTCTGGAAGAAATGGAGCAGATTGCAAAAAAGAAGCTCAAAGGCAATGTCCTCATAGCTGATGATTCAGGTGTTGCCCGCAGGATACTCAAGGAACATCTTGAAAAGATAGGGCTCCACGTTATTGACAGTAACGATGGCAAGGCTGCCAAGGGCATTCTGAACGATTTTCTGGAAAGGATAGGCGACAAGCCAATCACAGACTATGTGCAGCTGGTAATCACTGATGTAGAGATGCCTGAGATGGACGGGCTCACACTCACAAAGATCATAAAAACTGACCCGAAGCTACAGGCTCTTCCCGTCATAGTCAATACGTCATTAAGCGGTTCTGAGAATAAGGACAAGGCTCAGTCGGTAGGGGCGGACGGCTATCTGGTTAAATTCGACCCGGCTTTGCTCTTCAAAGAGGTCTCTCGTTTTCTGTCTTCCTAAAACACGACCAGGCTTTTAAGAGACTCTTTTGCATTTGCCGTCAGGTTGTAAGCTCTGGCCGTTTCGTCAATGCGGAAACGATGAGTCACCAGTTTATCAGCTGTTATAACACCTTCTCTGATCAGCCTCATAGCCTCTTTTGTGTCATCCGGCCCGCATGAATAACTGGTAATAATCCTGATATCTTTGAAATAAATGTCATTAGGGTCAACAGCAAGGATGTCACCAGGCTTGGCCGGGGTAAAGAAAACGACCGTTCCCCCGCGTGCAACTGCCTTTATCCCTTGCTGCATGGCCTCTATACTGTTGGGGCCAGCAATTACTATTTGCGCCATAACACCGCCCGTTAACTCCCGAACAGCTGATAGTAAATCATCCTTGGAGACGTCGATAGCATGATTGGCGCCAAACTCTATTGCCTTTGATAGCCTAAAATCTACCATATCGGCGCCAATTACCCTAGAGGCTCCAAACTTATGCGCCATGAGCACATGCATCTGACCCATTACACCAAGCCCGATCACAAGCACTGTGTCACCCTGCTTAATGGATGACCGCTTGAAAGATTTAACTACACATGCTGCCGGTTCGACAAGAGTTGCATCCTCAGGTCCCATACCGGCAGGAACTTTCAAGGTATCATTCTTCAGGTTGATTTCGGGTACCGCAATAAATTCAGAAACACCACCGGGAATGATCCCGGTTTTTCTCCAGGTCTCACATTGCACATGATCGCCCCGCCTGCAATAGTCGCAAAGCATGCAAGGCGCGTGATGGTGTATGGCGACCCTGTCGCCTTTCTTGAGGGGACCGATATAATCATTACCTATATCCTCGATAATACCCGCTGGTTCATGCCCAATAACAAGTGGCGCTTTTTTTTCGATGTACCAAGGCATAACATCGCCGGAGCAAATACCGCACGCTTCTGTTCGCACCAGAGCGTCCGCATGACCTATTGCAGGTATGGGTTGTTCCTCTATACGTATATCATTAAAACTGTATAGTTTGGCAACTTTCATGTTATTTATTTTTTCAGGACGGTTTCAGAACAAGGCAGGACAACGGAGGCAAGACAAGTGATAATGAATGTTTCCTTCCGTGAGCCTCAATGCGTTCAGCCGTAACTCCACCAGAATTGCCCATATTGCTCCCCCAGTAGATGTCGGCATCGCTGTTTATCAGTTCTCGATAAAAACCGCTGCGCGGCACGCCAAGTCGATAACTCAATCTCGGCACAGGAGTTAAATTTAAGACAAACAGAAGGAAGTCGCCGCCCTTTCCCGCTTTTCTGATAAAAGAGAAAACACTGTTGTCCGAGTCGCTGAAATCTACCCATTCAAACCCTTGCCAATCATAGTCCACCTCATAAAGCGCCGGCTCCTCAATATACATCCTGTTTAGATCTGAGAAATATTTCCTCATAGCAATATGTGACTGGTGCTGCATTAGATACCAGTCGAGGCCCTTATTGAAATCCCATTCATTCCACTGCCCAAATTCGGCACCCATAAAAAGCAGCTTCTTACCAGGATGGCCGAACATATATCCATAAAGAGCTCTCAGGTTTGCAAACTTCTGCCACATATCCCCCGGCATCCGGTTGAGCAGGGAGCGTTTGCCGTAGACCACCTCATCATGCGAAAAAGGTAGAACAAAATTTTCCGTGAATGCATATAACATGCTGAACGTAAGATAGTTGTGATGAAATTTTCTATGGACAGGATCCTTCGAAAAATATTCCAGAGTGTCATGCATCCATCCCATATTCCATTTCATGTCAAAGCCGAGTCCGCCCAGATATGTTGGCTTCGAAACCCCAGTCCATGCTGTGGATTCCTCTGCCATAGTAAGAACCCCAGGGTGATAGAGATGTACGACCTCATTGAATTTTTTTAGAAAGCCAATCGCTTCTAAATTTTCGTTGCCACCGTATTGGTTCGGGATCCACTGCCCTGGCTCGCGTGAATAATCAAGATAGAGCATCGATGCAACAGCATCCACTCTCAATCCATCTACATGGTATCTATCCAGCCAGAAAAGCGCATTGGATATGAGATAGTTACGCACCTCGTTTCTTGCATAATTAAATATCAGGGTTCCCCAGTCCTTGTGTTCGCCCTGCCTGGGGTCCGCATGTTCGTAAAGGCATGTCCCATCAAAGAACCCAAGGCCGTGTGCATCCTTCGGGAAATGCGCCGGAACCCAATCCATGATTACACCGATTCCGGCCTGATGGCATGCATCTACGAACTTCATGAAAGCATCCGGCCTGCCAAACCGACTGGTTGGGGCAAAATAACCCAGGGTCTGATACCCCCATGAGGCGTCGAACGGGTGCTCGGTCATAGGCAGCAATTCAATGTGGGTGAAGCCAAGCTCCTTGACATATGGAATCAGCTTCTCTCGAAGTTCATCATACGTCAGAAAACCTCCAGCCTCATTCTTCTGCCACGATCCCGGATGGAGTTCATAAATTGAAATGGGAGATTGAAACCAGTTTCTTCTCTGCCGCGCAGACATCCATTCGCCATCTTTCCATTCATGCCTGTTTTCGATATCATAGACTATTGTTGCACTCTTGGGCCGCACTTCGAAAAAGAAACTGAACGGATCGGACTTTAACTCACGATATCTGTTGTGTTTAGATCTAACAGAATATTTATACACTGTCCCCTCATCCAGCCCGGGAATGAAGATCTCCCAGATGCCTGATGATCCAAGCGTCCTCATAGGATGACGTCGCTCATCCCAGCCGTTGAAATCGCCCGCAACCGAAACGCTTCGGGCGTTGGGTGCCCAAACACCAAAATGCACGCCCTTTATCCCATTAACAGTTCTTACATGGGAGCCGAGTTTTTCATAATTTTTATAATGAGTACCCTCTCCAATAAGGTGCAGGTCATAATCTGTCAGAAGTGGGTCAAAGCAATATGGATCATAAAATTCTCTCTCCGCACCCTCTCGACTAAGAATTCTGATCCTATATGATTTGAATTTCGGGTAATCTATATCTACTTCGTAGATGCCATTTTTATGTATCTTCTGCATTGAAAACACTTCTTCATGCAGCGCCAGTTCAGTATCCTGACTTGCCACACGACCCTTTCGCTGGCAGATGACCCAGGCTTCCGCAGCCTCAGGCAGAAAAGCTCTTACCACTGTCCTGCCATCTTCTTCATGCCGTCCCAGGAAATCAAAGGGTCTGCCGCATTCAGCCCTGAGGATGTTCCTTACATACCTGGAATTTTCCATGACTTCTAGTATATCCGATATGGCAATTATACGCGATACCATTATTGCGACAATAAAATCATTGACGGGGCAGCAGAAGACGTTTTATTCTAAAAAATGCTCTTAAAGCTCAGATTTTTGACAGCCGGGGAATCTCATGGGAGAGGCCTGATCTCGCTGCTGGAAGGCATTCCGTCAGGTCTTGCGCTTAACGCCTCTGATATAGACGCCGATTTGAAGCGCAGGCAACAGGGATATGGACGCGGAGGAAGGATGAAGATTGAGCAGGACAGGGCAATCATACTTACCGGCGTCAGATGGGGCAAGACCATTGGATCACCCATATCTTTGCTGATCGAAAACCGTGACTGGGAAAATTGGTGCAACGGCATGTCGCCTGATGCTGCGTGTGATGGTTCTATACCTCCTGTCACCAGGCCAAGACCGGGACATGCAGACCTGGCTGGAGCTGTGAAGTATGGCCATAAAGATGTACGGAACATACTGGAACGTTCAAGCGCTAGAGAAACAGCAGCCAGAGTAGCTGCAGGTGCAGTCGCTCGAAAATTTCTTGCGGAGTTCGGCATTACAATTGGCAGTTATGTTATTCGCATTGGAAGTGTCGCATTGCCGGTAGATTCAGAGGAAGATTCGGTGGAAATCATCAGCAAGGCGGAATCTTCCGAAGTCAGATGTCCGGACAATGAAACCTCATCACGAATGATAGTCCTGATCGATGAGGCCAGGCAGAAAGGCGACACACTAGGCGGAATCTTCAAGGTAATAATTAACGGAATCCCCGCCGGCCTTGGGAGCCATATACAATGGGATAAGAGACTCAACTCACGCCTTATGGCTGCAATTTCCAGCATACAGGCTGTCAAGGGCGTAGAGATCGGGCTGGGATTCCGTGCAGCAGAGAGATTCGGCTCAGATGTAATGGACGTAATTTCATATTCCAAAGATTCTGGCTTTGGCAGGCATACCAATAATGCCGGCGGAATTGAGGGCGGTATTTCCAACGGCATGCCGATTGTTATCAGAGCGGCAATGAAGCCAATCCCGACGCTGAGAACGCCCCTTCGCTCCACTGACCTGGTAACCAAGGAAGCTATCGAGGCGGCTTATGAACGCTCGGATACATGTGCGGTGCCTGCCGCGTCAGTCATTGCAGAAGCCATGGCGTCTATATGCATTGCCGATGCCATGCTGGAAAAATTTGGCGGCGACACCATAGATGAAACAAAGAGGAATTTCTTTGCTTATAAAGAATATATCAGGCAGTTTTAAACGCTTTATGACGATAATTCATCGCATCGTTCTTTCACTTTTATTCATTACTGCCTTAGCCACATTCGAACAGATACTTGCTTCCAGCGAAGAAGTAAAGTCTGCCGCACTCTGTTCACCTGCCTGCATGCTGAAAGGCAAGAACAGCATGGAGATGGGTGATTACGAAAAGGCATTGCTCTTTCTTACAGCAGCTCATTCAGAGATGCCTTACCTGGACGACTACATACTCTTCTGGCGGGCTAAAGCATTTGAGGGAAAATCAGAGTTCGAAAAAGCACTGGCCGACGTAAGGACAGTTAAAGCTTCGTTCCCCGATTCACCCATTATCAAGAATGTTCGCATGCGTGAGATAGAACTGGCGGAAAAGACCGGCGATCCAGACATCGAGGGACTTTTTAGGAAATTTCTGTCCGATTACCCTGCGGATTCAAAGGCTAAATTTGCATACGCCTCTTTTCTGAAAAAAAACGGAAGCGAAGACAAGGCAAAAGCGCTTTTCAAGGAAATTTATATTACGGCATCACCGTTTTCCAAAAGTGCCGGAGAAGAACTCTCGCCGTCTGATATCTCTGCAGCTGACCTACTAAAAAAAGCCCTGAACCTGAACAGCGCATGGCTTTTCCATGAAGCTGAGAGGCAATTCAGGGAAGCTTTAAAGCGGCATGATGTCAAACCTTTGAAACGGGAACTGACCGAAGGGCTCGCGTATTCTCTATTCAGACAAAAGAAATATAAAGAGGCCGCTACATATTATGCTGAGTGTGACGACCGATTCTGGAAAGCCAAGTCTCTTTTCCGCGCCGGAGACACAGAGCGTTTTGAGGCTGAATTGAAAAATCTTGCGAAGCAAAATGATAAGCGGGTGGCTGCGCTGCTGATTGCCTATGGATCTAAAAAAAGACGCAGCGGAGATATTGACGGGGCAATTTCAGTATACAGGAACGTATCATCCCGGATTCAGTCTGCAAAAGAAGATGCCTTATGGTACGAAGGCTGGGCATACTATCGTAATGGCAACTACAGCAAAGCAATGGAAATATTTTCATCGATGCATAAGGCCTATGGTGATTCACGTTATCTATACTGGAAGAACCGCTGCATTGAACGTATCGGCTCTGCCGAGCCCGTTCAGGTATTAACCTTGATGCCGAATGACAGGAACAACAATTTTTACGTGTTTATGTCATTGTCGCGGAAAGGTTCATCCGTTCCGCCTTTTGAAAAATCGTTTAACATTCGGTGTTCAAATTATCATCTGCCGAAGCGGGTTGAAGCACTGGAAAGCCTTGGACTCAGGTCCGAAGCGCGTGCCGAAATTACATCTATCACCAACAAGAACCTGCCCGAACAGGAGCTTGCCTGTCTCAGCGCTCATCTCGGAAGCATAAATGATTTTAAAACCTCGATATCGATTATCACCAAATTATCCTATCGCGAATACTACCATGAGCTGTATTATCCTCCTGCGTATTTTGACATAGTTGAGGAAGCTTCCAAGACTAACGAAATAGATCCTCTCCTCGTTCTTTCTATAATGCGAGAAGAATCGCGTTTCGCAACAGATGCCCGCTCAGTTGCCGGTGCGCTCGGACTTATGCAGCTTATGCCCCAGACTGCGACCAAGATTGGCAGGCATGCAAAGATTTCAATGGGCCATCCGGATGATCTCTATGATGCACGCATAAATATCCTGATAGGCACATACTATCTTAAATCGCTCATTACCCATTTCAATTCGGTGCCGCTCGCAGTAGCCGCATATAATGCCGGTGAGGAGGCTGTAAAAGGGTGGGTGGCAGCCGGAGAATACTCATCACAGGATGAATTCATAGAGGATATCCCGTACGACGAAACGAGAAATTATGTTAAAAAAGTATTGACAAGTTATTTCGAATATATGAGACAGTCGGGGATGCGCGAGGCGCCTAAGATTTTTTAATTATTTTCAAGGAGGATTTCATGCAGACGGTGGAAGAGAAAATTTCTCAGGTCATTGACAAAGTGCGGAGCCTAAAGGAAGAAAAGAGCGCGTTAGAAAAAAGAAACAAAGAACTGGAAGAGTCATTGAGGTCAAAGGAGCAGGAAATAGAAAACCTCTCCGCCGAAAAGTCGTCTGTCAAGAGCCAGATAGAGGATCTGTTGAAAGAGCTCGACGGCTTTGAACTAAAGTAGAGCCTGATGGAAAGCATCGAAGTCACGATTCTTGGTCAGAACTACCTTTTAAAAGGTGACGTTTCCAGAGAGTACATGAAGCAGCTGTCAGAATTTGTAGATTACAAGATAAGGGAGGTTTTTCGCCGCTCGCCGGGCACCACGCCACTGAAGGCTTCTATACTGACCGCCCTTATGTTGGCAGACGAACTGCATAGAATCAAGAAGGACCACGCTTCGGTAAAGCAGAGCATAGAAAAGATTGAGAGCGGAGCGGAATCTTTATTGAACCTGATAGACTGACCCGAGGTATTACTTTCTGCGTCGGTCCATCATGTAACAACTGCCTGTGACGGCTTTACTGGCATGTTTGAGCTCTGATGCAATCTGGCCTATCTCGCTGTAGTGGGAAAAGTTGCGGAACTTTGTATGGCCTATCCCGATGGAAAGAGTCATTATTGGAAACATCTTTTTATTGCCTTCGCGATCTATTGAGGCAATGAAGCCGCTTTCCCTGTCTGCGGCATCGTAAAAAGTCGGAACCAGCTTATCGAAATATTCCGTTATCCTGCCCGATGTCGCCTCTATCAAGTCGAAGCCCATGATGAAGATGAAGTCGTCGCCGCCGACATGTCCGACAAAGCTGCCGGCCGGCTGCTTCTCTTTGACGATATTCCTGATGAGCCTGCCGACCATCTTAATCACCTCATCCCCTCTGGAAAAACCATATTTATCGTTGAAGGGCTTGAAAAAATCTATGTCCGCATAACCTACTGCAAATATCTCTCCCTTATCCAGCCTTTCCTGTATTTGCTTGGTGATCGTAATATTACCGGGAAGCCTTGTAAGCGGGTTTATTTCTACAAGACGTTCCGATCGAAAAAAACAGAGCTCGACCCTCTGGCCAAGCTCGGCTTCCAAAGACGATCTCCTCAAATAGTCATCTGAGAGGAGAAACTCCCAGGAAGGAATCGAAAAATTATCTGTAAAAATAGTGACAGCAGGTATCTGGCCAAAAATGGGATCGCTCTTTAGGTCGTTCAGAATGTTCACGTTGGTAGTCAAATTCTCTGACAGGTCAAGAATAAGCAAATCCGGCTGTGAATTGTATATGAAGTCAAGGGAAGCCCTAAAGTCTCCAAAAAAAAGCAGATTGCACGTCTCATGCAAAATCTTATCTATTATGCTCGTCAGTAAAACGTCGTGGGAAATGATGAGAACAGTCTTACGCTGACTCATCGGAGATTAGGAATGCGTCTGCCTCGGCAAGTGTGTTATCCATCTCGTCCAGAATCTCCCTTAAATCCTTATCGGAAAAACCCAACAGATCCCACGCCGCAGGGTTTACAGCTGGCACAAAGTTATCGCCTGCAAACCCGAAGCCTATGGCCCTGGCAAGAATGTCCGCCATGTGCACTATAGAAGAATTTATGGGAGCAGACTTTGCCAAATTTGGTTTGTGGTGATATTCAATCACCTCCACAAGCGATAGCGGAAAGTTCCACTTCTTTGCAATCCAGGCGCCGCTGTCCGCATGAGTAATTCCAAAAACCTTTCTCTCTGCGTCCATTATAAACAGTTCACCATCCTCAGCTTCTTTAATCACCTTGTCATATTCGTCCTTGAACCTGAGGATCATGACAACCTTTCCGATATCATGCAGAAGAGCGGACACCGATACTTCTTCAGGTTCCGGCACATTTTTCTTCTTAGCAATGATCCTTGCCGCAACAGCGCAGCCAAGCGAATGCTCCCAAAGGCCCACCATAGATTTTTGCATCACTTCAAAGACCGAAACCCCTAATAGCAGACCTCGGACAACATTCAGCCCCAGAAGTATCAGTGCCTGCTGTACAGAGGATATCCTTCCAGGAAAACCGTAAATAGGCGAATTTACCATCTTGAGCACCCGTGATGTAAGCACAGGATCGTTCGATATGAAGTTACCGATATCGGTCAGCGAAATCTTTGGGTTTTCGATAACAGCAAGGAGTTTTCTCAGAATGCCCGGAATAGTCGGAAGCGTGTCTATCTTCTCAATCTGAGAACGCAGCAGTTGAGGATCCATATTTGCTATTTATAGACCTCCTCAATCCTCGCCTTTATGGCTCCTTTGATGACTTTCATATGTGGTTCGTTCTCAGTTTTTCTGAACCTGCTATCAAGCTCAGCAAGCATTTCTTCGCGCGATTTTGCTGTTTCAGAGGCCCCTTCAATCCAGATAGACTGCAGATCCATCCTGTTAAGTCTTGCAATCAGCCCATCGGTCAGTGCAGTGCCTTCACTCAAAAGGACCATACCTGAATCATTGGTAATTGCCTTCGCAACAACCATTCCAGTTTTAAGCCCACTTATCGGCATTCTCTGCACAGTCCCGTCCTCCGGCTACTATTATATCATAGCATTTTAGCCAAATAGCCACATCCCTGGAATATCAAAACTGCTCTTTGCATAAAGCCACCTAATCAAGTATTATCAAATGCGAAGTTCCTCAAACAATAATTCAGAGGGAGATAATAATGAAGGTCAAATTTCTTGGCGCAGCCCGGACAGTAACAGGCTCATGTTTCCACCTGCTGCTCAATGGCAGACAGTTCCTTGTGGATTGCGGCATGCATCAAGGCAAAGATAGCTATGAGGCCAACAGAGTTCCTTTCGCTTTCAATCCCGGTGATATTGAGGCTATGTTCCTCACGCACGCTCATATAGACCATTCCGGACTTATCCCTAGGCTTGTAAAAGAGGGTTTTGCGGGCAGCATCATTACGACTGCAGCCACGGCCGATCTGGCTTCAGTCATGCTGCTCGATTCCGCACATATTCAAGAGAAAGACGCAGAGTGGCTTACCAGAAAATCCTTTCGAACTGGTGATGATGTTATGCATAAGCCTCTGTATACCGCTGAGGATGCAAGGGCTGCACTGGGGCTTTTCGACAAAAAGGAATACGGCAATAAAAAGAATTTAGGTAAGGACCTTAAATATAGATTTAATGACGCAGGCCATATTCTTGGTTCCGGGACGCTTGAACTATGGTATCAGGACAGCCCTGTCGAAAAAAAATTCGTCTTTTCAGGCGATATCGGAAAAAAAGGCAATCCCATCATTAACGACCCGGAAAAGATTGAAGCTGCAGATTACGTGGTGATGGAATCGACATATGGCAACCGCCTGCATAAAGGTATGAACGAAAGCATATCAGAGCTGGCCGAAGCCATAAGCAAGACAATCAGCCATGGAGGCAATGTCGTAATACCTTCCTTTGCTGTCGGCAGAACTCAAGACATATTATACATATTGAACAAGTTGGTTCAGGAGAAACGAATAGGCGCCCTCAACGTATACATCGACAGTCCGCTGGCTGAAGAAGCCACGAAGGTGTATTTGTCTCATCCTGAAGTCTATGACGATGAAGCAAGACGCATAATGAAAGAGAAGACATCAAACGGACTTCATCTTCACTTTACTGAATCTGTAGCGGAGTCTCAGCGCATAAATTCGGTAAAATCGGGAGCTGTCATAATTGCGGGGAGTGGCATGTGCGAAGGCGGCCGGGTGCAACATCATCTAAAACACAACCTGTGGCGACGGGAATGCAGCGTTGTGTTCGTGGGCTTTCAGGCAGAAGGTACACTCGGCAGGGAGATCGTTGCAGGCTCTTCCAAAGTGGTTGTGCTGGGCGAGCCAATCGCAGTGCACGCTCAAATATATACCATAAATGGTTTCTCAGCACATGCCGACAGGAATGAGCTCTTGGAATGGCTCGGCGGCTTCGGCAATAAGCCTGAAGTCTTCATTGTGCACGGCGAAGAATCTGTATCTCTTGATTTTGCCTCGGCAGTCGAAGAGAAATACAGATTTGTAACACATGTGCCCAACCCTGGGGAAGAATTCGATGTCTGATAACTTTATGCTCAACTTAAGAGCATCGCGCTGAATCAGACGATATAATGAAGCTTGCCTTCCATTGTTTCCAGATTGACCACAGCAACCGATGGCTTTCCATAAAGCCAGCCTGAAACTTCTCCCGGATTCACTAGAAGCGTCTTGCCAACCTGCTTTAACACCGGTTCGTGAGTATGGCCGTAGACAACAAGGTCGTAATGTCCGCTGTCAGCAAGCGCCTCTGCCACACCAGGCTCGTGCATGATAACAATTCTTCTGCCGTGCAGGCTGAACGTATGAGGCTGGGGATATATGCGGTCTTGATACACCTTGTTAAGAGCGACCCTGTCACCGTCATTGTTGCCGAAAATACCTGTAAATCCACCGGCAAAATCTTTCAAGACCCGAAAATACGTGAACGGTGATGTATAGTCACCGCCATGAATGATATGATCGACCTTCATTTCTTGAAATAGGATGAGGGCTTTCCTCAAGTTGTCAAGATTATCGTGCGTGTCAGACATAATGCCTACAATCATGATTACCTCCATGGCAGCATGCAACAACGCGGCAAGGCCGCACAATATAGTTCCTACGAGGTTCCCAGAGGCAGATAAGCTTTAGGGTTAAGGTCGACGCCAGCCCTTTCTCCAGCCATAAAATGATGGAAACCGGCAGCTGCTATCATAGCCGCATTATCCGTACATAAACTGCGGGAAGGCAGGTACAGCTCGATCTCTCTTTCAGCAGCCATCTTTTCCATTCTGGCTCTCAGAGCGTTATTGGCAGCAACGCCGCCGGACATTGTCACTCTTCTGATGCCTTTCTTGATTATAGCCCATTCCACCTTTCTTACCAGCACATCGACCACAGCAGCCTGAAATGAAGCAGCAATATCTCTGATAAGCTCAGATTCAAGACTCACACTACCTTCAGCAGAAACATAGTTTCTAACCGCTGTCTTGAGACCGCTGAAACTAAAATCAAATGACTCCGGAACATATGCCCTCGGAAAGTTAATGGCCTTCGGGTCTCCTTCAGCGGCAAGCCTATCAATGACAGGTCCGCCTGGATAACCGAGACCAAGCAATTTAGACACTTTATCATAAGCTTCTCCGGCTGCATCGTCTCTGGTACGTCCGAGTTCCGTATATCTTCCAAAAGCCTCTATCAGATAAAGGCTCGTATGACCTCCTGACACAACCAAGGATAGAAATGGAAACTCCGGTTTCTTCTTTTCCAGAAAAACTGAGAATATATGGCCTTCAAGATGGTTGACCGCAACCAGAGGCAGTTTATGCGCATAAGCGACTGCCTTTGAAAAACCGCAGCCGACAAGCAGCGATCCTATTAGCCCTGGTCCGTAACATGCAGCCAGTCCATCCAGCTGCTCCGGTGAAATATCTGCTCCATGAAGCGCTTCATGTACAACCGGCCATATCATTTCAATATGCCTTCTGGATGCCAGCTCCGGGACAATGCCACCGTATTTCTTATGGATTTCTATCTGAGATGAAACAACATTAGAAATAATATTGCAGCCATCACTGACAACAGCGGCTGATGTGTCGTCACAAGAGGTGTCAATACCCAGCAGGAGCATATAATTCTACGGAATCAGACGCCAACAGCAAACATTAACAAAGAAGTTAGCGCGATTCTTACCCACCCTGTCTCCTGGCCCTCACTGTTCCCGCGCCTTACTGCATGCTGCCATATGAATGAAGTCCGCTAAGCAACAGGTTGACACCAAGATAAGTGAATATGGTAGATGCAAAGCCTATTACCGCCAGCACCGCTATTTTGCTGCCTCTCCAGCCCCTGATGTGCCTTGCATGAAGATAGAATGCATATACGAACCATGTTATGAGTGACCAGGTCTCCTTTGGATCCCAGCTCCAGTATTTACCCCACGCCTGGTCAGCCCATATGGCCCCAAAAATAAGCCCCCCAAGAGTGAAAACCGGAAAGCCCACCGCAATCGCTTTGTAAGTAAGGTCATCCAGCATATCAGGCGTCAGCGAAAACGTAGTTATTATCTTTCTGAGGTGAAACCCATACCTCCACGCAACAAAGGCAATAGCCATAAAAGCAATTGAACTTGCCCCTACGATAAAGCCGGATCCGCTGCGGAAGGTAGCCTTAAAGAGATAATTCTGAATGAATGCCTGAGGTGACTTCGCAGATACCTTTAAAGTTACGAAATCAAAGCCCATTGCTATGAAAGATGCAATGAAAATGGCAAGCGTCACAGTCCAGAATATATATGGGAACCCATTTCTTTTATCAGCAGTCACAGCCAGATACATCAGTGCGGTGGCGCATGAGATTGCGAATGCTGCATATGAAATAAAGCTCATAGTGACATGTGCAAGAAGCCAGTTGCTCTGAAGCGCCGGAACAAGAGGCTGTATTTCTGTAGATACACCGGCTATGCTGATGAACGCAAGGGTGATGCCTGCAATGGGCGTGATAAATGCGCCAAACGATCTGGTTCTATACTTCCATTCGATGACAAGATAGCCGAGTATCAGGCACCAGACGAAAAATACCAGCGACTCATAGAGATTTGTTAGTGGGATCGCCCGCAATATTCCCATGCGCCCGATTTCATAAAATTCCTTCCACCGCATGCCGAATGCAATGGTCTGAGAAACAAACCCGACTACTGTGGCAGTTGTAGCGATAACCCCTATCGCTGAATTTTTAAAAGCAAGATACGATATATATGCGACCATCGCCAGAATATAAACTATCGTGGCAACGCCGAAAAAGAATGAACTGTCCATTTAGCCCTCCGTAAGACTCTGTATAAATCTACGACTTGCCCTGCAGTTCCTTAACCAGCCTGTCAAGCGTCCTGCTGAAGGCTATTCTATTCTTATTGATTGATGACGCAATCGTCATCTTCGTCGAGTTTTTCTCTTCCCTGATGCTTATCCATATCCTGGCATGGCTCATGAAAAAAGCTGTGTAAAGCCCACATGCCATTACTATACAACCCAAATATACTATCCAAACCCCAGGATCCTTGCGGACCTGCAAACCGGTATACTGTACTCCCCACAGGTCTTTGAACTCGACAGTGCCCATCTGGGTTTTCCATGTCTCTGGATATCTCTTTAAAAACCACTGCTTGAATTTAGGCTTTCCAGCTTCATAGAACTGAACAAATACTGCCGGGTTATTCATAGATTCAGCGTATGTGAAGAGATTGCCGGATGGATCAACCCCAAGTGCGGGGCTGAAATCAGAAACCTCGCCTGTAATATTCGTACCCTGAACAGCAAATGACTCGCCGAATTTAACGGCAATATCCTGGGCTTTTCCACCTGCCGGGGTAATAGCAAACTTGAAGATTGCATTCCTGTTCGGCTCAAAACCGAAGCTGGACTGATAGAAAGTTATTCCCTTATATGTAAGAGGTGAATTCACCTCAATTTCCTTCTTGAGCACTTCCCTGCCGCCTTCGATTACAGTAAGCCAACTCTTATACTCCTTTGGCCTGTCTGAGTCAGGATAAAAGCCAACATCGAAATCGTCACACCTTATTTCAAATCCCAGGGGGATCTTTTGCCCATTGCCTTTATACGCAACAGCTGATGTCGTACCCTCCATGAGATTCAGGCTGCCATTGAATCCAAACTTCATTCCGATTACAGCGCCAAGTAAAATAAGCAATATACTGAGATGCGTAACATAGACTCCAAGCCTGCTGTAACGGCCTTTCTCAGCGCAGATCTGGGTTGTGCCGCCCTCTTTCCTTATCTCTCCCTGATACCCGATCTTCTTAAGGGCCTCTATAACCCTGGGCTCCGTCTTTTCGGCATTGCCCTTGAGCACCACTTCCTGCCTTGATGTGATGGCCTTGAACTGGTCCTCGCCAAGCGTAGAAATGGGGGTCTTGACGATCTTCCATATCTTCGGCAGCCTGTCTATCGAACATATGATCAGGTTTGCGGCGAAAATGAACAGAAGTCCCATGAACCACCACGAACTAAACATATCGGTAAACCCGGTCAGATCGAGAAGGCGATATATGCCGGGCGCAGCCGCATCGCCGAATAATTTGGCCAGCAACTTGATATTGCGCTCCGGCTCGACCTGCTGCTCAATTATTGTTCCAACAATGGATGTAAGAGAAATTATTGTAAAGACAACCACAGCAAGCGTGACAGACGAGAATACATTCCAGACATTATCAACAGGACCCTGTGCTTCTTTATTCTTATTCAAAACGCACTCCTTTTCTCTGCTACTGTCTATCACCCTGTAATCATAGACTGTCCAGGCTTAATAGCGGATTGATGCGGATTAAAGCTCAGAGTTAATGTTAACAAAAATGGTGCTATTCTTCAAACTTAAAGGGAATAACTATGATTTGTCAGGCTAACTAACAGCAGAGGGTTCTGAAACAGCCTGAACAGGGTTGCTCAACGGTATTGCAATTGTAATAAGCGAACCTTTACCGGTAATACTCTCAACAGTCATCTTTCCGTCAAGCATCTCAACGGCCGCACGCGCAACACAAAGTTCCAGGTGGGATGCCACAAAAACGTCCTTCTTCATAATCCTGTCGATGAGCGGCTGCTCTATCCCATGTCCGGTATCAGAAACAGCCAAAGAAAGAAATTCAATACCCCCTTCTGACATCCTTAAAGGCAACAGAGTCACCGTTCCGACATCAGTATGCAGTAATGACTCGCGCAATAGAGCCGAGCTCATTATATTAAACAGTTGCTTATCCACCGACAATGAAATCATGGATGCATCGTCAGAACAGTCAATTATTAATGCGACCTCCTTGCCTCCGATCAGGGAACGGCAAGGTTCTTCGATTTCGGCAAGCAAATCACACAATTTAAACTCCTTTTTGGAAAATCGCACTTCATTACCTTTAACGCGGATGAGATAATTCAGATCGGCGATAGTGGCCGAGAGAGTTCTGATCTGTCCAGCAGGATTGCTAACCTGCTCTTCACCGATAGTTCTGCCCGCCTCAAGATCACCGGCGATCATTTCCAGGCGGGTTTTGATTTCAGCCGATACGCCATCAATGAAGGATGCCCTCGAGCGAGCAACTTCGGCTTCTGCCAGCTCCCTGTCAGCCATCCTTTTCCGTCTCAACCCCATGACCATCTCAGAAAAACCCTCAGCAAGTAATCGAAGCTCTCCTATATACCCCTTGCGCAAATTTACTCGCATGTCTTCTTCCGCAACAGATTGAGTTGCCTTGACAAGCCTGGCAAGCGGTTTTTCCACAACCTTCGGGGCAATAATTAATATCTGCAGAAGAATCACGAAAACAATCAAAGCTGCAAATGCAAGATAAACTGTTCCCAGCGATTTAAGCGGCTTAGCAGCCTCTATCGCATCAAGAGTCGCTATAAGCCTGAGTTGACTGGATTTTAATGGCATCGCCGTGTAATAAAAGCCTTCGCGATAACCCACTTCTTCATTATCTTGGTGATTGATATTGTATTTAATCTTGCCCACGTCAGTCATGTCTTTTGCCGCAACAACATTTCCGTTGCCGTCTATAATGGAAACTTTTCCGGTTTCATAAAAACCCTTTTCAACTTTGAGTGATGCGGCAAGGTCAGCAGCATTCGGCACTGCTATTATTACCGCATCGCTATTCTGGCCTTCTCCCGCAACCGATGCAATAAACATAAGCATCTCAGGGCCATTCCATAAACCTGGTTTGGTCGACACAACTTCGGTCCGTCCTGATGATGCCGCTTTGAGAATTTCTTTGTTATTCCACTCGTGCCCTATTGCTTCACTGTTGGTATCCCAGATAACTTTTCCATCTTTGGAAATAATAGACACTTCCTTAAACTGGCTGAAACCATCCATAACTCTCGACAATTTCTGACGGGCATCAGCCGCCGCGTCAATCTGCCTCTTGTCTTGGGATGCTACCGGCATCTCCTCTTTTGGAGTTGATTCGGCTTTAATAATGTCCTGAACCCCGCCTGCAACAACACTGCTTTTTGCTATATCGTCAACGGCCTTTTTTCTGACATCAATCCACAGATCCATCACATTTCGCTTGTCAGAGAGCATCGTTGCCAGTTGCGCCGAATGGAAGTCCCTGAGTACAAATGTGGCACCTGAAAAATAGAACCATGCGCCAATACCCAAGTAAAGTATTAAAATCAAAAGTGCAGGTATTACAAATAGCCAAGTATTAACTCTAGTCAGGAAATTAACTTTCATTGACGCTCATGCTCCCTTTTTCAGTAGAAGAAACCACTCTATTTCGTCCAGCCCCCTTTGCCTCATAAAGAGCATGATCAGCCTTTATGATCATGCTGTCCGGATTTAAATCAAACCCGCTATCGCTTGATGTTACACCAATGCTAATGGTAACCGGTAGTGTTATACTGTTTTCCGCACAATGGAAATCGCTCTCCTGCACTGTTATTCTCAATTTCTCAGCAACCGTAAGGCATTCGTCTACATTTGTGTTTGATAGCAGAACAACAAATTCTTCTCCGCCGTAACGTGCGACAATATCATGGGCTCGCAGCGTCGACGTGAGGATTTTTGACAGCTGCCTCAATACTTCATCGCCGCAGCTGTGGCCGTAAGTATCATTGATTTTCTTGAAATGGTCTATGTCAAGGATAATAAAAGACAAGGGTTCCTGGTATCTTGCCGCCCATGCCAATTCCTCCACAAATCGTTCCATGAAGAACTTGCGATTGTATATTCCGGTAAGATAGTCCCTGACGAGAAGCTTTTCGAACTCCTTCATTTTTTCGCATACATATCCCACATTTCTGATTCTTGCAACAATTTCCTCTTTGAAGAATGGTTTCGAAATATAGTCGTGCGCTCCAAGCTCATAGCATTTAGCTATTTTGGAGGCAGACTTCATCGAAGCGATAATCAATACAGGAATATCCCATGTCGATGGCGCGGATTTCAGCTTTGAAAGGATTTCTGCTGCAGACGGCTTGGTTAATGCTATATCCAGCATTACCATCTCAGGCAACTCATGGTAAATAGTGTTAATTGCCTGATCGCTTTTGCTCAGGATAAGGCATTCGTAACCCTCGGCTTCAAGAATGAGGCATAGCCCCTTCGCCGAATTTTGAGCACTGGTAACGACCAGGACTTTCATTACTGTATAATATACAACAATTCATTTATAAATTAAACAGGCTGTATCACAAATTCACCGAGTGTTTTGAGCAAGGCCTCAGCTTTCTTAAGAGTTTCAAAATATTCCCTCTCGGGGTCAGAATCGGCTACGATGCCCGCTCCTACCTGTATATAGACACAACCGCCTTTTATAACAAAGGTGCGTATTATGATATTGAAGTCCATATTGCCTGAGAATCCGAAGTAGCCGAGAGAGCCTGTGTAGGGCCCTCTTCTTACAGGCTCCAGCTCATCGATTATCTCCATGCAGCGGACCTTGGGGACACCGGTGATCGTGCCGCCCGGGAATACAGCCTTGATCACATCTAGGCACGAGACCCCCTGCCTTGCAATGCCCAGCACATTCGACACGATATGGATTACATGAGAGTAATCCTCTGTAATCATAAACTCATCGACCTTGACGCTGCCGTACTGCGACACCCGGCCCAAGTCATTCCGTTCCAGATCGATAAGCATTATGTGCTCCGCCCTTTCCTTCTCATTCAGGAGCAGTTCGGACCTCATCATGGAATCCTCAAAGCCATCTCTTCCGCGCGGGCGAGTACCCGCAATCGGCCTTGTCTCTATTACGCTGTTCCTCATTTCAATGAGCCTTTCAGGCGAAGAACTGGCAATCTGATACTCGCCGAAATCTGCGTAAGCCGCAAATGGCGAAGGGTTCACCTTACGCAGCACCTCATAAATTATCAAAGGATCTGCATCCCCAATGACCGCTGAAATACGCTGTGACAGGTTTGCCTGGAAAATATCCCCTGCAGCAATATATTCCTTAGCCCTTGATACAATCTCCATATAATTATCTTTCGACATTTCATGGCTGACCGAAGATATTTTTATATGCGCACCCCTGTTTAAATCTCCCATGGATGCCTGTGTTTCAATTTCAGAAAATCCGCATGATCGAGCCAGCTCCGACTCTGCTTCGTCGTACGCAGCCCCCCAGTCAATATCCTGAATGTCCACGTATCCAAGCCCTGTTGATCGCGCACCGGGCGCGAATATAATCCATGCTTTTTTCAAAACATGATCAAATGCCATCAGGCGATCAAAAAAAAGGAAGTGTGCATCCGGTATCTGGAGATCATCCACTGATTTCGCAGGAATTTTTTCAATATAGCGCACAAAATCGTAGCTGAGCAACCCCACTGCACCTCCCTGAAAAGGCGGCAATCCATCTTCCGGCATTTGCGGATATGACATCAAGAGTTCACTCAGGCGTTCTGTTGGTGTTCTGGAAGACACCGTTCTCCGCCCGCTGCAACACTCATCCAGCTCGATTTCACCATCCTTGATCCTGAAAATTAGGTATGGATCTGCTGCGATGAATGAATAACGGGCTATTTTAGGTGTCCCTTTTGCACTGTCCAGAAAGATGGTATGTTTGCGTTTGACGAGCGATCGGTAGACAATGAACGGATCTGCATAGTCCACCTCTCTGTAAAGAGTTGGAATCAACCCTTTTCTGACTTTATCAAGGAAAGTCCTTTTGGTTAGGTTGATCATGAATATCTTGAACTATACTTTTTTTTCCGCGGCACATTACTATATTACATTATGAGCGTTTATTGCACCATAATTGCCCTGATCACGCGAATGAATCTGATAAGAAGCAGCACAATCGCATTGATTACAGTCAGTTTTATGACTCTAAACGGCTGCGCCGGACTTAATGAACGAAAGTTTGCATCGCCTGCCCACAACGATATCGTCACAGCCGTCGCATTTTCTCCAGACGGGAGCATGTTTGCCTCCGGCGGATGGGACATGGCTACAAAACTCTGGTCAGTTCCTTCATGCCAAGAGATCGCATCGCTTGAAGGTCATACAGATCATGTCACATGCGTCGCTTTTTCTCGGAACAGCCAGTCTGTTTTGTCAGGGGGCATAGACAAAATAATACTTATGTGGAATGTCGGCGATGGCAGGCTGACCGGCACATTCAAGGGCCATACAGCGGCGGTCAATGCAATAGCAATATCACCAGACGGAAGACAAATGGTTTCTGGCAGCTCTGACAAGACAGCCATATTATGGGATATTGAGACCGGCAAAGTGATGCGCCTTTTTAAAGGCCATGATGATGTTGTAACTTCTGTAGCTTTCTCGCCGGACGGCAGATTCATCCTTACCGGCAGTTCTGATACGACGACAATCTTATGGGATATCGCTACAGGAGCAAAATTGAAGCAATTCGATGCTCATGGAAGCGTAGTGAGCGCCGTGCTTTTTTCACAAGACGGCAGTTTAGCTATTTCTGGCAGCTGGGATCACACCATAGCCATATGGGACATTGCCTCGGGGAAATTGCTTAAGAGGCTGATGGGTCATGAATATTGGATCACTGCACTTTCACTGTCGGCAGACGGGAATTACCTGCTTTCTGCCGGCGGCAAGGATCTAACTATGAAGCTGTGGTACATGCCAACCGGCGAAGACATGCTGACCTTCAATGGACATGAAAATTATATTTCATCTGCCGCGCTCTCTGCTGATGGCAGATATGCCGTCTCAGGCAGTTGGGACAGCACTGTCAGGCTTTGGAATGTAAAAAACGGATCTGAGATATCCGGAACAGGACAGACTGGCCAATAGGCAGCATTAAAGTCATCCTCAAGAAAATAGCCTGATCTGATCTCTCCGTAATTGCTCGATATACTCTGATGGAAAACGGAAGCTGCCCTTAAATACCCTGTTCATTACCGAAATCAGCTGACGAAACTTATACGCATCATGATGGGAGTCGCCTTGCTGTTCTGAGTCATGCCAGCTTTGCTCATCGGATATACGCAGCTCTATGCTGAGCGTATGCTGTTCTGTCATTATTCCGATCGAATCCCTATTTTCATATGCTGATGTGCCGGGTACGACAATCTGGTTTGTGTCGGCTGTTCGATGAATAGGCAATGAAAAAGTAATCTTGCACTGAAATTTTTTGTGACCGGCTGATGAATGCAGGTTCTTGGCTGCATTGACACTCAATGCCTCAAAAAACCTTCCTGCATTTTCTCGCAAGTCAGCGCTATCAGGTTGTTCCGTTCGGCCTTCGCTCTGAGAAAGGCTAACCATAAGCCGGCGTGTCGCTTCTACCATATCATCAGGACTGTCAAAAAGCGTCTGAGTTATGGAATGAGAAACCGTATTTTCCTGTAATATTACCCCCCGCTTCTGCAGAGCGTGAAAAAGCTTAAGGGTGTCTTCCTTGCTTTTCAAAATGAATGTTATCGCAAGGATATCTCTTATATCGTATGCCTCCTCCTCCACGCTTTTGCCCAGCTTGGTAAACATGCTTTCAGGGCTCTTCAGTCTCGCCTTTATCTCGGCAATGTCGACATCTACTCCATCGCCGCTATTGAAAACGAGACACCCCTTCTTAGTATCAAAGATCAAGGACTCCCGAATCTTATGGAAAAAAGTCGAGATCTTCACAAACGCTCTGTGTGCAGCTTCGCTTGATGGAAGTCTGACCGGATTTTCCCAGTTGTATCTATAAAGATCCTGAAGGCTCAATCCTTCAGTTTCAAGAAACATTCCAAGCTGCGCGTAATCATTTATATCCTGACTATCTTCTTCTACGGATTTGGCCAAGTGGGCCATTTTTAGAATAGCACAGGCCATATGTTGCCATTCCTCAGGCACTTGCAAGTTTCCATTTTGATATCCCTGGAATACATGAGGATATTTTTTTGATGAAGCAAGCAGAAAAAGATGCCGCGGATCATCGTTTACTATATGCCTGAACAAGGGGTCAGCAAGAATCTGTCGAAGCTTATTCAATGACCTCACGCATTCTTCATACAACTCTATGTTCTCTGATTTCAAGGACAGAAGACTTTCAAGCTGTGCAAGACAGAACGGAAACATCCACTCAGAAAAATATTTGCATGCCTGTTCAACGTATCTCAAAGCCCGGCTTTTCTCGCTGGGCCTAAGCTCGCTGCTGCCACGCGTATCGAAACCACGGTTTCCCATCATCTTAGTCGCCTGCCTCAGGGCAGCCCTGTAGCCGCCGGCACGCAGCAGAAGATAGGGGCTCATTTCAGTCCTGTCAAGGATAGAACCGAAAATTTCGTGGTAGAGTTCCTGGCTTGACGACAGTGATCTTTCCATTAACGATATCCGTAGAATTCAATTATATCATGAGTAAATATAATCATTATGCAGTTATTTGAGGATTGTAGCGCAATCTGAGTGCTTTTTTGACATTGGTACAATGACTTTCAGGTTAATGATGATATACTTTTATTAAAGTCGGATAATCATTTGATATCTGATCAGGAGAAACCAGCATCAACATGGTAAGGCCGGCATGGTCAACGATCCTAGAAACATAAGCACCAAAGGCTTCTGGTGGAAACGTTTTTTTTATACGGTCACAGGAGCGACCAATGACTATGAACTCGGTCCGAACTGGTTTGCATCGGTTATGGGCACCGGGATCATTGCCAATGCAGCTGCATCATTACCCATATTTTCACAAAATCTTCGCGGCTTTGCTGTAGTCATATGGTGCATAGCTTCCCTTATGTTTATAGGTCTTGTTATTGCCACATGCGCCCACTTATTCCATCAGCATAATGCCTGGAAAAGACATTTTCAGGACCCGATGATGGCTCAGTTCTATGGGGCCCCGCCCATGGCCACTCTCACCATTGCAGGCGGGACTCTTTTGTTGGGCAACAGCATTTTAGATCAGGAAATTGCTCTTAGAATTACGTGGATACTATGGTTTCTTGGCACCATTGCAGGGATTGGATCAGCCATAACAATTCCTTATCGTTTATTCACGGTATTCAAAGTTCGTTCGGACTCTGCTTTTGGAGGATGGTTGATGCCTGTTGTTCCTCCGATGGTATCAGCTGCAATCGGCGCAATGCTCATACCTCATGCCCCAGGGGGGGTATTGAGGCAAACTATGTTTTACCTCTGTTTTTCCATGTTCGGGTTAAGCCTCGTGGCAGCCCTGATTATCATATCCATGATATGGAGTCGGTTGGCGCATCACGGCACATCCGGCACTTCCAGGGTACCTACGCTATGGATTGTCTTAGGTCCTTTAGGTCAATCTATGACTGTTGCGGGCATACTTGGTACTGTCGCAATTGATGCTGTTCCTGTACAGATCGCTTATGGCTTTAAGTTGTTTGCCGTGTTATATAGTGTGCCTATTTTTGGATTTGTTATCCTGTGGACCTGCTTTGCGATTCTTCTGACTCTTCGAGCTCGTAGCCGACAAATGAGATTTGCACTGACCTATTGGGCTTTTACCTTCCCGGTCGGCACCTGCGTAACCGGTATCGCACAATTAGCATATCACACCGGCCTTCCTCTGTTTCAATGGGTTAGCATATTCTATTATATAGGCCTGATAACCGCATGGGCTGTGGCCGCCTTTGGTACTACAAAGGGTATGATAACGGGACATTTGTTTCGGCCACCATCATCATCCGGAAAACCAATTGTATCAGTCAAAGAGCCATACAACCCCGACGAATAGATACGCGTAGTCTTTAACAGTCTGGGAAGATAAAAATATATAGCAAAACGGATAGAGATTTCGTTACACCCACAGCCGCAAACACTTTTGTAAGCAGTGGTTATACAGCCAAGTCGCAACTTTTTACGATCTCTACCACTCCAGCTGCACTCCCAGTTCTAATATCTTATCAGGAGGTATATTGTAATAAACCACAGGGCTTACTGAGTTGCGATGCATGAATAAAAATAAAAATCTGCGTATTGGGTCCATAGCTCTTTCTTTGGCGGGCACAAGCGACATCCTGCCAAGATAATAGACCGTACTTTCTAAGTTCAGATCAGAGATTTTATATCTTGCAAGGTTAAGGAGGCCCGGTACGTCGGGAGTTTCCATAAATCCCATCTGAGCTGTAACACGATAAATTCCCTGCCCCAGATTTCGGACATCAAGCTTATTATTATCCGGCACTTCCGGAACATCTGTAGTTAGAATTGACAATATAAGTATTTTCTCATGCAAGGCCCCAATATGATTCAGGTGATACTGAAGCATTGGGGGCACTTCCGTCTGAAACGTGGATAGAAATACAGCAGTGCCGCGGAGACGTATAGGCTTGTCTGCAGCGATACGCTTTACGAAGTTGTCTATTCGCATCTGCATCTCAAAAATCTTGTCAGCAAGTATGTCCCACCCCTGCCGCCAAGTTATCATAAGCAATAGAATGAAGAGTGCCGTTGCGATCGGAAACCAGCCGCCTGAGAAAAACTTCAGGAGACAGGAACTTAAGAATGATCCGTCGATAATCCAGAAAGTTGCTACGAGCGGCAAGGACTTCCATGGACTCCAGCGCCAAATCTTCCAGCAAATCACGAAGAACATAGTTGAGGTAATGAACATGTCACCAGTAACCGCAATACCATAGGCATCAGCGAGATTTTCAGACTGCTTGAAACCAAGTGCCAAAGCGACAGCGGCAATAAGCATCATGACGTTTACTACTGGAATGTAGACCTGCCCTTCAGCCATTTCAGACGTATGAATGACCCTCATGCGCGGGATATACCCCAATTGCATCGCCTGCCTGGTCATAGAGAAAACACCTGAGATGATTGCCTGAGAAGCTATGATGGTAGCCAATGTGGCAAGGCCAACCATTGGATAGAGCCATTGTTGAGGTACAAGTCCGTAAAATGGGTCCTGAGCATACTTCGAATTCGATAAAACCAATGCAGCTTGTCCGAAATAATTGCAAAGTAGGGCTGGAAGTGCGAGTCCATACCATGAAACACGGATTGCCTTACGTCCGAAATGCCCCATGTCAAGATACAATGCTTCGCAACCGGTGATACACAAGACAACTGCTCCCAACACAATGTATCCCTTCCATCCGTTGTTAATAAAAAAATTTATAGCATATTCCGGGTTAACAGCATAAATGATCTCCTGGTGACGCAGTATCGCATTTACTCCAAGTGCGCCGATGGAGAGGAACCAAATAAGAATGACAGGACCAAAGAATTTTCCTATCTTCCCTGTACCATGACTTTGCAAGAGAAAAAGGGAAACCAGAACCACGCACGTCAGCGGCAGCACAAAGGGCTTTGCTTGAGACGTTGCCGCCTCTAGTCCTTCTACGGCAGATAATACCGATATGACAGGGGTTATTAGTCCGTCACCATAAAGCAGTGCAGAACCAAAACACATTACCATAATGATATTGCGGCTAAGCTTGGCCCCCATATTTTTATGGAGCAGCGCCAGCATTGCAAAGATACCGCCCTCGCCCTCGTCATCGGCACGTAAGATGAATAATGCATATTTGGTACTCACAACAAAAGTCAGTGCCCAAAAAATTAGTGAGGCGAGTCCTAATATATTTTCTGCTGTTGGCTGAATTGCGAAGAAACTTGAAAAACAGACCCTAAGAGTGTACAGAGGACTCGTACCGAGATCTCCAAATACAACTCCCAGAGAACCGATGACTAGAATACCAAGCTTATCTTTGTGTTTGCTGATCATATATGCAATGCAAGCATACCGAAGCTGCCGCTATTATGATAGAGTAACTCCGCGCTTTGAGCAAGTCATAACCGGCATTTCTACAAAATCTTTACCATGAAGGTAAAGATATACTCTTGTTACTGTCAATATTATTTAATACGGAAATAAAGTGTTTAATCGGACTCAAATAATTTATCCGAACAGGCATGTTTATATGACTTTTGCCTAACATTAATACCAAGGGTAGATAATTGCTTATAATTATCCAATATAATACAGATATTGCATGAGAAGGAGATTTTTATGAAAATTCTTGTGTTACTGGCGGCATTAGCTATGGCCACACAAGTGGCTGCAGGAGAAAAATCGGCATACAGGGAATTGAACCCCAATTCAACTGGAACATTTCATATGGATAGCAGCGGCCTCAACAAGAAAGAGCCGCAAAATATTGAACCGCTTTTTAGCAGAGCCCATGAAATCATTAATGGCAATGATTTTAGCGCAGAGCGATGCGCTGAATTGAAAGAGATCACCTTAAAGCTGCTGAACTTCTGGATTAACACTGACTACGAAGTTCGGCGAAGCATTAATGAGGTCAGAAGCACCGCTGAAAAAAAGTGCGGCAAAATCTGACCGCCTGAAATTAAATATCTATTATGAAGATCGTACTGCAGCGGGTAACCAAGGCCAGAGTGACTATTGACGACAATGAAGTCAGCAGCATCGGCAAAGGACTGCTCCTGTTGGTCGGAATCCATAAAGACGACACTACTGAAAATATCGACTTCCTGGCCTCAAAATGCGTTGATTTGCGAGTATTCCCTGATGATCTGGGCAAAATGAATCTATCAGTACGTGATATTCGCGGCGAAGTTCTTGCGGTTTCGCAGTTTACTTTACTGGGAGATTGCCGTAAAGGCAGACGGCCAAACTTTGCAAACTCTGCCGCATCTGAAAAAGGCAGCCATCTTTATGAGCGATTTATAACACAGCTCGGTGCATTCGGATTAACTGTGAAAACCGGCATATTTGGTGCCATGATGCATGTGGAGCTTGTGAACGATGGTCCGGTGACTTTAATCCTGGAGAAATAAACGCGTTCCCCCTGGTTACGCCTTCTTTCCAGCATCGGCTCTTTGCGCATCAGTCTATTTGTTGCCTTCATCTGCTAGACTATTTTGATAAGGAGGAATCGTACTGTGTTTCATTGGTTGCGTGAGCACCGGCGTGCCGAGCTTCGAAAACGTCAGTTTCCTCCAGAGTGGGACTCCTATCTGCGAGCAAACCTGGCTCACTATTGCATGTTGTCTGATGCCGAACGTTCAGAGCTTCAAGCCATGATTCATGTATTCCTGAAAGAGAAGAACTGGGAAGGTTGCGGCAGCCTGGATCTCACCGATGAAATCTGCGTTACCATCGCAGCTCAAGCATGTCTTCTGCAACTGGGGCTACCGCATGATTATTATCGTAATGTTCAGTCAATACTTGTATATCCTTCTACTGTAGTGACTCCGGAATATCATCCCGGCATCTTTGATCATACATATGATCCCATAGAAAACTCCATTCCCATTCTAGGCCAGTCGATTCCTCATGGCCCTGTAATTCTTGTCTGGGACGCCGTACTTCGTAACGCCAAACATCCCGAACAAGGTCATAACGTCGTTTACCATGAGTTTGCGCACAAACTTGATATGCTGGATGGAGCTGCCGATGGCACCCCGATTCTTGATCGAGACCAGCTGATAGAATGGGTTGCAGTATGTTCGCATGAATTCCAGCGTTTGAGACATCTGGCTGACCTTGGTCAAAAGACCTTTATGGACTCATATGGAGCAAAAGATGAAGCGGAGTTCTTCGCCGTTGCAACTGAGGAGTTCTTTGATCGTCCTGTTGCTCTTAAAAAAAATGCTCCAGACCTCTATCGAGTTCTCAGCGAGTATTATCACCAGGATCCATTCAGCAGGGCAAATCATCATTGCCCCGAATAACAGATCCTCCAGCACCAGACTGTCCCATTTGGCACAGCACGATCATGCGATTGTCCTGTTCGGAACAGGTCCATTCAGCTCCTACAATGGAATTTACTGATATTTCATTCTCTTATAATCAACCAACTTATCATCAATTCCGGCATCATTATTGCAATCTTTTGACGATTTGATCAAATAAAAAGGGGGAATTTGTATGAAGCGTTTTTGGGCATCATTGCTGATTGCGCTCAGCGCGACAATATTTATGATGTGGCAGGGCGGCGCATTCGCTGAAAAAGCTGCGGACCAGGTTCCGGCAGATGTAAACAAGGACCAGAAAACGGATACGGCAACGCCGGCAATGATGCCGACCATCGCCATCGATAAGACAACTCTGGACAATGGCGGCACAATAACTGTGACCGGTACGGCACCGGCCGGCAAACCCGTCTATCTGGAGGTGTGGTCAGCCGATGTAGTGCGTGCTTCGCGTTTTGATGCAGATGTCGACAAAGAAACAGGCAAAAGGCCCTACATCCTGTATATGACCGAAAACATGCCGGCATACTACAAGATATTCGCGCCTAAGGATAAAAAGGAAATTCTTGAGGGAATCAAAAAAGAAGGAAAGAACTGGAGCTATTCCAAGGCGCTTAAAGACATAGGTGCAGACATCTCATACTCTGTGCCCGCCAAGGCCAAAATCGACAGGTACCAGGCCACATTGATAGGCAGCATTATCGGATCTCGCGGCGATCTTCTCCCACAGATGGACGATAAAGAGAACAAGAAAAGATCGATGCAACTGGTGAAAGCCCGCTTCCGATCTGTCGACAAGGTAATAGGTGCAGATGTTGACGTCAATCCTGATGGAACATACAAGGCTTCAGTAAAGATCAGGGAAGGCCTCGCTCCGGGCAAATATTCAATAGTCGCAGTAGTGGACAAAGGTGTCAAAAGCCAGCCGGTGACTTTTGAGAATAATATACACTTCCCGAACATCTACCTCAGCAATGCAGGCACCAGCCTGAATCTGGTATGGCCATTTCTCCTCACTCTCGCCATTTCAATCTTCGGCGTGTTGATGGGCGCCGGAGGAGGTTTTATCCTTAATCCACTGCTTGTCTCATGGTGGCCATTGCCGCACACTGTTGTAGCCGGCACTGTCATGCCGACGGTGCTCTTTTCCCAGGGCAGCGGAATATACAACTACTCCAAAATCAAATTTATCAACTGGAAGCTGGGAATCACCATAGGCATGGGCATGGTTGTCGGAGGTTTTATCGGCCCGAAGTTGACCGAACTTATCACTCTTGATCAGTACAAGTTCGTTTTCGGCTGGATACTAATTATCCTTGCGGCGCTCATGTTCTGGCAGACTACACCAGCTTATCTGTCAAAGAACAAAAAGGAACAGGCCATTCTTAAGGAATTCAGGAAAAAAGCCGAAGAATCAGCAAAGGCAAAAGGCTAATAGGAGGGTGAGATGATAGTAGAATTCTGGGGTCACGAATTCAAGGTTAATACAGTCTTCGGCGTAATAGGCGGATTTCTGATTGCAGTTGTATCGTCTATGTTCGGGTTCGGCGGCGGGCCGTTTATGACTCCGCTAATGGCAGTTGGTCTGGGTCTCCCAATGTATATAGTTGTCGGCAGTTCGTTGCTCGCGATTTTCTTCAATACCCTTATGGGCACGATGCGCCATTACCAGTTTGGGAATTTCGATCTGACATTTTTCCTGATCATGTTCCCTGCGGCTATCCTTGGAGGTTTTATTGCCCCTCAGATAGCCAAGCGCATAAGCCCCATTACAGTAAAGCGCGTCGCTGTTGTGGGACTCCTGATACTTGCCCTGAACCTGCTGGGCCTGTATTAATTAAATGAGAGGGACAGGCAGCTTGTAACCTGTTCCCTCTTTATCGCAAGTTTAAAAAAGCATCACATCTAGAAAAGTGATCAGGGGAAGGGTATGACTGAGACAAGATCGGTATTCAGCATGTGCGGGATGTGCGCAGTGCGCTGCCCGATAAGAGTAGAGACGGAAAAAGGCATAGTAAGCTGGATCGAGGGCAACCCTTATGTGCCGGGCATCGAAGGCGCCCTTTGTGCCAAGGGATCGGCAGGTCTTTCTTTTGAGTATGACACTGAACGGCCTCAACATCCTATGATACGTGAAGGGGCCCGTGGATCAGGGCTGTGGCGAAAAGCCTCGTGGGATGAAGCTCTGGACTATATAGCTGAAAAATTGAAGATTGTAAAAGAGCGTTATGGCGCCAAATCTATAGCCCTGGCTGATCGGGGCGGCCCTTTTACAGACCTGACAAAGAGTTTTCTGAAAGCTATAGGCTCTCCCAACTACTTTGATCATGACGATTCCTGCGCAAAAAATGTAAATATGGCATGCCAGTCCCTTTTCGGATATGGACGTGGTGACATTGGTTACGATTTTGCAAATGCAAAATATATAGTGCTTTTTGGACGTAACATATTCGAGTCTCTCCAGGTCAAGGAAGTAAATAATGTCCTAAATGGTATGGAGAAAGGCGGGAAGCTCGTTTACGTTGACATCAGGGCTACGGTAACCGCATCAAAGGCTGACCGGTTTCTGACCATAAGGCCGGGAACGGACTATGCAATGCTTCTGGCGCTGGCAAACGTTATAATCAAGGAGCGCCTCTTAGACACTGAATATGTCGGCCGTTATCTTTCAGGGTTGGCCGAACTGGAGGCATTCGTATCTCCTTACACTCCGGAATGGGCTGAAAAGGAAACTGGAATAGCAGCGCATGAGATTTATTCAGTCGCACGCGAAGCGGCTGCAGCAAAGCCCAATGCAATATTTCACGGCGGCTGGATGCTGTCGCGATACATCGATTCTTTTTATGCCAGCCGCATGCTATATATCCTGAATGCTCTCTTGGGAAGTGTCGAAACGAAAGGCGGCCTCATTATTGCAAAGGGGCCAAAAGATGCCGGGCGAAAAGGCCTGAAATCGCTGGGTGCCGATATCCCTGACGTTGAAGCAAGGATCGTAGACTCGCTGATGAAGAATAAATCACTCGGAACCGGGCACATGGTTAATCTATACAAAGCCATCAGGACAGGAGAACCCTATCCTGTCAAGGCTTTCATAGCCTATCGCTTTGATCCTGTGGCAGCCTTACCGGACCCCGACGAACAAAGAAGAGTGCTCGACAATCTCGATCTCTTCGTTGCGATCGACGTGAACTACAGCGAGTCGGCATGGTACGCCGATGTCATACTTCCGGAGGCGACATACCTTGAACGTTCAAACATAATCGCAACCCAGAAGGGACCAAAGCCTGGGTTCATCATGCGCAGGCAGTCAATCGAACCGCGCTATGACAGCAAGCCGGCATGGGAGATATTCGCTGTTCTTGCTGAACGGATGGGCGCGGGGCGTTATTTCCCATTCAGGCGCATAGAAGAAATATGGAATTATCAGCTCGGCCCCACAGGCGTGAAAATTGAAGATTTCGAGGCAAAAGGCTTTGTCAGCCTTGCAAAAGACCCCATCATGATGCCCAGGGATGCGGTGAAGTTTACAACCGAATCCGGCAAGATAGAATTGATCTCGCCAAAGCTCGAAAAGGCTGGATTTGCTTCTTTCGTCCCATACCTGTCGCCACAAAAACCGGGCGATGGGTACTTCCGGCTTACCTTTGGAAGGACAGCTGTCCATGCGCACGCCCAGTCCCAAAACAATCCCTACCTCAATGAGATCATCTCCGAAAATACCCTCTGGCTTAACTCAGGAGAGGCTGATAAAATCGGGATCCGGGATGGCGACAAGGTGGAGGTGAGTACTGATGGATACAACGGAGTTATCAAAGCGCATGTCACGCCATTCATTCATCCGGAGGCTGTCTTCATGCTCCATGGATTCGGCAGCGAAATACCGCTGAAAACTCGCTCTTTCAAAAAAGGGTTGCGGGACACCAGATTCCAGAAAGGCTTGCTCGAAACCGTAGATCCTGTTGGCGGCGGAGTCGCATACCTCGAGTGCATGGTGAGGGTAAAGAAGGCTTAAGGAGAAAACAATGAGCATTTATTACATATATCAGGATCAAAAAAGGTGCATTGGCTGTTACGCCTGTGAGGTGCATTGCAAGACAAAAAATTGCCTGGCAATCGGGCCTCGTTTCTGCAGAATAATCCAGGTAGGACCAAAACATGTGAGGGGGATTCCCCGGCTCAATTTTGTCTTTATGCCCTGTTTCCATTGCGAGAAACCCTGGTGTGTATCTGCTTGTCCTACGGGTGCAATGCAGAAAAGGGCAAAAGACGGGATAGTATTTATAGACAGTTCACTATGTGTCGGCTGCAAATCATGCATTACGGCCTGTCCATGGGGTGTCCCGCAGTGGGATAGAAACAGCGGCAAGGCAGTAAAGTGTGATTACTGCAAAGACAGAATCGACAAAGGCCTTAAGCCCGCTTGTGTCACCAAGTGCACAGCCCACGCGCTGAGATGGATGTCCGCAGAAGAGGCTTCTGAACTGAAAAGACAACAATATGCACAGGAACTGGCGAAAGAGCCTGCATAAAACGTATGGTATCTCTTAAGATAGATGGCAAAGACGTGCGGGCGGCAGAAGGAGCGACCGTCCTTGAAGCAGCCCTTCAAGAAGGGATTCACATTCCAACCCTTTGCTACCATAAGGCGCCGGGCCCGCAGGGATTATGCAGGCTTTGTATAGTTGAGGCTGAGGGTCCGGGTCTGAGGCGAACTATACTGCCGTCATGCAATCTAACCGCCCTGGAAGGACTAAAGATTGATACAGCATCCCCGTTGATCCAATCAATAAGAAAAACAATAGTTGAGCTGCTCATGGCTAATACGCCTGCATCTGAGTCGCTACTAAGCATTGCCAAATCCTTGGGGGTAGAATCTTCCAGATTCACTTCAGTTCAGAAGGATCCTTGCATATTGTGCGGACTCTGCGTAAAGGTCTGCCGCAACTCCATTGGCGCTGCAGCGCTTTCACTTGCAGATGGCGGATCAGGGTCGCGAGTGGTTGCGAGTCGCGTAGTAATCGACGCAGAAGCCTGCATCGGCTGTGGGACATGCGCGAACATATGTCCGGTACAGGCGATTAGAATCGAGGACAGTCAAACGGACAGAAATATTATTCTCTACGGGCAAGTCGTCAATAAGATGGAGCTGGTAAAATGCGAGCAGTGCGGCCAAGCCCATGCAACCCAAAAGTTCATAAGCTCTGTGCTTTCCCGTCTCACCCCTGAACAGAAAACAGCATTTAGAAACCTTTGTCCGGAATGCTCCCGCGTAATACACGCCGAGTCGCTGACCGGCCAAATCCCTCCTGATAGCCATTGTGGAAATTATGGATAAAACGATTGGAATCTGGAATGGCAGGCCAGTAGACAATTCTCGACCGCTCGAGTACGGGGGTCAGCGTGTTGCTGCTGTGATCGGATGGTCCGGCATTCAGGTCATGGATCCTGGACTAGACATAGTAGAGCTTTGCAGCGAATATGCCAAAGCTGTCAAACAATATTCATGCGGACAATGCAATCCTTGCAGAACGGGGACCAGGGCGCTTGCCGACCTCTTTGCAAAAATCAGTGAAGGCCGCGGGAATGAGGAGAATCTAACAGAGATAGAAGAGCTCTCCAGGATGATCTCGGTAGCCTCCATGTGCGAAATGGGCCAAAGCTTTCCCCGGGTTTTCATTTACCTTCTGGAAAACTTCAGGTCTGAATTCATTAATGCTCTCAACAGAAACGGTAAAAGTGATAAAACATGCGTTACAAAATTCGCATATAATTCGATGCTGACGGCGTCATGTATGCAGGCGTGCCCCATCCACCTGGACATACCGAAATATATCGAAGAGATAAAGGCTGGCAGATTCAGCGAATCTCTGCAATGCATAAAAAGCCGCCTGCCGCTGCCGGGCATCGTGGGCAGGGTATGTGTCAGGCCATGCGAATCCAACTGCAGAAGAGGACTGATAGACGCACCCTTGCAGATACGCCATCTCAAAAGGTTCGTTGCTGATTTCGAGCGCGAGTCTTTAAGTAAAGCGGCAGGCACGGCGGACAGCTTTAAGGACAGGACAGAACCCAAGCTATCCAAGGTTGCTATCGTCGGCGCCGGACCCTCAGGCCTCACTTGCGCATCCTTCCTGGCAAAGAAAGGCTACGAGGTTACTATATTTGAAATGCTGCCGGAATCGGGCGGCATGGCTGCTGTGGGCATACCGGACTATAGGCTCCCGCGGGATATTGTCCGTGATGAAGTGGCAGAAGTGGAAAGGCTTGGGGTCAGAATCGTTTACGGCAAGGCCCTCGGCCCTCATTTTACTTTGGATGACCTGGAAAATGAAGGGTTTCGAGCTGTCTTTATAGGCATGGGGTGTCACTGCCATAAAAGCTTGGGCATTGAAGGAGAAGATCAGAGCATTTACGGTTATGTACCCGGTGTCTACTTTCTGAGAAATATAAATCTGGGCCTTCTCGATGAAGTGCCGAAAGGCAAGAAAATGGTTGTAGTAGGCGGCGGAAATGTAGCTATTGACTGCGTCAGAACAGCCTTCAGGGTTGGCTTTGATGAGTCTCATATAGTCTATCGCAGGTCTCGAAAAGAGATGCCTGCTGACCCTGTAGAGATAGATGATGCAGAGGCTGAAGGCGTGCATTACCATTTTTTGACTGCTCCTAAACGCATCATTGGCCAGGAAGGCAAGGTTGCAGGTCTTGAGTGTCTGCGCATGGAACTAGGAGAACCGGATGCATCCGGCAGGAGAAGGCCAGTTGAGGTGCCTGGGTCGGAATTCGTACTCGATGCTGATGTGATTGTAGCTGCAATCGGTCAGGAAGGGGATTTCAACTGTATGTGCAATCTTCCCGGCGTAGATGTTACAAAGAAAGGCGCCATCATAGTTGATGAGAATCTGATGACTTCCAGAAAGGGCGTCTTTGCGGGCGGTGATTGCGTAACGGGTCCTGATGTGCTGATCAAGGCCTGTGCGCACGGAAGACGCGTGAGCCTGGCAATTGATCGCTATCTGGCGCATGGATCAACAGAAACGCTCGCTGAGATTTTTGACGACAAGTTCATTAATAATTTGGGCGTCTATGATCCAAATGAATCAATTGCACTGCCCAAGGGCGCGGGCCGGGTTGTCGTGAGACATGAGCTGCCTCTGGAAAGAAAGCATGATTTTCGTGAAGTGGACAAGGGCTACACGTCTGAAGAAGCTGTGCTTGAGGCATCCAGATGCCTAAGGTGTTACCGAGTTGTAATGTATGCCTGCGTTGAAAACGGCAAAACGATCTCATCTTAAGAAAATTTATGCCTGAAAAAGAACAAGAAAGACTCAGGGCGGCAAAAGCTGCGGGATTGAAAACCATATTATTTGTATGTTCAGGCAATGCTATTCGCTCCCAGATTGCGGAAGGGATAGTCAACCACATGTTCGGCAGGAAATGGGCTGCTTTTTCAGCAGGCACCATGCCGATGAAAGTTCCTAAAGACCTCGTGAAGGTAATGCGTGAAATCGGTGTAGATATTAGCTCACAACGCTCCAAACACATCGACATATTCAAGAGCTTGAATTTCGATAAAGTCGTTGTCTTATGTTCAGACGTAGAGCGCATGTGTCCAGTTCTGCCCGACTGCACTACGCAGGATCACATCTTCTTTCACGATCCACTCTCTTCAGCTGCAGCGTCTGAAGGTATTCTATTTGGATTTGCCTCCACGTACCGGCAGCTGAGGGATGAAATGAAAAAGGTTATAGCCGAATATATGAAGGATTCCTGATATGAAAAAGCTTCGAGACATGCTGTTCAAAGGCGGAAAATGTATTCAGTTAAAATCCACGCAAAGTGCTGCCGCAAAAAAATACGTCTCATTCAAAACACTCTTAAAGCACAATAATGCAGCATTAAATGCGATAGCTGAAATGGAGAAGCTTTACTACTCGGGTAATCCTTTCACGCTCACATCAGTCAGAATAAAGTATGAGGAACTAATCGAGGCTGTTACCGGCATCATCTATGCGCTGGAGTTATTGACAGGTAGAGATTATTCTTCGTTGTCTGCTTCTACTGCAGCCATAGACAGCGAACTATTCCGAGAATTCAATCCCAGATGCTCGTTGCCTACCGGGAGACTGGTGATGCAGCTCGAAAATGTTACGGCAGATCTGTATCGAATGGTCGGATCAAAAGCTGCCAATCTGGCAAGCATAAGAAATATATTGGGTCTTCCGGCACCACCTGGATTTGTAATTACTGCTCTTGCTTTTGAGCGATTCCTGCAGACCAATAAGCTATTGAGGCATGTTAAGGAGGAGCTATCTCATGTAACATCAGAATCTATATATGCAATAGAATCTGCTGGTCAGCGACTGCGTGCAATGATACTGGAATCACCAGTCCCCAATGACATCATGGATGAAATTCGCCAGGCATATTCTAAACTTGAGCAATCTTCAGGATCGAATATAAAAATTGCAATGAGAAGCAGTGCTGTCGGCGAAGATACAGAGGCTACATTCGCAGGGCAATACGATACTGTTCTGAACGTATCATCCGAAAATATATCAGAAGCCTATAAAACAGTGTTGGCAAGCAAATACTCCGCCAGAGCGATAGCGTATAGGCTGCATTACGGGTTGGACGAACGCGAGACCCCTATGTGTGTCCTTGGTATTGCAATGGTTGATTCAAAGGCCAGCGGAGTGGTCTATTCTGTCGATCCGACCCTTTCCGATTCCCGCCCGGTTAGGATCACCTCAATTTGGGGAATTGGTGAGCATCTGGTGGCGGGAAACGCATCGCCGGACATATTTATTGTCGACAGATTCGAAGATCGGATAATCAACAAAGAGGTGACGGCAAAAGCGTCGAGACTTGTTAACCTGCAAAACGGGGGCACAGATATTCAGTCCGTTCCTGTTGAAGAACGAATGTTGCCTTCTTTAAATGATCAGACAATTATCCAGCTTGCAAAATATGGGCTTATTCTTGAGAATTACTTCGCAGGTCCGCAAGATATCGAATGGGCCATTGATGAACGTGACAGCATTTTCATTCTCCAGTCGAGGCCGCTTCACCTTCCAGATATCGATATTGCGCGGCAACGCAGCGTGAGTACACCGGAAAACCCGCTTTTGCTTAAAAGCGGCAAGACTGCTTCAGGCGGAATATCGACAGGGACAGTCTGCATACTTGGAAATGAGCAAGATCTGCTGCACCTTCCTGATGATGCAATAGTAGTAGCTAAAATTGCTTCACCGGATTATGCCAAGGTTATCGGCAGGATCAAAGGCATAATCACTGACATCGGAAGCGTGACAAGCCATATGTCGTCTGTGGCAAGAGAATTTGCAATACCCTGCATAGTTGATGCGGGCAATGCTACGGATATTTTGACGCAGGGTGAAGTTATCACGTTGTGGGCTGATGCCACATCAGTATATCGCGGTATAGTTGAAGACCTCGCCAAAGAAATTAAACCTGCCAAAAAGGTTATATTCGACAGCCCAATACACCGGAGGATGAGGGGTATTCTGGACCATGTGTCTCCACTTAATCTCATCGATGCCGATGCAAATTCATTTTCCCCGGCAGGTTGCCGGACATTTCATGATATAGTTCGGTTCACGCATGAAACGGCAATCCGTGAGATGTTTGGCTTGTCAGAAACATCTATTAAGTCAAAATCATCCGTTAAGCTCTCATCCCGCTTGCCAATGGATCTGTGGATAATTGATCTTGGCAATGGCCTGCAGGCAGGCTTGACAACTTGTGACAAAATAACGCCGGACAAATTTAATTCTGTCCCGATGAAGGCCGTCTGGCGAGGTTTCGCTCATCCAGGCGTCAGCTGGGAAGGGACAATGAGTACCGGCGGCAATAAAGTTGCCTCATCACTTGCTGCGGCTGCTTTATCAGAATTTGGAGAGATCTCAGGTGGAGACAGTTACGCGCTACTGTCGGAAGACTACCTGAATCTTAGCGTCCGTTTTGCATATCACTTTGCGACTATGGACACTTTATGCGGTGACAACGAATCGCAGAATTACATATCGCTTCAATTCTCCGGAGGAGCCGGAAATTATTATGGACGTTCACTAAGAATCCAGCTTATGGGCAGCATACTTGAGCGGCTTGGTTTCAGGGTTGCCATAAAAGGTGATCTGCTGTCGGCAGCTATTGCAAGATACGACAAGAAATCAATTGAAGAGAAGCTGGACATGGTCGCCAGACTGCTTGCATCCACGCGTCTTCTCGACATGACCTTGACAAACCAGGATGAGCTTGATAAATTGACAGAGGCTTTTTTCAGCGGCACTTACGATTTTCTTGCAGTGACTAAAAACAGTGACCTTCCTCAACTTTATATTCGCAGGGGGCACTGGGGCATAACAGTTGAAGATGGCCGGTCATGTTGTCTACAGGATGGATCGAGATGGGGAAAGCGTCTCTCGTCCGGCATCTCAAGGATTGTTGGAAAAATCGTGGGCGACTCTTATCATGAGTTTCTTGATACGATCGAAGCATACCACTATTGTCCACTGGCAATCGTCAGGGATGGAGAATACTCTGAAGGCTGCATAGAAGTGAATATCAAGCCGATATCAGGAAAAGTTGACAGGGCTGGCGGCATAGCCTTTGGAATTACTGACATCGACAATTATTTTGTAATGACGTCGAATTCCCTTGAAGGAAATATGGCTCTCTATCAGTACGTAAATAGGCGCAAAATAGAACGACTCGCAATCAGAAAGACAATCGAAACCGGGAAATGGCACACCATCTCTGTTGAGGTCAGGGGCCGGCACATCAAAGGTTATTTAAATAGCGAGCTTGCAATAAAATATGAAACTGACAGAACTCTGAAAGGTTATATAGGGCTTTGGACCAAAGCGGACTCAGTTATCTGCTTCGACAATCTCGCAATCGAAAGCAACGGACAGAGGCGAGTTATAGGTTTTTAATTTTGTCGTAATATGCTGTGTCTGCTATTGCTTTGCCTCGGCCTGCTAAGGCTAACACCGACATATTGGCCTAAAGAGTTCGCACATTTTGATGAGTTCTTCCAGCTGATGGAATCAAACATAGTTGACGCGGGTCTCCTTACAGTGCACCCTTTCAAGCTGATCAGCTATGCGGCGCACGATATTTCGCCTAAGATCCATTTCCACCGGCATATTGGGAGCCTGATGAGCTTCGTTAACGCGCGTTCCGACCACAAAATATACTACGTCGCTATCAAGAAGCATTTCCAGCAGTTTAGATGCCGGATCCCTGCTGTATTGAGAGGGCGGCTCACTTTCTATCATGGCAGCGACTCGCCCCAAAGTGAGCGTCCCTTCCGTAATAAGGTCAACCCCTTGCATTCGGGCGGAAGGCGGAACTCCGGGTATATTTGATCTGATGTCTGTTTCAATGTCACGGTCAAGCTCCCTGGCAACGATATCAGCTGTTGTACCGCCGCATATGATAGATCTGCCGGGAAAAGTGTCAACGAGCTTTGCCAGCATCTGATCCGTTGCATTCGAAAAAGGAGGACCTGTCACAACAAGCAGTTGTCTAGGTCTTCTGAGATAAACCAAACCGCAGGTAATATCATCCAGGGCACCCTTGCCATCCATCTGCATGGCTCTTTTAACTATATTACGCGCCATTGCTCCGGCGGACATTTCTCTGTTGACCCTGAGACATTGTTCGATGTGAGCAGTAACACCGCTACCCCATCCGATCGGCGTCTCTCTGCTGCCCATGCCCGCCTGTGATACTCCATCAGAGAAGAATACAATGCGATCACCCAACTGCATGTTAACTTCGGAAAAATGTATATGCCGGTCACTCCATTTGCGGAGCTCGATCACTTGTTTCTCAACTGCGACTTCCTTTCCATTGCGCATAAAAATATACGGAGGATTGCCATGCTCTATTATGCGTGTTCTGCCATTGCGGTCGATATCAACGATGGTGAATGTCGAATAGCTTATCTTCCGCACACTGCATATAGGCAAAGTGTCCATAATAATTTCTGCGGACGAACGGATATCAATAGAGCTGGAAGTATACTTCAGTGCCATTGTAGCAGTAAGTGTCGCCAGAACGCTGGCCTTAATACCGCTCCCGAGCCCATCAGAAAGCACAGATATGACCCTGTCTTCTTCCTTGATTTTACGGGATAGGAATATATCACCCGACGCAACCTGACCGCTCTTAGGCATATGGTGATGGTCAACCTCCAGAAAGTTATGCTCGCGCAGGTCAATCATTATTGTCGTCCATTCCTTTCGCCGAGAATGATTCGACAATTGAGTTAAGTATGATTTCGGACTCTGCTGCATTTTCTCCCATGAGATATGCGATCTTTTGAACGGTCATAAGATTCTGCTCAATGACGTGCCGCGCACGTTTGATGATTTGTTCACGCTGCATCGCCGGCATTGTGATATCCCCGAAGAGGGCACCAACCAGAGAATGCTTTTCAATGCTGAAAATAATTCCATGAAGTATCCGGCCCTGAAAACGCAGATCCGTCTCAACAACTTCTTCGCCGCTGAGCAGGACGCCCTGAAAAAGCTCGTGAAAAGGCAACAAATCCCTCAGGTTGGCACCTTCCAGACGTGTACCGCCTTCAGTATCGTCAACATCCTGTCCGAAAAGGCCGACAAAGTTTGGATTATACTCAACGATATTTAACTGATCATCCACGATCACCGCAGCAGACGGCATCTTCTGGATCAGTATATTTGCCTTCTTCTGTGCCAGACTGCGCATATAGGCCACACACATCGCCTTTTCCGCCTTGTCACCAATCAAGGCACAGACAAAATCACGACATGAATCATAACCGCATCCACCGCAGTTAAGTTCGTCCTTTTCTTCAAATTTCCCTACCTGATGCAAAGCTTCCTTTATTTGATCTTCGGAATAAACTGCCTGCGGCACAACCTCAGGTGGGTAGTCCTCATGAATATCAATTTCCTCTGCCATCTTCGGGGAAGCCGGCCGTGCATACTGTGTGATCTTGTATCGCTTACAAACCGTTGCCGAGCGACTCATGCTTCTGGGCCCATTCACGCAGCCTCCGAAGCAGGCAGTAAGTTCAAGGAATAGATTGCCTTCCGGCTCCAGTTCATCAAATCCTTTCAGAGCGTTTTTCAGGCGTCTAATGCCCGAAAATGAGATAAATTGGGCCTGCAATCCTTTCTTCCTGCGCCCGCGTATACTTTCTATCATCCCCCCAACCACAGGGTAAAGTGCACCGTCATTGGCGCGACGGGGTATAAAGACGTCTTTTGATGACTTCTTAATAGACTTCAGATCGATATTCTCCTCTTTCAGCCAATGTCTTAAATCCTCAAATGTAAGTGCCACATCAATAAGCTCGGGATGAACGTCCGATTCCCATTTTTTTGCTATGCACGGTCCAATGTGAATGATATCTATTTCGGGCCCATAAGTTTCTCGAAGCAGGCGGGCATGTGCGAGACTCGGTGAAAGCAGACTGGTGATATGCCCGGCATATTCCGGCCTGTATCTTCGCAAGTATTGAACTATAGTGGGGCAAGCAGATGAAATAAAAATGGATTTGTTTGACTGTTCAAGAAGCCTGTCTGCGTGCATGCTTACAAGTTCAGCCCCGAGAGACGACTCAGACACACCATAAAACCCCAGAGCCTTGAGTCCGGCAATAAGCTGAGTCGGTTCCACTCCGGAGAATTCTGTGACAAAAGACGGGTCGATAGAAGCTATCACCTTGCCGCAATCAGACAAGAGCTTCTTTGCCTCCTGCAGATCGTCCCGAACTTTTTTCGCTCCTTTCGGACAGATATTGATGCATTTGCCGCAAAGTATGCAAAGATCCGACATTATGGAAGCGCTGCCGGACTCGACTTTGATCGCCTGTACGGGGCATTCTCGGATGCATTTATAGCAATCCTGGCACTCTGTTTTTTCCGTATAAATCGGCGGGTCAGCACGCATATTTGTCTCCTTCAGAAACTTATTTCAGTTTGTCGAGTTTACAGGCCTAATGCTACAAAGTCAAGACGCCCGGCGCTAACATACAGTATCGCTATTGGCATATCTACAGCTCCTGGCGGCTTTTATGACTTTTTCTGCTGAATCGATTCCAAACTTCATCATTGCCAGCATCTGCATTTGAAAAATCTGGGCGGCAAAGAAGGCATCCGCGGCTGCATTGTGCCGATAATGCCTTTTCAGGCCATAGGCCTCAATCATGTCGTCGAGGGTAAGACCCCTGCCTTCTGCGTTGCATCTTTGCGTCAGCCATTTTTCAACCATTGCTATATCGATAAGGTCCTTTTTGAACTTTAAGCCGGAAGCCTTGAAGCTCTTTTTCAAGAAATTGAAATCGAACTCCACCGTGTGCCCGACAAGGATGCCGTCCAGCATTTTCAGCAGGTGGTCCGAGACATCTTCAAAGGTTGGCGCAGCCTGCAGATCGGTCCGGCTTATCCCGTGGTATTTCATCGCCTTGTAGTTGTACCTTGCGGGCTTAATAAGAGTGTAGTAATTTTCACGCACGATTATCTTTAAATTGACAATGGGCACACAGGCAAACGATATGATCTCGTCTTTTGCCTGATCCAATCCCGTGGTCTCAACATCAATAGCATAAAATCTTGCAGTCAGCAGGTCCATGCTCGTACAGGCTCACAGTTGGCTATAAACTATATTCCGGCTGACGCCGTATCTCTTCATCATGAACTTCTGGAATTCCGCGACAACCTTAAGTGATTCCTTCAATATGAGCAGATCAATATGGGACAGCTCTTTTGCAGCCACAAGGTTATTCAGGGCAGACTGATTCAATACGGCCCGCGCATGATGCCTCAGCCTCAGATCCTGAATGAAACCGTATGATTCGATCAGGTCATGGCACATGCCGTTGCTTATCGTCGAATCCGCGTGCAGCGCCTCCAGCCTCTCCCTGGTATTGGTGATCCTGAAAAAACCCCTGTCGACCGCCAGGACCCTGGCTCCGTTGACGATAGGATAAATGCCGTGCGTTTTTAGGTCCACGCCGTGGTGCAGGCCCTGTATGCCGAAAATCCCGAGCGGGGGCCTTATATCAATCGCGTCTTCCGCCATCAGTTTGACGGCCTCGGCTTTGACTGCAGGCCTTATAGATTCCAGCAAGTCGTCGAACAGTGTCATATCTCCATATATAGGCCGCATGTCCAGAAACACCGACAGATATCTCAGATGATACGGAACCGGGTCCGAGAACCAGCGGTAAAAATACTCCTTCCATGCCGACAGGGGCTGGATCCACATATCATTGGATGCCATATAGTTTCCAAGGCACTTAGGAATGCCGATCACAGCCAGGGATTCGTTGATATCTGCAGCCAACGCCGCCGGCCTATCTCCTGTGTACACAAGGGCATTGTCCTGGTCGGTGGCGATTATCTCTTCCTTTCTGCCCGAACTGCCCATATGCAGCCACAAGAAAGCTGCTGGCCCATGTTTAGCGGCAACGAGTTCTATAGTCTTGAAAACCATGGCATCATGGACAGAGCATAACATTCTGGTCAGGTCGAAGAAATTCGCGCCTGCAAGCACCAACTTCGATACCGACAACCTTAGGCTGTCAAATACGGCCTTAAGCTCATCGATAGAGTCTGCGCGATTTACCTTTCTGTACAATTTCATAATGGAAAAAGAAGGCTCCAAGTGGACCTGTATGTCCTTACGCGTAATCACTCCAAAGACCTTGTCTTCCTTGGTTACGACCATGTGGTCGATGCCGGCATCGACCATCCTAGTAAAGGCATCGAAGATCGTGGCACGGGCATCAATAGTTTTAACCGGAGACGACATGAACCTGGTCACGCAATCCAGCCTGTCGCCGAGGATCAACACCTTTCTCAAATCCTTATGAGTCAGGATGCCGACAGGTTTCTCGCGTTCGTCTATAATTACGACCGAACTGACAGCGTGCATGTCCATCTCGGATGCTGCACCTGCTATCGTCTGCGCCGAGTTGCATACAACCGGTTTCTTGTAAATTATCCTATCTACCTCCAGGACAAACGAGGCCTCCTCAACAATCTTTTTGTCGGAAGCTGCCGCCTTAAACAACCGGAACCTTCTATTGATTAGATCGGAATAATAAGATGCGAATCTCTCATTTGCATCAAATACAGCCTTGAATTTCTGATAGGACACGGCATAACAAATTGCATCCTCTACCGCCTTTGCAGTCGAATTCAACGGATGCCCATAGAGTGACACAATACCGAAAGTTTCCCCCCTAGAAAGGGAATCAACCACGGCGTCGTCATCATAGAGGCCTATCAATCCGGAGAATACAAGATAGACGCTTTCAGGTAGCTGACCCTTTTTATATATAGTTTTCCCTTTTTCGAACAGCTCGACTTCCAGTCCGGAAATGATGGTGTCGAGTTCACCTTCCGACAAGAAAGAAAACGGATGGATCCTGCGTATAAACTCTTTAGGTGGAATCATATGTCATCATACCACATAAAAGACACTCTTGCGATTGCAGAAACGCAACGCCACTGTTTAAATTATAGAGACGTCTGAATTCTATCCGGAAGGCAGCTTCTATGGAATATAGGGTTTCTTGAAAAGGGCCTGTTCCAGCCTTTTATCCCTTCCGTATATGTCATTTCTGAACTGAACGGAGCCCTCATTATCAACCCATGCCGTCAGATAAAGCAGGTGAACATTTAATGGCTTAGGAATTGTTACAACCTGTTCTGTACCTTTATCAATAGCAGCAATCAACGCATCGCGCGTCCAACGCGGATCTTCCCGCAGCAAATATTCAGCCAATTCAACAGGCTTTTCAATGCGAATACACCCGTGGCTGAATGTGCGGATGTTCTCTGAGAAAAGGCTCTTCGCAGGGGTGTCGTGGAGGTAGACATCAAAACTGTTTGGGAACATGAATTTCAACTGTCCTAAAGCATTTTTGGGCCCAGGCTGCTGACGAAATCTGTACTGCGATATGTTGCTATTTATTCGAGACCAGTTCGCATTCCGCAGATCTATTTTCTTTTCATGAGTCCCTTCGTTTTGCAGAACGTCTATGTTTTGCTCTGCAAGATAACGAGGATTTCTTTGCACTTTAGGCAGGATTTCCTTTAGAGCTATGCTTTTAGGAATATTCCATGATGGGTTGATTACTATGTAAGTCATCTTCGATGTAAAAATAGGAGTGCTGAGGTAAGGTTTTCCAACTACGACTTTCATTGAAAGCACCGGCAAATCTCCTTCAATTACGTACAATCGGAAATCTGCGATATTGACAATGATAAATCGATCTTCTATGTTACCCAAAATCCATCTTAACCTTTCAAGATTCAGTTCAATTTGACGTATGCGCTGCTTCAGAGGCACGTTAAGCGCTTTACGTGTGGTACGGCCAACAGTGCCGTCCGCGCTGATGCCATGGCGTAGCTGGAAAGCAATGACTGATTGTTCAAGGCTGTCATCAAACCGATTGTTCGGCATCGTCTCTTTCAGTTTCAAATCACCCGAAGCAACGAGTCTTTTTTTCAGTTCACCGACACGTTCAGACGTCATTCCCTTTTTCAACGCCGGCCCTGCTGACATCTGCGGCCATTCCCCCTTAAGTGCAAATTCTCTATATTCGGCTAAGGCATGTCTCAATCGAATATAAATATCCTTTTCCGGCCGCAGCTGCATCAGCGTCTCACGGATTCTCTTCTTCCTGAGTGCCTGCTCCAGGAGTGAAGTAACATCGACCTTGCCGCCTTTTGCGAACCATTCAGATGCAGCAGTCAACGGGTTCGCGCATCCGGCGGAAAGATGACATCCAAGTGTTAGAAATGCATCCGTTAAAAGAATATCGAGATCAGCAAGAAGGCTTGGATCTCTCGATAGTCCTTTCTTAATATTCTCTGCCAGCGAGTTTATAGGAGCCAGGTGATAGTATGCCGGAGACAGACCTTCGCCATAAGATTCATCTATTGCTTTAATGAGAATATCAACCTGCTGCAATGTGCCATTGTAGCTCCACGCAGAAGCATAATCTCTCCCCTTGTAAAATCTGGTTACCAGATAGGCAGAGTATATTTCCTCATTACGAACAGATCTTTGGGAATGCGATGCTAACTTATCGACCCGTTGCTTTATTAACGGCGTCAGTGCTGATTCAGTAAATGAAGGCTTAGAGTTATTGTCAGCAGATATGCTTTCAGCACATAAGAATAAAGGTATTATTATGAGTACAATGATTACTCTGTCTATTGCATGAATCACCAGGTTCTAATTCTGCCGCAATCAACGTGAACAAAATTAGATTCCTTATAATAACCGACCCCGCCTAATTTTAATTTACGCGCTTCGTCTCTAAGCCTGCATAGGTCTACCCCGGGAATCCTGATGTCCATAGCCTTTCCTTGCAGATGCATGCTGTTCTTAACAACATGCCTGCCTTCGCTGATCAGCATTCTATTGTACTCAGGCGATCTGTATCCCGAGATAATGCAGATTTCATTGTTTCCGCCAAGACGTTTATCTATCAGATTTACAATTTCTATTACGTTAGTATCAATATCGTGTATCTCTCCGGTATAATGGCACCTGAGAACCCAGTTGAGTTCCTTTAATGCCTCAGCATCATATCCACTTGATTCATGCCTGTACCTGACCGAAACTTTGTCATTAGTATGAATGTTCAGCAGGGTAAGTTTCCCCTCCGGCAATGTTTGCCGTGCATCTGAAAAAGCTGAATTGGTAATTAGAGCTGAAACAGCAATAAAAGATGCTTTCAGGAAAGAGCGTCTGTCGCACAGGCAACCTGACAAGGATTTATTATATATATGCATATTTACACTCCATCGTCTGCGTATCAGATAACATCTACATAATCATATATTATTACATAAAATCACATTAAACATAAGCTGTATGTAACGATATATTGCCTCAAAAGCCGGAGCCTGTTTCTTGAACCGCGCTATGACATCCGGATCAAAATGTTTTGGCATGGAGATGTGGCCTTCACTTTTAGTTATAAGATCGACAGCCTCTATGAATATTATTTTTGGGACAGAACACCAAGTCGATCCGTGGGGCGCCGCCCGATAGTACTTGATAAACATATTCAGGATAACGCTCAGCGACCAGCAAAATAAAGAACTATGGGAATGCTGATAAGGGTATTACACAGATGAAATCTTCAATCATGGAACTGAACTGTAAATTTGAGCCTGAGATAGGCACCGAAGCACATCTCGACCATTTCGGTGCCTTAGCAGTGGAATTCAGTTATACCTTGAGCCGAATTTGGAAGATTTTGCTCTTTTCTTTCGCGCCTCTGCTTGTTTCCTCTTCTTCTTGACGGATGGCTTTTCGAAGTAACTTCGCTTTTTGATTTCTCTAAAAAGGCCATCTTTCTGAAGTTTGGTCTTCAACATTTTTAAGGCTCTCTCAACATCATTTCCCTGTACCTTTATCTCCAAGTGATATTATCTCCTTCCGCGATCTGACTTTCTACCGCCGCCAAATCCTCCGCTGCCTCTTCTCTGTCCCCCAAAGCCACCGCTCTTTTTACCCATCCCCCTATCCCTTGGCTGCTGCGGCTTAGCTTCAGAAACGGTGAGTATCCTTTCCATAAAAGACTTGCCATTCAATCCCTCTATAGCTTTACGCGCATCGTCAGCAGACGCCATCTCGACAAAGCCAAACCCTCTAGCCCTTCCCGTCTGGGGGTCTGTTATCATTTTCACTGATTCAACTTGGCCGTGGGCTGAAAATAATACTCTAATGTCATCCTCTGCTGCATTAAAAGCTATGTTCCCAACGTAGATCTTTGTGCTCATCTTTTACCTCCATAGAATGTTTGCCATACTCTAACGAGTCTCTATTGCTGCCGAGCGCTAAAAAGCCTGCATTATATAGTATATGAAGTCACGTCCGAAGCAGGCCGGTCCCCAATTGCAATAATCACTAATAATTATTTTAGGTAGTCTATTGCAATCTCATAAGTAACAGCCGAGTGGCCTGAAACAGGTCCGCCTCCGCAAGTGATTTCTCCACTTGATGCACTTACACCAGTTCTTACCATAGCGTTTAATATGTGTGTAAAATCGAAGCCGCCCATTACACACTCCTTGCTCAAACAATCCACCTCGAAAAAAGCATAACTGCTGGGGAAATAATTAACAGTTCGAAGTAATGACTGACTTAACCCTGCTTGCTTGTATATCATCTTGATGATAATACTGGAAATATTCGGGAAATATGACGACACAAATCCAGCTTCAATTTTCTGCTGCTTTCTTTCCGCCCTTGCTGCCTGTTTCTCTCTGTTGTTCATCCGCCTCCGGTCCAGCAAGGCTCCACTGTGAAGGAAGAGCCCTTCCCAATCGACTTTAACTAAAGTTTGACAACGTTGATAGCTTTTGGACCTTTAGGTCCTTTTTCAGTATCAAAGCTGACTTTGTCTCCTTCGGCGAGGCTCTTGAACCCATTACCTTGGATGGAAGTATGATGTACAAAAACATCGCCTCCATCTTCACTTGTGATAAAACCGAAACCCTTGCTGTCGTTGAACCATTTCACTGTTCCATTTGCCATTTTCTGTTCCTCCTAATCTTAAAATATCTGATATCTAAACCATAAGGTATTCCAATAAAAAAGACCACAAAGTTAAAAGTGTTTGTGGCCTCATTCCAACGCAAATACCTTTAAAGTTGCCTTTAACGATAACACATTCGTTGTCTACCGTCAAGACAGCATGTTGTTTAGACCCTTCAGCCTTGTCATCCAAGCACCAGCGAACGAACAGACGATGCCATGTGCCGATCTGCAGTACCGACCGGTTCAGCAAACTACTTGGTGAAGATGTCGAGACAATATAAGTGGTGAGACGAGACTCAGCAGCTTCCTGAAACTCTCACGGATCAGGCAACCCATGATTGAGCTGATTATGCCTGTCAACATACATATTATCGAATCGAGCAAATGGTGCATATTGATCGTCATCAATCGACTTTAAGGATTATTTTCAGAATTGATCATTCCGGCTTATCTTGAGCCAATGCATGGAAAAATTGAGGAGCCTGTACCTATCTGCCCTGCTTCTTATACATGTAAATGAGGTCCTGCATCTCTTTGGACTGCGCCTTGAGCGTTCCGACCTTGTTGTCCCGAGTGTATTCTCCTTCGAAGACATCGAAATCCCCGTGCTGATTGGCAACGTATTTCTTTCCTTCAAATTCGTAGCACGTCACAAGCATCTTGCTGTACAAAGACCTCACATGAGACATTTTAACCATCTTAATCCCCCGTTCCGATCTATCGATAGTTCGCAAATTGAAGGTGTATTCCGAAATCTTTTTCCTTTAGCATTGACATGATAGCCTGCAGGTCATCTATTTTCTTTCCCCGAACCCGAACCTGATCTTTCTGTATTTCCGACGAGACCTTCATCTTCGTGTCCTTGATAAGCCTGACGATTTCCTTGGCCTTATCTTGAGGTATGCCCTGCTGCAAAGTTACCATTTGACGCACCGTGCCGCCAGCAGCCTGCTCTATCTTGCCATAGCTCAAGGCTTTAAGAGCAATGCCGCGCTTGACCAGCTTGGACTGCAAAATGTCAACCACGCTCTTAAGTTTAAACTCGTCGTCGGACACGAGGGTAATAACAGCCTTGCCCTTGTCCAAATCAATGCTGCTCTTGCTGCCCTTAAAATCGAACCGCTGCCCGATTTCCTTCACAGCCTGGGTCACCGCGTTGGAAACCTCCTGCATGTCCAATTCACAAGCTATGTCAAATGAATGCTCGTCAGCCATCGGAAACCTCCAGAAAATGCGCAGGACTATTCGCGTTTATTCATTATATCATAATCCAGTCTGGATACAGTTGCGGAAAGAAGGTTTTCCTCTTTAATATTAATCATGTCCGGAAGATTTCATTTGCCCAGATTCGCTCTGAGCTTCAAATTCATAATCGGTTGCAGCCTTACCTTGATCATTGCTCTCGGCATATCCTTTCATTTTCTCGCACAAAGGCAGGAGAAGCTCATTATGGGGCAGGTTGAAACAGAAGTGAGGATATTGTTTAAACAGATCGTCATCACCCGCAAATGGGTCGCTGATCATGGCGGTATATTCATCGAGAGGCTTCCTTCAATGAAGCCCAGCCCATATACTACTGATGCTGATATTACGGATGCCAAAGGAAAGCGCTATATTATCAAAACTCCGGCCATGGTTACAAAAGACCTGTCTGAATATGCAAAAGAACAAGGGTTATACTGGTTCCATATTACGAGTAGTAATCTGATTAACCCTGAAAACGCCCCTGATGATTTCGAGAGGGATGCAATGAGTCGATTCGAAACAAAAGAGCTATATGAATTGCTCTCTGTTCAGGAAATCGGCAAATCAAAATTCCTCCGGTACATATCTCCGTTGTATGTTGAAGAATCATGCCTGCGCTGTCATGCCAAACAGGGGTATAAGGTTGGAGACATGCGGGGTGCCATAAGTATCACAGTACCGATAGATAAGACGCTGGCTGAAATTGCTAAGAACAAGGAAGAGATGGTCATTGCTAATATTCTCACAGTCCTCTCCCTTGTCATAGCGATGTTCCTTATGATGAATAAGCTGGTGCTTAGCCCCACTAGAAAACTGAAATCCTCAATGAAAGATTTCTCAGAGGGAAGGATCCCTCCCTCTGAAGTATTGACTACCGGCGATGAGCTGGAGGATCTTTCGCGCACATTTGCAGAGATGGCGAAAGCCCTTTCCGAATACCACCAGGGCCTTAATGACAAGATAAAGGCAGCAACAAAAGATATCGAAGATAGCAACTCGAAGCTTATGCAGGCGAACGCCCTCCTCCGTGAAATCAACACCAGAAAATCTGACTTCATCTCGGGAGCATCACATGAACTGAGAACACCGCTGACGTCGATCAAAGGTGCAATGGATTATATTTCGGTTCGACTTGCTTCAGCCATATCTGCCAAATCAGATCAGAACTCGATAGATGAGCTCTATATATTCTTTGAAGTAATTAGAAAGAATGCAGAACGCTTGATCCGAATGGTTAACGATATGCTCGATTTGGAGAGAATCGAAACAGGCTCGGCTGAGTTAAATTTAAAGATTTTGGATCTTTCATCCATTGCTGCTGAAACTATAATATACTTCCAGGTAGAAGCGGATAAGAGAAATGTCCGCATAAACAGGGATCTCGATGATGGGCTTACTGTTTTGGCTGATGAAGACCGGTTAAGACAAGTCATGATAAACCTGCTCTCAAACGCACTTAAATTCAGCCCCGAAGGCTCAGATATAAAAGTGAGAACATTCACAGACGGCACTTACGTGATAGCCGAAGTCTGCGACCAAGGTCCCGGAATTACTCCGGACAGACAGGGTGTGGTATTCGATAAGTTCTACAAATCCGGGAGCAAAGAGGGATCAGGCCTGGGTCTTGCAATTTGTCGCAGCATCATCGACGCCCATGGCGGTTTTATCGGGATTAATAGCGATGGTGTTAACGGAAGTTGCTTTTATTTTAGGTTGCTCCGGGCATAAATCGAAAAGGAATCCGCTATAATAGATTGAAAAATGTCTGACAAACTGCTTCTGATTGATGACGACCCTGACATCCTGCGTGTGCTGAAAGCAAACTTGGAGCTTAACGGCTTCACAGTATCCACAGCAGAAACGTGGGAAGACGGGCGAGACATTCTTGAGTCGTCCGACCCGGACCTGCTACTGCTGGATGTCATGCTGCCGGACGGCAACGGATTCGAGATATGCCGGACTATCAGAGAAAGCCGGCAATCTTTGCCGATAATCCTGCTTACAGCTAAGGATAAGGTGTCCGATAAAATTATAGGACTCGAAGGAGGTGCAGACGACTATGTGGTTAAACCATTTGAAACTCTCGAGCTTATGGCCAGAATAAAAGCTTTACTAAGAAGATCAAAGCCTGCAATTGAGGAAATAACGTTCATACATGACCTTTCGATAGATTATAAGCGCCGCCTGGTCAGGATCCGAGAGCATGAAATTACTCTGACACCGAAAGAATATGAACTGCTCTGTTTTCTGGTTGCCCATCGCGGAGAAGTTGTCCGGAGGGAGGTCATAAAAAAGCTGCTGTGGAAAGATAATAAGATCTATTCCTGGAGCAGGGTAATTGATGTGCATATTCAGCATCTTCGCCAAAAAATAGAGTCCGACCCCTCACGGCCTTTTCTTATCAGCACAATCCCAGGTATCGGGTACCGCTTCAAAGAATAGAACAGCTGTATCGAATCGCTCATCATAATACCTGCGTTGCCTGTTGCATCATTTCCTAATATACTGACCATATAACAATCAGAGGAAAGAAGGTGCGTTATGGGCAAAATAGTAGTTGTAGCAGATTTAGGTCATTTCAATGCGTACAAGTTTTCAAAGACGCCTATGGGCACAGGCAAGCTCGACCTCATTGAACAGTTCGATTCGCTGGAAGCCCACGGTAAATACTCGGAGAAATTCTCGGACCAGGCCGGAAACTTCGGAGAGTCGGTCGGAAAGAGTTCCTTTGCCAAGGGATCGGGCGAGGCTCACAATATCCAAATCGAAAATGAAAAAAGACTCATCCGAAATATAGCCAGAACAATCAATAGAATAATCGCAGAAGAGAAATGCGATGGCTGGCATTTGGCTGCAGAAAAAGCTATCAACGGTCAAATAGTAGAATCTCTGGACCAGGTTGTGAAATCGAAGCTGGAGAAGAATATCGCGGCCAACCTGACGAAAGCGGATAAAAGCGAGATCATAGGCAGGTTTTTATAGATCAAACGCAATACAGAGGGTGCCTGGAAAACCGCTGGTCGTTTGCACTTGATGGCCATGACGTCTATCCTGCTTAAGCAGGCCTTTCAAAAATCTAGCGGACTCCTTGCTTCCTTAGCGGTTTTACTCGGCACGCAATGGGTGTAGATCATCGTTGTCCTCACATCGCTGTGGCCTAGCAGCGTCTGGATTGTGCGGATATCATAATTGGCCTGCAAAAGATGTGTGGCAAAGCTATGGCGAAAGGTGTGCGCAGTAACGCGCTTTGTGAGTCTGGCCCGTCTTACCGCTTCATAGAGCGCTTCCTGAACGTACCTTTCATGTATATGATAGCGCCTCTTCTCCTTATTTTCGGCCACATACGTCAGAGAGTGCTGCGGAAAAATCCACTGCCAGATAAATTCTTTGGCAGCCCTCGGATATTTTTTTTCGAGCTGATGATCGAGAAACACGCCGGAGTAGCCGGACTCGAGGTCATCGTCATGAAGTTTCCTTACAACCTCAATTTGATGCAAAAGTTCAGGGGTTATAGACTGAGGCAGCGGAACAGTCCGCGACTTTTTCCCTTTGCCGTCCTGGATGCTCAGAATGCCTTCATCGAAGTTGAAGTTCTGGATACGCAGTTTGACACATTCGAATAACCGAAGCCCACAGCCGTAGAGCAACTTGACCACTAAATTGAAAGGATACTCAAGATGCTTCAACACTGCGTCTACTTCCCGTTTTGAAAGAACAACAGGTATATATTTCGACTTCTTGGCGCGTGGAATGTCTTTATGCTCGCCGAAATCTTTCTTTAAAATATGCCTATACA
>Ga0187786_10000015_pt1 | contig 64901 bp, 66 predicted proteins | sample 0815_BV2_10_20_M_FD_132449 | JGI IMG/M metagenome (GOLD analysis project Ga0187786, IMG submission 132449) | Tropical peat soil microbial communities from peatlands in Department of Meta, Colombia - 0815_BV2_10_20_MG | ecosystem: Environmental > Terrestrial > Soil > Wetlands > Peat | place...
AATACAAAGTCTAAATCTTTTTCGTATTCTCCGTACATTTCCATTATTGTTATAGCCGTGATCACGCCTCTTCCTGCACATCCAACACCTGGTTCTGGGCCGCCAGATTCAACACATTTAATTCCTTCGTATCCTGAATCAACAACGTTTTCAGGAGTACAGGCTTCTTCTCCTTCCTCTCTTAATGTATCCATCATGGTGGTTTGCATTTTACCACCAAGTATAAGACGGGTACTATCTGCTTTTGGATCACATCCATGAATCATGACGTTTTTATCGTGGAAGTGAGCCATGGCTGCTGCAGTGTTTTGTTGGGTGGTGGACTTTCCAATTCCACCTTTTCCATATATAGCGATTTTTCTTACCATTTTGACCTCTCTTGATAATTTTAATATTTAACCGGAAGAAGGAAACATACTTCCGACAAGACTGGTTGAACTTCATTATATATAAATTTTGCGTGACTACTTCTAATTAAAAAAATTTATGTGTAATTAACTACAACTCGGTTAATGTAAAATTGGTGAACATAAATGGAAAAAATAGAATACGAGGCCATAGGAGTTATACATTCTCCTTTCAAAGATCTTCACGGCATGCCTATACAGCCCATTGGGGCTAGAGGTATAAAAGGGAAAATAGAACTTAAAAAGAAGTTTCAAGCTGGTTTAAAAGATCTCGATGGGTTTTCACATATCATCTTAATTTACCACCTTCACCTGTGTAATGGTCACTCTTTAGAAGTAAAACCATTTTTAGACACACAAAAACGAGGAATATTCGCAACCAGAGCGCCTAAACGACCTAACCCCATTGGATTATCAGTAGTTAGGTTAGAAAGTATTGAAGAAAATATTATTCACATCTTGAACGTGGATATTGTAGATGGAACCCCTCTTTTAGATATAAAGCCTTACATCCCTCATTTTGACAGACAAGACGATGAAGAAGTAATTATAGGATGGTTTGAGGATAAACACCACGAAGCGTCAGAAAAAAAATCTGATAAACGATTTGTGGATTTGGATTAGAAGTATTAAAATTTCATTAGTATACTAAGTTAGAATTCTTCCATATCCGAGACATTGATCATAGTCTCCACTGCTTTAGCTTCCACTGGGATGTCTGATTCTTTAATAGCAGCTATGGGGTTCAATCCGCCAGGGGCCACTATGCCAACGTGGTAACGCTCTACTTTAGCATTGTAGATAAGTTCACTCGGTTTTCCCACGCGAAGTATGGAAAATCCTGCTTCTTCCACACCTTCTAAGACGTCCAGGGCATCGGGCCTGGCTACATATGGGATTTCTTTTAAGCTGGCCAGTATTCGACCACCTTTATTCAAGGAACGTAGGACGGAAGTCATACCCTTGGATAGATAAATTTCGTGGGGATCTAGAGATGAACCACTGTATGCAGTAAATTCAATGAATCTGGGAGTTTTCCCTTCTGTTTCGAGTATTCCTCCATATTGGGGCGAAGATGAAATTCCGTGCTTGGTTAGAATGCCGTCAATGGTTAAGCTACAGATGGTAGCTATTCCCTTCTTATTTTCTGGGCCTTCTACTATCTGAAAGTATTTACTGGTACAGTATTCTGGTCGGGATACCATTACCTGGTCGAATATGTCCAGAGCTTCGTCCAAGTTATCCTCATCTACATATGAAATGTTGGCAATTACCTGTCCTTTGTGAGTTTCCAGGTCGAAATCAACCTTTTGGATCAGGTTCCAGGCTTTGGAAAGTAAAAACTTGACTTTTTGAGGTTTACTGGTTGTTGGGGGTTTTAAAACTGGATTGATAGTGGTTATGGGTTCCATTTGGGTGAATTCAATGTTATTTTCTGCAGTTTTAATGTTAACATCGAAACCAGCTTCTTTGGCAGCGCAAAGTGGGGCTATACCACCAATAACTGCAATACCCACCATATCATTATCAACAGAGATTCCCAGAACATTTTCCCCTTCTTGCCCTATTTTTAACAGTCCAGATATGCCTATTTTTTCGAGGTTTTTGAATAATTCCTGGGCTTTTTCTCGGGCGGCCCCTGGTATGAGCCGAAAATTAGCAGGGATATTACCATTACCTTCTGAAATGACCTTCAAAACGGAAGTCATGTCCCGGTCGGTAAATGCCTCCAGGGGGGTCATGGACGTTTTTTTGTAGGCAATAAGTTCCGTGAAGTTTTGGGGTGTGTAATCTTCAACCTTTACCAGTCCACCGTAGCGGGGCACCACTGGGATGCCTTCTTTAAGAAGCATACCATCGATGGTAGTCCCACAAACAGTCTCTACTTTTACGGGATTATTTTCAGACGATGTCTGATTTATTTTAATTAGAGGACTCACTGCAATTCCTTTTCTGAATGCAGAAATAATAATGTCCATAATTTCTTTCTGGTAAATGAAAGTGGAACTGTTGACTACCACGTTACCCTGGCCTTTTATAGGGTCTAGAGTGGTCTGGTACATCATGTCCTCAAACTTGGAGAAAATAAAATCTACTTGATCATAAATTAGGCCTTTTTCAAGCTCTTTAAGACCTTCTGGGGTTATTTGACGTCCAGCATAACCAATACGTTCAGTGAATCCCTTTTCATCCAAAATGCGCATGTGGTATCTGACTGCTCTTTCTCCCAGATCATAACCTTTCTTTTTCAGGCCTTCGGCTATGGTTTTGGCGCCCAGAACATCTTCCCGGTCAGCCAGGATCCTCAAAATCTCCATCATCTTACGGTCTGTTTCCTGTGGCATTGCCTCACCAGCTTACTTCTGTTTAAGTTTGTAGGACGGATGGTTTAAATACTTTTTTAAAAAACAACGAAATTTAATTAAAAATAAAGAAAAAAGAAATAATGGGGTTAGATTTGCAGATACTTGTTCTGCTCGTACCGGAATACTTGAATCCGGTATTCGTCCCATTCTTTTCTTTTTAAAGCCATAAACTGACTGTATACGTGATCTCCCAGAGATGATTTAACTACATCGTCCTTTTCCAGGGCGTGGTATGCTTCCCATAAGCTGGAAGGTAAGGTTCCGATTCCCAATTCTTTGAGACCGGCTTCATCCAGTCCGAACACGTCGATTTCAGTTGGTTCTCCCGGGTCGATCTTGTTTTTCATACCATCCATTCCTGCTTCTAACATGGCGGCGAATGCCAAGTAGGGGTTACAGGATGGGTCTGGACAACGGAACTCTACTCTGGTACCTTTTCCACGGGATGCAGGTATCCGGACTAAAGTGGAACGGTTTTGTAGGCCGTAGGAAATGTACACTGGAGCTTCGTATCCGGGCACCAGTCGTTTGTAGGAGTTAACTGTAGGTGCTACCACGGCAGAAAGAGCCTTAGCGTGTTTTAACAGACCACCAGTAAAGTACAAAGCCTCTTGAGATAATCCAGTTTCAGTGCTTGGATCGTCGAAGAGGTTTTCTCCATTCTTAAAGAGACTCTGGTGGCAGTGCATACCACTTCCGTTTTCCCCGAAGAATGGTTTGGGCATGAAGGTTACTAAATAACCCATATTATCTACCATAGCTTTTATGGCCTGTTTAAAAGTGATAACTGCGTCGGCAGTTTTCATGGCATTGTCAAACTTGAAGTCGATTTCGTGTTGACCCGGAGCTACTTCGTGGTGACTTACTTCCACGTCGAATTTGAGTTCTTCCAGTCCCAGGACCAACTCTCTTCTTACATCTGTTCCCTGATCTACGGGTTCTACATCGAAGTAAACACCGTTATCGTGGGGATAAATGACACCATTTTCGTCTTCTTCCACTATGAAAAATTCTGGTTCGGGCCCTACATTATATTCGTAGCCCATTTTTTCTGCTTTGTCCAGGGCTTGTTTCAAGATATTACGAGGGTCTCCTTCGAAAGGGGTTCCATTTGGCCAGTAAATGTCGCATATAAATCTGCAAACTCCCTTCTCTTCTGGTCTCCAGGGGAGAGTGGAGAAGGTGTCTGGGTCTGGTTTTATGATCAGGTCACTTTCGTTGATGTCCACAAAACCTTCGACAGAAGAACCATCAAAAAGAAGTCCGTCTTTTAATATGTCTTCTATATCGTCTGGCTTTACCAGGGGAACAGCCATGTTCTTAGGAGTTCCGTGTATGTCTACAAACTGCAGCCGCACGAATTTTGTGCCGCATCTTTCAATATCTTGGATAACTTTTCCTATTTTATCTTGCATAGGTTAACCTCCGTGAGAATTACACCGGAAAGATGTTTCCTTTTACTGATATATAAATGTTAGGTACTTGAAAATCTAACACCTTCAACAGTTATTACTATCAAATTTCTTTTATAGCTAATTTTAAGGTTTTAACCGCGATATTTGGAATTATCACTCTCTTAAATTCTTATATTCACTTTTATTTTAATTTTTAGTCTTCGAATGTTGAGATTAATTTATAAAGTGCGACAAAACCAACGTATTTACTACAAAATCTCTTGTATATTTTTAAAATCAGAATCTAACCAGAGAAAATGGGTTCTTTTTCAAAAGATCAAATACCAACATATCTGGGGCTAAAATGGGTGCACCTTTGGTCGTGATGATCTTCATGGCTTCAAATGCCTGTAAACATCCTACAATATTTGGTACCGAAGAGATGCTGGGGGGAACATCCTGACTCAAATTCCTAATTTTTGCCATTACATCCGGAGTTAAATCTTTGTTCTGAGAGGGGAGCTGAAACATTTCTTCGTAAGAGGGAGTTCTACTGGTGAAAGTAGTTATTTGACCTTTGGTACCATGAATGGCCCCGTGAACAAAGGGGATATTAATTTTTTGGGCTTCTCTACTTAGTATAATGCGAGAAGCAAGGTTGTCCAGAGCGTCAATAACCATATCACATCCTTCCAGGATAGACGCGACGTTTTCGCCGTTTAATTCCTGGCAAAAAGCTTCAACTTTCATTAGTGGATTAATTGACAACAGAGTTTCTAGGGTTACTTCTGCCTTCATACGCCCAATATCTGTGAAATTACTCATCAACTGCCGGTTTAAGTTAGAAAACTCGAAATGGTCCTTATCCACAACTCTTATTTTACCAACCCCCATGCGGGCCAGCATCTCGGTTGTGGCACCACCAATACCTCCACAGCCTACAATAAGTATTTGAGAGTTTTTTAGTTGGAGCTGTTCCTCTGGGCTGATTATTTCCTTCTGACGGTCGAGCATTTGCCAGTAGTCATCTTCTTGGTATTTTCCACCCATTTCTTCACGCTCGAAAGATTATTACTTACTACATTATTTTTTAACTCAGTAATTATTGTTTTCGATAAACAAAGTATAACTATACAACTAAAACTAACTTAAAATATATGAACAAAGAGGGGACAAAATGGATAAATTTGAAGAAGCTCTGGAAAAAATGTCTGAAATGCCAGAAAAACAGTTAAAAACGCTAATTGGTATGGAAAAGAAGAAAATTTGCATCTGTCGGACTTGTCCTACTTATAATCAGTGTTTGGAAGAGAAAAAAGAGGCTTTATTTTGTATTCTGGGCAAGACCTCCTGTGATATTGATTTAGTTCAATGTGAATGTGAAAAGTGCCCGGCACATGCTAATTTCCAGCTTCGGCATGATTCTTACTGTTTAAAAGGTTCTGAGCTGGATCAGCGGGAAAAAATCTCTTAAATTAAATTAAATAATTTTTCTTTTATTCTTAAATTTTCAAAGTTAATAATTTTAGATAATAGAATAGTTTAATGGTGGTAGAAACTAATAGGTCTCCAATTATTGTGAAAATCGAAAAAATTAGTGAAATCGAAAAAAAGGCTTTGATGGAGTGCCGGGAGCGGGATTCGAACCCGCGACCTTACGGTATCCCAGGAATAAGTCAGAGCATTGCTTAATACCCTATGAGCCGTACGCTCTAACCAACTGAGCCACCCCGGCATGGCTTATATGCTGTTCATTCTCATCTCTCTTAAAGTTTTCTATATAAAGAAACCTATCTCTAATTATCTTTTAAAAACTAAATAAACATGTTAGTAACAACGGTGATAAAGTGGACGAACATGTAATGGAAGCTTTGGGAAAGGCTAGGATAGTGATTAAAAACGGTAAAGTGATGGAAGTAGGAGAACCTGAGATAGAATACTGTCCGTTGTTTCACAAATACCGTGGAATTGAAAAACTGGATTCACAAACAGTTAAAGAGAACATGGAGTTTCGAATAAAAGATTTCGGGATGTGTACATCCCAAAGACAACTTAAAATGCAAGATTTTTTATCTTTCGGTATTTCAGAGACCATAGGAACACTTCTAGAAGAAAATGTAATTGAAGCAGCGATTATAGTTTGTGATGGGTGCGGAACTGTTATAGTAGAAGATCCAGAATTAATTCAGGGCATAGGGGGTCGAATATCGGGTATTATCAGTACTTCACCTATTGAGGAAATAATAAATGTTGTGAATGATGAAAAAGTCTTAGATACAAAAACTGCAGAAATTAATCAAATTAAAGGTGTTTTAAAAGCCATCAAACAGGGATATCAGAAGATTGCAGTTACAGTGGCCAGCGCCGAGGATGCTGAAAACCTTAAAAAAATCGAAATGGAGCATCTTGGTGTTGAAATATACATATTTGCAGTCCATACTACGGGAATTTCCCGTGAAGATGCTGAAAAGCTCTTCGCACATGCTGATGTAATCACTGGGTGTGCATCTAAATATTTACGGAATGTAGCTGAAGAAAATAATGTATTTTCAGTGGGTGCGTCCATTCCTATCTATGCTGCCAGTAAAATAGGAGAAAAATTCCTTAAAATGAGAATTGAAAAGATAGGTGGATTGAAAGAGAAAAAAGATGCCAGGATTCCTGACCCTTTAATTTAATGTCTTTTTCCAGGAAGAGTATCGTCATCAAGTCCGGCTAAGGCCCTGATGAGAGAACTTTGAGTGATAAGTCCAATTAGATTCCCATCATCCACTACTGGTATCCGTTGATATCCTTTATCAGCCATTATTCGGGTAATATCCATGATGGGGGTTTGTTTTTCGGCAACCTTTAAATCTTTACTCATTAAATCATCGACTTTAAGCCCCAATGCTTCGCCACCTGCCAGTAAAATATCCCGATGAGTTATTATGCCTACCAGTTTCTTATCATCAACCACTGGAAGTCCCCCCACGTTGCAGCGCATCATTTTAAGCTTGGCTGCTGCTACCAGGTCAGTGGGGGATGTCACGTATACCTCTTGGATCATGATATCCTGGGCTCGCAGCTTATTTATCATAAACTTATTTCTATCTTTGCTCTATATTAAAATGAGGGATAAAAATTGACACAGATGGAACAAGCCAGAAAAGGCCAATTAACCGACCAAATCCGAAAAGTCGCAGAGATCGAAGGTATTAGTTCCCAAAAAATATTGGATAGAGTTTCAAAGGGACAGATCGTCATCCCCTGTAACATTAATCGTAATACTACTCCTCTGGGGGTGGGTAAAGGACTTATAACTAAAATTAACGCTAATGTTGGGTCTTCGCCAGAAATGGAAGACCCGGAAGAAGAAGTCAAAAAGGCTAAAGTGGCAGTTGAGTACGGAGCCCATACTGTAATGGATTTAAGTACTGGACCTAAATTCAGAAAAGTCAGAAAGGCCGTAATGGATGCTACCGACGTCCCTATTGGCACTGTACCTATTTATCAGGCAGGAATTAGTGCTTCTAAAAATAGGGGCGCAGTGGTGGATATGACTGAGGACGATATGTTTTCCGCCATCCAGGAACAGGCTAAAGAAGGAGTAGACTTTATGACGCTTCACTGTGGAATCACCCAGGAAACAGTGGAGAAGGTTCAGAACTCCGAAAGGATCATGGGGATAGTAAGTAGGGGTGGAGCTTTTCTAGCGGCATGGATACTTCAAAATCAGGAAGAAAATCCTCTTTTTAAAAATTATGACTATTTACTGGAAATTGCTGCAGAACACGATGTTACCATATCGTTAGGGGATGGGTTACGTCCAGGATGTCTGGCCGATGCTTCTGATATTCCCCAACTGGCGGAATTAAATATTTTAGGAGATTTAGTCCAACGGGCGCGTGATGCAGGCGTGCAGGTTTTGGTGGAAGGTCCAGGGCACGTTCCTTTAAACCAGATTGAGGCCAACATGCAGATCCAAAAAACAGTCTGTAAAGGGGCACCATTTTATGTTTTAGGCCCTATTGTAACTGATTTGGCTCCCGGTTACGATCATATTACTTCAGCTATTGGGGGAGCTATAGCTGCTCGGGCTGGTGCAGATTTTCTCTGTTATGTGACTCCAGCAGAACATCTTTCCATTCCTAATATACAAGAGGTTAAAGAGGGAGTTATCGCATCCAGAATAGCTGCTCAGGCAGCGGACGTCTCGTTAGGTATGGAAAGTTCCTGGGAAAAAGAGATGGAAATGGCCCGGGCCCGGAAGAACTTTGACTGGGAAAAACAGTTTCAACTGGCTTTTGACCATGAAAAACCCCGAAACTGCAGGGAAAGAAACTCTTCTTCAACTAGAGACATGTGTACAATGTGTGGAGAGTTTTGCGCCATTAGAATGGTTAGAGATAACATTTAATAAAAAATCATCATTAAAAACTATTAATAATCTCTTTTCACATAATAAAATTATAATTTTAGATTAACATTGGAGGAGAAAAAACATGGATCTACAACATGTTGATGGTGAAAATAAGGGTAAGGTTGTTTTATTTGCTTTAAGTACTTGTGGATGGTGTAAAAAAACTCGAATGCTTATCGAAGAGTTAGGGGCCGAGTACGATTATATTTATGTTGATCTTCTCCAGGGTGATGATCGAAACAAGGTTATAGATGCCATGAAACCATGGAATCCTCAACTATCATTTCCTACTTTGGTTTTAAACGATGAAGAATGTATTATAGGATTCGATCAGGACAAAATTAAGGAGAAATTAGGATGAGTTCCGATTCCGGCCAAGTGGATCAATATTATCAGAACCTTAAGATAGAGGGAGAAGCGGCTGGTTACCACCTCAATCCGGATGAAGAATTTACAAAAGAACTTTTAACAAGTATTCTCATTAACAAAGAACGCTATGGGTATGGAGCTTGCCCTTGCCGACTGGCTTCAGGCAATAAAGAAGAAGATTTAGACCTCATATGTCCCTGTGACTATCGAGACCCCGATCTGGACGAATATGGTGCTTGTTACTGTGGACTGTATGTTTCCGGTGATATTTTGCGTGGTGATAAGAAATTGACTTCCATACCTGAAAGACGTCCTGGCCCGGAACAGCGTTCTAAAATAGTTAGTGGGCCAAATAGTGAATTAAATTCATCGTTAAATTTCCCTGTTTGGCGATGTAGGGTTTGTGGGTATTTATGTGCCCGGAATGAACCTCCTGAGATTTGTCCCATCTGTAAAGTTAAAAAAGAGCGATTTGAACGATTTATATGAATATGTTAAATAAATGATTTGGTATGGAATACAAAAAAGTATAATAGTTAATAACTTAATTAATAATAGATTCTAAACCAATATTAGCTCATGTCACGGTGATAAAGGTGGATATGGACCATATGTTCGAACTTTACGAGCAAGTTAAAGACGATGTTAAATTTTTCATTGCCTCGGATGTTCGTGCCAAAATAATCATAAGTCTCAAAGATGGCTCTAAAAATTTGGCTGATCTAAGAAAGGATATTCATCTTAGCTCGTCTACTATTCTTCACGGTATGAGTCAACTGGAAACTAAACACTTAATATTTCGCGAATCGGGTAATTACTCACTTTCCCAGAAAGGTGAGATTGCTGCAGATAAATTGATAGATCTGGTTAAGTCTGTTTATTCTTTAAATAAATTTGAGAGCCTTTTTCTTTACCATGACATCAGTGCTATTCCCACCGACATCTTCAAGGATTTAGGATCTTTGGAAAGTTCTTTAATTATTAAGGCTACTGAAACAGACATAATGAAGCCTCAAGATGTTAGACTGGCACTTATATCTAAAAGTAAAAATATTAAACACTTATCTTCAGTTTTTGATGCTTCAACCACCCAAATATTCTTGAATGCACTCGAAAACGGAGGCAATGTCCATATGGTCCTTACTGAAGGTATAATGGAAAAACTGTTAGAAAGTGTAGATAAAAAGGTGCTTCAAAAATGGGTAAAAAAAGGAAACCTGAAACTGTGGAAGCTGGAAGACGATGTAAAAATATCGTTAACCACTGGAGATAATTTCATGGCGTTGGGCCTTTTTTCAACTACTGGAACATACGACCTCAATGTAGCTTTGGTAAGTCAGGAAGAAGATGCTCAGTCTTGGGGCAATCGTCTTTATGATCATCATCTAAATCAGGCTTCCAAGCACTCCCTATAAAAAAAATAGTTATCATAATGAATTTACTTTTGTGTGGTTTTATGGACGACCAAAAGAAAAAAACCTCAAAAACTCTCGAAGAAGTTACAACAGTTTCTGAAAGTAAAATTGAAGAAACTTTAAAAGATATCGAAGAAAGATACCGAATGCTCTTTGATTCTCATCCGAACTACAATTTTATTTTAGGATTAGATGGTAAAATTATAGATATCAATGAACAAGCTGCTCAAATAAGTGGATTATCTAAAAAAGATGTAGTGGGCAAACCATTCACGGATCTGGCAAAATATTTCGGTGATGGTGAAGATCCTGCAAAATATATGGAGCTTTTTTCCCTATTATTGGCGGGACTGGATATTAAGCCAATGGAGCTAAAAATTAGGGCAAAAGAAGGTTTAAACCGGTGGTTGAAATTATATCCTGTTGTTTTAAAAAAGGATGAAAAACCATTTGCTGTTCAGATCGTAGCCACCGATATCACTATCCAAAAAGAAGCGGAGAAAAAACTAGAGTTTCAGGCGAATATTCTTAAAAACGTTCAGGAACCAGTGGTGGTGACGGATCTTAATGGTAATATTATTTACTGGAATCATGTTGCTGTCTCTTTATTTGGTTATACTACTGTTGATGTAAAAGGAAAAAATTTGGCAATTATATTCCCTAATGTAGATGAGGAAACAATTTTAACCATTTTAAAAGGTCTGGTTAAAGGTTCAGGTCTTGGAGATTATCAATGCCAGAAAAACTCAGGACCAATGTTGTGGGTTCAGATGAATACCAATCCGGTCCTTGACTTCAAAGGTGATACTTTAGGATTTATTAACGTATTTAAAGATATCACTGATAGAAAAAAAGCTGAAAATGAGTTAAATGCATCTTTAAGAGAAAAGGAGATGCTTCTGGGCGAAATCAATAAACGCGTCAAAAATTATATGCAAATGATTTCTGGTCTTTTAGAGCTGCAATCCATTTATATGGAGGATGAAAAGGACAGGGAAACTCTTCATGATGGTCAGAATAGGTTGAAGGCCATGTTGCTAATTCATGAAGGTCTTTCCAAGTCTGAAGATCTAGCAGTGGTGGACTTTTCCCGATTTGTAAAGAAATTAAAAAAACACTTATTGGGATTCTATGATTTAGAAGAGGAACAAGTGAATTTGAAAACCAAATTTGATGGTATAATGTTGGATATAGACACTGCTATCCCCTGTGGCCTAATAGCAAATGAACTTCTGACTAAATCATTCAAACAAATTTCCAATGGGAAATCAGTGGATATTTGTATGGAGTTGGGAATTGATCCAAGTGGTAATTATCACATGCGATATGAAGACCTTTCTAAGGGTGTTTCAGGAAGATTAATTTCAGATGATGATAATAGCATGCTCCTTTTGCGAACCCTGGTGAATCAAATGGGTGGTGACATGAAATTATACGATGTTAAACCTGTTTTTGAAGCTTTTTGGTTTAATCCGGAATATTTAGAAGAATAATTTAAGAACTTGCTTTTTTTTAGATTAGATTTAAGGCTGACTAGGTATTCAGAGGCTATTTGAAGGAACAAAGGAGAAGGATAAGTGAGTAATGATAAAATATTTTATGAAAATCTGGTGGAAGTCTACGAAGCACTAAATTCAACCACTAAAAGACTGGAAAAGACCGTAATTTTATCTGAATTTTTGAGATTAATTGGTGAAAATGAATCGGAAATCCTTCCTCCAGTAACATTAATGTCAATGGGCCGTATATTTCCCACTTGGAGCCAGAAAGAGTTGGGTATTGGATCTAAACTTCTCATGAAGGCCGTGTCCATGACAGTGGGTGTAAGTCCGGAAGATGTTGAAGATCAGGTACGTGAAACCGGTGATATCGGCCTGGCCTCAGAAAGACTCTTCAATAAAAAAAGTCAGGTTACTCTTTTTACTCGACCTTTGACCATTGAAAAGGTTTATTATGACCTGGTCAAAATTGCAGATATTTCTGGAGGAAGGTCTCAATTTAAGAAGATAGACATTCTTATGGGTTTATTATCATCTGCTTCACCTCAAGAAGCTAAATATATAACTCGTACTGTTATTGAGGAGTTAAGAGTAGGAGTTGGGGAAGGAACAATTAAGGATGCCATATCACAAGCTTTTCATATACCCAAAGAGGTAACGGAGAGGGCCCACATGTTAACTAATGACTTAGGTTTGGTTGCAGTGGTATCTCGGGAAGAAGGGGAGAAAGGTTTGAAAAAACTTTCTTTAAAACCAGGAAAGCCAGTTAAACCAATGTTAGCCCAACTATCTCCTGGAATCACTGAAACAGTTAAAGAAATGGGGTGGGCTATTTGCGAAACTAAATATGATGGGATACGGGTACAAATACATCGTAATGGTGATGAAATTGAGATATATACTCGCCGGTTGGAAAATATTTCCAATGCTTTACCTGAAATCGTTTCTTACATCCGGGATTCACTTCCAGATGAAAATTTCATTGTAGAAGGGGAAATAATAGTCACTCGGGATGGTAAACCTATTTCGTTCCAGTACATTCTCCAGAGGGTGCGTCGCAAATACGATATTGAACGGATGGTGGAGAAGGTCCCCCTTACTTTGTACCTTTTCGATGTTTTATATTATAAAGACACCTTAATCGATGCTCCTTTTAGTCAGAGAAGACAAACTCTGGAATCTATTGTTGAAATTCAAAATGGAAAAGTTGAAATCTCTAGGCAGATTAAAGTTACTTTGGACGATGTGTGTAAAGCCCAAAAACTCTTTGAAGACTCTATTAATGAAGGTCACGAGGGTATCATGATTAAAGACCCTCAAGCACCCTACATGCCGGGTATTAGAGGTAAAAAAATGCTCAAATTTAAAGCAGAACCGGAAACCCTTGATCTGGTGGTGGTGGGCGGTACCCATGGTAAGGGAAAAAGGGCTCATTTTATTGGTTCTTACTTGTTGGCTTTACAAGATGAGGATAATCAACTTAAAACTATTGCCCATGTGGCTACTGGTCTGGATGATAAAACATTAGCTGAGCTTTCTCAGATGGCTGAACCACTTATAACTTCTCAAAAGGGGAGAGAAGTTAAGATAGAACCTCATATAATTCTTGAAATCGCTTTTAGTGAAATAGTGAAAAGTCCAGAGTATGAAAGTGGTTATTCGTTGCGTTTTCCGGTTGTTAAAGGTATCCGGAATGATTTAAGTTTAGCCGACATTGATACTGTGGATAGAATTGATTCTATGTTCAAAAGTTCCCAGAAATCATAATACAAACCAATTAGTATTAATAATATGAATATAATTATTATTAATGGTGATTGTGTTGGAAGATGAAAAATTATTCAAAATTGCTCTTTTAACTTCTTTACTGGGAATAGTGGGGATGGTAATTACTTCAGGTTACATAATGCCCCAAAAAATTCAAATAAAAGATATGGGGTTGGGAATGGTCGATAAGGAAGTATCTGTCCAAGGGTTTGTCCAGAAAGTAGAAAAATCTAAAAACGGAGAAACCTACTTCATAGATATAACTGATGGCACAGGCAGGGTAAGAATAGTAGTTTTTGAATCAACTTCTCTGGATCTGGAAAAAAATAACATGAGTATTTTGGGATTAGATCAAAGACGCATTAATGTAGTTGGAAGTGTAGCTGAATATCAGGACAACTTGGAAATAATTTTAAAGGATTCTAAATCACTAAAAATATTAGCTTGAACTTTAATTTAGGAAGAACGCCAGTTTAAAGTGTAACTTTTTACTTCATCTAAGATGTCACGGGCGTAATAGGAAGAGAAAATTATTCCCAGAACTGTTACCACCCAAAAAGATGCTAATCTGTCTATTAGTGCTATACTTCCACTCAAAACTTCTGGAATTCCAAATAACAGGAAAAGTCCAGTCATTGATATTTCAATAGAACCTATACCTCCAGGAAGCGCACTTAAAATACCCACAATATTTGCCAGTAAGAAGATTATAACAATAGCCAGGAAGTTAATCTCCAAATTGAAAGCATAAAAGATCATTAATAGTCTTAAACATTCCAATAGCCATGAAACTCCTGATAAAGTTATTACAACGGTTAAATTTTTTATATTGGTGAATGAACGAGTGTAATCAATCATTCCCCTTAATCCCTGGGTAAATTTATGATATAACTCGTCAATAACTTCTTCTTTAATTGGCAAATAACGTATCAAAAAATGAACACGGTCATAAATCCATATACTGGTATCTTCTCTCCAGTTGATCAAGTAAATAAACACCATAAGACCTAAAGATATTATTCCACCTAATATGGCAAGCTGGCGTACTTTAGGAATGAAAAGTGCACATGAAATCAAGAGTAAGGCCACCACTATGGCATCAAAAAATCTTTCGGTTAAACCGGCAGATAATCCCTCAGAAAGGCTAACTTTATTGATTTTTTTACCAGCCACTGCGTTTAAAACTTCTCCTGCAGTTCTCATAGGGCTGAAATTACCAGCAAATAGGCCGATGGTTTTAACCACGAAGTTCTTTTTCAACTCACCGGGCTGTTGAATAATGTATCCCCACCGTAGAGATCTGACCCAAACTGCCATCAAGTGAATTCCAATTGCAACAATGACAAACTTCCAGTTAGCTGATTTAAGGGCACCCCAGATTTTTTCTGGACCTATCCATAATATAAGAAGTATTATCAGTATTATACTTACTATGAAAATGTAAAATTGCTTCAAAACTCGATTCTCCCCATAATTTTCCGTCCCAGTATTTTAATGGTAAAGATAAGGTAATGTAGTATATGGATGGTTCTAACGTACGATTTTTCTTCCCCATAAGTAGATGTTATGTTTATTTCGAGTAGATTTAAATTGTTAAAAGATGCCCGGCAGATCATTTCTGATTCGAATATGTAGTCATTGTAAGATATATCTAAAAATAGTGGAATAGATTGTGTGGTCACAGCTCTAAAACCACATTGGCTGTCTGTCAGGTGATAGCCTGTTGTATATTTAATAATATGGGTAGTGATTTTATTGGAAAGTCTACGCTGTAAGGGCATGTTTTCTGGAGCTTTAGACATAAAACGAGAGCCTATAACCAGATCTGCCTGTGAAATACCTTCTAAAAGAAGAGGGATACAATGGGGATCGTGCTGTCCATCACCGTCTAAAATAACAACTGAGTCATATCCTTGAAATTTGGCATATTCGAGGCCAGTTTTTATTGCAGCACCTTTTCCTAGGTTTTTGGCATGATTAATCACCGTGCTACCGGCTGTTTTTGCTTCAGATGAAGTATGATCTTCAGAACCATCGTTTACAACTAGCACATCGGAATAATTTTTTGCATCCTCTGCTACCTTTTTTATTGTTTTTTCTTCGTTGTAAGCGGGTATTAAAGTAAGGTTTTTCATATTATTTCCTTTAATTGATTGATCGTTCGTAAAGTTTTATATGTTCTATTGATTAACATAATTGTTGTGTTTATGAAGAATCAGAAACTCCATAAAGTTTGTATATTATTTATCCTGCTTTTATAGCGTTTCTATTCACAATAATGTTGGTTTGTAGTAGTGATAGTACGTGAAAATCCCTTTTGTTTTATAAAAGCAAGATCATCTATTTGTTAGATAAGTTATAGTAGGATTGGTGGTTAAAAATGGTTTTATCATCAAAAAGTAAAAACATAGGGATTATAGCCATTCCTGCTGTTATGGCATTTTTCATTGCCCTTATTCCTACTCTAAAGTTTCAATGGCCCCTAAGTTGGGATATCTTTTACCATATTCATATAGTCAAACTTTATCTGGAATATGGTATTACAATGTGGGATCCTTTAACTAGTTCACCTAATGGTAGGCCGATAGGATATCCGCCATTGTTTCATTTTATGATAGCTTCATTATCTCTTTTGTTTAAATCTGATCCATTTTTGGTGGTCAGATACTTGCAGCCAATTTTTGCAATGTCTATGGTGTTTTCCATTTCCTTGTTGGCTTACCGGCTTTATGGATTAATTCCGGGAATTTCAACAGGTATTTTGATTATATACAGTTTTATAACGATTAATAGGGCTTTAATAGTCTCTCCAGAAACGTTAGGCTTGATAATAATTCCTTTCGCGTTATACTACTTCTATCTGGCAAACAGGAACAATAATTTCCGATATTTGATAGTATCTGGATTTTTATCCGGTATAACATTGTTAATACATTCTCTATCCTCTTTTGCACTTATTTTAACGGTCGTTACATTCACAATAACGATGAAACTATTAAAAAAACCCATTAGAATTGATTATTCTATTTATTTTTTCATCATAACTATGTTAATGGGATTAATTTGGTGGGGTCCTCTTTACTTCATATTTCATCCTCAATTTAACCTTATTCCTGGCCCTCCCTGCCCGTTGTCCTATTTTTATCTGTTATATTTTGGACTTTTACCAACTATACTGGCTACTATCGGAGGTTTAATCCTGTTGAAGAGAGGAGATGATAAGGCAGTCCTGATTTTCTCTTGGGCTATACCTTTTTTATTGTTAAGCAGAACTTACCTTATGGGTCTGAATCTTGTTTCTATTCGGATGTTGGAGTTGGCTTCATATCCACTGATTATTATGTCGGGGGTTGGATTTTGTTTTGTTTTAAAATACCTAGCGAATAAATTTGGAAGTTCAATAAATCAGAAAAAAATCATAGTAGCGGTACTTATTGTATTTGGAATATTTACTTTTATATCTGGGGCGGTTTTAGCCGATGGTTACACTCCTAATTTAATAGAAGATTCAGAAAAAGCCCACATATTTTCTTATAACCAACAAATAATCCTTAATCCAGTTTACACCTTAACTGAACTGGTTATTATAACTGATCGATATGGGGATTTAAGTCTAGCTCAAGATAGAAAATCAGTTATGAACTGGTTTGTAATAAATGGAGAGACAGATAAGACTGTTTTCTCCTCGGATTCATATATGGACACTATAATTGTATCAACATCACGGGTTCATGTTATAAAAGGGGGATACAGTGAAAATATGCCTAAAAACACATTCAACATCGATACTAATAATATTAAGGCTTTAAACAGATCACAACTTATAAAAGACCATGTTAAATACATTTTGCTGAGAAACGGAATGGAAATACCGGATTACTGTCAAGTGGTTTATCAAAATAAACACTATGTACTAGGTGTGATACCAACCTAAAAGCACAGGATGAATAGATTCATGAAAAAAAACAGATTATTAGTATTTATTATAATTTTATTTTTAATTTTAAGTGGAGTTTATGTTTTTAATACATTTTATAGTGCCTTTTATAGTACTGAACCTTTTTCAGGATTCACTGATAATAACACACTTATAATATCTTCTGCCACTGGTGAAATGAGAGCCCTAGAAGTAGGTGTTGCGGGATATGCTGCCAATAAAAATATTCCATTAATATTAAAAGGAAAAGACATTCCTTACCCCTTAAATGAATGGCTTCCTAAGTTCATAAAAGATAACAAGATAAAAAAGGTTGTAATAATTGGATCTATTTCTGGATGGGAATTATATCAATTGAAAACCCTCAATGTAACAGTGGAAAAACTGGATGGATCATCTAAACCGGAAATTCTTGTGAAATTAGCCGAAAAAAATTATAAATCAATCGACACAGTTATAATAACTCCTTCTAACCCATCAGCTTCTTATTTGGGGGCTTTAATGAATGTTCCAGTATTTGTACTGGCTGAATCTGGTAAATATACATCTCTGGATAAAATGCCCTCCGAATACAGCGATTTCATATTGAAACATCATGTTAAAAGTGTAATATCGGTAGGGCCAGTCCCATCTAATATAATAACTGATTTGAAATCAAAAAATATAACGGTCGAAGAAATAAATGGGGATAATAGTTTTGAAACTAGTTTAAAGGTTTCTGATAAAATAATTGAAATCCAGAAGGCGAAGGGGATAACACCTAATTCTACATTTATAGGTTATTACGGGGAATTACCCTCATTGATACCATTGATATTTAAAGACCATGCATTAATTATCGAAGATCCAGCTAATCATGTGAATGAGACGGTTTCATACCTTAAAAAGAATAACATTGATAAGGCTATCATTACTCGAAATAGTCCTGCATCTTATTTACAGATGGAAGAACCAGACTTTGTCCCGGCAAATGTGGCTGATAAGTTGACATCAAATGGAATTGAAATTACATATTTGACTAACTTTAGAACAATTAATGAGGCTACTGGTTTATATGAAACTAAAATGATGGGTGCTGCTTTGCTGCTTAATAGTACTAAAATAGTTAATTCAAGCAATCAAGACCTCCAATTAGTAGATAAGCTGATAAATCTTAATATTGTTCCTTCACAATATCCTCCCCTGCTGGACATGACTTTAAAAGGAGGAACATGGAAATCTGATAAAGGCCATATATTAACAGTTAATAGAGCAGGTTACAACCATTGGACTTATGTTTGGAGGGGAATTCATCCTTACACTTGGGAAAATAATGGAGAAAGTTGGTACTGCGATTCCAATTCAAATTACACCTGGAACTGGAGTCATGTTAATGATACTTGGGTTGTGGACTATTTAAGTAATGGAAATCCTTTTTATAGGGTTTATTGGGTGAAAAGAGGCGATATTTGGCTAGAAATTCATCCGGAAGGTTTTTATGAATGGGTTTACAAGGGAAACTCGTGGATATGTACTAAAAATGATACTAAACAGTCATTTGTATTATATCATCAGTCATATGGTCCAATTTTTAACTTTTAGATAAATTTTTAACTTTAAGAATAATAAACTGTCATTGCAATTAAAATCAGTGTACTAAAAATAAAGCAATAAATTTGAAATTTTATAAGGATAAATTATAGATGTATCAATCTTTATGGGGAGTGAAAGATTTAATATTCATTCAATACGCAAAATTAATTATATATATCTTTAAATGCACATTTAAGATGATAATATGGACATTTCAACTAATTTCACTAAAGTTAAGAGAATTTTACTACTCACGCCAGCTATCCTGGCGCTATGCATAGCACTTTTACCTACCTTAAAGTACCAGCTACCTTTAAGTTTGGATATTTACTTTCATGTGCATATGGCTGAACTTTATCTTCAGCAGGGATTGACCCAGTGGGATCCCCTAACTTTTGCTCCTAGGGGGAGGCCGATATATTATCCTCCACTATTCCACTTATTACTGGCCTTTTCTAACTATATTGTACCGAATAATCTTCTTAATGTAGCTCGTTTTTTACAGCCATTTTTGGCTTTTGGGGTTGTTTTAAGTTTTTCTTATGTAGCTTACAAACTTTACAATATAACAGTTGGAACTATTTCAGGATTTCTTATAATAATGTCCCTGCCGTTTCACAGATTCATGCTACCCATTCCTGAAACTTTGGCGTTGATATTTTTTTCACTGGCAGTATATTTATTTTACACTGCTTTAAAAGATGATAAAAGAAAAAATGGGGCATTAGCCGGAATTTTAACTGGGCTGGCCTTTTTAACTCATCCGTCCACTGCACTATGTCTGGTGCTGGTTTTGACGGTGTATACTCTGATTTTGAAGTTTAGAAAAAATGAAGTGAAATTTTATTCCTTCTGGATATTTTTAGTTTGTGCAGCCGTAATTGCAAGTACCTGGTGGGTTCCTCTTATCTGGAATTACGGTTACCAATTCTATTTTCCAACGGTAACTGTTCCAATTTCCCAATATTATCATGTTTTTGGGATTTTAACATTGATCATGGCACCATTAGGTGCTTATTTAGCAATAAAAAGGCGAAATTTATCTGATATTCTAGTTTTAACGTGGTTTTTGTCGCTAATGGTTTTTAGTCAAGTATATCTTTTGGGAGTAAATATTCTAAGCGACAGAATTCTTAATTTTGCCGTGCTGCCCCTGGTAATAATAGCGGGGGTGGGAGTAGATTATATACAAAACAAGAATAAGGCAATATTTTATATTTTAACCATAATAATTATTATATCGGCCATAGTATCTGGCTTTACAGCAGTTAAACTCTCAGAACCAGATCCTTCACCATCCCAAATCGATGTTGCACACTGGTTTTGGAAAAATGGGGATCATAACGGGGTGGTTTTAGCATCTGATTTATCAATTGAACCCGTTATAGTAGCTTTATCCGGACAACCAGTAACTGGTGGTGGTTATGGGGCTGCTAAAATTGAAGAACTGGATCGACAGAAATATATGAGCTTCCAATTCACTCTGGAAGACCTTAAACATGATCATGTGGGATATCTGGTTTTTAATAAGAATCAGGAAAACCCTCCCTATTCGGAGTTAGTATACCAGAACCAAGACTATAAAATATTCCGGATGAAAAATATGTAGACTGAGTTGGTATTAATTAGAATATCATAAACATTCAATGAATATGGTAAGGTGAATAGTAATGAAAAGATTATTTGGGACTTTTGGAGTTAGAAGGATTGCTAATCAGGTTTTAACCCCTGAATTTGCATCTAAATTGGGTGCAGCCTATGGAACTGTAATTAAAGGGAAAGTTGCTGTGGGGGGAGATCCAAGGACATCTACTCCTATGATTAAACACGCTGTAATAGCGGGGTTACTCTCTTCGGGATGTCAAGTTGTTGATTTGGGAATTCTACCCACGCCAACTGTTCAATACGCAGTCAGAAATTATTACGATGGTGGGGTTATAATTACGGCATCACACAACCCGCCCCAATACAACGGAATTAAATTCGTAGATAAGGATGGTATTGGTATTGCTGAAGATATGGAACTGAAGATAGAAGAAATGTTTTTTAATGAAAATCCAGGCCGGGTGTCTTGGGATGAAATTGAGGAAGTTTCTTCCCGTCCGGGAATAGTAGAGGAATATATAGGGCAGGTTATTACTAGAGTCGACAGTGAAGCCATAGCCCGGGCCAATCTTAAAGTTATAGTGGACTGTGGAAGTGGAGCAGCTTGTTCAACAACTCCTTATTTACTACGAAAGTTAGGATGTCAGGTCACTGCCATGAACTGTCAGCCGGACGGTTTTTTCCCGGGCAGAAACCCAGAACCTACTGAAGACAATCTTCAAGGGCTTATTGAAACGGTAAAAGCAACGGGAGCAGATCTGGGAATAGCTCATGATGGAGATGCTGATCGGACCATATGCATAGATGAAAATGGTGATTTCGTAATGGGCGATAAAACCTTTGCTCTGGTGGAAAAACATCTTTTAATGGAGAATCAAGGTGGAATAATCGTGACTACCGTGGCTACATCCACTGCCATCTATGACATTGCCGAAGAACACCAAGGTGAGGTAATAGCCACAGCAGTGGGCGATTTGTTAGTAGCCCGGGAACTTAAAAATAGAGATGGTCTGTTTGGCGGAGAAGAAAATGGGGGTTTAATATTCCCAGACTTCGTTTATGGTCGGGATGCGGCTTTATCCACCGCAAAAATAGTGGAAATAATGTCCAAAGAAGGTAAATCACTGTCAACGTTAATTAGTCAACTCCCGGATTATCACTCCATAAAAATGAAAGTAGAATGTCCTGATGAACTTAAACAGGAAATAATGGATAAAATTGCCCAAGAGACCAGCCAGTACCAGGTAGACACCACCGATGGAGTAAAGATTTTCCGAGAAGAAGGATGGCTTATTATTCGTCCTTCCGGAACTGAACCAATCTTCCGATGCTTTGCAGAGGCTAAAACCAAACAAGAAGCTCAAAAAATGGCGGAGTGGGGTATATCTCTGGTAAAAAATTATTTATAAATTAAATTTTTTCTCTTTTTCTTTTATCCGGGTCATCAAAATAGAACCCGTAGAACTCTGAACAATAGTCACACATGGGGAATTTACCGTATCGGTAACGGCTGGCATCTTTTTTATTCATGTCAAATTTTTTGTTGCACAAGTAACAGGTTTCCATTTTTTCGAACTTTTCATCATCATTAGAGTCAGGGTTACTTTTAGGATTGTTATTTTGATATGTTATTTTAACACCATCTGCTGATTTTTTCTTCTCATTCCTTTATCCAACTTTCATATATAACTTATTTACCACTTATTTGAAGATAGGGTAAGAATGAAATAGGAATATCTAAACCTTCAAAAGAATATCTACCCTCTTAAAAATCGAAAAATAAATTATGGATTATTAACATAATAATGTCATGAATAAAAAGAGGAAGATTGCCTGGGGAATTACGGGGAGTGGTGAAAAAATACTGGAAACAGTGGAGATAATGCAACAGATGAGGGATGAATATCGAAAAGAGTTTGATATTTGGGTTTTTATCTCCAAGGCGGGAGATCAGGTACTTAAATATTACAATCTTTCTCAAACAATAGAATCTCAGTTTGATAAAACATGGACTGAAATAAATGCTAATGCACCCTTTTTGGCTGGCCAGATCCAAATGGGACGATATGCATTTCTTTTAATAGCACCAGCCACTTCTAACACGGTGGCCAAGATTTCTCTACGCATTGCCGATACTTTATTGACTAATGCTGCAATAATGGGTCAAAAAACTACTACGCCGTTATACATAATGCCTACCGACTTTAGAGAGGGAATTGTAGTTACTAAACTCCCAAATGGGAAAGATCTAGAAATAAAAATAACTAAAGAGGATGCCCAACATGTTGAAAAGATTTCCCGGATGGAAAATACTTCTGTGTTTGAGAATCCTGATGAAATACCTCACATATTCGCTAAGCACTCAGAAAGATAACTACCTTTTCAGTTGAAGTGTGACACTGAACTTAAAAATATCTCCATCTTCATGAGGTGAGGTAGTACCTCGGAAGTAATATTCAACTTCACCAGTATCATCTAAATCCATATAAATAGGTTCAAGATCGGTTGGTCCAGTGAAAAACTCACTTATTTCCTTTATTTTTTCTTCAGAAGCTTTGAAGTTAATCACCAGTGCTGCTTCCTGCCGATCCTGTAAGGAAATATGTTCTTCTTTAACTTCCAGCAAATCTTCGCCTTTCTTTTTATTTCCACTGCTTTTTCTGAATTTAACGATCATATTTTAACCCCTTCAGATGATAATTATGGGCACGACTAAAATATAAATTTTGGGTTTATTCACGAAATAAGGCATATACCTTGTTTCATACACGTAAATAACCTTTATGTTTCGTTAAAATACTAGGTTACTCCTATTAGAATTTATAACCGATGTCCCGGACGAATTTTTTTCTCCAAGCAACATCTTCTTCACTCTCTAATTGCACAGGTTTAAAACCATCTACAACTCCTATTATTCCTCTACCTTGCTCTGTTTCTACAATAAGCACCTGAACTGGGTTGGCAGTTGCACAAAATAGGTTCACTACTTCAGGCACGCTTTGTATGCTACGAGTTACGTTTATTGGAAATGCATTTTTTAGAAATATAATAAAAGAGTGGCCACAAGAGATTTCAAGCATCTTTTCTCCGGCCAAATTCTCTAATTTGGTATTGTTACCAGTTGTTCTGACTAAACAGTCACCTGATGCCTCAGAAAAAGCTATTCCAAATTCTGCCTGAGGTACAGTATTAATAATAGCTTCATATAGGTCTTCCACTGTTTTTATAAAGTGGCTCTGTCCTAATATGAGGTTACAGTCTTTTATTGCCTCTAATTTTACTATTTCGATTTCTATCTTCATTTTAATTCCCTCCTACAAATTCCCTCCTACAAATTCCCTCCTACAAATTCCCTCCTACAAATTCCCTATTATAAAATACTTATTATAAAATATTCCAAACGATCCCTATATATATCCGATAAATCTAATTTGTCATTAACAATCATTACAATAATATTATAAACAAATCAATTAAAATTTATAATGCTAACTCCTGATTTTTTTAACTTTATCTAAGACTTAAAACCTATGATAATCATGTGAATTGACTGTGAGGGTTGGAAATGAAAGAAAAAATGAAAGAAATCGCCCTACGCATAAGGGAATTAAGAGAATTGTCTGATACAAGCACCGAAGACATGTCTGGTTATCTGGAGATACCGGTTGAAGAGTATCAAAAATATGAGGAGGGATCTGCTGATATTCCAGCCAGTATCCTGTTTAAAATAGCCCAAAAGTTCAAAGTGGACATGGGGCTCTTATTAACTGGGGAAGAGACACGGATGCACATTTTCACGGTTACTAGGAAGGATAATGGTGCAGTAGTTCAACGTCAAAAGCAGTATAAGTACGAAAACCTGGCGGAGAAGTTCATTCATAAAAAAGCCGAACCATTCATTGTAACAGTTGAACCCCGTAATGAAGGTAGTAAGCCCTCTAAAAATTCCCATCCGGGTCAGGAATTTGACTACGTTCTGGAGGGGGAAATGAAATTTTACATCCACGACAACGAGATAATTCTTAAAAAAGGAGATTCAATATTTTTTGATTCATCCTACGAACACGCTATGGAGGCTTTAAACAATCAATCTGCCAAGTTTTTAGCCATAATATTATGATAAGGTGATTTGATGGCATCTTTACTGGAAAATTTTGTTAACAAGGTTAATTTCGAGTCTTATCAGGACTTCAGAGAAAACTTACGCATAGAACCCCCGGAAAACTTCAACTTTGCTTACGATGTAGTGGATGAGTATGCTCGTCTTTATCCTGATAAAGAGGCTATGGTGTGGTGTAATGATTTAGAAGACTTCACCTTCACCTTTAGGGATATGAAAGAGTACTCTAATCGGGCGGCAAACTTCTTTGCCCAGTGTGGTGTTAAGTCTGGAGACAGGGTAATGTTAACTTTAAAAAGCCGTTACGAGTTTTGGTTCTGTATACTGGGACTGCACAAGTTGGGAGCTATCACTATCCCTGCTACGCACATGTTGAAGACCAAAGATATCGTCTACCGTTTGAAGAACGCTGGTATAAAAATGGTTGTTTGTATTGCCGAAGAGGGGGTTCCTGGCTATTTTGACGAAGCTCACACTATTATGGAAGGTTATGAACTTGTAAAATCTGTAGTTGGTGATGGAAACCGTGAGGGATGGTTAAATTTCCGTGATGAAATTCAAAAAATGTCCCCTGAATTCCAGCGACCTTCCTTAGAGAATCAAAATAACAACGAAGACATTTCTTTGATATATTTCTCTTCCGGAACTACTGGGATGCCCAAAATGATCATGCACGACTACACCTATCCTTTAGGACACATACTCTCTGCTAAGTACTGGCAGAATGTTTTAGAAGATGGGCTTCACTATACTGTAGCCGATACTGGCTGGGCCAAGGCTATGTGGGGTCAGATATATGGACAGTGGATTGCTGGAACTGCCATTTTTGTATATGATTACGACCGTTTCGACGCTGGCCAAATGCTGGAGAAGGCATCTAAACATGGAGTCACCACTTTCTGTGCACCTCCAACTATTTACCGGTTTTTAATCAAAGAAGACCTTTCTAAGTATGATTTTTCAACTCTTAAATACGCGGTTACTGCAGGCGAGCCATTAAACCCCGAAGTTTACAACAAATTCAGGGAATTCACTGGTCTTAAAATTATGGAAGGTTTCGGACAAACTGAGACCGTAGTTTCTATTGCCAACTTTCCCTGTATGGAACCGCGGCCAGGATCCATGGGAAAACCATCCCCAGGATATGATGTCATGATCATGAATCCTCATGGCGATTTATGTGATGTGGGTGAAGAGGGTGAGATAGTTATAGAAACGGCCCAAGGAAAACCAATAGGCCTCTTCAAAGGTTACTATGCAGAAGAAGAAAAGACAAAAAAGGCATGGCATGACGGTTATTATCACACTGGAGATACTGCATGGTTGGACGAGGACGGTTACCTGTGGTTTGTAGGCCGCAAGGATGATATGATTAAAAGCTCAGGGTACAGGATAGGTCCTTTTGAAGTGGAAAGTGCCGTTATATCCCATCCATCGGTTTTGGAATGTGCTATAACTGGCGTGCCCCATCCAGTACGAGGACAAGTGGTTAAAGCCACCATAGTCTTGACTAAAGATTATAAACCCACTGATGAGCTTAAAAAAGAAATACAGGACCATGTAAAGCAGGTAACTGCTCCATACAAATATCCTCGGGTAATAGAATTTGTAGAAGAACTTCCCAAAACCATTAGCGGCAAAATCCGCAGGATTGAGATCAGGGAAAAAGATGAAAAAATAACATAATTGAATTTCAATTATAATTCTCAATTCAATCATGTAATTCTCAGCTATATTCAACTAAAATAATAAAATTAATGTGTATGATCAGTTATGTCAGAAGAAAAGAAAGAAGCTTATCCAGTAATTAATGTCCTGGAGTGTAAGGCCTGTGAAAGATGTATACTTGCCTGCAAGCAGGGTGTCTTAAAAATGAGTAAGGATATAAACGAAAGAGGATATCATTACGCTGTTTATTGTGGGGAAGGATGCACGGGCTGTGGAGACTGTTACTACACTTGCCCTGAACCTTTAGCTGTGGAGGTACATATCCCTAAAAAACCGGCCCCGAGTCAGGAGGAAGAATAAATGGCCACGCAATTAATCAAAGGGAATACTGCTGTTGTTATTGGGGCCATGTATGCTGGTTGTGACTGTCTATTTGGTTATCCAATTACTCCTGCCACTGAAATACTTCATGAAGCCGCTTTATATTTTCCCATGGTGGGAAGAAAGGTGGTACAAGCAGAATCTGAGGAAGCTGCCATTAACATGGTTTATGGTGCTGCAGCAGCAGGACACCGCGTTTTAACTGCTTCATCTGGGCCAGGAATTAGTCTTAAACAGGAAGGGATTTCTTTTTTGGCTGGGGCGGAACTACCCTGCGTAATAGTGGACATTATGCGGGCTGGCCCCGGGCTGGGAAATATTGGCCCGGAACAGGCCGATTACACTCAACTAGTCAAGGGAGGGGGTCATGGAAATTATCGAAACATAGTACTGGCTCCTAACTCCGTGCAAGAGATGTGCGACATGACCATGAAGGCCTTCCAACTGGCAGAACGTTACCGCAACCCAGCGGTGATTTTGGCGGATGGAGTACTTGGTCAGATGGTGGAACCTCTAAATTTCCCAGACGAGGCTATAATGCCGGAGGTTAACACTTCATGGGCGGTTTGCGGTAACAAAGAAACCAGAGATAATCTGGTAACCAGTATTTTCCTTAACTTTGATCAGTTAGAAGACTTCAACTACCGTCTACAGGAGAAGTATCAAAAAATAAAGGGAAATGAAGTGGAATTTGAAGAATATCTTACTGACGATGCCGAGGTTATTGTGGTGGCCTATGGAATTAGCAGCAGAATAGCACGTTCTGCTGTGGACCAGGCCCGTAGTGAAGGTTTAAAGGCAGGATTATTTCGTCCCAAGACTTTATTCCCCTTCCCAGAAAAACGACTAAAGAAACTTGCCCAAAGGAACTGCCAGTTCATATCAGTGGAGATGAGTAACGGTCAAATGCAGGAAGATATTGTGCTGGCCATAGAGTGTCAACGCCCCGTGGAACTGGTTAACCGGATGGGAGGAAACCTGATGGACCAGAAAAGCATTGTTGATAAAATAAAACAATTAAGCAAACAATTAAGCTCAGGAGGTGCCTAACATGGGTGAAAAAATTCTCAAAAAACCAGATTCCATGTTGGATGAATACCCCCGTAAAGGCGGCAGTGCGCCCACTGCCACTCATTACTGCCCGGGGTGTGGTCATGGAATCCTGCACAAACTCATTGGAGAAGCCATAGATCAACTGGAAATACAGGATCGAACAGTTATGACCAGTCCCGTGGGTTGTGCTGTCTTTGCCTATTACTATTTTGACTGTGGACACGTACAGGTAGCCCACGGTAGAGCTCCTGCAGTGGGAACTGGCCTTTCTCGTGCTGAAGATGATGCAGTGGTTATACTTTACCAGGGTGATGGTGATCTAGCTTCTATAGGCTTAAATGAGACAATACAGGCTGCTAACCGGGGAGAGAAGATGGCAGTTTTCTTTGTGAACAACACGGTTTATGGAATGACAGGGGGGCAGATGGCACCCACCACCTTAGTTGGTGAGAGAACAGTGACCTGTCCCACCGGGAGAGACCCGGCCTATACGGGGTACCCCATTCATATGTGTGAACTTCTAGACAATCTGCAAGCTCCAGTGTTCATTGAACGCGTATCTGTAGCGGATCCCAAACACATACGTAAAGCAAGAAGGGCTGTTAAAAAAGCTTTGGAGATCCAGAGAGATGGTAAAGGGTATGCATTTGTAGAGGTACTTTCACCCTGCCCCACCAATCTTAGGCAAGATGCCCAGGGGACGGAAGACTTCCTTAACAATGAAATGGCCCAGGAATTCCTTCTTAAAAATTTCCGTGATAAAAGGGATCAAGTAAAACCCCTCTGCCGGGTACAAAGTGATTTTAGCCAGGAATCTTTAAACCGAATATTTGAAGTTGACCAAGAGAGTACCATGGAAGCTCTGGAGGATCCAGACTTTGCCCGTAGGGTGGTAAAGATTGCAGGATTCGGTGGACAGGGTGTTTTAAGCATGGGCCTTATTCTGGCCCAAGCAGCATGTAAAGACCGCAAGTACGTTTCTTATTACCCATCCTACGGTCCTGAACAAAGAGGAGGCACTTCCCACTGTACTGTGATATTAGATGGGCAGGAAATCGGTTCTCCTTCAGTATATTTCAATGACATTTTGGTGGCTTTTAACAGGCCTTCCTTGGATAAATTTGCGGACCATGTGAAACCAGGGGGTGTTATTCTTTACGACACCGATGTGGGTGAATTTGATGCCCCTGAAGGAGTAGAATGTATTGGAATTCCTGCATTTAAGATTGCCAAGGAACAGGGTGTCAAGAGGGCTGGAAACACGGTTATGATGGGGATTTTGATGGAATTAGGATTTACAGGCCTTCCCCGTGATGTATTTAGAAATGCTATTGAGTACACCTTCCATCGGAAGCCACAACTGGTAGATGCCAACCTGGAGATACTGGAAATTGCTGCTAAGTGGGCTCGTGAAAATCTTGGAATGGATTAAAACCATTCCAATTAATTTATTTTTATTTTCAAGCTATAATACCTCATTTTAGACTCTTAATTTCTCCTTAATTATTTATTAGTTAATTACCATACAAATTAACAAGGGAGATTTAGATGAGTGTACTGAGAATTTTATCATGGAATGTTAACGGAGTCCGTGCCGTTCACCGCAAAGGTTTTAAAAAATGGTTTTTGGAAGATAAACCAGATGTACTTTGTTTGCAGGAGACTAAAGCAACTAAAAAACAGTTCCCTCCCGATATTAGGCGAGTAGATGGATATCATACCTATTTTTCCGAGGCCGAAAAGAAAGGATACAGTGGAGTAGCAACTTACGCACGATTGGAACCAAAAAAGGTCGAACACGGTTTTGGAATTGAAAAATTCGATAGTGAAGGCCGAATTTTAATCACAGACTTTGAAGAATTTGTACTTTTCAACATCTACTTTCCCAATGGTAAAATGTCCGAAGAACGCTTAAAATATAAGCTGGATTTTTACGATTCATTTTTAGATTATGCTGATCAGTTAAAGGATGCTGGCCGCAATATCGTGGTTTGTGGTGATGTAAACACTGCTCATAAAGAAATAGACCTAGCTCGACCCAAGGAAAACGAAAAAATATCTGGATTTTTACCAATTGAAAGAGAGTGGATCGATCGGTTCTTGAGTCATGGCTACGTAGATACTTTTAGAGAATTTAATAGAGAGCCTGAACAGTACAGTTGGTGGAGTTACCGCACTAAGGCCAGGGAAAGAAACGTAGGCTGGAGATTAGACTACTTTTTCGTGAATAAGGAGTTCATGAATAAGGTGGAGGACTCCTACATCCTAAAAGATGTAATGGGCTCTGACCACTGTCCGGTGGGGCTGGACATACGTATGAATCATTGATATAATTTTTTTAATCACTAATTTTCCTTAAACTTTAAAAAATTTTTATCAGATGAAAGTCCAACTATAGATTAAATGTTATCAAAAGATCACGCTTAGTTCCACGAGGGATGCTATGACTTATCACGGTAAAACTAAGAAATTTTTAGAATTACAGGGAATAAAAATAGGAGACCAAGTTCTTCTGAAAAAAAAGGAAATAATTTATGAAGGAATGCTATTGGACAGGGCCGAAGATGCTGATGATCATCATATAGTCCTGAAATTAGCCAGTGGTTATAATATCGGTGTTAACATCCACGATGCCCAAGTGGAACTACTCACAACAGGTGAAAAGCCCAAGATAGAGCTTCCTCCTTTAGAAATTAAGAAAGATAGTAATAAAATGGATATTTCTATTATATCCACAGGAGGAACTGTAGCTTCCATTATAGACTACAAAACCGGCGCGGTACATCCCGCATTCACTGCTGATGATCTGTTAAGAGCCACTCCAGAGCTTCTGGAAGAAGCCAATATTAAGGGTCAGGCTATTATGAACATCCTCAGCGAGAACATGAAACCTGATTACTGGATTCAGGCCGCCCGATCAATTGCCGATGAAATAAATAACGGTGCACATGGAGTTGTAGTGGCCCACGGAACCGATACCATGCATTATACTTCCGCGGCCTTAAGTTTCATACTCCAAACACCGGTTCCAGTTATTTTAACTGGAGCTCAACGGAGTTCCGACCGCCCATCATCTGATGCATTTTTAAATCTTATGAGTTCAGTGGCTGCAGCTAAATCAGACATTGCCGAGGTAACTGTATGTATGCACTCTACTGAGAACGATAACCAGGCTTACCTGCATCGGGGGACCAAAGTACGCAAAATGCACACCAGCCGCAGGGATACTTTCCAGAGTATCAATAGTCCACCTCTGGCCAAGATCAAAGAGGGGCGGCTTAAAATTAAAGATAAAAATTATTCCTATTGTAAACGTGGGGAATTTGAACTAGAACTTAAGGATTCCCTGGAACCAAAGGTAGCATTTATAAAAAGCTTTCCTGGCATATCTTCTGAATTTATTGATTATCATGTGGACAAAGGGTACAAAGGTATTGTTATTGAAGGAACTGGCTTGGGGCACTGTCCGGAATATGTAATACCATCACTACAACGGGCAACAGAGGAAGATATTCCGGTGATAATGACTTCGCAGTGTATCTATGGTCGAACTAACCTCAACGTTTACAGTACGGGTCGTAAACTGTTATTGGCAGGTGTCATACCAACGGGAGACATGTTGCCGGAAACAGCCTACGTAAAACTGGTCTGGGCTTTGGGACAGACTGAGGACCTAAAAGAGGTTCGTGAGATAATGCAAAGGAATTTGGCAGGGGAACTTGAAGAAAAATCGTCTTCACAATACTTCGTGAGAGATTACGGGGAATAAAAACGATTGTTAAGATTATTGGGGAATAAAAGCCATCATTAAGATTATAAAGGGGATTAACATGGATTATGATAAATTAGGCCTCAAGATGGGCCTGGAAATTCACCAACAATTAAACACTCAGAAGAAACTATTCTGTCCCTGTGAGTGTGAATTAACTGATAAAAAACCAAAATATAAATTTATAAGGAATTTAAGACCCACTCAGAGTGAATTAGGTAAAATAGATCGGGCAGCCTTTGAAGAATCCCGACGTAAGTTGACATTTATTTATGATGCTTACCCCTACCATACCTGTCTGGTGGAGTCGGACGACGAACCTCCCCACCCCATTAATCCGGAGGCTTTGGAAATTGGCCTCATTATTGCTTCTCTTTTAAATATGAGCGTGGTGGATGAGTTCTACACCATGCGTAAGCAGGTTATAGATGGTAGTAACACGGGAGGATTTCAGAGAACAGGATTGGTAGCTACTGAAGGTTATTTGGACACGAAATATGGGAAAGTGGTCATTGAAAATCTTTGCCTGGAAGAAGATGCCGCACGTCGTATGGGCCAAAAAAAGGGTAAAATGGAGTTTCGTTTGGACCGTCTAGGAATTCCTCTATTGGAAATAACCACCGATCCTTCCATCAGAAATCCTGAACAAGTGCGAGAAGTAGCCTACCAGATAGGTCAAGTTCTGCGCAGTACTCGAGTTAAAAGAGGTCTGGGAACGATACGTCAGGATTTAAATATATCTATCCGTGAGGGGGCACGGGTAGAAATTAAGGGAGTACAGGACTTGGATTTAATGCCAAAAATGGTGGAAAACGAGGTTCATAGGCAGATTAACCTCTTGGAGATTAGGGATCAGTTACTGCAACGTGGAGCTGCAGTTCACGATGAAATATATGAATTAAACCATTTATTTAGTGGGGCAGAGTCTAAAATCATCTCCCGAGCAATTAAAAAAGATGGAAAAGTTTTAGCCATAAAATTAAAAGGTTTTAAAGGTTTAATTGGTAGAGAAGTTCAACCTGGCAGACGTTTTGGAACTGAATTGGCAGGTTACGCCAAAAAAATGGGAGTAGCGGGAATATTTCATACCGACGAACTACCGGCCTATGGGATAACTTCAGAAGAAGTCAAGAAAGTTAATCAACTATTGGATCTAAAAGAAGACGATGCATTTATCCTGGTGGCAGACCAGGAAGAAAAATCCAGAAATGCCCTCCAAGAAGTCCAAAGAAGAGCAAAAACTGCACTGGAAGAAGTACCAGAAGAGACTCGTAAGGCACTGGATGATGCTAACACGGAATATTTACGGCCACTTCCTACGGCCAGCCGCATGTACGTGGAAACTGACATCCCTACTCAGGTAATCTCCCAGAAACTTCTGACAGAAGTTAGATCTAACTTGCCTGAGCTTCCTTCCGAGAAAAAAGAGAGGATTATCATAGAATATAATTTAAGTGATGATCTGGCAGGACAACTTGTACGACAGGATAGATCTGAACTTTTCGAAGAAATTATGTCTCAATGTGACGTGGATTCAACCACAGTTGCATCTAATTTAGCTTATACCTTAAAAGAAATTAAAAGAGAAGGTTTAGATATTAATCAATTGGGACTTGAAGAGTTCCTGGAAACTTTTAAACTAGTTTCTGAGGGCAAAATAACGAAAGATGCCGTGTCAAAGGTCTTACGAGAAGTTTCAAAAGGACAAAAACATCCCGAAGATGCTGCTAAAAACCTCAATCTGATTATGTTATCTGAAGATGGAGTGCGAAACATAATAAGAAAAATAGTCTCTTCTCAAGTGGCAATGATCAAAGAAAGGGGTCCTGCTGCCATGGGGCCCTTGATGGGCATGGTCATGAAGCAACTTAAGGGTAAAGCTGACGGTAAATTGGTTAACAAACTTTTAAAGGAAGAAATAGATAAAATATAGGTGGGAGGGATTAAATGGAGAAGTACGACGTTATAATTATTGGTGCAGGGCCTGCGGGTTTTACTGCTGCCATATATGCAGGAAGGCAAGGAATGAAAACCTTAATTCTGGAGATGATGGCGGGAGCGGGTTCCGGTTACATGGTGCCCCAGATGGAAAATTATCCTGGGTTTGAAGTGATTTCAGGGAAAGATTTACTTGAAATAATGAGAAAACAGGCAGAAAAACATGTTACCATCACCAACATGGAAGAAGTCAAGAGTATAGAATCAAAGGACAATTTATTGGAAGTAACTACCTCGAAAGACAAATATAGGGCCCATTCAATTATCATATCCACTGGTAGCAGGCACCGAAGACTTCAAGTCCCCGGAGAAATTGAATTCCTGGGACGGGGAGTATGTTACTGTGCTACCTGTGACGGACCTCTCTACCAGGGAAAAGAAGTATTTATGGTCGGCGGCGGGAATGCTGCTGCACAGGAAGCTCTTTATTTACAGAGCATAGGATGTAAGGTGACTATAATCCATCGTAGGGATGAACTAAGGGCAGAACAGTACTTACAGGAAAGATTAAAAGAGAAAAAAATCCCGATAATTTGGGACTCAGTGGTGGAGGAGATTAAGGGGGATATGGTAGTAAAAAAGGTGGTTCTTTTTGATCGAAAGACTGAAAAGTTAAGTACGGTGGATGTAGATGGAGTATTTGTAGCCATTGGTGACGAACCATCCAACAAAGCTGCGATAGGTTTAGGTGTTGAAATTGATAAGGATGGCTACATCCCTACCGATAAGTATCAGCGTACCAACATTCCTCAAGTATATGCTGCTGGTGATATCACCGGCGGAATTAAACAATGGGTAGTGGCATGTTCTGAAGGGGCAGTTGCTGCTTTATCTGCACAGAAAGACCTCAACCAGTAAATTAATTTTAAAAATAAGGTTATAGAAGGATCTTATTATTGGATAATCCATGAGAAGGCTATACTATGGCAGCACGGGTCAATGTGGAAGAATATCTAAAACAATATCCTGACAAAATGGCTGGGCTGGCTCTGAAAACCAGAGAACTGATCCTAAAAACAGAACCAGGTCTGGATGAAAAAATAAGGTGGAAAAACTTGACCTATGGTGATAAAAAGATGATTATGGCTTTAGTCATCCACCAAAAACATTTGAACCTGGAATTTGCCAATGGTCGAGAGCTTAGCGAAATGGGTTATCTTCTGGAAGGCACGGGGAAGAACATCCGCCACCTTAAAATCAGAACTAAAGAAGATCTGGAGTCTGCGGTCATCCCAGAAGTAATTAAAAAATCCCTGGAATCGGAAATTAATGGAATTTTAAAAAAATGAAAGAAATTATACACTTTGGCCCAGCAGGCAATCCTCTTGATTACAGGGGAGAAACAGTTTTAGTTCCATTTTATCTGAAAGATATTGGCCTGGATGCTTACGAATATCAGGCGACCTACGGCGTGCGCATATCCAAACAAAACGCGTTAAGGCTGGGCGAAAATGCGACCCATAGTAATGTTAAGGTTTCCATGCATGCCCCTTATTATGTAAACCTATCATCCCCTAAGGAAGATATATTGGAGCGTTCTGTAGATAGACTGGCCCAAGCTGCACGGGCATCAGAATGGATGGGGGCCTACCGGACTGTTTTTCACCCTGGCTTTTACACCAAACAAAAACCGGAAAAGGCCATGACCACATGTAAAAATACAATTAAGGTATTGATGGAAAAGTTGGATTCATTGGGGGTCACCAAATACAATTTCGCCCCGGAAACCACTGGGAAAAAGTCACAACTGGGTAACCTGGATGAAATAATTGATATTTGTCAGTCTTTCGACCACTTTGAACCCACTGTGGACTTTGCCCATGTGCACGCCAGAAATAATGGTTGTATCAAGGGTAAAGATGATTATCATAGGATATTTGAAAAATTAGAAGATGGGCTGGGAATTACTTCTTTACACAGTCATTTCACCCATATTGAATATACCTTGGCAGGAGAGAGGAAACATCATGTGCTTGCCGAAGACGATTACGGACCCCCACTGGAGCCACTCTTAGAAACTATCATGGAAAATGGATGGGAGGTAACATTAATCTGTGAAACTCCATTTTTAGAAAAAGACTCGTTAGTGATGAAGGATGCCTATAGGGGAATTTTAGGACACTTATTGGGATAAACTGGGCGGAATTGGGTCTTGAATATATTAGTCAATCACAAAGGAACAGTACTTACTCCCTGTAGCGTGACATTTCACTTCTTTTACACGAGCTTTTTCCTGGTTATAGCTACTAAAAAGTGCTTCCAGTATTCCTGAATCGAAGGCACAGGCCGGCCGATTCATTTGTGGGAGTCCACTGCATTCAAAACAGTCACTTACGTTTATTACTAGTGGATTAATACTTTCAACTTCTACCAAGCCCAAATTATGTGTTTCCCAGAATTTAGCAATGTTTTGGAGAAATTGTCCCATCTTCGGGTCTTTTAATTTCTCGTATAGAACTTCGCCAACGTTTAAGCCGGCGTCATGTAGGATAGGGTCAATGTCCACACCCTGGTTCATTAGGGACACACGTATGGTGTGAAATATCAGTCGGAAAAATTCGAAGGGGTCGTTTTCACTGTTAATGTAACGATTGATGTAATGTTTGAGGTCCTGCTCTATTTTGTGTCGGTGTAGTCGTCCTATATATTCCGACTTTAAGAAAAAAATCTTCTTTCGAGCATCCTGGGGATCGGTTCTAGATTCTATAATTCCCTCTTTAGAAAGGTCTTTAAGGTGGCCGGAAACAGTTGACTTGGCTCTTCCGGATAATTTGACAATTTCGTCAAAGCTTAAATCTTTTTCTCTGAGTATTGATAATATTTTGACTCTTAAAGGGCTTTTTATTACCTGTAAACCATATGGAGTTGAGAAAAGCTCTACTTCCATGGCAGAATTATTTTTTTGTTTATTTTTGTCCATAATTATTTTCTTGATTAGTGTTTATCACATTTAAAACATAACTCAGTGTCGCGATTGGTTTTGAATGTGGTTCCACATTTTTTACAATTGACTTCTTGGAGGCCGGATTTTTTATCAACAATTTCCAAGGCACAGGAACATTTCCACCCCATTTTACCTTTTAAAGCCTGTTCAAAGGCTTTGTCTTCATCGATTTCCCTTCCCATTGTTGATCCTCCTAAATTGATCCTCCTAATATTTTACTTGTCTTTACTGGTCTCATAATAAAATATAAAATAGGTGAATATAAATTCACCCTAAAATTTTCTTAATATCTTCTTCTGGCTCACCAAGAGGAGTTAAACCGTAGTTCTCAACTAGAACATTCACAATATCCTCATTGGCCCAACCAGGAAGAATGGGTCCTATGTACATGTTTTTCAGGTCGAGGGCCAGTAAACTCCATAGAATGGCTGCAGCTTTCTGTTCCATCCAGCTTAAGACTATGGTAAGTGGTAGTTCGTTTAACTCTACTCCAAAGAGTTCGGTTAAGGCTACGGCAACGTCCACTGCTACAATGGCATCGTTACACTGTCCAATATCAATCAGACGGGGCACGCCTTCAATGTCTCCCAAGTCCATATCGTTGAAACGATACTTACCACAGGCCAGGGTTAATATTACGGTATCTTGTGGTAATTTTTCCACGAATTCAGTGTAATATTTGGCTTTAGGTAGAGGAGAATCGCAACCACCCACTAAAATAAATCTTTTAATTTTACCAGCTTCCACCAATTCTTTGATTTTCCCTGCCAGGGAAAGAATGGTTGATGCTCCAAATCCAGTAGTTAGAACTGTATCTCTTGGTTCTTCTTCCAGGTCACCCAGTTCAAGTGCTTTTTCAATTACAGGGGTGAAGTCGTAGTCTTCAATGTGTGGCACATCTGGTAATTGGGCTACCCCTACTGTGAACATGCGTCCTTTATATTCGTCCTTAGGTAAGAGTACGCAGTTGGAGGTTCCTACAATTGCGGCGGGGTATTTGGAGAAAGTTTCCTTCTGGTCGAACCAGGGTCCTCCTAGTTGTCCTACTAAATGTTTGTATTTTTTGAGTCCAGGGTATCCGTGGGCGGGAAGAAGCTCGGAATGAGTATAAACATTGATTCCCTTTCCTTCAGTCTGTTTTAACAGTTCTTCTAAAGCTTTAAGGCTGTGACCGGTTGCTATTATAGCTGGGCCTTTAACTGCCCCTACTGGCACTTCGGTAGGCACTGGTTCACCGTAGTTATCGATGTGGGCCTTTTTTAATAGTTGCATGGTCTTAATGTTCATTTTACCTGCTTCCAGGGCCAGTTCCACAAATTTACCTGCGTCGAAATTTACATTGGTAAGGGTGGAGTAAAATCCTCTTTCCAGGAAAGCATCTACTTCAGGGTCAGTGTATCCCAATTCACGGGCATGGTAAAGGTAGGCTGATATTCCTTTCATGGCGAACAACAAGTTGTCCTGCAATCGGGCCACGGTGGGCTCTTTACCACAAACTCCACGTATAGTGCAACCAGTTCCACGGGCCGTCTGGGAGCACTGGTAGCAAAACATATCTAATGCTTCTTTTTTTTCCATTTTATCTTCTCCTTTGTTATTTTCCTTTTTAAATAAGTCAATAAATCCCATTTTATCTCCTCTTATTCGAGCTTAATCAATTGCTACAAACTGATCCTTTCCAACGCCACAAAGTGGACATAGCCATTCATCAGGCAGGTCTTCAAAGGTGGTTCCGGGATCTATCCCGGTATCTGGGTCTCCTTTCTCTGGATCGTAGATGTAGTCACATATCACACATCGGTACTTTTGCATAGTTATCACCATACTTGTTCGGACTTTTCCGAATGTTCTATTATTTCCGAACAAATCTATTTAAATGTTTTGGTAATGACTAAGAAAATTATTTAAATTCCCTCCACCAATCATAGGTACAATTGTAATTATTCTATAATTTTATCAAAATTTAACACAAATTGGCAGGTATTCTATTTGAAACTTAACAATATAACTCCAGATCCAATATTATCCGAAAAGAAAAAATCAAATAGCTTTGAAGAAACTAAAAGAGAATCTAAATTAGTTGTTTTACAGTCTATTGGCTACCCTTTCCTTTGTAACTTAATGGAGAATCCAAAAATCGACATTTTCGACAAAGAACTCTTTGAACTTTATGCTAGAGAGCAATGGGAAGGATACACCGTAAACGAAGGTTCATTCTTATTTGACCAGAAACTTTTACCAGACTTCGCATTCAAAATAGTTAAAGCCCATCCAGATAACTCTAGGATAACTAAAAACACTTCTATCCTTCTTATGGAAGTACAGGAATCCCATGAAATAAAAAGAATTGAAAGTAACCTAACAATTAAAGATGTCATAGGCCAAAACCGGGCCAAAACTAAGTGCAAGATCATCATGAAGTATCTGCAGGACCCGGAAATATTTGGAGACTGGGCCCCTCGTAATGTCTTATTCCATGGTGCTCCCGGTACTGGAAAAACTATGCTTGCAAAATCACTATCAAACGAATTAAAAATTCCTCTTTTCCTGGTTAAAGCCACCAGTCTCATAGGAGAACATGTGGGTGATGGAGCCCGCCAGATCCATGATTTATTTGAAATGGCATCCAGTACTTCTCCTTCCGTTATTTTCATAGATGAAATAGATGCTATTGGACTAGATCGGAGATATCAATCCCTAAGGGGTGATGTTTCAGAAGTGGTGAATGCACTTCTAACGGAATTGGATGGAATTAACCCTAATCAGGGAGTAGTCACTATAGGTGCCACTAATAATCCTCCTTTATTGGATCAGGCACTTCGTAGTAGGTTTGAAGAGGAAATAGAGTTCACCTTGCCTGAAGAGGAGGATAGATTATCTATTCTTGAACTTTACACGACATCCATGCCATTGGAAGTGGATGTTGACCTTAAAAAGCTGGCCAGCATTACTGGTGGATTTTCGGGACGTGATATAAAAGAAAGGATCCTAAAAGTTGCCCTCCACCAGGCATTATCCGATGACGAGGATGTTTTGGTTTGGAAACACATCGAATATGCCCTTAAACATCACGAAAGAGATAAAAAAGACCCTAAAGAGATGTATGCTTAATATAAATCCTCTTATTCTTTTATTTTATATTGAGTTTTAATGATCCGCTGTATTGGAGTTAATAATGGATTCCATGAATTTAAAAGATATCGTTAAAGATTCTTTTAGATATGCTGCTGCCAGCTGGTATAACGTTATTTTGTTGGGTATAGTTCTTTTACTAGCTGATCATTTGGTAGATGCAAATACTGGTTTGATTGATGGTTGGTTGGATTTTGTATTATTAATAATAGCTTTAGCTTTAGCAGTTCTGGAGGCAGGATATGCTTTTAGAATGTTGGAAGAGACGGTAAATGGATCAGTTAAACCTCCAAAAATCAACAGAATATTTTCACTTTTTTCCCATGGAATTAGGGAAATTGTTGTTACAGTGTTATACTTTTTTACACCAATTGTACTGTTCTTTTTAGGATTTGATCTAATAAGTGCTTTCGTAGAAATAAATTTAGGTGCTTTAAATACTATTTTAGGTTGGGATATTGACCAACTCACTTTCATGGTTTTTTTTGGATTGTTTTTTATTTTAATTTCAGGTATTTCAATAATATTTGAGGGAGCCCTGCTTAATATGGCCAATAATCATGGAACCATACGTTCTGCTTTCAATTTTCCACATATTTTCTATAAACTGAAAAAAATTGGGTTTAAAAGGCTTTTGTTAATATATTTAATCACTTTAGTGCTTCTAAGTATCATTCAAGGAATTATTTCAGATTCTCTACACCAACTACCTGTAATTGGAGATATCCTTCTTACTCTAATAATAACTCCCTATTTGCTTATGGTCACTACCAGGATGTTGGGTCTAATTGATGCGAGTTAATTGGTAGTTAAGCAAAATGATGGACGTGAATAATTTTCATGAAACACATGATTTAAAATAACCGCATATTGTAGTGGTCGTTTGTTTTATGCAGTTTGGATAGTAGACTTAATTAAATGATATAAACCTTGAGGAATTAGGCTATTTTTCATAAAATAGGTGCTACTGTTTGAGAGAAACTGATGAATGTGATAAGGTATTAAGTATCAGGGAATAAGTGAAAATCGAAGAGTAGATCAAAGATGAAGGTTATGATCAGAGTCTTCTTTAAATTAGTTGTCACGCTATTGTTGGATTTTAAAAATTAAAAATCACAATAGGTGACATTCACAATCAACTGTAGAAAAATAATTTATTTTAATTATCATTGCCAAAAAGACACTCTGCAGCTTTTAAAACATCTTTATCATCTTTTTCTGCTGCATCCTTGATGTTTTCAATAACATCAGAAAATATACGATCTACCAGGACTTTGGTGAGTTTTTCAACAACTTTTTCCTGTCCGTTAATGTTTCCCATTAACTTCAAGGCTTTTTGAGTCTCTTTAATCCTTATTTCCTCTGCATCATTTCTGATACTGGATATGATGGGTTCTGCTTCCAAGTGTTTGAGGGAAATTTTCAAGAGATTCAGTTCTTCTTCAATTAAAACTGCTGCGGCTTCAGCTTCTTTTTCCCTCATCTTACGATTTTTATTGGCAATACCTCTAAGATCATCAATATTATAAAGCCTTACTCCCAGATCCGCAACCCTTTCATCTATATCCCTGGGATTAGCAATGTCCACCATAACCATACCTTCCAAATTTTCTGGCTGAACAGATTCCTTTACTTTTTCGTAGGTTATAATGGGGTGTGGAGCTCCGGTAGCGCTTATAACAACATCTGCATCGTGCATAGCTTCTGATAAACGGTCGAAATGAATGGCAGATCCACTTAATTCTTTAGCCAGGCAAACTGCTCGATCATAAGTACGATTGGCCACTACAATTGCTTTGAGTCTTTTTTCAACCAGGGCCTTGGCTACCAGGGTGCCCATCTGCCCTGCCCCTATAATCAATACCTTTTTACATTTAAGGTCGCCGTGAACGTGTTCAGCCAGTCTCACTGCAGCTGATCCAATGGAGATGGATCCTTCGTTAATATGGGTTTTCTTTCTAACTACCTGGCCCACATGGATGGCTTTAGTGAACACAGTATTGAGGACTGGACCGCAACATCCATTTTTTATAGCTTTTTTTTGAGCTTCTTTTAACTGGCCTAAGATCTGGTCTTCCCCTATGATCATAGATTCTAATCCTGATGCCAAACGTAAAACATGTTCCAATGCATCATCATTGGTTTCGACAACTAAACCGTCCCAATAATAATCTAAATTGCAATCATCCAAAACCATGAATATTTCAGCCCTATTACAGGTTTTTATTTGGAGATATTCTTGCACAGCATGTTCTTGATTAATATCTTGAAAAATATTATCAATTAATTGGGTCAGCTCTTCCATCTGACTGATATCGGCTGTTTTATGATCGATTCTTACGTTTAGAATCACTTTATCTCCTCTATTTAGTAAATTGATTTTTATGGGAGGAATATTCTTTAATGAGCTCAGTTGCTTTGATTTTTGCTTTTTCTAAATCCCCATCTGTTAATAGCCTTTTTATCTTGCCATCATTTAATATTTGGTATAGATAGCTGCGCCGAATTTTCTGATTATCTATGCTGTCTTTGAGCAGTTGTCTGGCGAAATGTTGCAGTTCCAACTGTAGCACATCTTCCTTTTTTATTATTTTCTGAATTTTTTTTCTTAACTCTTTGGCCATGAGAGGGCTCTTCCCCTGGGTAAAAATACAAATCTGAACATCATCTATGAAAAAAGAAGAAGGAACAATTAAGTCTCCATTTTCAGGTTCATCAGCCCGGTTTAAAAGTTTGTTCGAAGCCATTTGGGCGACTTTTTGGTTAAGTTCCTGGTCGCCACTGGCTACCACTACCAGTTCTGCCCAATTCACCAAAGAGTTTAGGTTTTCTAATGGCTTTTCCACTGCGCCTTTAATTGTAAGATCTTTTGAAACTGTTCCTCCCGTAATAGTTACGTTAGCTTCAGCTTCTAAAAATCTAAGAGCTCTCCTCTCACCTACTTCGCCGGCACCAACCACTAAAACGTTGCGGTTTTTCATCTCCAGAAAGAGAGGTGTCCATCCCATTCTACTTACTCCAGATTCTTCATTCGGAGAAGTTTTATGGCCATTTTAAGGTCATTGCCACATTCCTGTAGAGTTTGGAGTGATTCCTCTTTGGAAACATTAAAAGTTTCAGAAAGTGCTTTTACTCTTTCTTCCACACTAGACTCAGTTTTTCCCACTAACTGTTCTGAAAGATCCTTTTTTAAATTTAGATACTCTTCAGTGGACATGTCTATCCTGCGCATTACCATATCTCGCAGGGGACAGGGTTTCGATGGTTTACAACACCAGACCAGAGAACCGAAACAGGTTCCTTCACCCTGACCTAATCTTGTTTTTTGGCCAAAATCTTCTTTAATGTCAATGTATTCCTGAGGAGTTATTTCTGCTTCTTCCAGTGCGTATAAAATGGGGCAGGGCTTTACTGGGGGACAACAAAATGTTAATGCTCTTTTATCTCCTCCCCTGCATACGTGTGATGGTGAATCTTCCCAAGCCATCCTATTCCTCCGTTAACATCTTCTCTTTTTCGATGGGGTTGAGGTCTTCAACAATTTCTTCAGGTTTGCCGATTTTCAGGATCTTACCTCCCCGCATTAGGGCGGCCCGATCACATACATCTAAAACGAAGTCCATATCGTGGGATATAATCAAGAAAGTCTGGTTAAGCTCTTCTCTGGCTTGATGAATGGAATCTGTTACTTGTACCCGCGTCATGGGATCCATAGTACCGGTGGGTTCATCTAAAATAACCACGTTGGGCTCTTTGATTAAAACCTGGGCCAGAGCTACTCGGTGCCTTTCTCCTCCGCTTAACTCGTCAGGGAATTTATTTAAAATGTTTGTAGCGTAGGTTTCATCAAAACCAACTGCCTTCAGGACATACTCAGCTTTCATTTTGGCAAATTCTGCGGGTAGATCCAGACTGATAGCTTCGGTAAGATTTCCTAAAACGTTGCGATGAGGATATAGACTGTATTCCTGGTGAAGAATTCCCAAGTAGGGTTTTACTCTTCCCCGACCGAAGGGTCCTTTTTCAGTCATGTCGATCCACTGCTCTCCCAGTCGAACTTCGATCATACCGCTGCTGGGATCAGTTAATCCGTATAATATACGCGATAGGGTGGTTTTACCGGCACCACTTAAGCCTACCACTCCAAATATTTCTCCTTCATCCACTACCAGATCTATACCATCAACGGCCTTTACTACACCTCTTTCTATGGAATAGTAATGTTTTTTAACCCCTTCAATCTTGATTATGGGGCCTCCGGCCTTAAATTCTTCTGTTTTCTCTGGAAGTGGTACCTGGGCCATGAACTTTTTCACTACAATTTCGGGATCCCCTTCTTCTACAATTTTTCCCTTTTCTAACCATATAACATGGTCAGAGAGTTTTTTCATCACTTCTGGCCAGTGAGAAGTTATGACCATGGTGGTGCCCTGGTCTTTGACACCTTCAATAAGTGCCTGGTGGATAGCTTCAGCTGTTTTAGGATCAAGAGTACCGGTGGGTTCATCTGCTAAGAAAATCATAGGTTCCTTGGCTATTTGTCTGGCAAGAACTACACGTTGCTTTTCCCCCCCACTAAGGTCCCGGGCGATGTGGGTGATACGGTGGGTCATCTGCGCCATGTCCAGAAGATCAATGGCCATGTAGGTGCTCTCTTCTTCGTCGTGGCCTTCTATGGATTTTAAAACGTTGTCAATAACTGTGTCATCTTCGTAAAGGGCAAAAGTCCTCTGTAACATAATCGAAATCCGTCTTTTTATGGCGGCGAAGGTGATTCGGTCGCAATTCCAGAAATCAACTTTTTTCAACTGGTAATTAATTCCACATCCGCAGGTTTTACCGTCGAAAGATGGAGCTTCAACTCTGAAGCAGCTGGGACAGACCGCTACGGTGTAGATTATCCGACCTTCAGTAGGGCGGTAGTCCTTCATTCCTCTTAACATGTTAATAAGTACGGATTTGCCTGAACCGCTCCTTCCCAGGATGCCCAGCACGCCTCCTTCCTCTATTTTGACGTTCAAGTTTTTTAGGATTTCCACACCATCGAAGGTCTTGGTGACATTTTCTAGTTCTATGAAAGACATGTAACCACCTTAATGATTCATAATGAATATATATTCTAATCAGTTTATGAGTATAAATAATATTTACTAATTGTTTCTATTAAAAACTTTGATGATTTAGATCAGCGAAAGATCAAAATTCAAACTTCCTCCCATGGCGGCCCGAGCTATTGATATTCCATCCGCACCGGCAGCTAACATTTTAATTCCTGATGCAACATCCCTGATAGAATTATTCCCAATTAAAAAAATGGAAGTATTTTCTTTGACTGAAGAAATGATCTGGTGATCTGCTGAGTTAAAACCAGGTTTCATGGCGTCTATGTGGATGTAATTAGCTCCAGACCGCTCTACCGCCCTTGCAACTTCCACTTCATTCACTCCGGGAACATTGGCTCGGATCTTTACTGAAACCCGAGACTTGGACTTTTTTACCACATCTCTGGTAAATTCTTCTAAAAGAGAAGTGTCCAGCAACATGGTCTGACCACAACCCAGATCAGTTATTTCTTTCTGACGACAGTGAGCATTTATTTCTACTACATCCACACCCTTAATTTTTGAAATTTCTATTAAAGGATCCGGTGTTGTAGCACGTAGATTGATGGAAACAGCACCATCCCAACTGGGTTCTTTGACCAGCTTTACTTGATCTTCTAAATAAGATAAGAGGTTTTCTTCTTCCACTACAAATTCTGGTCTTCCCCTAGAGAGTATTTTATGTCCAGCTTGGATGGTGGGATCATCGACGTTGAACCCGCCTAGAGTCACCATATCAAAACCTGCTTTAGAAATATTCTTACAAAATGCTCCGTCGGTTATGCCCGCCATGGGCGCTAGAACTTCAATTAATTCACTCCTAAATAAGAATTAAAAAATAATAAGAATATTATTCTTTCATCACGTGGACTAAATTATAGGTGAAACCGCCTCTTATTTCTTCCAATGCTAAATCAGCTAAATTAGCTGCTTTTTCAGCATTAGGGGCTTTTCCTACGCCTGCTTTTAATGCAATATTTATTTCATCTTCAATTTCTTCAATTATCTTTAATATTCCCTCTGGATCCAGACCATTGCAGGGAGACATGAAGTTATCTCCACCAATGAAAAAGAGAAGAGAACCTTTTTCAATTAATTTCTTCATTAAAAAGTGTTGAACGCGATTAACAATAAAAGAAGTGTCATATGCAGGGATTATATCGGTAAGAGAGTCAGTGATACCGTTAATATCAATGTGGGCAATTTGTACAAAACTTTCTTCAGAATTTACCATTCCATCTATAGCCAGGATTTCCTGCCTTTCGTCATTTTGCGCACCACCGTACTTCTGTAGGGCGGCTGTTGCATTTCTCTGAGCTTCGTAAGGGGTTTCTGCAGCTCCAACTCCCATACTGACAGTAATGGGATATCGGTTGCCGATGGATTTTTGTATTCGTAAATGATCCTCAGTATCCACCCCGTTAGTAACAGCCAACATATTATCGAATCGGGTGAAAAACACTAATCCGCCTTTAGCAGCGAATTGGCGTTGTAAATCGGCATAAAGTTCAGATTGCAGAATTTGAAGGTCTGCTTCGGCCCGAGGGCTGGGAGTAACAGTCCAGGGACCGTAATTATCAATTTGAATCAAAGTCATTTGTATCATAAAATTCACCCAAAAATACTCCTGGCTAACATCACCTTATCTTCAAGGTTTTTCATATTGGTCTGAGTTACCATTACCTCGGTTATTAGTTTTTCTATTTTATTCTGATAATGGGCATCTTCATAGTCAATTATGAACTTGTCCAGGAATTCTTTGTATATTTTGGCAACACCCAAGCAGGAAACTTCATGGCCCTTAGCTTGCATAAATTTGGCTGCCGGTCCACTAAATGGATGGTCACCGACAATAGGAGAGACTGCAACCACATAAGCTTTTTTAAGAGCTTTCAAAACGCCTTTGGCCGAAATTATTGGTCCAACAGATGTTATGGGATTTGAAGGTCCAATTAATACCATTTCAGATTCTTCAATGGACTCAATAACGCCAGGAGCAGGGTTAACTTCCTTGTAGTGTAGGTCTAAAACCTTTGGCCTTCCCTGTTTCTCAATCAGGAACTGGTGGAACTCCAGATCTCCCTCGTCAGTGTTGATGGTAATCTGGGAATCCTGGTCGCTCATTGGCAAAATTCTTGAATCAATTTTTAGTTTTCTTCTTTGGATATCAACCGCCTCTGAAAGGCGATGTTTCTTCAAGAGGAGCGTTTTTTGGATTTTTATTCCACGGTCTTGGTCTCCTATTCGCAGGGTTTCCGGGCATCCGATCTCCTTTAACGTATCATGGGTTATAAAGGTATCACCTTGAATGCCATACCAAGTATCTGGATTGATGATCCCGGACAGGGTATACATTACGGTATCCAGATCGGCAGCAACGTAAACCCCTGAAAAATAATCATTTTCCAGAGTATTCACAATGACGGTAATATCCGTAGGATTAAAGACTTCAATAATTCCTTGCAGTAGTTTAGGGGTTCCCGTTCCACCGGAAAGAACACTTATCATAATAATCGAGCTTAGTTCTTCACTTTGATTTATACCCTAACTTTATATTATATGTCCTAAATTTTATGAACATTTAACTCTCTTAAAAGCCGGTCCCTTTCTTCTTTTAACTTCAAAAGAAGCTCCTTATCACAGGAACTATCTTTTTCTAAGAATGCTATGGTGGTGGTTATAGCTTGCAGATTAGTTTCCATCTGGTTTACGGGCATTTTTTCACAACCTTGATTATTTTATTAATTTTCCAAAAGTTCTCAATTATCTAAAGACGTCATATTTTTTAGGCCTTATAAGTGATTTTCCGCTGGCCGTATTACTCTGCAAGTGTTCGAAGTAGTTCACGCCACGTATTATTACTATGGGAATTCCTTCCTTGGCTTGGCCCATGACGATGGAAGCAGCCGACGCTAATTCATCAGCAACTGCTATGCTGGTAGTTTCTAGTTTTCTACCATATAGATCTTTTTCCCCGCGACGATCCCAAAGAGGTTCCATTCCGGATATTCCTATGGCAACACCTATGGCTCCTTCTCTGAAGGCGCGCCCCTGGGTATCAGAAATTATCACTGCCACCTTTTTTCCAGTAGAAGATTCAATTTTTTCTTTTATCTTTCTGGCACTGGAATCCGGATCAGAAGGTATAGGCTTAGCAAGGCCCAGTTCCACGTTGGATTCGTCAATTCCGGCATTGGCACACACGAAACCATGTTTAGTTTGCGAGATTATAAAGTCTGGCCCGACTTTTATAATCTCTTCTGATTCTTGAATTATGAGTTCCACCAGTTTAGGGTCCTTACCAGTTTCACAAGCTATCTTCAAGGCTTCAGGCCCAGGATCAATTGAATTTAAGTCAATAGTTTCTCCTTCTGACTTGGCAATTGCAGTTTCGGCCACCACTAACACATCTCCATTTTCCAGGATCATATCCTGTTTTCTGGACGCAGTTAGTATGATATTTCCCAGATCATCTCCCTCATTTATGAGAGGTATTCCCGAAAGTCCTAGTAATTTGATTTCCATATCAATCAGATGAGCTTATTTTCCAGGAATTAGTACCAAAGGCCGCGGCAGAGGTCACTGGGTTGGTGAATTCAGAAAATTTACCCTGATCCATAATAAATGAAGCAGCTTCAGATGAATTTCCTGCTTTAAATTCCACTTTTTGGGGGTTAATATGCTCATAGGTGGATATATAACTTGCCTCTCCGGCAGGTACCTTCTGAACGATAATACTACTGGCAGTAACTATGCCAATGTATGATTCGCCTTCTAGAGTAACTGCTCCAGCTATTCTCGGGGTTTGGAAATCATCTTTTTCGTAATCCATAGTCATAAGCGAGAGAGCAAGCGCATCACGGATGTTCATGCCCAGATCAATCTTCTCGGCAATGACATCGGTATGGGATCCATTGGAAACAATGGCCACATCATCTACAATCCTGATGCAGTTATAAGCAATGTAAGGATTTTCAAGGATGTCTTTCTCAAAACCTTCTTTAGGTATGATGGACACCCGTTCCGAGAAGGATTTAGTCATTCTATTGGGGAAAGAACGGCTTGAAACTCTGTAGGCAACAAATTTCCCTTCATCGTTACTTCCCACGGCTAATATTCGTCCTAAATACACTTTATCACCTTAGATATTCGTTAGTTAATAAACCCCTGAAGTAGAGGTCATGATTTTTATTGGGGGATGCTCACCGCCTTTTCTGGAGACATGCCTGGTGGGGTGGTTATGATAATTAGGCCATCTTTGGGCCTTATTATGATTTCTCCTTGGTCGATAACTTGGGTATGAACGGCAATAGCGCTGTTACGTATGTAACTCGACATATCAACTCCATTCACAGTCACGTTGTGTAAACCTGCCACGGGAATAAGGTAATATTCTGATGTCCCACTGGTTTGACTAACATCTGGTTTCCCACTTGAAGTATCAGAAACGGCTTGAAAACTACTGGTAACCATTAAAAATATTAAAATGGTAAAAATAACATCTATTAGGGGAACTAAATTAACTCGAGCCTGTTTAGAACGTAATTTATTTCGATAAGCACGTGTATCTATGGCCAAGATAAGTACCTCCCTCATTGTTTTAATTTACTTTCTACTATCTGGGCATCTTCATTACATTTTTCTTTAATGATATTCCCAATACTTTTTTCTAGCATATGGGGGTTAAAAGAAACCCAGATATTTGCTTTTGGATTATCGTAAACTGCTTTAACTTCTAGAACTCCATCTACATTATTTAATGCTGCTATTGAACAATCAACTTCATTATAAACAGCAATAAGCATTTCAGCAGTGCTCCAGTTAGTCATTTTCTTAGCAATTTCTATTTTATCTATTTCGCCTTCAATTCTACTGTTAATATTAGAATAAAGGGGTAAAATTATTATGGCCACTGTTAAACCAGCTATGGTAGTAATGAGAGCAATATATATTCCCTCGGCCATTGCGGTAGGATTAGCCTGGACACCCAGGGCTTTAAAAGTGTACCACATACCGACTACAGTTCCAAAAAGACCTAAGAGTGGAGCTACTTCAATTATGGTGCGTATGGTATCTAGTCCTTTGGTCATACGGCCCATTTCTACAATGAAAACCCGTTCCATGGCGTCTTCAACTTCGCTCTTGTTACGGTAACCAATTTTCAAGGCTTCAGCAATGATTTTAGAAATTGGATTCTGAAAACGGCCAATTGAACGCAGAGCTTCCAGAGATCCGCCCCTTTCCATTGACTCATTAACGACTCCCATGATCTGGGGTAGTTCCACCCTGGAAATCTTGCGAAGATAATGGATCTTTTCTATGGAGTAGATAAAACCATAAATACCAATTATGGTAATTACGTATGTTATTATCCCACCACTCTTGAACATTTCCAGAATAGTGTTGATTCCACCACTGAAAAATTCGTATATCATTTTTTATCCCTTTAATTTTTCTACTGTAGCCCAGGAATGGCGTACAAAGTCGGGAAGATCCTCATAACTCGTTTCATTCAAGAATTTTATGGTTCGGGGATCACTGGGATAACCAGACCCAATATCTTGGTATTTGTTCCTGATCCTGTGAATTTCAAGATCTCTTTCTACCTTAGCAACAATGGAAGATGCAGCAACAAGCGGGTATCGGTCGTCTGCTTTATGTTCTGCTATTATCCTGATTCCCGGGTTAAATTCTTCCAGTTCGAAGGAAAGCCGTTCCGGCTTTACATCCATCGAATCTACTAAACAGGTGTTAGGCTTTGCGGCACTGATGATCTTATTCATACCAATTTTTTCGATTTGATTTAAGTTAATGTCCTTGGAACGCAGTAGATCAATATCTTTGGCTGTAATTTTGACCAGATGGCACTCTGCTATTTTTTTTATTTTCCTGGCCAGCACCACTCTTTTTTTAGGAGCTACTTTTTTGGAGTCTTTAAGGCCTAATCGTTCTAGGAATTTAAGCCGGTCTTGCTCTATGGCGACTCCGCACAAAACTAGAGGGCCAATTACTGACCCTCGACCTGCTTCATCTATTCCAAGTAGCTTCATTTTGTTTAAAAAAAGGTTTTAAAAATTTATTTCATGGCTTTGAGCCTTACTTCGGGTTCAAGAGCTCTTGGTTCAGCTGCAACAATAGCAGCTCCTTTGGCAACCACAGTCATAGGGTCATCAGAAATTTCCACAGGAACACCTACTTCTTCATATATCCTTTCTTTAAGTCCGCTTAGTTGGGAAGTTCCACCCACCACTATAGTTTTATTGTAAACACCAGAAATTAACTCGGGTGACATTCTTTCTAAAACTCTGGATAAAGCTGCAATTAAGTTCACAATAATGGGTTCTGCAGCGTCAGCTACCAAAGTCGAGTCAATTTCAACTTTTTCTGGCTTGTTGGTTTTCATGGACTTTCCAATGACGGTGGTGGTTATAGGGTCCATTTCTGTTTTGCAGTGAACCATTCCCACTTCTATTTTTGCTTTTTCTGCTTCGTGAATTCCTATTTCCACGCCATATATGGATTTGACCTTATCCACTAGGTTGTGATCCACATCATCTCCACCATTACGAATAGTTTCTATATCGGTTATTCCACCTAGCGAGATTACTACAATATCACTTGAACCGGCACCAAGGTCGATTACCATGGTTCCAGCAGCTTCTGCTATGGGTAAACCAGCCCCTATGGCTGCTGAAAGACCTTCACTTATTACTAGAACGTAATTTGCGCCAGCTTTAGTTCCGATATCTTCTACGGCCTTTTTTTCCACTTCAGATGCGTCACCAGGAATGCCGATCACAATCCGATCGATGCTTTCGGGGGATTCTCCAGAGCCCTGATTCATAGCATAAACCAGAAGAGCTTCTGCCTGGGCAATACTCTCAATAACTCCTTTTCTCAAAGGTCGCACAGCTATGATGTCTTCAGGTGTCCTTCCCAGCATAGCTTTAGCTTCCTCTCCAACTGCTAACACATAAGACAGTTCTTCCTTTTTAACAGCCACTACGGATGGTATTTTATATAAATCGAATTTATCTCCGGATGGTTTTGCAACCACCGTGTTAAGGGTTCCTAAATCAATACCTAAAGTATTGGTTAGTGGTTGTTTCTTAGCGTCATTTTCTTCATCTTTTTTTCCTAAAAAGCCGAACATTTTAGTCCTCCTTCAAAATTTTGTTAAATTCTATTACAAATATACGATTCTTTCGAGCTGTTTCCTTAATTTTAGAGATGTATTGTTCATCTGTTGAGATTAAAACAGTTGATAATGCAACATCTGCCATTTTAAACAGTGGATCAATTGTATTTCTGACTATGGCTGGTAATTTATTGGTTATATACACATCTGTTTCTATGAAACCAGTGGTCTGATCGTCAAGGAGAAAAGAAAGCTTTAACATACTTTTTTCACAATCTCCCACGAACTTTTTTATGCTGTTTTCAGGACCTACCATTAACAGAAGATTAGCCTCATTTTTTACATAATATGGAGCTATTTTTAGATAAGCACCACCATTTTCTTTGCATATTAAACTTAAATCTCTTATTTTATTTATATCTCCGTAAAGCATTATAAAATCAAATTTTTTAGTTACAAAAGATTCTTTAGTGGCAACATGTTCCCTACAAAGTACTTTAACTCTTTCTTTGTCCATTATGGCTGCATAAGCAACATTGTTAACCATTTCCTCATTACCTGCAATTACACACCATATTTGGTCAGAATCCTGCACGGTGGAAACCTTGGCGGCTTTTCTGAGGATTTTTATTTTATTCTCTATCATTGGGGATTCACTTCTTGTAGAATTGAGGTTTTATTTCTATATTAAATATTTCAATAACAAAACAATCAAGATTATTTGATTTTTAATAATATAAGTAAGTGATTAATTCTTATAGTGATTTAATTCTACTATTGTATGCCTCCCTTCACGATATATAAATTTTTATAATTTCATTGATTGAAGATGACTATTTTTTACTCAATGTATAATAAGAGCGATATGGATATGAAAAGAAAATTATAATATTTATGGTATAAATTTTGGTGTTGATAAGAAAATGTTCACTAGAGGAACTTTAAAGAAAGTTGGAATTTTATTAACCTTGGCATTTTTACCTTTTCTATTGGGATACTCCTTATTGACTTTTATAATCCTATCGATAATCGCATTTTTGTTACAATTTTTCCGGGATCCTAATCGGAAAGCCCCTGCAAATCACGGAATTTTAGTGGCACCTGCGGATGGAAGAATCTTCAATGGAAAAATTGATATTATTAAGACAGTTCATTATAGTGATCCCATGATGAAACATATATTAGAAAAGGATCACAGCGGAACTTTAGTGAGCACTTTCATGTCCCCGTTTGATGTGCATGTTAACCGGGCCCCTATCTCCGGGAAGATTGTGAAAACCAAATATTATCCGGGTAAATTCAAGATCGCTTCGGGAAGCCTTCACACTGAAAACGAAAAGAATTTAATAGTAATAGATTCAGAGTATGGAAAAGTGGGAGTGGTTCAAATAGCAGGATTCGTTGCTCGGCGTATAGTCCAGTATGTGGAAGCGGGCGATTGGATTGAATCCGGGGATCGTTTGGGTATGATAAAATTTGGATCAAGGGTTGATGTGATTATCCCTAATATTAATTCCAAAATATTGGTTGCCGAAGGTGAAAAACCGAAAGCAGGAGAAACTATTATTGCCAAAATGTTTTCATCGGATGAAATAAGTTCTACTTAACTATTTGATATTATGTATTGGAAATATTTTATTACTAAGTAATAATTTTGGGTATTAAACATCATCGGAGTGGGAATATGCATATTAATACTTATGTGGCGGCCCCGGATTTAGTGTCCCTTGCAAACGCATCATCGGGGTTTTTATCGATTATAATGGTTTTAGAGGGTAATTTTGTTTTAGCTGCTCAATTAATGCTCATTGCAGTTATATTTGATTCTTTAGATGGGTGGGTTGCACGTAAGACAAATAGGAATGACAAGTATGGATTTGGAAAAAATATGGATTCACTTTCGGATGTAATATCTTTTGGTGTTGCTCCGGGAATATTTTTGTATGCAGCGTCTTCAAGCCTTATTTTACCATACATTAATATATTAGTAGGGCTCTTAATAGTTATATGTGGGATATTAAGACTTTCCAGGTTCAATGTACTTACTCAAAACAATGATATACCTTTGAAGGATAAATTCGTGGGGCTTCCCATTCCATCCACAGCCCTGGTATTGGGATCATTCTATCTCTCAGGTATATTCAGTGTAGACCTGGCACCACTAATCATGGCGTTGGTAGCGGTACTAATGATAAGCACAATTGAGTATCCAAAATTTAAAGGTATCAAGGTGGTGGCGGTAGGTAGTGTATTGATCATAGGTTCATGTTTGCCTCAAGGAATTTTATCATTTATTGCCTATCTTCCCGCAAAGCTTTTATTAGTGTTCACATCAATATATGTAATAATAGTGCCCCTAATGGAATTATACGGCAAGCTTCTACGAAGTGGTCCACATGTTAGATAAAATATTAGGAAAAAAGGATAAGGATAAGAAAGATGTCCCTGATCTTCGTAAGGATGATGACAAATCTGACTCGGACATTGGTGGACGTCTTAAGGACATGGTATCCAAAGCCACAGAGAAATCTAAGGAAAAGGTTACCTCTAAAGGAAACGGTCTCAAAAAGCCTAAAAGTGGCGATTTGAAGAATGATCCGGGTTCTAAGAAAGTACCTCTGGCTATGCCTAAACCACGTCCTAAGCCAATGGATAAACCTAAATTAAAGCCGCCTAAGCAGCCTAAAAAGAAACCTGGCGGTTCTGGTGGGTTTGGTCGTAAAGTAACTGACGATGATCAGAGGACTCTGGTTGGAGCTGCAGTATTTGGAATTATTTTAATTGTACTGGTAGGTGCCGGGTATTACTTTTTAGTATATCAACCATATCAAGACGCTTTAAGTTCAGCCAAACAAACCAAATTTAGCGAAGTTAACGCCTATTTTAAAGGACCATTAGCTTTAGACCCACGAAAACAGACAATAATGGCGGAAATCGACTCGGGGGTAACTCCAGAGCAGGTTTTAGCAGTAGATGTTCTTGGTCCAGCTACTGGTGCTTGGAGAGAATATCAAAGTCAGGAAATTAACGTTAAGAAGGATCCCTATGGGCGAGTTATGATAACATACGCGGCCGGTAGTCAGAAAAACTTGATGATAAAAGTGGCTGACGCTCAGAAAATAGTCAATGAAGCCGATGCAAGCGTGTTGGCCAACATGGAAATTGAAACTCCAGATACAGTAGCAGTACCTATCATAATAACCAGACTGCAGGCTGCCGGAGGACTGGTGAATGTGGGAGACAGTGTAGATGTATATCTGCGGACCGTACCTACTACTGAGACAAATAATTCTAACCAATCTTCTCAACCTGCTGTAAACACATCCACTCCCAACATAAGTGGAGCAACTGTTCTTGCTATATTAAGAGCAGTAGATAGTGGTGCAGTAGATGCTAACATGCAGCATGCTCAAGATGTAGCCATTAACCAGATGACTATGAGTACTTCTCGCAGTGAAACTGCCTCAGGAAATGTGGAACAACTTTTAAGAGCATCAGCCTCCAGAAATTGGAACGAAGCTCAAATAAACTCTCTCCTGAATGCTTATGGATGGAGGTTATCTGATTTCGAAAGGGCCTCTAACCTGGGAGAACTTGATGTTAAATATTTGGTGTTACTGGAAGTTCCTCGTGAAAACGCCTTGTTCCTGATGCAAAATCAGGATAGCATTGCACTGACGGTACCCACCCAAAAGGCTCCGGAATGGATGATTAAAGAGCTGCAATCCATATACGGTAAAGGATGATGGTGAACATTAAGAGAATTATCAAACTGAGGAGTAGAGACATGATGAAAAAAATAGTCCTGGCTTCAGCATTTATGTTCACCCTATTTGCCTTTTTTGGGGCTTCATGGGGGGCTGAAGCATGGATACAGGAACAGGAATCCAGTCTTTATATGAGTCATTTGTCAACTACCATCCACATCCACATCAAAAACAACCGGGACCATGTACAGTACTTTAAAATAAGCCAGCAGTATTTCGGTACCACACCACCAATTGATTGGATCATTGTTAACACCAATCCCAAAGCAGTGAAAATGGTAAAGTCGGTCACTCCCGAGTTGGGGGGAGATTATGGTTGGAGAATAAACCCTGGAGAAACGATGACCATTTGTTTCTCTCTTGCTGCCACGGGTTCTATGGGTAACATACCCACTTATATTCAACAAAACAGCTCCATGGCCAATCAATTCTGGCCTCTAATTCCTGAACCGGGATTGGCTGCGTCATGGTTCATGCCTAATGAAATAGAAATTTTAAACCCTGATCTTGATCTGCAAGTTTGGCAGGGTGAATTCAAATTTCTGTTACATAACGTAGATACTAAGAGAGTGGCAGGAATTGTAAGGGCCCCCATTGTCCCGGTAGATTCCAAACTCACTTCTAGCAATCCATCAATAACTTTTGTTGACAAGGACGTACCTTGGGCAGATACTGCAGCGTGGGATGTTTCAATGGCTCCAGGTAGCTCTAGATGGTTTAGCTATACTTATCAATGGCCAATATCATCTCCTAATGAGCCTTCTCACAGTGGATCGTCTTCGTCGACCTTTCCCAAAACCAGTGCAGCTAAAAATACTACTACTGTACCCACCCCTGGTACCGGAGTCCCATACGGGCTTTTAGCAATAGGAACAGTGGTAATAGTGGCGGGAGTAGCCTACTCTAAGTTCTTCCGATAAGTTAAGTGGGAAATAGAGAACTTTATATCTGGTGAAGTAAGTGATATATCCAGTGAAAAAATGAAGTTCTCTACTGTTTTGATAATTGTGGGGATGTTTATCATCTCCCTTTACTTTTTAGTCGAAGTAAATTACTACTCTTCGGTTGAAAATGATAGTCAGAACCGTTCAGACTCTCCTTATTTAGAAGTACCCCTTATTGGTGTCGATCAAAGTATCAACAATAAATCAGTGGATTATGGGGTTTATCACGAACCTGAATCTGCAAAACCTGGTAGTGGAACAGTGGTTCTATTTGGACATAGAACCCTTCATGGATCTCCTTTTTTGAAATTGGATCAGTTAAAACCAGGAGACAACATTACCCTGGCCTGGCCGGGTATTGGTAATGTAGAGTACCGAGTTTTAAATCACACCATTGTACCGGCTTCTTATCGTCTATCCGTTGAACAGGGAAATGTTTTGTTTCTTATTACTTGCTATCCTTTGGGTTCATCCAAAGAACGATTGGTTATAAAGGCAAAACAGGAAAAAATATATCCTTACCAGGCACCTACAGCAACGTCTACAGATGATGACCAGCCATACGCTATAGCTTTAATAGCAGCATTCTTTGCTGGGGGAATGATTTTAAGTTATTTTTATCCAGTAACCGAGGATAGGATGTTTTTGATAATAGCTACTCTGGCCATGACTCTATTTTTAGTTCTGGGTTATTTCTTCCCCACCCCTGCCAGTGGCATTGAGTCGCAAATGTCTAATATCAGTAATATTTTAGGTGTTTAGATGTCCATAAAAAAAGATGAGAAATATTTTCAAAACATTTCCCATCGGGAAAGGGCCATCTTTGAGGGGGCCATAACCATGGGGGCTATGTTTCACCAGTTTGTAGGAACTCCGGTGAATAAAAAAAATGTAGAATCTCTGGAAACGGCCATTAAAGAAGCTATGGAACTTCAACCTTGTATTGATCAAGTAGAAGTTAAAATAGATCTGGAAATAATTTCAGATATCCCGAGTGAATATGAATATATATCCCTAACTGGAGAAATGCTGGACGTAACGGTAGTATCCTCTTATCGCGATAAGAAAGCAGTTTCAAGGATGCATTACATTGAAGAGCTTAAATATCCCTTGATGTATGTTAAAAAGGTTGATTAACTCTTAATTTTCTGATTTATTTTAATTTTTTTCTTTGGCCGGGTAATTTTTCTTTGTTCAGATAATCTAACAAGTTATTTAAAATATCATCGCCAAAAAAGAATTGGTTGATGTCATGATTACCATAGATAAGAAGTTGTGCAAGGGGTGCAACATCTGCACTGAGTTTTGCCCCCATCAAGTTTACGAAGAATCTCTAACTCTTAATAAAAAGGGCGTGCATGTTCCCAATCCTAAAAATTTGGAAAGATGCACTAAATGTCAGGTTTGTTCTCTGATGTGCCCTGATCAGGCTATAGAGGTGGAGGAAGATGATGAAGACTGAAAATTTATTTATACAAGGTAACGAAGCTTGTGCCCGTGGGGCAGTTAAGGCCGGGTGCCGGTTTTTTGCAGGTTATCCTATTACTCCTTCAACAGAAATAGCCGAAGACATGTCTATTTTTCTTCCTAAAGAGGGTGGTACTTTCATTCAGATGGAAGATGAGATATCTGCACTAGGTGCTGTTATTGGGGCTGTTTGGGGAGGTATGAAGGGCATGACTGCCACTTCAGGCCCGGGATTTTCTCTGATGCAGGAACATATTGGCTACGCGGTCATGACGGAAACACCGCTGGTCATTGTCAATATGCAGAGAGGATCTCCATCTACAGGACAACCTACCATGGCTTCTCAAAGTGACATGATGCAGGCCCGGTGGGGATCCCACGGAGACTACGAAATCATTGCCTTGTCACCATCTTCAGTCCAGGAATGTTTTGATTTCACTGCTGAAGCATTTAATCTGGCAGAAAAGTACCGTGTCCCGGTTATGGTGATGAGCGACGAGATCATAGGTCATATGCGAGAGAAGATTACCATCCCCGACAAGGTGGAGATCTTATCTCGTCAAATGCCTTCAGAAGGTCCTGAGCACTTTTTACCATTTAAGGCATCTCCTGACGGTACCAGTGCCATGCCGCCATTTGGAGATGGATACAAATTGCACATTACAGGGCTGACTCACGATGAACGGGGTTATCCTGATGCTTCAAGTCCGAAAGCCCACTACAGGCTGGTTAAAAGATTGTGCGACAAAATAACGAAACACTCCGACGAAATAAGCAGGGTTAAAACATATTATACTGATGATGCTGATGTGGTGGTCTTATCCTACGGAGCTCCCGCCAGAGCAGCTTTAAAGGCGGTTAGGATGGCCAGGAAACAGGGTCTGAAAGCTGGCTTCATTAAATTAGACACTGTATGGCCATTTCCTGAAAATGCTCTTCTGGAAGGTATGGAAGGTGCTTCAAGAGCCATAGTGGTGGAAATGAACTTGGGACAAATATTTTACGAGATTGAACGAATTTTACCAGGAATGACAGTAGAACTGGCTTCTAAGATCGGCGGAGAAATGCATCTACCTGAAGAAATCCTTCAAAGGATAAAATCACAGGGGACACTCTAATGGCAACACAAGGTAATCGATTTATGAAATATTTAAGAAGAGAAAGACTTCCCAACATATTTTGCGCCGGTTGTGGGAATGGTATCGTTATGAATACTTTCTTTAATGGTATGGAAACGGCCGAGATACCTCTGGAAGAAGTGGTGATGGTTTCGGGAATTGGGTGTTCCTCCAGAATACCCGGTTATATCAAGTGTGATTCTCTGCACACTACCCACGGGAGGCCCATTTCATTTGCTACTGGGGTAAAACTGGCTAATCCAGAGATGAATGTGGTGGTTTTCAGTGGAGATGGGGATGCTGCGGCTATAGGTGGAAATCACTTAATCCACGGAGCTCGAAGAAATATCGATCTCACAGTGATATGTATTAACAACAGCATCTATGGAATGACCGGTGGACAAATCAGTCCCACCAGTCCCCGGGGAAGTTTTGGGAGCACAGCGCCTTATGGGGCCCTGGAAAATCCCTTTGATCTTTCCAAACTGGTCACTGCAGCCGGAGCCAGCTATGTGGCCCGATGGACCACGGCTCATCCTCTGCAACTCTCAAACGCCATAAAAAAAGGCCTGAATAACAAGGGTTTTTCCTTCATAGAAGTCATATCCCAATGTCCCACTTATTTTGGACGTAAAAACAAAATGCGATCTCCAATCGACATGATGAAATGGATGAAGGAAGAAAGTGTCCTGAAAAAGAAAGCAGATGGAATGGAAGAATCAGAACTGGAAGGTAAAATAATTGTGGGAGATTTCCAGAATAAGGAGGCTCCTGAGTTTTCCCAAAAGATTTGTCAATTGTTAGAAGATAAATGCACGGTAGGAAAACCATCTGCCATTCGATCGGCTTATCGGGAGGACTAAAAATGCGTAAAGAGATAAGAATTGCCGGGTTTGGTGGTCAAGGAATAATTCTGGCCGGAATCGTAATAGGAAAAGCTGCGGCTCTTCATGATGGTTTATACGCTGTTCAAACCCAATCGTATGGTCCTGAAGCACGGGGTGGAGCTTCTAGAACTGAGGTAGTCCTCAGTGATGAAGAAATAGATTATCCAAAAGTACAAAGTCCAGACATACTGGTGGCCATGTCCCATGAGGCTCTTATAAAATATCTGGACGACTTGAAAGATGGGGGGACCCTCATCATTGACCCGGACCTTATTATAGAGGCAGAAATTCTACCCTTCGTTGAGAAACATCATATTAAACTTTATCGAGCTCCAGCAACACGCACGGCCCAGGAAGTTATAGGTCTGGGAATAGTGGCTAATATAGTGATGATTGGGGCTATAACTGGAATTACCAATGTCATATCTGAAGAAGCTGCTAGAACTGCAGTGGCCGAGAGCGTACCTCCAGGAACTGAGAAGAAAAATCTTTCTGCATTTGAAGCTGGTTTGAAGCTATCTAAAGGATGATTTCATGAAGATTTATGAATACGCTGCTAAAAAGATATTCAATGAGGAAGATATACCCATTCCTCGAAGTAAAGTAGTTGAAAGTCCCCAAGAAGCCCAAAAAGCAACTGAAGAAATAGGTGTGCCAGTGGCCATTAAATCGCAGGTTCTGGTAGGGGGGAGAGGTAAAGCTGGTGGTATAAAATTCGCAGATAATCCTCAAGAAGCTTGCCAAGTTTCTCAAAAACTATTCGGAATGGAAATAAAGGGCGAAAAGGTTGAAAAACTCCTTATCGAGGAAAAACTTGATATAAAATCTGAATATTATCTCAGTGTAGCTCTGGATCGTTCCGCCAGACAAGCACTGATTATGGCCAGTACTGAGGGCGGAGTGAATATCGAAGAAGTGGCTAGAAAAAATCCTCAGAAGATACTCAAACACCACATTGACCCCTTAGAAGAGTTCTTGCCCTACATGGCTAGAGACATTGCTCGAAAAATGGGGGTAACTGGGGCACTCATTCCAGGGGTAGGAACATTTATCTTTAAACTTTACAATGTCTTTCAAAAATATGATGCCAACCTTGCAGAAATCAATCCCCTGGTGGTTACTAGTACTGGAATAATAGCAGCTGATGCTAAGTTGGACATAGATGATGATGCACTCTACCGGCAGAAAAAACTGGCCCATCTTCAGCAAGAATATAGGGACGAATTTGCTTACGTGAAACTGGATGGTGACATTGCTGTTATTGGTAATGGTGCGGGACTAACCCTTACTGGCATGGATATGATCAACTTATACGGTGGAAAACCGGCCACGTTCCTGGACATAGGTGGTGGTGCCTCCCAGGAAAATATTGCCCGTGCCTTGAACCTGGTAATTTCTAACCCTAATGTTAAAGTAGTGTTCTTGAATGTCCTAGGTGGTATAACCCGGGCAGATGATGTAGCTCGAGGCGTAGTAGACGTATTGGATAAATCAAATAGGTCCGTACCGATTGTAATTCGTCTTACCGGGACCAACGAAGAAGAAGGGCAGCGAATTCTTAAAGAGGCTGGAGTTAGTTTTGAAACTTCCATGGAAGCTGCTGCTAAAAAGGCAGTGGAGATATTGGAAGGACTTTAAAACAAAAAAAATATTTTTCTTATTTTTTAGATTAGGTTTTTTAATAAATTAATGAACTATTCTTATCTTCGCCTACGTACAGTAACTACATGGGCCAGTACCATGGCAGATAAAAATATGTAAGTGATCATGGCTGCTCCGTTGATGGTACGGTTAAAGAAGAATAGACCAACAAGTGTTTGGACTATGAATGCAGAAAGGGCACCGATAAGCAATGCTTCGCGACCCAGGTACATCCTGCTTCCGTTTCTTCTTTTTTTACGGTACTCTCGTAACACGTAAAATCCGGAACAGATCACCACCATACACCAACCCAGCAAGAAGATCAATCCCATGTACCCAAAGTCGAAAGCTACTCCGAATATGCCTGGGAGCATGTAGTCGATGTAGTCTTTTTTAACCACCAGAACTCCGAAGAAAAGGGGAAATGGTAGAGTGAAGAAGTTGATTAGACTCATGGGTAAAGATATGTATCCGTCTGATCCGCCTAGACAGTCTGCTCCCCACCAGCAGGATCCCTGTACGTGACCCCAGAGAAGGGTATTATGTACCACCATTTTAATACTGGGCATAGCGAACTCTTCAATTCTGCTAACTCGTAATAAAGGGCTTAATATGGGGGCGCTGAAAACCTTTGCCAATAATTCCAGAATACCAAGACCAGCCAGAGCGGCCACGATAGCGGTACCCATTTTTTTGGGTGTTATCTTAACGCTCCTTTTGAAGCTTTTAGACATTATTATGGTTCCTATTATCCATCCCAGGACCCATAGTATAAGGAAGGAACGATGCATTAAAGATCCGGCTATGGCTATAACACCGAAGAGGATTAGAGATAGGGCCTGTATGGATGAAGATTTTATGTCCACTTCCTGTAACAGGCTTGCTGAAGCTGATAGAGTAACCCAGGCGAAAACAGCTAAGGGCCCAAATGGATGCGTGAATTCGTGATGAGATACGTATGGTAAAAAAAGAAATGCGGTATCTATACTAAATAGTCCTGCCAGTAAAACGGTTAAAACAAGAGATAAGAAGAGCACCATACTTAGTGGAATGGCCACCACGTTGAAAAGTAGTATGATGCCCAGGTGGATCATTACTGCCACTTCTATTATAAACTGCAGATGGTTTTGGGCTATCAACATGATATCACTTTATTTACATTCCCCTTTTTTGGTGGCTCACTTTATAACTCTATTGTTTTCTCATACCATATTAATTTGACTACTCGTGGACATATCCTGATTATGGGTGACTTTTTTTAGAATCAGAGGATATCTGGAGATTCATGGACTAAAAAGTCCCTGCAGGTAGTTGACGATGCCCTGTAAAAAGGCAGCTATTTGGGCTAAAATTCCTTGAGCTTCAGTTGATTGTTGAGTAACTTTTTCTAGTTGACTTTTAAATTCAGTAAGGTTTCCCTGGGCTTTTTGGGAGTTTGCCAGTGCATTCGCGATTTGTTGGGCCTGTTGATCGGTGAGATTAATGTTCATGGTGTTGGCAATGTTAATGACAATAACCTTGATCTGGGTGGGATCCTGTAGGTTCTGCTTTTGAACCTCCGTTTTGGCCTTATCAAACAGTTCTGCAATATTATCTGGGTTTTGCCCAGTCTGGTTCACTACTTGTGTTTCAACATAAAGCTCCTCAGTCGCTGCTTTTTTAGCTTCCTGGGGGATGGGAGTTCCGACTGCTATTTCATAGGACTTAAGAACACCCGCCAGAGCAGACTCACCTGAAGAAAGTGCAGGAGATGAAACCACCACATAACCATTCTCTATTCCCGATGACTTTAATGCGGTGGCGTACATCTTAGGAGTCACTATTTTCACTTTACTGGTGTCCACTATGATTTTGATGCCCTTATTATAACTCAAGTCCACCATGGCACATGAAACTATCTGTCCTGCCCCATAGGTTTTCCCGGTGATGTTTTTGGAAATAGAATTAACTTCCGATGCAGTTATAACTCTGGAAATAGCATCTTTTAAATTTTTATCACTGCGAGACTGAAAATAATTGAACATAGAATCCTTAAGGGCCTGATTTGAATAAGTTGCTTCTCCGTAGGTTATGGCCAAACCTTGAGTGGCACTGTACACAGGGGATAATGCTACCAGAAGAACCAGTGCTATTAATAACAAACGTTTCATTAAACCACCTCATCTTTTTCTAATCATCTCTTTTTTTGTAATTTTTTTTGTAATTAGTATATGTCATATATTAGAACGAATTAATTTTTAAAAAATATTTTATTTTAACAGCAGCACTCGACTCTCAAAAGCTTCATCCACAATCTTTTTACCACATAAATTAGCAATTGAACCAGCAAAATTTTTAACATCCTCATAACTGGGCATGTTATCCAAGTTCAACCTGTCTCGGGAGCTTCCCACATACATGTAGGCCTTAATTTCCACATAGTCGGGATTGCTTCTGGATATAATATCCGCATATTCTTGTGGGTTTAACATATTATAATCTTTGACACAAGTCATCCGAATAACAGTACGGCTGTTGAAACTTGAAATCAGATCCAGTGACTGATTTAGTTTTTGCCATCCATTTTCAACTTGAGGCAAGCATAAATCGTTATAAACCTTCTTGTTAGGTGCATCAAGGGATAAATATAGCTGAGTAGGATCAATAGATAAATTTTCAAGTTTTTCAGGGGTAAGGCCATTGCTGACCAGAAAGGTAGTGAATTTTCTTTTGTTAAATTCTTCCAGAAGGCCTTCAATTTCTGGATAGAGCATAGGTTCTCCAGCTAGGGATATGGCAGCATTGTTGGGATGTTGGGCCTGTTGAATTTTTTGATGATTGGCCTTTTCATTCCCAAAGTAACCAACTAAAAGACGACGCTGAGCTTTTATACACTCTTCTATTATTTCCTGGGGTTCGTCAGAGGGACCTTTCCAATGGGTACTGGTAACTGAAACATCTCTCCAGCAAAACAGGCATTTGTGATGGCAAAAAGGTATGCTGGGCGACATCTGGAGACATCTATGACTCTTTATGTCGTAAAATTTTTCTTTGTAACAA
>Ga0187786_10000016_pt1 | contig 59118 bp, 55 predicted proteins | sample 0815_BV2_10_20_M_FD_132449 | JGI IMG/M metagenome (GOLD analysis project Ga0187786, IMG submission 132449) | Tropical peat soil microbial communities from peatlands in Department of Meta, Colombia - 0815_BV2_10_20_MG | ecosystem: Environmental > Terrestrial > Soil > Wetlands > Peat | place...
CAGCCCGCCTGCAATCGCCAGCGCAAGGGCGCCGACCAACAACAGAAACATCCTTTTACTCATACTCACCTCCGCGATAAATATGGATTCCTAAAAGAGGCCCTGCCCCTGAAAACACCGTCCACTGCATCACGCCCTGAGACCTGAAAGAATTATATACATAAATAGTTTAGTCGCGAATCGGGTAAATCTTCGGTGAAGAACGGTAAATTTTCTGTAAATTTTAGCCTTGGCTGCAAAGATGACTTTTATCAATAGTTTCGGATAAACTTAACGGTTATGGAAAAAGCTCTCCGCGAAATTTTGCAGGATGCCGTCAAGAAGCTCTCTGAAACGGTCGCCGTCAATATAGAGATCGAGGTGCCAAAGGAAGAAAGCTTCGGCGATCTTTCGACTCCGGCGGCCATGAGTCTTGCGAAACCCCTGAAGAAGGCGCCCCGCAAGATAGCCGAAGAGCTTGCAGGACTCTTAGGGAGCCGCGACATCTTCGAGCGTATCGATATCGCCGGTCCGGGGTTCATCAATTTCACGTTTTCGAGGTCGTTCATATGCGCCGAGTTGCGCGAGCTGCTATCTGCGGGCGATAGTTTTCTGACTGAAAATGTGGGCAACGGCAAGAGGGTGCAGATCGAATTCGTCAGCGCCAACCCGACAGGCCCTCTGCACCTCGGCCACGGGCGGGGCGCAGCGGTCGGGGCGGCCCTCGCCAACCTGCTGAGTGAAACAGGTTTCCGCATAGAAAAAGAGTTCTACATAAACGACGCGGGCAAACAGGTCAGGCTGCTCGGTCTGTCGGTCTTCGCCAGATACAAGGCATTATGCGGACAGGGATACGCCTTTCCCGTAGACGGGTACCGCGGCGGATATATCGATGATCTCGCGGCCGAATTCAGGGCAGCCTTCGGTGATCTTCATGCCGCACACGGTTTCGACGAATCGGCGGAAGACTTTATAAATTTCTCATACAGAAAGATGCTCGACCTTATAAAACAGGACCTTGAGGATTTCGGCGTAACCTTCGATACATGGCAGAGCGAGCGCGATTTGTATGCCTCAGGAGAGATTGTCAGGGCATTATATGATCTGAAGGCACGCGGATATATCTTCGAGCAGGATGGAGCGACATGGTTCAGGACAACCGACTTCGGAGACGACAAGGACCGCGTCCTGATAAAGAAAGACGGCGATTACACTTACTTTACGCCTGACATCGCATACCATCGCAAGAAATTCGAGAGAGGGTTCGACGAGCTGATAGACATATGGGGCGCAGACCATCACGGCTACATCCCCCGTATGCAGGCGGCCGCTCAAGCCCTCGGACATTCCAAAGATAGCCTGAGAGTATTGCTCGTCCAGATTGTGTCTTTGCTGAAAGGCGGGCAGCCTGTCCAGATGTCGAAACGTTCCGGAGAGTTCATCACCCTCCGCGAAGTAATGGACGAGATAGGCCCTGACACCACCAAATTTCTATTCCTGACCAGAAGATCGGACAGCCACCTTGAGGTAGATATCGAGGTTGCAAAGGCCCAATCCAGCGAGAACCCTGTCTTCTACGTCCAGTACGCTCACGCCAGAATCAACAGTATTTTCGAGAAGGCGAAAGAGGCGGGTATAGACCTGGATGCTGCGCGGGGCTTTGACGGAACGCTCTTCAATGAGGAAGAGATGCGGTTGATCAAGAAACTTCTCTGTTATCCCATGATGCTAAGGGGCGCGGCCCTGGCGCGGGAACCGCACAGGATCACCTTTTACCTGCAGGAACTTGCCGGACTGTTCCATCCCTACTATCACCGTCACAGGGTGATATCGGAAGATGCCGAAGTAACGAAGGCGCGACTGGCTTTATGCGAGGCTGCGATGATCGTGCTCAAGCATGGTGCAAAGGTGCTCGGGGTAAACGCGCCCGAAAAGATGTAGGCCAATTGATCACGGAATCAGCCAAGCCTTTTGAATGCCTATGAAATTTTCAGTTTTGGTGATGCTTACGAGAAATCACAGCTATATTTCCGACAGAAGTCTGAGTATCTCTTTATTCCAGCCGGCAGGGCCAATGCCTTCAGCTTTGATCATCCCCTGCGAGTCCAGGGTTGAATCGTATGTCCCGTCGTCTTTCATAACTATCACTGGATAGTCTACACGTTCCAACATGGCAAGGTCGTTCGGGCTATCTCCGACCGCCGCTGTGGTAATATTCCCGAAGTGCTTTTTATAGAGCTCGATCAGCATGGAAACGGCTTTCCCCTTGTCGCTGTCGCCGACGATGTGATGGAAACGCCCGGTTGCAACGTGAAAGCCCGCTTCCTCGATGCGCCTCAGCACAGGGTTAATGCCGCATGCGTCGCCAGCTATAAACGGTTCGTCGAACTCCCGCTTTTTTGCAAGCGCTGCCTCCTTCAGAGACAGGCCGGTCAATTCAACAAGATCGGCAACAGACATATCTCCGAAGCCCTTCAGTTCATATCCTTCTGCCCTCATCGCGCGTACAAGGTGCCGCAAGTCTTCATATCGCGCTCCCAGCCGTAATAGCTGGTAACCATGCGTCTCTTCGAAGGATTTGTCCACAAAGCCTACGATGTCAGCACTGAAATATCCATTTGGGATAAAGATTCCGCCGCCGTTTTCAGTGATGAAGGGGTCGCTGTTGCCGAGCCGTTTCCTGTAGAGCTGGAGTTCGGACCTTGTTTTGCTTGAGCACAGTATGAGTGGTATGCGACGCTCCTTAAGATTGTGAAGGGCCGGTAGGGCCGCCCGAAAAGAATACTTCGAATCTACAAGCGTTCCGTCCAGATCGGTAAATATTATAAAGGGTCGGAGGACATGCCGCATGTTAAATTATTACATTTCTCATTTGCGTTTAGTCAAAGGGGTTTTATCGTATACACCTTCTAATGTATAATGAAAACATGAAAACCGGCATACTTAAAATTCCCGTCGTCGCCTGCAGGCGTCACTATGCCGTTATTTCCCTGCTTTACTCCGGTCTTTTTCCACCAGCAGCCTGATTCAGCGTACATATAAATACCCGGATCGGGAAACTTTGTACTAACGCTGCAATACAACCATATTTAGCTGACGCGTCAAAGAGAGGTGAGAAATGTCGGATTTCTATCAGACTGGCGTAATCGCCACTTTTCACAGACTTGGGGGCCGCAACCTCGCTAAGATCGAAGCCGAGCTGACATGGTATGCAAGGGAGCGGCCCATTGCATTGGTGCTGCCGTCCCTGTACAGCGAGCTCGATGGCGCAGCCCTGGGCGGCATAATCAAAGAGCTTGCGGAGGTCAAATATATAGATGAAATTGTCGTCACTCTCGGTCCGGCATCAGCGGATGAATTCGCGCGCGCGAAGAAATTCTTCGGCGTGCTTCCGCAGAAAACCAGAATAGTATGGAATACGGGGCCGCGCATCAAAGAGATCTACAAATCTCTTGAGGGGGCCGAGCTGCCCATCGGCGAACCAGGGAAAGGGAGGTCCGTATGGATGGCATACGGATACATACTTTCACAGAAGCGCATTCATGCCATTGCATTGCACGATTGCGACATACTTACATATAGCCGCGACCTGCTGGCAAGACTTTGCTATCCGGTAACCAGCCCAAGTCTTGACTATGATTTCTGCAAAGGATATTACAGCAGGGTAACCGACAGGCTTCACGGCAGGGTCACTAGACTTCTCGTCACGCCGTTGCTGAGGGCGATATACAAGATAAACGGCTACCATCCGCTTCTGGCATTTTTCGACAGTTTCAGATATCCGCTTGCAGGAGAATTCTCAATGGACGTCGACCTTGCGCACATTAACCGGATTCCCGGTGACTGGGGACTCGAAGTCGGTGTGCTCGCAGAGGTTTACAGGAACACTTCGTTGCGAAGGGTCTGTCAGGTCGATATCGCCGAGAATTACGAGCACAAGCACCAGTTGCTGTCGCCGGATGATGCGACCAAGGGCCTTCACAAAATGTGCGTAGACATCTGCAAGTCTATATTCAGGACATTCGTTTCAGAGGGGCTCGTATTCTCAGAAGCCTATTTCAAAACTCTGGTTGCAACCTACGTAAGAACTGCCCAGAATATGCTGAAGAGGTATGAAGACGACGCTGCGATTAACGGCCTATTTTTCGATCGCCATGAGGAGAGCCTCGCGGTGGAGACCTTCACAAACGGCATAAGGAAAGCAGCCGAAATAATTACTGAAGACCCTTTAGGAGTCCCGCTGATCGCCAGCTGGGACCGCGTGGCTGCCGCAGTGCCCGATATCTTTGCAGATATCAGGGATGCCGTCGAAGAGGACAACAAATAGCCTGTAAAGACAAGGAGCGGAATCATGACGGAACCATTCGATTTCAAGCAGTGCACGACAATGCTTAAATCAACCGGCAGAAGGGCTCGCAACCTTCGGGAGCTCCGCGAGTGCATAGCAGTCATTGACGACGAATCCATGTTTCATCACACATTTCAATACTTCCTGAAGGGGCACCTCCTGGAATATACGAACGACTTCGCGCACTGGGCCGGAGAAAGTCTGGAGGAGCGGGCCCTTTCGGAACGCCTTTCAAGCATTGACCCGTACGAATTTGACACGATGGAGTCTCTCAGGAAGAGCATCCTGACGGTCATAGATGATTATCTGGAAAAGTTTCCGGAACCAAGGCAGGCTATGGCCGGCGATGAGTTTTACTTCAATCAGACCCTCACTCTGATATTCAGCAGCGGCATAAGGGCAAGGAACCTAGCTGAATGCCTGATGGGGATAAAGTACGTCGACCCCACTTCGATCTACTATCATTTCTTCGAAGCCAGGATGCGTCTGGGCACAGACGATTTCTCGACATGGATCGCAGGACCGCTGGAAAGAGGGGATCTCGCTGAAAAAATAAGGGCGATCGATCCTTTCATGCACAGTCTGGAGGAGATCAGGCAACACCTTTACGAAACGATCGAGACCGAGCTGAAGACGGAGATGAAAACGCCTGGAGGCGAGCTATGATAGAAAAATATCACGGTATTTCACCGAAAAGCGACCTCATTCTTCTGCAAAAACTGGGGGGAAGGCTTGCGGGCAAATCTTTTCTCCACATCAACTCAACGCGTGCCGGAGGCGGCGTAGCCGAGATACTTCATCGCATGATCCCGATAATATCGGAGCTCGGCATTGCGGCACGCTGGGAGGTAATAGAAGGGGACGAGCTTTTTTTTGATATTACGAAGAAGATCCATAACAGCCTGCAGGGAAAGGCCGAAAGCATAACGGCAGAGATGTGGGACTATCATCGGGAGGTGAACCGGAGAAACGCTGCAAAGCTTGATCTTGGGGCGGATGCGGTGCTAATCCATGATCCGCAGCCGATCGCTCTTGTCGAGTCCAGGGCGCCCGGCAAATGGCTTTGGCGGTGCCATATCGACCTGTCTGCCCCGTGGGAGGGGATTTGGGAACACCTCAGCCGCTATTGCAGCAAGTATGACGCGGCAATATTCTCGGTTGCAAAGTTTGCGCAGGCCATGAATATAGATGAATTCATCATACCCCCATCGATAGATCCGCTGAGCGCAAAAAATCGTGAAATGACGCCCGATGAAATACGCGGCACAATGGCTAAATACGGGATCCCGGCAGACAGGCCGATGGTACTGCAGGTGTCCCGCTTTGACAGATTCAAGGACCCTGTCGGGGTAATAGAGGCCTTTAGAATGGTGCGGAAATACAACGACTGCGTGCTTGTGCTTGCAGGCAGCCCTGCCACCGATGATCCCGAAGGCGAGACGGTCCTGAACGAGGTCAGGAACTACACGGACGGAGACCCGGACGTCTTTGTCCTGCTGCTTCCCGCCTTCAGCGATGAGGATATAAACGCACTTCAGCGGGCTGCTACGGTTATCCTGCAGAAGTCGCTCAAGGAGGGATTCGGCCTGACCGTATCAGAGGCTATGTGGAAAGGCAAGCCGGTAATAGGCGGAGCTGTAGGGGGCATCCCCTTACAGATCATACATGGTCATAACGGTTTTCTGGTTTATTCCGTTGAGGGCGCCGCCTTCAGAGTTCGGCAACTGCTTAACGATCCTTCAAGGGCCGAAACGATGGGCGGCAATGCACGGGAATATATAAGAAATAATTTTCTCATAACGAGACAAACCAGAGACTACCTGTCGGCATGGTTCGCCGCAGAAAACAAGGGAAAGAACGTGCTGGAACTCTAGTCACATGAATCAGTATAAACTCGATCTGCGCAGCGGGGCGCATTATGTGGGGGATGGCAGATGCATGTTTGTCGCATGGGCGCCGTTTCGCAGCAGCATGGAGGTCAGGTTGCTTATGCCCGGCGAGCAGTTGCTGCCGATGCAAAGGCAGGCGATGGGATACTGGAGCGTAATTGCAGAAGGCGTTCGGCCGGGCGCACATTACTTCTTTCGTCTGGATAAGACTATCGAAAGACCCGATCCTGCTTCAGCTTTTCAGCCTGACGGAATCCATGGCCCCTCCGCAATCGTGGACCACGGACAGTTCCAATGGAACGACGACAAGTGGTCAGGCAGGCAATTGGAAGATTATGTCATATACGAACTACACGTCGGTACGTTCAGCGCCGCCGGAACATTCGAAGCCGTAATCCCTCATCTGGAGTATCTTGCAGGCCTGGGCATCACCGCAATAGAGCTGATGCCGGTTGCTCAGTTTCCGGGCGACAGGAACTGGGGATACGACGGCGTTCATCCTTATGCACCCCAAAATAGTTATGGCGGCCCGACCGGGCTGAAGGCCCTTGTCAATGCATGCCACCGGCAGGGCATCGCGGTAATTTTGGATGTGGTATACAATCACCTCGGGCCAGAAGGCAATTACCTTTCAGATTTCGGCCCGTACTTCACCGACCGCTGCAAAACCCCGTGGGGAGACGCCGTCAACCTTGATGGTCCATATAGCGACGAGGTACGCTTATACTTTATACGTAACGCACTGCAATGGATTTCAGACTATCACATCGACGCCCTGAGGCTTGATGCAATACACAGATTCTTTGATTCAGGGGCTGTTCCGTTTCTGTCGGAACTGACGGAGGACGTCCATTCATTGTCTGATGATCTGGGCAGGAGAATCTATATCTTTGCCGAGAGCGACCTCAACGATACCAGAGTGACAGATGCCGTCGAATCAGGGGGGTTTGGGTTTGACTCCCAGTGGAACGACGACTATCATCACGCCCTGCACGCACTCCTTACATCTGAGCAGAACGGCTATTACGAAGATTTCGGCAGCGTGGACCATCTGGCCAAGGGGCTCAAAGAGGGGTTCATCTATTCCGGACAATATTCCGCATTCAGGCAGCGGAGGCACGGCAAATCGTCCGCGGGAAAACCGAAGAATACCTTCATCGTTTTTTCACAAAACCACGATCAAATCGGCAACAGGGCTGCCGGAGACCGGCTGAGCGCAACCCTGCCGTTTGAAAAGCTGAAACTTGCGGCATGTTCGGTTATATTCGGACCGTACATTCCACTTCTGTTTATGGGGGAAGAATACGGCGAAACCGCTCCATTCGCATATTTCGTAAGCCACATCGACAAAGCGCTGATCGACTCGGTTCGCAGAGGCAGGATTGAGGAATTTTCGTCTTTTTCATGGAAGGCTAAGGTGCCGGACCCTCAGGATGAAAAGACCTTTCTGAAATGTAAAATTGACCTCTCGCGCCGCTTTCAGGGACCGCATAGCGTGCTGCATGATTTCCATAAGGCTATACTTAAAATGAGGGCATCGGTTCCGGCGCTTTCGTGCCGTGCAAGCGACGACCCTGTTATCAGCTCGTTGAAGGAACATAAAGTGGTGATGATGAAACGGCGCTCGACCCGTGAAGAAATAGTTGTGCTGTTGCATTTTGGAGAAAAAGCAAAAACAGCTGCAGTCCCGCTTGAGCCCGGCTGCACGTGGGAATGTATTGTCGATTCATCTTCGGTACGATGGGGCGGTACATCCGCGTTGAGTCCGGATATAGTCAAGCCTGCAGACGCACTGACTGAATTGAAGCTGAAACCGTGGAGCTGCCTCGTTTACAGGCGGACAATGGAGGCGTAATTGAACCAATACCCCCGCATACCGGTTTCGACTTACAGGCTCCAGTTCAATGCGGATTTCGGGTTTTCGGATGCTGCAGGCGTCGTAGGGTATCTTGACGATCTTGGTTTTACCGATATCTATTCTTCTCCATATCTCAAGGCCAAGACAGGCAGCAGTCACGGGTACGATATAGTTGACCCTGCCTCCCTGAATCCTGAGGTGGGCAGTTCCGACGAGCTCGATATGTTGGTCGAGGAGCTTGCGAAAAAGAATATGGGACAACTCCTCGACATCGTTCCCAACCACATGGGCATCGGTCATGAAAATGCATTATGGATGGACCTGCTCGAAAACGGGCCTGCCTCTGTCTACGCAGATTACTTTGATGTAGACTGGGCGCCTGTAAAAAAAGAGCTGAAGAATAAAGTGCTGTTGCCTGTACTCGGTGACCACTACGGGAAAGTGCTTGAGAGCGGCGACCTGCGGCTCCGATTTTACGAAGGCAGTTTCTTTATATCCTATTTCGAACATATCTTCCCGGTGCGGACCGGCTCGATTTCGGAAATTCTTGAATGTAGGATGGGGGCTCTTGTCGCCTCACTGCCCGAAGGGAATGAAAACCTGTCGGAGTTGAACAGCATCATGACCGCAATATCTCATCTGCCGTCTTACACGGTCACTAACGCCGAAAAAATCACAGAACGGTATCGTGAAAAGGAGATCATAAAGAAAAGACTCTGGAATCTTTACAGCGGCAGCGCAGAAATAAAAGATTACATCGACAGCACTGTAGAGCTTATAAACGGCTTCAAGGCAAACCCTGACAGCTTCGATCGACTCGACCGGATTATGCGCAGACAGGTTTACAGACTTGCCTATTGGCAGACGGCGACCGAAGAGATCAACTATCGCCGTTTTTTCGACATAAATGATCTTGCCGCAATCAGGACCGAGAACAAATCCGTTGCAGAATATACCCACCAGCTTGTCTTCAGGTTGATACGCGAGGGAATGGTTACGGGCTTGAGGGTCGATCATCCCGACGGGCTCTACGATCCGGCTGAATATTTCAGATGGCTCCAGCAGCAATGCTTTGAAAACGTCCGACTGTGGCACCTTGAAAAAAAAGATGTGGCAGTGGGAGACAGTTCGGACCTGTCGCGGTCGGACAATGGTTTCAAAGACGAGTCTGAAACGATGATGAACGGAGATACTTTAACAAAACCATTCTATATTGTCGGGGAGAAGATACTGACCAGGGGCGAGCGGATGCCGGACAACTGGCCCATATTCAGCACCACCGGATACGTCTTCCTGAACTCGCTGAACGGGATCTTCATCGATGGAACAAAGGCGAAGGCTTTCGACCGCATATATTCCTCTTTTACCGGGCATGCGAACAACTTTCAGGAAATGGCCTGCGACAAGAAACGGCTGATTATGCACGTGGCGATGGCAAGCGAGATAAATACGCTGGGGCATGTGCTCAACCGTATTTCCGAAAAGGACAGGCACACGAGGGATTTCACACTTAGAAGCCTGATTATCGCAATCATAGAAGTAATAGCAGCCTTCCCGGTATACAGGACATACATCAGTCAGGCAGGCATCGACGACAGGGACCGCAGATACATCGAGCATGCGATATCGCGGGCCCGAAGAAACAATCCGGCAGTCAGCTCTTCGATCTTCGACTTCCTCAAGGACGTGCTACTGCTCAACTATCCTGATCATCTTCACGAAGCCGACAGGAAGGAGTGGATTGATTTCGTGATGCGCTTCCAGCAGATCACCGGGCCGGTAATGGCAAAGGGTGTAGAAGATACCGCCTTTTACGTGTATAACCGGTTCATTTCTCTTAACGAGGTCGGCGGGTGGCCCGAGCGCTTCGGCATACCACTTGAAACCTTTCACGGCCAGAACATAGAAAGGACGAAGTACTGGCCTCACGCGCTCATTACTACAGCCACCCACGATACTAAGCGCGGCGAGGATGTCAGGGCCAGGCTCAATGTTCTCTCAGAGATACCGGACGTGTGGAAAGAGGCTGTCAGGCGCTGGTCGCGGATGAACAAAAAAAGGAAACCGCTGGTGGACGGCTCTCCCGTACCGGAACGAAACAGTGAATATCTGTTTTATCAAACACTGGTCGGGGCGTGGCCGGTCGGTACTGCGAACAAGGATGAATATTTATTCTTCCGCAAACGCATTCGTGATTACATGTTAAAGGCCGCGAGAGAAGCCAAGGTCAACACAAGCTGGACAAGCCCGAACAGGATGTATGAAGACGCGCTTATGCATTTTATAGACGCAGCCCTTGAAGAGAGGCATGACAACCCCTTCCCAGGAGATTTTGCCGTTTTTCAGAAAAAAATTTCGCATTACGGCATGCTGAACTCGTTGTCTCAGACACTGCTTAAAATCACCTGCCCAGGGGTGCCGGATTTCTATCAGGGTACCGAGCTATGGGATTTCAGCCTCGTCGATCCGGACAACCGAAGGCCTGTGGATTACAGCACCAGAAAGCAAATGCTGGAGGAGCTGAAAAGACGTGAATCAGCCATGAAATTGTGCGACCTTGCTAGACAGCTGACCGTCGGCAAGGAAGACGGCCTGGTCAAACTATTTCTGGTCTGGAAGGCTCTGAGCTTTCGCAGGTCCAGGCGCGAGCTTTTTGACGGCGGCGAATATATACCACTTGAAGTTCTGGGACCCGGAGGCGAAAACGTATGCGCTTTCTCACGAAGGCTTGGCGGCGCCGTAGCAGTTATCGCTGCGCCAAGATTTTTTACACAGCTCTGCACCGGTGACTCCGGCATGCCCTTCGGTAAAGAGGTCTGGAAAGATTCCGAACTGGCGGTTCCGTTCGTCAAGAGCGGTGCTAATTTCAGGAATATCCTGACCGGGCAAAGTGTTGGGCCCAGTATGTCGGACGACTCGGCGGCGCTCCGGTTATCCGATGTCTTTGTGGACTTTCCGGTAGCTCTTCTGGAGAAGATAGGACATGAAGAAGATTGACAAAGGCGACGGCATTGCCGACCGTAAAGAACTGCGAGATAGTCTTCGGGCCATGAAACGCGCAGACATACTCGTCGGTATCCCCAGCTACAACAACGCCAGGACAATCGGACATGTCGTCAAAGCAGTTCAGGCCGGACTTGCAAAATATTTTCCGCACATGCGTGCAGTGCTGGTGAATTCCGACGGCGGGTCTACGGACGGGACGCCCGAAGTCGTACAAAAGGCGTCTATCGAGGATTTCCAGTCCATCCTGGTGCGGCACCGTGCGATCCCGGTATTCAAGATAGCCACTCCGTACAGCGGCATGCCGGGCAAGGGCAGCGCTTTCAGGACTATCTTCGAAATTGCAGGCTTGCTAAAAGTAAAGGCCTGCGCCGTTGTCGATTCAGATCTCAGAAGTATTACGCCGGAATGGATCGAGCTGCTCATAAAACCGCTTATTGACGACTCTTATGATTATGTCGCGCCACTATATCACCGCCACAAATACGACGGCACGATTACCAACAGCATCGTCTATCCCCTGACAAGGGCACTGTACGGAAAGCGCATACGCCAGCCTATTGGAGGTGACTTCGGATTTTCGGGAAGGCTGGCTGAATTCTATCTCTCAAAGGACGTATGGGAAACAGACGTGGCCCGGTTCGGCATAGACGTCTGGATGACAACAACAGCAGTGGCCAATGATTTCAAAGTCTGCCAGGCATTTCTGGGGGCTAAGATCCATGATCCCAAAGATCCCGGCGCGGACCTGAGCGCCATGCTGTATGAAGTGACCGGAGCTGCATTTGACCTTATGGAGACTTACGCAGATGTCTGGAATAAGATAAGCGGCTCGGAAGAGGTCCCCTCTTACGGATTTCAGTACGCGGTCGGCCTTGAGCCCGTATCGGTCAATCTCGAAAGAATGGTCGATAAATTCAGGCTTGGCGTCGAGGAGCTGGGGCCGATGTGGAAGGAGGTGTTGTCGCCGGACATAATCGATTTTCTTTATGAAGCAAAAAAAGTGTCCGTGGACAAGTTCCATATACCTTCCGAAGCCTGGGCGGAGATAGTATATTCGTTTGCCGTGGGGGTACACCGGAAGGTAATGAACAAGCAGCACCTGCTCAAATCTCTGACGCCCCTCTACATGGGCAGGACTGCATCCTTCGTGATAGAGACGGCTGACAGCGACTCGTCCGAAGTCGAATTAAGGATTGAAGAGCTCTGCCGAATTTTCGAGCACAAAAAAAACCTGTTGACAGCTGAATGGGTGCAGCAAGGAGGACATCATGAATTTTCTTGATCGTATATTTGTAGAGCCTATCGAGCAGTTCTGTGAAAAAATAATACGCTTCATGCCGAATATGCTCACATCGGTTGCAATGCTGCTGATAGGAGTCGTGGCCGGGTCCGTCCTCAGATGGCTATTCCTCAGGGTCTTCAGCGCCGTGAACATCGACAAATACTGCGAGCGTTTCGGCATGATGGAGATACTCCGCAAAGGCGGCGTCCAGGAGCCGGTATCGGTTATATTGTCGAGGATCATCAAATGGATCACGATATTTATTTTCATAGTGATAGCCCTGCAAAGCCTGAACTTTCCATCGGTCATTATGCTGATGGACCGCTTTTTCCTGTACCTGCCGAATGTGTTCATCTCGGCGCTTCTGTTGTTTGCCGGATATATCCTGGCCAACTTCGGAGGGCGCGCAGTACTTATTGCGGCGGTCAACTCCGGAATCAGGTCGGCCGGGCTGATGTCAAGACTTGTCAGGATTTTTATACTTCTCTTGTCGCTCTCAATGGCCCTCGAACAGCTCGATATCGGCAAGGGAACGATCGTTTTCGCTTTCTCAATACTGCTGGGTGGAGCTGTCCTGGCGCTTGCAATAGCTTTTGGGCTGGGAGGCAGAGACATCGCACGTAAGTATTTGGAAAAAAAGATCCTGAAAAATGACGAAAAAGACGACATCGAGCATTTATGAGATAGAATTATTTTGGATGTGGATTCTGGACGCAGTCCGGCAAATCTTACGGACAGAGATGTTATCTAGCTATGATTACGATCTGAATGTCCGCGACATTTGTGCCGGTCGGTCCCGTCACAAAAAGATCGTCCGACTTCCGGAAGAAATTATAAGAGTCGTTGTCTTTCAGATATGCCAGCGGGTCCAGGCCGGAGACCCTTGCATTGGAAACAGTTCTCGCGTCCGCTACAGCCCCTGCCGCATCTGTCGGACCATCCGTTCCATCGGTGCCGGCTGACAGAAGGGTAATCCCGTCTGCACCCTCAATCTCCAACGCAAACGCCAATGCGAATTCCGTATTCCTCCCGCCAAGACCGCTGCCCTTGACGGTAACTGTTGTCTCTCCGCCGGAAACAAGACAGACCGGGCCTTGCGATTTCGGAGCCAGCCTGATTTCAAGGGCCTTTTCTGCGAGCCATTTTGCGGCTTCCTTGGCCTCGCCCTTCAGTTCCGACGAGACGATCTGTGCTTCAATGCCAAGTGCTTCAGCCGCATCCCTGGCTGCCTTCAGGGCTTTTGTATTGTTTCCGATAATAAGGTTGGTTACCCGTTCAAACAAATGGTGGCCGGTCTTCGGCGTCTCCGGCAAGGCCCCATCCGCACCCTTTTTCAATAGCGCGATCACAGAGGCCGGCGACTTTTTCTCCAGCTCGTATTTAGCAATAACATTCAGCGCATCGCCGAATGTCGTCCCGTCGGGCGACGTGGGCCCTGAGGCTATAACGCCAAGATCGTCACCGATGACGTCGGAAATAATGAGAGATTTTACTTCAGCCGGATAAGCAAGCCCTGCAAGTCTGCCGCCCTTGACCATCGAGATGTGTTTTCTTACGGTATTGAGATCGTGGATATCGGCTCCTGCTTTGAGCAGAAGGTCTGTCATGCGCTGTTTGTCGGAGAGGGTGACACCTTCATAAGGACATACCAGCAGGGCCGATCCTCCACCCGAGATGAGACAGACTACCAGGGAATGTTCATCGGCATCTCTCAGGAGGCTGATCACTTCCTGCGCGCCTCTGACTCCGGCTTCATCAGGCAAGGGGTGACCGGCTTCATGCACTGAAACCTTCCTTAACTCATGCCCGCGGCAATGGCCGTATTTCGTAATTATCGCCCCGGAATAATCTATATCAGACAGAGAGTCTTCCAGCGCTCGCACCATAGGGCATGAAGCCTTGCCGAAACCAACCATTACCAACCTTCTGAATCCACCCTCCAAAAATGCATTTCGAATTTCCCCGGCATGAGCCGAAACCAATCTGTATGGATCAACAGAGGCGACCGCCGACCGGAATATCCCGGCTGATATATTCTTGAAATTATAGTTTGCCATAACGTCCTTGCTTCCGGTCAGCCGGATTAAACAAGGATCACATGCCATGACCATGCTGCATGTGGTGACTCATGCCATGATCTGTTTCCATATCCGATGGCTGACTGCTCCCTGGTCCGTGGTCCATCATCATATTAATATGGGCGGCATGTCGCGCAGGGATTCCGTGAGTGAGAAGGGCAACGCATAGTAGTATCGCCAAAAACAAATAGGTGTCGACCCTGGCCCGCCGGGCAAATGGGATTGCGTATGCCGCTTCGTCTCTTCCCCTTTGCGGCAATACCAGGTATCTCCAGGACAGGCACGCAAAGACGATCAGCTTGACCGAAAGAATCCATCCGTAAGTTGTAGTTGCGAGGGCTTCGAAAGAATTGACCTCCACCCAGCTGTTATAGAGACCGGTTGCGACTATGACTGCGAAGACCGGACCGAAGAGTTTGTAGAAACGGTCGGCCATTGCCGCGATTATATGCTGTTGTTCAGGGCTGTTTGATATGTCGGAAGCTGACAGTATGATCGACATAGAAATCAGTGGACCGCCGAGACATATCGCAGCCATTAAATGAAAAAAATCGGCAAACTGCTGGAGGCTCAAGTCGCCGTAATCGGCAGCATGGCTCGAATCGCTGCGCGCAAAGGCAATAACCGCGCATACCGTCAGCAACACGAGGATAACCGGCTTTGAATCGAGGCGCTTTCTTCCCAGCAGCCATACGCTCCATGCGAGCAGAATAGCGCCTGCTCTCAATAACCACATGGTACCAAAATGAGATTTGAACAGGACAACCGGCAGCATCGGCGAAATTTCCATGATCCCCACGCCTGCCATCTCCATTGTGCGCTGGAACAGGATACCTATGCTGCTGATGCTCAATCCGAGGAGGCAATATAGAAGCAGTCTGCGGGAGCGGTCGAAGCATGGATTGGTAGTCGGCGCTTCACCGGCGCAGACCGGGCAGATGGTCCAGTGCAGGCACAGAATTGTACCGCAGACCGCAGACAGGGCCGACAAGTCGATAAACGTCATAAGGCTGTGAAACGTCAGGAGAATCGTCATTTTATCTGAAACGAATAATCACCTGAAGTACGGTGTCCGTCCCTCGATACCACATTCCAGAGTACCTTATACGTGCCAGGCGGGAGCTTCGGCAAACCAACTTCCAGCAAAACCGAGTTGGAAGGGTTGACTCGTCCATTGCCCTGGTCAACCGCCTTACCGTTTGTGTCCTGGACGACTATCTTGCTGAAGGTCGGCTCAAGATTTCCGTCAAACCATATATATACGCCGGCCGGCGGAGCAGTAACAGCCTCACCGACCTTGGGCGCAGAATGGTCTGGAAAGGCATGTCCCGAAGACACGCCCGGCATCGCCAGCAGCATCAGGAAGAGCAGCGCGGCCATCTTCGTATTGATGACGCTGCGCATTGCCTAGTGGAAAATCGGCGAGCCTATGCTCCCGGGAAATAGGTCGTCGAGAAAGAAATGAATCAGACCGAGAATGCCGACAGTCTTTCCGGACCTTGCGTTGACCGGCAGCTCCGCAGCAATCCCGAATTCAAAAGATTTTCCTGCCCAGACGATACCGGGGTTGATCGTACCCGTTGTAAGGCCTTTATTGTCGCGACTCAGGTTCGTCTGCATCGGAAATTCCACTACGAGGATCATGCGTTTGAAGGGATCCGGCAACCCTATGTCCTTTACATGTTGCTGCAGATACATGAGACTATACTGAACGGTAAAGCCCCAGTTGAGTATCTTGGAGTTGTGCTCAATGTCCTGATCGAAATCCCCGGTCTCTTCGTTAAAAACAGTGTGCACGTTCCTGCTTCGCGTGGGAAAGCTAACGCCAAGGGCTCCGGTAACTGCAAGGGGCCTGAGAAAATTGACCGAGCCAGGCAGATCGCCGAGGCCCTTACCGAAAAAAAACATAGGTGTAATTGTCGAAAATGACTCGGCAACCTGGTGCGCACCGGTGCCTCCAATATCGAAATCAGTGCCTACAGACATGATCAACTCTCTCTTTTCATCAGTCAGAAATTGCCACTTCGCACCAAGTCCAAGATTGTCCCATCCATGGGCAGAACTTCCGTCGCTGAATTTCTGGTGCATATACGCCTCGTGAAATTCAAATCCGAAGTTCGGGAAAAGACGCTTTGAATAGTCTATGCTGATATCCGTCTGCTTCGACGACGGATCTCCGGATTGCTTGTTATGATGAACAAGCAATGAAAACTCGTCCGAAATAAACGGATCATCAACCGTGAAAGTAGTAGGAAAAAACCTGTTGCCCGCAATACCGTGTGCCGAAGCGTTCCGAGGCGCGAAAATGGGAGAAAAAAATATCACAACAAATAAACAGACAATCAGAAGAGATCTCAAATAAGGTCTGCCGCATACTGAATATTTCTCAGCCCCGATCATTGTCCGAATCTTCATTACCGATTCCTCTCTTTGTCTTTGTTATAGATATTTGTTAAGGATAACAAGTATCGAACGATTCAGGAAGCATCCCGAAGCTAAACCTTCCCTTTTTTTATCGCATCGGCCACTTTGGCCACCTTTGCAATCTCCTTCACATCGTGCACCCTAACGATATTGGCACCGTTCATGATTGCAATCGCAACGGCTGCAGCCGTGCCTTCCAGTCGCTCCGACGGAGCAGCTTCGTCCAGTACCTTCCCCAGAAACGCCTTTCTCGACACTCCAACTGCGATCGGTTTTGCAAGAGCCGAGAATTCGTCAAGACTTCTCAGGATCTGAAGATTGTGGTCATATGTCTTGCCGAACCCAATCCCTGGATCTATAACTATGCTGTCCTCATTGATACCGGCATCAAGCGCAATCAGTATGCTCGCTCGCAAGTAATCCATGATTTCTGGAATGAGAGCTTCATAGACAGGCTCGGTTTGCATGTTCTTCGGAGTACCCTTGATATGCATCAGGATAACGGGTACGCTGCGCGATGCCGCAACCCTTGCCATATATGGATCGAAGCGAAGCCCGCTGATATCGTTTATTATCGAGGCGCCTGCATCCAACGCCTGCAAAGCAACATCGGCTTTGCACGTGTCAATTGAAATCGGAACCGAAACGATCCCGGTGAGCGACTCTATTACGGGAATCGTTCGCCTGAGTTCTTCTTCTAACGGGACAGGATCAGAGCCGGGCCGTGTGGATTCTCCGCCGATATCGATTATGTCGGCCCCGTCTTCCACAAGCCGCAGGACATGGGCTACCGCTCTTCCGGCATCGAAGTGGAGTCCACCGTCTGAAAATGAATCGGGGGTCACATTAAGGACCCCCATAATGCAGGTTCTGGCTGATAAGTCCAGGGAAAGGTTATTGCGCAGCCGCAGCTTCATCAGAGGCAACAGGCCTCAGTTCCTGTATTATCTTGTCGAGATCGGGACCATCTATGGTTTCCCGCTCAAGGAGCGTTCTGGCAAGCGCATCCAGCAGGTCTCCATTGTCGCTTAACAGCTTTTTTGCGTTTTCGTATGCATTCATCACGATGCGCTTCACTTCATCGTCGATCTCTTCAGCAGTCTTTTCACTATAGTCCTTATGACGCGCTATCTCGCGGCCAAGAAATATCTGCTCGTCCTTCTTTCCGAAGGTCAGCGGTCCCAGCCTCTCGCTCATTCCCCACTCGGTGACCATCTTTCTGGCGAGGTCAGTAGCCCTTTCAATGTCATTACCCGCGCCTGTCGTCATATGACTTAGGGCCAGTTCTTCCGCAGCGCGTCCGCCCAAAAGCACATTCAGAGCCTTTTGCAGATAATCTTTTGAATATGTATAACGGTCGTCTATAGGCAGCTGCTGCGTAACTCCAAGGGCCCTGCCCCTGGGTATGATGCTGACCTTATGCAGGGGATCGGTGCCAGGCGTCAACTTAGCGACCAGGGCATGGCCTGCCTCATGATATGCCGTATTTCTCTTTTCTTCGTCGCTCAGGACCATGCTCCTGCGCTCGACGCCCATCAGCACCTTGTCCTTTGCAAATTCGAAGTCGGTCCTGTCGACCTTCTCCTTCGACCTTCTGGCCGCAATCAGGGCTGCCTCATTGATCAGATTGGCAAGGTCGGCGCCTGAAAAACCGGGCGTGCCACGCGCAATCTTTTCAAGCTCAACATCAGCAGCCAGCGGAATGCTCTTGGAATGCACCCTTAGAATCTCAAGCCTGCCCTTGACATCCGGAACAGGGACTACAATCTGCCGGTCAAACCTTCCAGGCCTTAGCAATGCCGGATCGAGGACATCCGGCCTGTTGGTAGCCGCAATGATGATTATACCTTCCTTGCCCTCAAACCCGTCCATTTCGACGAGCAGCTGGTTAAGGGTCTGTTCCCTTTCATCGTGGCCCCCGCCCAAACCTGCGCCTCTGTGTCTGCCGACTGCGTCGATTTCATCAATAAATATGATGCAGGGAGCGCTCTTCTTGGCCTGGTCGAAAAGGTCTCTCACTCTTGAAGCGCCGACACCCACGAACATCTCCACAAAATCAGAGCCCGATATAGAGAAGAAAGGAACACCCGCTTCGCCTGCGATCGCTTTGGCCAAAAGAGTCTTGCCCGATCCCGGCGAACCTACGAGGAGGACCCCTTTGGGTATTTTGCCGCCAAGCCGCGAGAATTTCTGCGGGTCTCTGAGGAACTCGATGATTTCCTGGACCTCATTCTTGGCTTCCTCTATACCTGCGACATCTGCGAAAGTAACCTTCACAGACTTGTCGGAGACCAGTTTAGCCTTCGCCTTTCCGAATGACATCGCCTTGTTGCCGCCCATCTGCATCTGCCTCATAAAGAATATCCATATGAGCACGATGAAGATTATCGGCCCCCACGAAATCAAGATCGTCATATACAACGGAGGCTGGTCCGGAGGCTTTGCAATAATCCTGACCCCCTTGTCCCGCAGTTCCTTTACCAGGTCCGGAAAGTTGGCAATATAAGTCTTAAACTTGGTGCCGTCCTTCAGCCTGCCGGTCAGGTTGTTTTCCTTGATAGTTACTTCTTCGACTTCACCGGAATCCACTTTATTGATGAAATCGGAAAATACAAGCTCCTTCTCGCTCTTCTGAGGCACATTGAAAAGGTTGAACAGCAATAGTATCGACATGCCTATCAGCAGCCAGATAAGTACGCTTTTATACATTGTTACCCTGTTTTGCATAATTTAATATTCTACCATATTCGTAGCCAATATCTCCGTCTGAATCTTGATCAGCTCTCCTATACCTTTTTCGGCAAGACCCAGCAGTGAGTCAAGCATATCCCTGGAAAAAGGTTCGGCTTCGGCAGTGCCCTGGATTTCTACGATCTTTCCGCTGCCGGTCATGACAACGTTCATGTCCACATCAGCAGATGAGTCCTCAGCGTAGCAGATGTCCAGCATGGGCTCGCCGCGCACGATTCCTACGCTGACTGCGGCAAGGCTTTCAGTGATCGGGTCTTTATTGATGAGTCCCTTGCTCATGGCAAGACCAACCGCATCGTGCAACGCAATATAGGCCCCGGTGATGGAGGCCGTCCTGGTACCGCCGTCAGCCTGTATGACGTCGCAGTCAAGCCAGATAGTGCGCTCACCCAGGACGTCAAGGTTTATGACCGCCCTCAACGCCCGCCCTATAAGCCTCTTGATCTCCATGGTCCTGCCGCCTGTCTTGCCGGTCGTTGATTCCCGTGCAGTACGCACTGATGTGGCCCGCGGAATCATTCCGTATTCAGCAGTTATCCATCCCTTTTTCTGGTCCCTCAGAAACGATGGGACCCTTTCTTCTATCGTGGCAGTGCATATGACCCTGGTATCACCGACTTCGATGAGCACGGAACCTTCTGCCGGTTTGATGTAATTGCGCTTGATGCGTACCTTGCGCATCTCGTTGTTTCGTCTTCCGTCGGGCCTCAATTTGTCCTCCGATATATTTTGGTTATTAAATTATACGTATATAAACAAGCTGAAAAAAGTGGGCTGCAGGCAGGTTCTAGCTAAAACATAACTCTCTCTATCTCGCTGATTTTGCTGCCAAGGAACCGCTCACCCACAGAAGTGAACTTTTCGGTCGAGTCAGTAACGTAAAATTTGTGAACAGCAGACTCCCCGGATTCCCTGAGAAGAGGGCCCTCCTCCAGAACTGCCTTCAAAACCTTTCCGGTTTCTACAGCAGAATCGATTATCTTTATGTCTTGCATAACATCCTGGATGACGCCTTTCAGCAGCGGATAATGAGTGCACCCGAGCACTATGGTATCGATCTCGAAGGTCCGAAGCCCGGACAGATACCTTTCTGCCACAAGCTTCGCTATTTCGCCATCGGTCCAGCCCTCTTCCACAAGTGGAACGAACAACGGACAGGCGAGTCCGTACACCTCTACAGATGCGTCGATTGCTTTTATAGCGCGTGAATAAGCACCGCTCCTTATGGTGGCTTCGGTGCCGATAACTCCAACTCTCCCTGTTTCGGTTGCCGAGACCGCCGCCTTTGCGCCGGGCTCTATGACGCCGATTACCGGAACCGGCACGCGCTCCCTGATCTCGTTCAGGCTAATGGCGGATACCGTATTGCATGCAACGACCAGCACCTTTATGCGCTTGCCCATGAGAAAATCGGCGCACTCAAAGGAATAGCGCGCTACCGTTTCAGCCGATCTTATACCGTACGGCACCCTGGCCGTATCCCCGAGATAAATGATATCCTCGAACGGCAGCATCCTGCTGACTTCCTTGAAGACCGTAAGCCCGCCGATTCCGGAATCGAAGATGCCTATAGGATTGTTGTTAGGCATCAGAAGATCAATACCAAACCGTCTCACGCAGGGGCATGAGGATTTGCACATGCCCCCCCAGGCTGTCTATTTCACGGCCTTCGACAAGTATCTTGACGTCTCTCACTTCCACAATATTTGTCGTCAGTGTCTGGTAGATCGACTTGAGAAGATAATATTCGTACCGCGCCTCGCCTGAGAAATGCCTGCGCAGGTCGTCCGAGAGGTCCACATACAGCACCTTGTTGCGGTCCTCATAAACGCCCCGTACAACAGTATTCTTAAGGTCGCTGCTGAACCCTTTGAAATATTCCTGCAGCACCGATTCCGCCAGCTTGACAGGGACCGAGCCGCCCGATAGCGTCTTCTCCACCTTGGTCAATCCATCTTCAGCCGGGTAGAAAAGGGTAATGGGAACCTTGATCTCCGAAGACTGCATGGGCGGCAGCTCTACCTTGCCCTGTTTGGAAGAATCCTCAACAAGCGGCCTTTCCTCAGGAAAAAGGAAATGCTTGGATGTCAGCCATCCCGCGAGGCCGGCCAACATCAATATAAAGGTTGTCAGTACCGCTTTCTTTTTCCAGGATACCTTGTTCTGCCTTCTCATGTCCTACATCTTTTCGGTTCTGTCAGCCGACTTCTCAATCGGTCTGGGTTCGGGTTTCTGAGTGGTCGGCGGAAGCACAGGCTTCTCTTCTTTCGCACCGGTGGCAAGCGCCTTCAGGATAGTTGAAATAAGCCGCTCCCTGTTCTTCTTTTCATAACTGAATTCGTCCGGATTAGGCAGTTCAACTAAAATCGCCGGCGCCTTGCTCTTCACAAGAAGAGTCAAAGGCAAGGTCTCTTTTAGGGGCCTGACCGAAAACTCCTTTTCGATGCCGGCAGCAATCGCCGCCGTGATGCTGTTGATCATCTCCCTCTTCTTCTGGTCTCCGTTGCTGGCTACCGGCAGCTCCATACCAGCTTCAGGCCTCTCCGGCACGACGTATATGATCGGTATTTTAGTCGATGCCAGGTGGAAGCTCAGCAGCAGTTCCGGCACCTTCCTGTTAATGGCAGCAATCCTTTCCGTCAGTGTCATGATTTGATCGCTCTTGCGAGTAAGCTGCGCCTCTCTTCCGCCCTTGCCGAATGCAGCCGCAAAGTCCCTGGAGAACTGAAGCGCGAAATCCTTCTCGGAATAATTCTTTCCCCTGATGCCGTAATCGTATCCTCCGTGTCCCGCATCGACAAATATATATCTGAAGGGGATCTGTTCAGCAGGCGGCTTCAAAGATTGCGGGACCGCCGCAGATTCCCTGGGCGCAGGACCAAAAAAGGCATCGATCACCAGTCTGGACGGCGATTGAAGTTTCAAAACCTTGATGTCTTCGACCTTCGGTATTGTGATAATACAGCCGGTGCCCTTTGCAACGACGGTGACGGAGTTCATGATCTCGACCGGCACATCGCCTGTCAGAGCGCCTTTGTCGGTTTCAAAAGCGATGGTCGGCCTTTCTGCACCTGCCTCAGCAGCCGGATGCAGGTCTACTATGACAGCTTTGTTCTTCGTAAGGATGACGGATGCGCTCTTCACAATCGCCTCATCAGCAGCCAGCACAATCCTGATCGAATCCTGATGTTTTGCGGCCCTGAGCTTAACTGCAACGGAAGATGATCCCGATTCAGCCGGGACAAAGATACTGACGGCCAGCAAGAACAGCATGATTAAGGAGACAGATGTAAAGGACCTTTTAACATTCATCATAGATATTATAGAAGATTTCATTTCCAAACAGTATATTGAACCATACAAGCAATCTGCCGGGCAATAGTACGGAAACAGGGCCGGCCCGATATGAAGGAATGTGCTCCTGGAATATCGGCTGCTTTCAGCAGATTGACAAACCCGGCAGCGCCGCAATATAATTGAGATAGAGTCTCAATTACAATATATTTCCCTTGACGGAGGTTTCTTTGAAAGGTATCGGACACAGGAACAGGCACCGCGCAGGACAGCAAAAGTGCCATCTGGACAAGATCACGCTTGTCGGTAATCCGAATGTAGGCAAGAGCGTCATTTTCGGCCTGCTCACCGGCAAGTACGTGACCGTCTCGAACTATCCGGGGACCACGGTCGAGATAACCAGCGGTAACATAGCCCTCGACGACAAGCGGCTTGTTCTGATCGATACGCCGGGTGTCAACAGCCTTATCCCCATGAGCGAAGATGAAAAGGTCACCCGTGATATTCTGCTTGCTGAGTCTCCATCCTCAGTATTGCAGGTGGGAGATGCAAAAAACCTGAAGAGGACTCTGCTGATAACGCTTCAGATTGCCGAGATGGGATTTCCAATGACCCTCGACCTGAATATGATAGACGAGGCTATGGACAAGGGCATTACGATCGACATCGACACCCTTCAGGGCCTGCTTGGGATTGACGTGGTTTCGACGATTGCGCCCCAGAGAAAGGGGCTAAAAGAGCTTCGCGAAGCCATGTTGTCGCCGAAACATGCAGCCGTCAGATTGAACTACGGCCCTCTGATAGAAGAATACATTTCGAGGATATCGAGACTCCTGCCGCAGACAGCGTTGTCCAAACGCTCTCTTGCCGTGATGATACTTTCGGAAGACGACAGCCTGAAGGACTGGCTCAAAACGAATGTGCGAAACAGGGACCTGGCTGAGATAGAGCATCTGAGGCACGAGTGCATCCTTAAGGCCCATGAATCGCCGGCCTTTCTGATCAATAAAAAGCGGATTGAAGTAGCCGATCAGATTGCGCAAAAAGTAATCAGAAAAGCGGCGCCTTCAGGCGGCGCGCTGCTGAACGCTATCGGCAACGCCAGCATGCATCCCGTATACGGCATTCCGGTCCTGCTTATTGTCCTCTATGGGCTATATGAGTTTGTGGGCGTCCTTGGCGCAGGCGTGATGGTCGACTTTGTTCAGAGCGTGATATTCGGAAAGTATATCAATCCTATGGCCACGAAAGTCGTTGAAGCCTTGATACCGGTCCCGTTATTACAAGAATTGCTCGTTGGCCAATACGGACTAATAACAGTTGCACTGACGTACGCAATCGCCATCATCCTCCCAATTACCGTAACTTTTTTTATCGCGTTTGCAGTGCTCGAAGATAGCGGGTATCTGCCGCGGCTCGCAATCATGAGCAACAGGGGCTTCAATATGATCGGGCTGAACGGCAAGGCGGTGCTTCCGATGGTGCTCGGCCTTGGCTGCGGAACAATGGCCGTTATGACATCGAGGATACTCGAAACGCGAAGAGACCGCATAATCACGACCTTTCTGCTTGCGCTAGCCATTCCATGTTCGGCTCAGCTCGGAGTTATTCTGGGAATCCTCGGATCGTTGTCCATAAAAGCAGCAATCATCTGGACCGCATGCATACTGATCGTTCTCTTTGTATCCGGGTTTCTCGCTTCAAAGCTGGTATCCGGCGAGCGAACTGAATTTTTCCTTGAGGTGCCTCCGATCCGTATGCCTAACCTGATGAATATAATAGTCAAGACGGTCGGACGCGTAGAGTGGTATCTGAAGGAGGCGGTCCCGCTGTTTCTTCTCGGAACCTTCATATTGTTCCTGCTTCACAAGCTCAACCTGCTTGTTTGGCTTGAGAACGCGGCATCACCGGTAGTAGTCAATCTTCTGCACCTGCCGCCCAAGACAACAGCATCCTTCATTCTGGGCTTTCTCAGGAGAGACTACGGCGCAGCGGGCCTCTTCGACATGGCGCAGCACGGCGAACTGTCTCCAGTCCAGTCGATAGTCAGTCTTGTAACTATCACTCTTTTCCTGCCGTGTCTGGCCAGCCTCTTCATGATCATCAAGGAGCGCGGCCTGAGGACCAGCCTGTGGATAGTGGGGATCGTTTTCCCGATCGCCTTCCTGTATGGTGGCCTGATCAGTTGGCTGTTAAGACGTTTTAATGTGGGGCTGTGATGGAGAAAAAAGAATTTGACGCCTTCATCTCGAAAAAGGGCCTCAAACGCACGAGAGAGCGCGATGAGATAGTCAGCGAGATCCTTTGCTGCCAGGGACATTTTGCGCCGGATGACCTTTTCGTAACAATGAAGTCGAAAGGATCCAAAGTTTCGCGCGCGTCGATCTACCGGACAATCCCTCTTCTCGTCGAAGGCGGCCTTATCGCGCAGGTGGAGAAGACGGACAAGCATGCGCACTACGAGAAGGTATCGAAGAAGTCGCATCACGATCATATGATATGCACAGTCTGCGGAAAAGTGATCGAGTTCTACTCCGGATCGCTTGAGCGCATGCAGGAACGATTGTGCAGGCAGGAGAGCTTCAGGGGCATCCATCATTGTCTGGAGATAATGGGCGTGTGCAAGGATTGCGACAGATAATGCGTTCCGGTTTGTTTGCGCCGCTCAAATATCTTCTTATATAATTAGTAAATCATGACAAGCGTGATACTGATAGCACTGCTGGCATTCGCAGTCAACATTCCATTCGGCTACCTGAGAAACCGGTCAAGAAAGTTTTCTTTCCACTGGTTCCTCTATGTCCATATATCGATTCCGCTGATAGTAGGAGCCCGCCTCCTCTCGCATACCGACTACAGGTTTATCCCTGTCTTCATACTCGCTGCAGTTGCAGGACAGTATCTGGGAGGAAGGCTGGAGTTGACGCTGTGAAAGTCGTCTATCTTAATCGTCCCGGAAACCTGGAAATAAGGGACATGCCGGCGCCGATACCGGGGGAGGGAGAAATCCTGGTCAGGATAAAGGCTGCCCTCACCTGCGGGACGGACCTGAAGGCATTTTTGCGTGGACATCCGATGGTACCTATGCCCGGAGTGTTCGGTCACGAATTCGCAGGTACAGTGGAGGAAACCGGGAAAGGCGCCAGAAAATTCAGGCCGGGGGACGAGGTCATGTCCGTGCATACGGCGCCGTGCCGCGCATGCCGTTATTGCGCAAAGAAACTCTACAATCTCTGCGAAAACATCATGAGCACAAAGGTCCTTGGCGCCTTTGGCGAGTATATCCTGATTCCCCGCCATATCGTCTCCCAGAACGTCTTCATCAAGCCCGACCGACTATCATTTGAGGAGGCTGCGCTTTTGGAACCACTTGCATGCGTCGTCCACGGAATGCGCGGGCTAAAGATAAAGAAAGGCGACTCAGTGTTGATAATCGGCGCAGGGCCGATTGGTCTGCTTCACCTGCTGGTTGCCACGCAAAAAGGGGCGCGCGTGATGATGACCGGACTCGAACATGAACGGCTGCGGATTGCCGAAAGGCTTGGTGCGGGCGAGACAGTAGCGCCGTCAATACTCTCCGACAGTGTAAAAGCCTTTACCAAGGGGATAGGATTTGATTTTGTGTTTGAATGCACCGGACAGCTCGCTGTATGGGAAACCGCTGTAAACTATGTGCGGCGGGGTGGCACCGTGATACTGTTCGGAGGATGCAAACAGGGAACGGTCGTTACCTACGATACATATCGAATCCACTACGACGAGATAACCCTCAAAGGCATTTTTCATTTCTCACCGGCTGACGTGAAAGCGGCCTATGAACTGCTGGGCAGCGGCACGATAGATGTGAAACCTCTGATAAGCGGCAGCTATCGGTTGGATAAAATCCGCGAACCTTTTGAGAAGCTCTCTCGCGGGGAAGGCATCAAGTTCGCGATAATTCCGTAAAGCCGTTTATGATTTTAGTAGTTCAAGGTTCAAATCATTCTAACCCTTAAGCTCCTCAACTCTTACACTCTCTTCTGACGTTATGTTTTGCCTCATAATCCAGATAGTGCCGAACTGTCTGTCCTGGAAGACCCGCCCCAGCCCAAGGCGCAAAATCTCAAGCAGCGCAAGAAAGGTGACGATAATCTGCACCCTCTTCCCGTCTTGATCGAACAGGACGTCGAACCTCACCGTCTCTTCCTGATCAAGTCTGTTCAGAATCGCCGAGATGCGGTCTTTTACCGTGAGCGTTTCCTTGGTTATCCGCACCTCTTCAGGCGGAGCCTTGCTCAGGATTTTGTTCAACGCACCAACCAGATCAAAGATATTCACTTCGAACAGCGTCAACTCCGGCTCGATAGCAGACTTGTCCATTTCAAGCGGCTCACGCGTAAATACGTTTGTCCATACTTCCTCGCGCTTTCTTAGCTCCCCTGAAGCCTCCTTGAACGCCTGGTATTCCAGAAGTCTCTGCACCAGCCCCGCCCGCGGGTCTTCCTGATCGCCGCTCTCGACGGCCTCTTCCTGGGGCAGCAGCATTCGGGACTTTATATAGATGAGCGTGGCAGCTATCACAAGAAATTCTGATGCTATTTCGAGGTTCAGCTCCTGCATCAGCTCGATGTATTCCAGATACTGCTTTGTAATAAGCGATATCGGGATATCGTAAATGTCTAGTTTGTTTTCCTTGATCAGATGAAGCAGCAGGTCGAGAGGCCCCTCAAAAACCGGCACTTTTACACTGTATACATTGCTCGTTTCAACAGGTTCCATAGAAACTAAGTTTACCGCACGCCTTTGCAAAACATCAAACTGCCGATCGCGATTATTCCTATCAATACTCCTTTCAGTTGTTGTCCTTGATTTTGCGTATCATTTCCTGCTTAAGCTCCCAGAGCCTCGCAGAAAGAGAGACGTGATAGGTGTGAGGATTCACGAGCCGCTTGACCCCGATATCAAGTCTTTCCAGGTCCTGAATACGCATGCTGCGCATTGCATCCAGCGGTGGCAGGTCATATACAATCGACCCGTTCTTCTGGATATCGACCAGAAGGGGCTCCACGTCGGAAATTGCTTCTTTCTCAAGACACCTGAACTTAGAATGATCGGTTGGGTGGTGCAGGTTGACAACGTCACAGCCTCCCGGGTCTTCTTCTCCAGTGCTGATCAGATCGGCAACGGCCATGTTCCTTTTGTCATAAATGCGCCACACATGTTTATCGCCGGGGTTAGGCACCTTCTTGATTGTTTCCGATATCTTGATGGCGGGAATCCAGCCCGCACCCTTGTTGACGCCGACCAGCTTGTAAACTCCGTCCAGGGCCGAATCCCCTTTAGATGTTATCAGGCGGGTGCCCACTCCATATATGAATCTGTCGATCAGCTTGTCCGGGTTCACCCCATAGCGTGGCGCCTCTTCTCTGATCTGTTCGATTATCTGCATTATGACCAGCTCATCGAGATTATTCGACAACACAATGGATGTGTTCGGAAACCCGGCATCGTCAAGCATCTTGGCCGCCCTTATGCTGAGATAGGCCAGGTCGCCCGAGTCCAACCGCACCCCAACAGGTTCATGCCCTTTCCGCCTCAATTCTTCGAATACCTTTATTGCGTTGGGGATGCCGCTTTCGAGCGTGTTTACAGTATCCACAAGCAGCAGGCAGTCATCCGGATATATATCGGCATAGGCCCTGAAGGCCCCCAGCTCTCCCTCTCCGAGCGCCATAAAAACCTGTACCATGCTGTGCGCGTGGGTGCCTTTCGCAGTCAGTCCCATTATATGCGACAGCCCGACGTTGGAGGTAAAATCGGCCCCGCCGATCAGGGCTGCCCTGGCCCCGGCATTAGCGCCCTTCTCATGTCCGCGTCTCATCCCGAACTCAAGCATAACTCTGCCTCGTCCGGCCTCCTTAATCCGCGAGGCTTTGGTCGCTATGAGAGTTCCAAAATTAAGCTGATTGAGAAGCGGAGACTCCAGTATCTGAGCCATTGCAAGCGGCCCCTGCACAACGGTGACCGGCGCGTTCGCATGGACGACCCGGCCCTCCGGAACGGCCCGCAGATTCAGCGCCGCAAAATCCCCGTGTTTTTCGAGCCATGCCAGGAAATCGTCGTCGAATATTCGCTTGCCCGTTTTACCCGTCTGACCGCGAAGATAGTCTGTATCTTTTTTGCGGAATCTTGCCTCCCGCATCCAGTCCAGCAGCCACTCCAGGCCTGCGTTTATGCAGTATCCAGCCTGGTGGGCGCCATAATCCGGGCAGCTGCGGAAAAAATGGTCAAACTGTGCAGACAACTCATGCAGTCCCAGCCTGAAATAGAGCTGTGCCATGGTAAGCTGATATTGATCTGTAAAAAGGATACCTTCAGCGGTGAGCCTATCCGCCTCTTTCATGCGCCCTCCGGCGATCAGCCCCGGCCGGACATCATGCCCGTCGTCGATCCGCCATCATCCGGAATCGGCTCGGTTTTAGAGAAAGCAAGGACTGCGGGATAAAATAGATTGACTATCGGGACAAGCATAAGGAGCCCAAGCCACCTGTTCTTGCCCATATTCCCGCTGATGCATGTCCACAGGTATATGATGATGCCGACATTCACAAAACCGAGGACAACGCCAATTACCGGCACCACCGACAGAATAGCCAGAAGGGCCACGATCAAAATCCACCACCACGACTTTCCTGCGCTCTCAACAAACGTCCATAGGTTGACAACAGGCACCCAGGCTGTCCAGGCATCTGCAACGCCCAATTTCCGGGCGATCAGAAACAAACACAAACAAATATAAATATAAAACACAATCGCAAAGACAATCATAAAGCCGGCCACAAGGGCAATTGACGATGAAGACATAAGCGATGAACCTTCGCCCTGAAAAATATCATTTATCCTTTTGCGAACATCTTCCGGCAAAGAAGCCAATCCCGGAATGGAATCCTTCTGTTCGGGCCGATCGCCTTCGGGCTGTGTGGCCGCAGCATCCTCGGTCTTTGACTGTTCCTGAGCAACGCCTCCGTGCTGCTTATTGGATTTCTTCGGCGCCGGGTAATCGGTTATCCAGACGCGCCCTTTTTCATCTACCCATTTGTGCATTGCGGCACAAGTCGGAAACGTGTAGATGAAAACCAGCCCGATAATCAGCAGTGCGGTGAGTGATTTTTTCATCAGTCAACACTCCTAAATTAGATTATTTTAAATCTTAGCACAAATTCCGCTAATATCAGCAGGTTTCGATCTATATATCAAATTGTAAGACAATTACTTACAATCAAATCATACCTGCTCTTATGGATTAAAACGCATGGGGAGTGATATTGTAAGAGGCAGTTATTTATCAGAATTCTTAATAACAAATTCGAAAGGAGCTACCTGAATGAGAAAGTTTGTGATCGCAGCATTGAGTCTTGCCCTTCTGACGGGGCAGGCCGTTGCAGAGGAGAAAAAGGCTATGAGCGAAAAGGAAAAGCTCAGTTACAGCATGGGCTACACTCAGGGCACAAGCATGGCCGGCTTTTTCAAGGCGCAGTCGATCGACATCGACACCAACACCTTTGTAAAGGCCCTCAAAGAAGGACTTTCCGGCACGAAGCCAGCAATGACCGATCAGGAGATGCGCGAAAAGGTCACAACGCTGCAAAAAGAACTGATGGCCAAGAAGGCTGAGCAGGCCAAGGCGGTCGCCGAAAAGAACAAGAAGGAGGGAGAGGCGTTTCTTGCAGAGAATAAAAAGAAAGAAGGAGTGGTCACGCTGCCCGACGGTCTCCAGTACAAAATCATTACGGATGGAAAGGGAGACAAGCCTAAGGCTACTGATAAGGTCAAGGTGAACTACAAGGGAACGCTTATTGACGGCACGGAGTTCGACTCATCGTATAAACGGGGCGAACCTGTTGTATTCGAGGTGGACAAGGTCATTGCAGGCTGGACCGAAGTGTTGCAATTGATGAAGACAGGATCTAAATGGACGGTCTACATACCTTCAACCCTCGCTTACGGTGAAAAGGGCACCGGCTTTGCCATAGGCCCAAATCAAACTCTCATCTTCGACATCGAGCTGCTCTCGATAGAAAAATAGTGTTAGGGCGCCGGCGCAACGCCGGCGCCTTCTTCTCATCATGAAACCTTCCTAATCGACCTCCAGTTGTGATCAGAGTCACACAGGTTCAAAATTGTATATTTTCAGTCTTCATTTTTTCTTTGTGATCACCGATAATGAAAGTAAGGAGATCGCAATGAGACACTCTTACCACATACCGGGATACGACAATGCAGAACGATGCGCAAGGGTCATGGAGATATTGCATACCGAAGGTATCGAGTCAGCACAGGCGTGGTTAGACGATGTAAGGAAAAACGATCTCTATGATCTTATAGAGCAGCAATACCTGAAAACGAAAAAAATAATCCTTATCAACTAGGCGTGCGCGGGAGGGGGGACTAACAGCAGGCGGACATCAGCGGATGCTCTGCCCTGTTGTCAGTCCGTGCCTTTTTCACCCTTCTTGGCCTCGTCCCAGAGGGAATCCATCTCTTCTAGCGTCATGTCTGTAAGCCGGCGGCCTCCGTCGGCAGCCTTCATCTCTATATAGCGGAATCGCGATATAAATTTCGATATTGTCTTTCTAAGGGCCTCTTCTGCATTCACGCCGACAAAACGCGATATATTTACTAGAACGAAGAAGATGTCTCCAAGTTCATCTTCGATCTCGTTACAGTCTTTCTTTTCGATAGCCTCCCTGAACTCCTTGAGCTCTTCGTCGAGCTTTCCGAAGACATCGTCGACATTCGCCCAATCGAAGCCCACTTTCGCGGCCCTTGACTGCAGCCTTTGCGCACGCAAAAGAGACGGCAATTCCTTAGGCACCCCTTCAAGAGCGGAATCCCTTAATTTGCCCTCCTCCCTCTTGCGCTCCTGCCACTGCCTAGTCACTTCCTCTGGCGTATCGAACTTTGCGTCTCCAAAAACATGGGGATGGCGGGAAATCATCTTGCTGCTGATCTTTTCGACCACATCATTTATGTCAAACTCGCCGTCGTCGCCCGCTATCTGTGCATGAAAAACTATTTGCAGCAGAAGGTCTCCGAGCTCTTCTTTCAACTTGATGGGGTCTTTCTCATCAATAGCCTCTATCACCTCGTATGTCTCTTCAATGAGGTAGGGCTTCAAAGATTCGTGCGTCTGGACCTTGTCCCAAGGGCAGCCGTCTTCAGATCGAAGACGTGACATTATTTCGACAAACTTCCGAAAATTATCCATTATGCCTCTTTACTTCGTCAAAATCGTCAGAATATCCCGATATCTCGCTGCCGTTTTCTGCACGATCTCGTCGGGCAGCTTCGGTCCGGGATATTTCATGTCCCAGTCTAGGGTAAGCAGATAGTCTCTGACGATCTGTTTGTCATAACTATCCTGTCCCTGTCCCGGCTTGTAAGTCTTCGCGGACCAGAAGCGAGATGAGTCCGGCGTCAGAAGCTCGTCGATAAGGATTAGCCTGCCATCAAAAATGCCCATCTCCATTTTGGTGTCGGCTATTATAATGCCCTTCTTTTCCGCGACTTCGCGCCCTTTGCCGTAAACGGCCAGCGCGACCTCTTTCACTCTTTCGGCCTGTGCATCTCCAACTATCTTCTTTGTCTCTTCAAAACTGATATTTATGTCGTGACCTTCCTCAGCCTTGGTGCTTGGAGTAAATATAGGCTCAGCCAATCTGGATGATTCGATAAGGCCGGAAGGCAGCCTGATTCCGCAGACAGCGCCTGTCTTTTGATAATCCTTCCAGCCGGAACCGGATAAATATCCCCTCACAATGCACTCCATGGGAAGCGGCGACGCCTTTCGAACAAGCATGCTTCGCCCCTCAAGAACGTCGGAGTATTTTCTCAGAACGTCAGGGTAGTCCTTCACATCGGTCGCAATGATATGGTTGTCGATAATACCTTTCATCTGCTCGAACCAGAATATCGATATCTGATTCAACACATGTCCCTTGCCCGGAATGCCGTCCGGCAGCACAACGTCGAAAGCAGAGAGGCGGTCTGTCGTCACTATCAGAAGATGTTCCTCGACTTCATATACGTCGCGCACCTTACCGCGTCTTGCGAGCTTAAGGTCCTCGAAATTGGTCTGAATCACTATATCGGTCATTATAGGCCTCCAGAAAAAGATTGTATATTATATAAGCGTGTCCGGCTTCAAATCCACAAAAAAGGCCTGCATCTCGCTCGATACAGGCCCGCCGTATGTTCACGACATAATTTAGCGCCTGAACTTGACCGATTTCTTTTCGAGCTCCTTCCGGGTCCGTGTGCGGTACTCATCGAGACTCCTGGCATACTTGGGATACTTCACAGAGAGTATTGAACACGCCAGATAGGCTGCGTTTTTTGCTCCATCGATTGCGACGGTGGCGACAGGAATGCCCGGAGGCATCTGCACGGTTGAATAAAGCGCGTCAACACCGTTCAGAGCGCCGGACTTAAGCGGAACGCCGATGACGGGAAGAGTGGTATGCGCAGCGATCACTCCTGCCAGATGCGCTGACATGCCAGCCCCGGCGATTATAACCTCAAGACCCCGCCCTCTCGCCGATCTTGCATACTCGGCAGTCTTGTCGGGAAGCCTGTGCGCCGAACTGATATCCATCTCGAACGGCACTGCCAGTTCCGTCAGCACTTCAGCAGCCTTCTCCATCACCGGGAGGTCGCTGTCACTGCCCATGATAATGCCTACCAGGGGTTTGACATTTGCCACTTGCTATACCCGTCCCCGCATAGCTTCGAGCCTTGCGATTCTCTCTTCCATCGGAGGGTGCGTGCTGAAAAGCTTCATCAGTCCGCCGCCTGTAAGCGGGTTGACGATAAACATGTGCGCGGTTGCAGGATTGGCGTCCATTGGTATCTGATGGGCAGCCCTGTCCAGCTTCTTCAATGCATTTGCAAGAAATATGGGATTGCCCGCAATCTCTGCCCCCCCCTCGTCCGCGCTGAATTCTCTCGACCGTGAAATCGCCATCTGCACCAGCATCGCCGCGATAGGGGCCACGATCATCATTACAATAGCCGCAATAGGATTGCTGTTTTCTTCATCCCTCCGGCTTCCGCCAAAGATCATAGCCCACTGCGCCATCTGAGCGAGATAGCTGATCGCCCCGGCGATTGTTGCCGCTATCGTGCTGATAAGTATGTCCCTGTGCTTTACGTGCGCAAGCTCGTGGCCCAAAACGCCTTCAAGTTCCTCTTGCGAAAGTATCCTCATTATGCCCGTAGTAGCCGCAACGGCAGCATGCTGAGGATTTCTTCCGGTCGCAAAGGCATTAGGCTGATCTTCCTCGACTATATAGACTTTAGGCATCGGCAGTGCCGCTTTCTGCGCCAGCCTTCTTACAATGCCGTACAGTTCCGGCGCCTCTGATTCTGTAACCTCCTGAGCCCGGTACATACGCAGCACAATCTTGTCGCTGAACCAATAGGAGATGAAGTTCATTCCAAAGGCCATGATGAAAGCAAAGGTCATGCCGGTCCTGCCTCCCACGGCCCCACCTATGGCTACCAATAATACGGTAAGAAATACCATTAACATCATTGTTTTCACGGTATTCATAATTTACCTCCTCATGAGCGCAATTAAAAAAACCTTTACCGCGCACTTCCCGCATGGTAAAGGTAACTGATTTAAGATTAGCCAAAAATAGAAGTGAATGTCAACAGGCCGCACCAGCAATATTAAGGAGATGCGCACCGTTCGCCTGTAGCGTTAATAAATGGAGGCGACGAGCGGATTCGAACCGCTGGATAAAGGTTTTGCAGACCTCTCCCTTGCCACTTGGGTACGTCGCCGTTTTTGTGGGCTTCAACCAGACTAATCAGAACCGAAAATGCCGGGTTAAGGCGTTATCTGTAACGCGTAGTGTAACTCAAAAAAGGGCTCTACTGTCAACAAGCGGAAGGAAAGATTCTGCGGAGGGACAACGGCTAATGCACTTTTCCCTGATCGTCGCCCATGAACACCTTCTCAACTCCCTCGTTCAAGTTGATGTGCACGACGACCTTATTGTCCCTTTCCAGGAAGTAATTAACATACATCACATCATTCATGCCGAAGGCTACCCGGTTGTATAGCGGTCTGACCTCATAGGCAATCACGTGTCCATCATTATCGAGCACTTCGCTCGTTTGAGACCTTATAAAATCGGGGTGCCAGCTCACAAACTTCCTGGCCATCTCAAAGGCGTCCGCGCCAGCCACCTTTTTGATGCTTCTGTAGTTATAGTCTGGCGAGTAGATGTCAAATAAGTACTTGCCTCCATCCGGAATAATCAGGGCTACTGTCGCAATATTGTTATAGTAATGCGCTCCATAAAGTATTACCGTGCATGTACCGGTTATCCCCGGGTTCCCCGCCAATTGAGTACGAAGTGCCCCTCCGTTCAAGGTGCAGGAACAGCTGAAGATACAAATTAATAGAAACATGATTAAACCGATATGCTTATGCCGTAAATGACTCATGCTATTTATTTTATCAAGTCGTGCTGTGAATGCAAGCGATCGTGCATGCGAGGCCGTATTCCCGGCAACAAACGGCAGAAGAAAGTTGCAGGACGCGCAAAAAAAATCAGCAATCAGTGTCTTTATTCAAAAATCGAATACGTTACACAAATTGCTGATTCGTCTCTTTTTGGAGCGGGCGACGGGATTCGAACCCGCGACCCCAACCTTGGCAAGGTTGTGCTCTACCAGCTGAGCTACACCCGCATTAACGACCGCCTTAATTCCGGAGTTCTTTGTCGAAATACCCGTACTAAAGCGTCCAGAAAGTTATCATAATCAAGCCGGTCCTGTCAATCCTGAGACTTCGGAAAATGGCCGTAAATTGCCAAAAGTGGCATGGATTCTATAATATATTCGGATGAATATCAGCCTTGAAGAGTTCCGCTCGCTTGCAAAGCATGCCAATATAATACCGCTGTACAAAAATATACTTTGCGATACCGAAACGCCGGTGAGCGCCATGCTCAAACTGAAGAAAAAACCCGCTTTTCTTCTGGAAAGCGTTGTCGGCGGAGAGAAGTGGGCTCGCTACTCGTTCCTTTGTGTAGATCCGGTGCTGACCATAAGAGGATCGGGCAAGAAATATGAAATAACCAATGGCCGCCGGGCTGTCCCTGTTGTCTCCGATGACCCGCTGACCATTGTCAAAGATATCCTCGGGCAGTTCATTCCGCACGAGCCGGCTGAATTGCCGCGTTTCTCCGGAGGCTTCGTCGGTTATCTTGCGTATGATGTTGTCCGCGCATTCGAGCGGCTGCCCCAAAGAAAAAAACCTGCAGTAAAAGTTCCGGATACGCTATTGATGCTGTTCGATACAGTCCTTATCTTCGATAATCTTAAACAGACCTTGTCCATTCTTACGAATGCCCACACAGGCGCGGATATCACGCTGCGTGGAAAAGTATTATTCCCCTCAAAGAAAAAAGCCGACCTCAAAGCCATATATCAGGAAGCCCTCGGCAAAATAGACCGGATTGTCGCGGCCCTGCAGAAAACATGCGTCATGAAAGCGCCGCTTTCGATGCCGCAGGGCACAGAACTGCTGCCCCGACCGGAAGCAACCTCGTTCAAGTCCAACTTTATGAAGGCTGATTTTCTTGACGCTGTCGACAGATCTCGCGAATATGTACACGCAGGAGATGTGGTGCAGGTAGTCATCTCGCAGCGTTTCGAGCGGTCCTGCAATGCACATCCGTTTACCATCTACCGGGCACTGCGAATGATCAATCCCTCACCGTACATGTTCTACTTTGATATAGGTGAAGCGCATATTGTCGGGTCGTCGCCCGAGATTCTCGTCAGGCTGGAAGGCGACAGAATAACGGTCCGTCCCATTGCCGGCACGAGAAAACGCGGCAGGACCGAAGAAGACGACAAGGCGCTCGAAGAGGACATGAAGAAAGACCCCAAGGAAGTCTCGGAGCACATCATGCTGGTGGACCTCGGCAGGAACGATGTAGGTCGGGTTGCCGAGATTGGCTCGGTCAAAGTCACTGATCTCATGGTGACCGAATTTTACAGCCACGTAATGCATCTGGTGTCGAATGTCGAGGGCAGGCTCAAGCAGGGCTGCGATGTCTTCGATGTGTTCCGGGCATGTTTCCCTGCGGGCACCGTTTCAGGCGCTCCAAAGGTGCGGGCGATGGAAATTATTGAAGAGCTGGAACCGACGAAGCGCGGCGTATATGCCGGTTCTGTGGGATATTTCGGCTATTCGGGAAATATGGACACATGCATCGCTATACGCACTCTTGTCATAAAGGACGGAAAGGTATACTTCCAGACCGGCGCCGGTATAGTTGCTGATTCAATATCGGAAAATGAATACTGGGAATCCGTGAACAAGGCGATGGCTATGATGACCGCCGTCGAATTCGTCGAGAGGAAGAAGAAATAGCATGCTCTTAATGATAGACAACTACGATTCGTTCACGTACAATCTGGTTCAGTATCTCGGCGAGCTCGGAGAGGACGTGCACGTCTTCAGGAATGACAAGATCACCGTTCGAGAGATAGAGGAGCTGAACCCCGACCGGATTGTGATCTCACCCGGGCCCTGCACGCCGAACGAAGCGGGGATCTCAATTGAGACAATCAGGCATTTCGCAGGCAAGATACCGATGCTGGGAGTCTGCCTGGGCCATCAGGCGATTGGGGCCGCTTTTGGCGGCGACGTCATCCGGGCGCCTTACCTTATGCACGGGAAGACATCCATGATCCATCACGACGGCAAGACCCTATTCAAGGGTCTGCCGAACCCTTTCGAGGCGACACGGTATCACTCACTGGTCATCAGGCGCGAAACATTGCCGGATTGCCTTACTGCAAGCGCATGGACGGAGGCTGAAGGCGTATCGGGTATTATCATGGGAGTCCGGCATAAAACGCAGCTTATCGAGGGCGTCCAGTTCCATCCGGAATCCATACTCACGCGCGTCGGCAAAGACCTTCTCAGGAATTTCATTCGCATAAGCACTCGATGATAAGGGAATCCATCAATCTCGTCATCCAGAATATCAGCTTGTCCGAAGCTGAAATGGCCGAATGCATGAGCGAGATCATGGAAGGCCAGGCCACTGACGCACAGATCGGCGCGTTTCTTACTGCGCTTCGAATCAAAGGGGAGACAGTCGATGAGATCACCGGTGCGGCACGCATCATGCGCGACAAGGCAACTCGCATCAACGCCCCCGAAGGGACAGTCGATACCTGCGGCACCGGCGGCGACATGTCGAATACATTTAATATTTCCACAACTTCAGCGATCATTGTTGCAGCGGCCGGTGTGCCGGTAGCAAAACACGGCAACCGCTCTGTATCAAGCAAATCGGGCAGCGCCGACGTGCTGGAAGCCCTCGGCATAAAAGTGGACCTTCCTCCGGAAAAGGTAGAAAAATGCCTTTTCGAGACCGGTTTCGGATTTCTCTTCGCACCTCTGTTCCATCCGGCTATGAAGTTCGCCATAGGCGCCAGACGCGAGATCGGCATCCGCACAATATTCAATATTCTTGGTCCCCTGACAAATCCGGCAGGGGCGAGGCGTCAGGTGCTGGGCGTCTTTGCCGCAAAACTTACCGATACCCTCGCTTCAGTGCTGGGCAATCTGGGCACGCTTGACTGCATGGTAGTCCACGGAGAAGACGGCCTCGACGAGATCACGGTGTGCGACGGCACGAAGGTGTCCCGTTTCAGAAACGGTATTGTGGATACCTTTTACATCAGACCCGAAGATTTCGGATTCAGGAGACATGACATTTCCCTGCTCACCGGAAACGGCAGGGAGGAAAATGCCGGGATCACACTGTCCATATTGGATGGAGATCCCGGGCCCAGGAGAGAGATAGTGCTGATGAACGCCGCGGCCGCCCTGATGGTTGCGGGCAAGGCAGACGACTTTGTCACTGCAAAAGACATTGCGGCTGAGACGATCGACTCGAAGAAGGCAGCGGCCAAACTCGAAGAGATCAGAAAGACAACTAATTCACTGTAGATCCTCAGATCTTGTCCAGGGCCTGCTTCAGGTCATCCATAAGATCGTCCACATCCTCAAGCCCCAGCGCAATACGCACAAGGTTGTCCACCATGCCGATGGCTTTCCTGTACTCTTCCGGATAGTCGAAGAATGACATCACCGCCATTTGGGTGACAAGGCTTTCGCTGCCTCCCAGGCTGGGCGTAATGAGAAACAGCTTAAGCGAATCGATAAACCGTCTCGTCTCCCTGTCTCCGCCTTTCACCAGAAAGGTTATGAGGCTGCCGAATCCGCGCATCTGCTTCTTTGCAACCTTATAATCGGGATGTGACTTCAGGCCCGGATACCATACCTTTTCTATCTTCGGATGGGACTCCAGCATCTTCGCAATCTCCATCCCGGCCCTATTGTGATGTTCCATCCTGAGCGCGAAACTCTTGAGTCCGCGTTCGAGCAGAAAGCATGTAAAAGGTCCCGGTGTAGCTCCTATCATCCGCTGCATGCGGTAAAGCGCATCCAGTTTCCTGTGACCGCCCAGTGCAACCCCTGCGAGCAGGTCATTGTGGCCGCCCAGGTATTTCGTGGCCGAGTGGATTACTATATCAACCCCCATCTCAAGCGGTTTTATATTGTATGGAGTAGCCAAAGTGGCGTCGATTATAGTCATGATGCGGTGTTTCTTTGCGACCTTCACGATTGCCACCATATCAAGCACGCGCAGATATGGATTGGTCGGCGATTCAGTGAAAATTATGTTTGTGTTGGGGCGGATCGCCTTTTCAATGGCGTCAGCCGTAGGGTCGACTATTGAGACCGGTATGCCGAACTCCGACAGCATGTTTGTCGCAAAATCGCGGGTCTGGCGATAACAGTCACTTGTGAATATGATATGTTTGTCGCGCTTCATATATGCCATCAGAGTCATGATTACAGCGCTCATACCCGTCGCAAACAGGAGCGCCCTCTCGGCGCCTTCGACTGCCGCCAGCTTCCGCTCGCACTCCTGTTGTGTCGGGTTGCCGTATCTGCCGTATTCATGCTCCCTGACAGTCCGACCCTCGCTCTTGGCTTTCATGAATTCGAAGACCTCTGCCGTCGAGTCGAAATAAAAGTTCGAAGTCTGCACTATCGGCGTCGAGACCGCATAATGGGCCTTGGGGACTCTGCCCCGGCCGTGCACTCCGAGCGTGGCTGGCCGCCACCCGCCGGATTTAGAAGACTTATTTGACATCAGTGTTCCTCCTCTTCTGCAATGCCTGTTTGAGCGCTTCTTTGACCGCGTCAACGCTGGCCGGGAGTTCCACCGGTTTATTAGCGAAGCGGCATGGAAAGCCTAAAGCTTCCTCATGATATTTGACTTTGAACTCTGTGAATTTAAGCCCATGGGCCGTGGATATGACTACAACCCTCTCGGACTTGTCTATCTTGCCCGCCTTGAGCAACTTCAGCATAGCGGCAAGCGCAACGCCCGTATGCGGGCAGTTGAACATTCCGGCCAAATCGCCAAACGCAGCAGCATCCGCCAGTTCCTGTTCGGTAGCCTGCTCGACTATACCGTCAAACTGCTTCAATGTCCGGATCGCCTTTTGCACGCTAACCGGATTGCCGATCTGGATGGCGCTGGCAAGCGTCTTTTCGGCCTGCATAGACTCAAAAGACTCGAAGTTCTTCAGATACGAACGATATAGCGGATTCGCCTTCTCCGCCTGTGCTACGACTATTCGTGGAAGCTTTCGGACCAGACCGAGCTTCTTCATCATAAGCAGCCCGTTGCCTAACGCAGAAACATTACCCAGATTTCCGCCGGGTATTATTATTACGTCGGGCACAGTCCAGTCGAACTGCTGGCATATCTCGATTCCGACCGTCTTCTGGCCTTCGATGCGCAGCGAGTTCATCGAATTGGCGAGATATATTGTCTCGTCCTTCGTGATCTCCTGCACCACCTTCATGCATCCATCAAAATCGGTATCGAGAGACATGACAAGAGAACCGTTCGCAATAGGCTGAATCAGCTGCGCAATCGAAATCTTTCCTTTGGGCAAAAGTACAATGGATTGTATGCCCGCAGCCGCGCAATAGACCGACAGGGCCGCGGACGTATCGCCAGTCGATGCACAGGCAACAGCCTGGATGGGTGAGCCCTCGCTGATCATCTGCTTGACCTGGGACACCAGCACTGTCATGCCAAGGTCCTTGAAAGAGCCGCTGTGCGAGTTGCCGCAGAGCTTTATCCACAGGTCGCTCATGCCCAGCATCCTGCCGAACCTCTCCGCCCAGAAGAGATTGGTGCCGCCCTCGTATAATGAAACGATGTTTTCGTTGCGTATCTCGGGCAGGACCCATTCCTTCTTGCCCCAGATGCCCGATCCATACGGCCATTCCGTTGATTTATACCTTTCGTCAAAGAGCTTCTTCCACGCTTCCGGACCCTGCTGCGAAAGGGCCTGCATATCGTGCGTCACCTCCAGAAGAGATCCGCAGCTGCCACAGCGATAGACCACCTTGTTCAGCGGATACGTCGCCCCGCATTGCTCGTTGATGCATTGGAACCATGCCTTATAGGACATAATCAACCTTCTCTCTTGATATTGTTATTACAGTGAATCACGCAAGAATATCATAATAATCAGGGGTCGATCAATAGCTGCGGGCTGACGTGGCTGCAAATACAAGCCTGAAACTCCTGCAGAAATGAAAAGCTCCCCGCCGGTGCAGGGAGCTCTCGGAATACGGCCAATCGTCGATTATTTGGACACCTTTTGCAGGATGGCCTTTAAAAGATCTTCCTCCGCATGCAAGGCTTGCTTGTCATGTTTGGTTTCGACGATTTCCAATCTGAGTTCTGAAAGGTAGGAGTTGAGGGATTTCTTGACCAGTTCCAGCTCCTTGTCGTTTAAATCGACAGTCATGGTGAACCTCCCTTCATCAAGTATTTTTTAATTAAATTATAGCAGAAAGGCACTGACAGTCAAATCGAAGAAACCGAGGGTTCGTATGCGGATCTACAGGCTGATATTCGGTGAGATAAACGTCTGCACAGATTCGTTTTCGCGCATCATGCGGGCAAACCGCACGCCGAGTTCCACCATCGAAAACGGCTTGTATATAAAATCCTTTGCGCCTGCTGAGAATATGCGCTCTGCCGTAACTTCGTCCATTTCTCCCGTCATAATCATGACCGGCAAGGAGTTATTGCCTTTCAGCACTTCGTCCGCGAGTTTCAGGCCGTTCATCCGGGGCATCCGGATATCGGTGATCAGGGCATCAAACTGGCCGTTGGTTGCCTTATTGAGGGCTTCAGCGCCATCCCCTGCCATCTCGCAGAAGTGACCTTCAAGAGAGAGGAATTGCGAAACCAGGTCCCTGATATCGGGATCATCATCTACAACAAGGACCTTATATTTGCGCGTGCTCATGCGGACTCCATCGCAAAAAGATTTTATTCACCGTCCGGCGCCGGGACCGATGGTAAAGCTCTGCTTCTGCGCGCCCGATCAAATCTCATTTATCAAGCATATGTAGTGCCTGAACTTATGTCCATTGAATAATAAGCCTTAAAGCAATTCGGTTAAACAAAACCTATGTAGAAATTACAGAACAGGGTATACTTTTTACATAACATCGGAAAGCCGTGACAACCGGGAGGCCATATGAACAATACAGGAAGAAAAGGCGTCTTTTTTGCAGCCCTGCTTTTTTCATTACTATTCACTGCAGCGGTAATGCCCGCTGAAGGCGCCGAACGGGCGCAGACCAAGTGCAGGATGACATTCAATCTCAGCGGATGGTCTATTGTCTATGAAACAGCAGCCGGCAGCGGCACGGTGACATGCGACAACGGCCAGTCTGCAACAGTCAGATTAAGGGTGAAAGGCGGCGGGCTGACCGCAGGCAAATACAGGCTCCATGGCAAGGGCGAGTTTTCGGATGTGTGGGACATCTCCGAGATTTACGGGGCATATGCAGCGGCGGAAGCGCACGCCGGAGCGGTGAAATCTGCCGACGCTCAGGTCCTCACAAAAGGAAGCGTCTCGCTGGCAATCGCATCGAAAGGCAGCGGGTTCAATCTGGGCGTATCATTCAGTGGGTTCAAAATCGAACCGGCACGGCACAGGCGCAGATAAGCCTATCGCTCAAGATATCCCGGCGGCAGGTTCCCGGCAGAAGTCGCCGAATACTGCATAAATATCCGGACAATATCGGCTGTCTCATCTACCACATGGAAAATGCCGGTGTCTTCTTCGGCAAGAGCACCGCGCTGAATCAGGGTGTCATGCATCCAGTCTATCAGCCCCTGCCAGTATGCCTTGCCGTAGAGCACTATCGGGAACCTCTCGATCTTCTTTGTCTGGACAAGCGTCAGCGCCTCGAAGAGCTCATCCATAGTGCCGAAGCCTCCTGGAAATATCACGAAGCCCGTCGAGTATTTTACAAACATGAGCTTACGGACGAAAAAGTATCGGAACGAAAGATTGACGTCCAGATGGGTGTTGGGCATCTGTTCATGCGGCAACAGGATATTCAGTCCGACCGACTTACCCTTGCCCATCTTGGCCCCTTTGTTGGCAGCCTCCATGATGCCGGGCCCCCCGCCTGTAATAATCGAAAATCCGGCCTCGGACAGGGTAGCGCAGACCTTGACGGCATCGTGATAATAGTCGGAGCGTTCGTTGAACCTGGCGCCTCCGAAGATACCGATAGCCGGGCCAAGATCAAAGAGGGTTTCAAACCCCTCCACAAGCTCCGACTGAATTCTGAAAACGCGCCAGGTCTCAGACTTTCTTAAATCTTCTATCACAGGAACCTCCTCTGTTCGGGCACATCGATGAATTCTGTCGCCAGATGATCAACGGTTTTGGCGGTCTGCCCTATTTCCTCCGGCGAAGGTGCTTCCTTGGCGCTCGATATCCCAAGGTCCTTGAACTTTCTGATGGAAGGTATCAGACGTGTTTCCAGAGACCTGACTCCGTCATTATAGGAATCCACGGCCTTGCGCATAGCAGCGCCGGTCCTGGCGAAATGTTCGAGGACGACCGCAAAGCGTTCGTAAAGCTCCCTGCCGAGCCTGTTGATTTCCTGCGCACTCTTGGTGACCTGTTCCTGCTGCCAGCCGTACGCTACCGCCTTCAATAACGCAATAAATGTCGTGGGCGTCGCGAGGACTATCTTCTTAATGCTGCCGTCTTCAATAAGCTTCGGATCGTGCTCAAGGGCCGAGCTGAAGAAAGACTCCCCGGGCAGATACATGACGACAAGTTCAGGAGACCGCGGGAACTGGTCCCAGTAGGCCTTGGAGCTGAGAGAGTTCATATGATTTCTGATCTGCTGAATATAATTATCGATGCCCTTCTTCCTGTCGGCTTCCGATTGAGCCGAAAGCGCATTCAGATAAGCGTCTACCGGGGCCTTGGCATCAACAACAATCTCACGTCCGTTCGGCAGTCGCACGATCATGTCGGGGCGGAGTTTCCCCGCCTCTGCGGATACCGATTCCTGCTCATAGAAATCGCAATAGGCAGTCATGCCGGCCAGTTCGGCCACACGCCTCAGTCCCAGCTCTCCCCATGAGCCGCTTACCTTTGGTCTCCTGAGAACAGTGACGAGGTTCTTGGTCTCCTCCTGCAGCCGTTCCTGCATCGAAGAAAGCGACCTGATCTGTTCAGAGAGGCTGCCGAAGGACTTGTGGCGGCTCTCCTCTATCTCCTTTATCTGCTGCTCGTATCTCTTGAGCAGTTCCTGCAGCGGCTTGACGGTTGCATCCATTGCAGCATGATGCTCTCCGAGCTTTCCTTTGGTCTCGACCACAACCTTTCCGAGATGCTCCGAAGCCAGCCTCAGGAAGTCTTCGCTGCTGCTCTTAAGCGCAGCGGACGAAAGGGCGTTGAAAGTGTCCGACATCTCCTTCTTCATTACTTCGAACAGGGCCTTCTGCTCGTCCAGGTTTCTGTACGAATCCTCCAGTCGTTTGTAAGATTCCTCAAGACGTGTAGCAGTCTCCACTCCCTGCCGGCGCTCCGCATCGAGTTCAGACCGCAATCGGCCCCTGTCGGACTCGCTATCGCGCACTTGCTGGCGCAGCTCTGCTGCCAGCGCTTCAGCTGCCTTCGCCCTCCCTTCGATGTCCCGGACCTCTTCGGAATGCCGCGCTTGCAAATCGAACGCCTCTTTTGCTGATACAACTTTAAAGCGAGACGAAAGGACAAGATAAGCCGCCGCAGCCCCAACAGATATCCCGATAACGACAAAAAGGGCTTCCGTCACTCGTCGCTCTCCGCAAGCTCGGTGCGCACAAGCGCCAAAACAGCAGAATGCGGCACTATCAGGTATTTTTTGCCTTCGAACTCGATTTCCACTGCAGCATCTTTCAGAAAGATCGCATAATCCCCTTCGGCTGCCTGCAAAGGTATGTATTTCAAGTCTTCGCGTTTCTTTGACACCCACGGCTCATCAGCAACAGCGTTAGGGTCGCTTACCGGATAGCCCGGCCCCACCTTGACAATGTGGCCGCACTGGATCTTCTCCTTTTCTTTAACGGTCGGTGGGAGATATAGGCCGGCAGTAGTTCTTTCCCTGCTTTCGTCAAGCTCGATAAGCACCCTGTCGCCGATCACTATCAATTTCTTAGTGGCTTTCATGACGATATTGTAAACTATTTGCCGCGGACAGAGAAAACTTTATGTCTCGGTTCCGATCATGGTATCTTATAGAGTCATGGACAAATCGAGATACTTCATAACATTGGGGACTGCTGCAGCAGCCGGGGCGGCAGCCGGAGTGCTTGCAAACCGCAGGAACGCCGGGCTAGGGGGTCTGTTCGGGGCACTGGCCGGACTCACTGTTGCCGCTGCCGCAGCGATAGCTTACGACCGCCTTCAGGTCTGCAATGACGACGGCATTGATTATTACACGGAAACCTCTCCGCTGTATCAGGACTTCGACGATATAGAAGTGGAATAGAATCTTTTCCTGGTGCTAATCCAGGAACCTGACCTTCATATCGAAGGGCTCTTTTTGCGGCCCGCCGCCTTCGCGCGCTGCATAGCCCACCGGCACCACAGCCATGAATTCTCCTGCAGGCTCCCCGAGAAATTGCAGTACCTCGTCCTTGATCAGAAAAAGAATGCCAAGCCACACAGTGGCAAGCCCCAGGGATGTTGCAGCCAGCAGCATGTTTTCGACGGCGGCTGCAGAGCTCTGGATTTCCATAGTCCTGAAAAAGTCGTGCGCCATCTCCTTGTTGACTTTGAACAGCTCCGTACCGTGATTGATGAGATCGCCGGTGTTTGCCACAGCAACGACTACCGGCGCACTCGCGATACTGCGGGCTGCCATGCGGAGCAGCGCCGATGCAGGCCTGGGGAAACTCTCCGACCTCGCCGTCACAAGGTCCGCGAGCCCCTGCTTCTTCCCGCCTCTCAGAACAATAAACCGCCACGACTGCTGATTGTGTGCCGACGGCGCCTCGTTGGCCGCCTGCAGAAGCGCATTTATCCGGTCGTCCGTGACTTCTTCCTTCTTAAACATGCGGATGCTGCGCCTCTTATCGATCGTCCGCAAAGTATCGTTCATTGAAAAAACGGCCTCACTTGATTTCATCAGCACCTCTGGGGAAAATATTAAGTAGCTGAATCTATTTTAATCATTCAAGCCTGCTCAGGCAATCTTGCGGGCGGGCGAAGGATCGGTCGATGAATCCGATAGAAATTTATAAGAAGCTTCCACGGACAAACTGCGGAAGGTGCAGGCAAAAGCTGTGCATGCCATTTGCGTTCGCGCTGACGAAAGGTGAGGCAGATATTGCCGAATGCCCCTGGCTGTCGCCTGATGAACGCGAACATCTGGGCGCGCGCATCAAGACCTTCGATTGGCGTAAAGACCTCATATCCAAACTGAAGGCCGAAATAAGCGGGCCTCTTCTGCAAAGCGTGTCCAGCAATCTTGGCGGTGAGTTCAAGAACAATGAGCTCTATCTGAAGTGCTACGGGAAAGACATCATTGTTGATTCTTCCGGCGAAGTGAGGTCGGATAGCCGCCTTTCTTCGTGGATGAATATGCTAGTGCTGTTTTATGTCAAGAACACCACGGCTGTCGGCCTTTCGGGGAAATGGGTGCTTCACAACGAACTGCGAGGCGGCATGATGAAGCAGCAGGCCTTTGTGCGTGAATGCGAGGAGCCTCTGCGGGAACTGCTCGATGTGCACTTCAAAGCGGCGGAAGATGCCCTTTGCCTTCAGGGGGCGCAACGCCGGGAGGGATTTGCCACGCCTTATGCCTGGCTCATAAACGCATTCCCAAAACTGCCGGTACTGCTCCTCTACTGGCCGAAAGATGAAGAATTTGGGTCCAAGGTCACGATCTGTTTCGACTCTACGGCAGATCAGTACTTCGATGTGGAGCAGCTAATATTCCTAGTTGAAGAGATGGTAAGGGAGATCGAATCTTCCCTGCAATAGTGCTTGTATGGTCAGCAGGCCGCCCATCTCTCCGAGCGGGGTGAGGGATTTCCCCGCACGGAGAGACGAGAGGGTGCTATTCAGCGCCTGTGTCCTTCTTCCAGCTCACTCACCCACTTGGGGTGTTTCTTCTGAGCCCACCAGTACGGTATCTTGCCGGTCAGCATGATCCTGAGAGTGCCCGGGTTTCCGAGCGTGCTCAGATAAATGTGGATCGGCATGAATGCGGTGATAACAATAAAGCTCGCATTATGAATAAAATGCGACAGTACCAGTATGGATTTGTCCTGGGGCATTAGCCAGATTATGAAACCGGTGATTGCAATGGCATAGCCCGACACAAGTAATGTGAGATAGAAGAACTTCTGCCCCGTGTTTAGCTTGTGCATAGGCGGGACCTTGGACTTGTGGCTCAGGTATCCGCCTGCGGTCTTTATCCAGCCAATGTCGTCGGCATCGAACGTCAGTGACTCCTTCAGCCAGTTGAACATACTGAAAAAAAGCGATGCAGTAAATACGACGCCGGCCCAATTATGAATTCCCTTCATAGCCGGAAAACCGCCGAACGCGCTGCCGATTTCCTGAATCCTGAACAGAAAACCGAAGCCGGAAATAGTCAGCACTATGCAGCTTATCGCAAGCGTCCAATGATTGATAATGCCAAATGCGCTTTCTTTAGTCATAAGGTCATTCTTATTCATCGCCCTTTTCCTCCTTGTCCTTCTTCGGCCCTACGGCGACATAATGCAGGAGCATGAGGGCTGCCGTGCCGCCGATGCCGATCCATGAAAGGGGTTTAAGGTATTTGTGCCAGAAAACCACCATCTCCGGGATAGCCGGCTTCTCTTGCAGTCCATAAAGCTTCGGACCGTCATGGAAGGCATAGATTGCGCCCAGACCGCCCAGGTCCGCCTGTCCGTAAAGCGTCGAGTAACCGGCTTTATGAGCCTTTGCAATCAAGGCCTCCCTGTCGCCGAAAGTGATAGCGCCAGTCGGGCAGGTCTTTGCGCAGGCCGGTGAAAGAGCGTTCGCGATCCTGTCGGCGCAGAGGTTGCATTTTGATACTTTGTCGTTCTTGTCGAAACGCGGAACATTGAACGGGCATGCCCCGCTGCATAGCTTGCAGCCGATGCATTTGTCCTTGTTAAAGGCGACTGCGCCCTCTTTCGTCCTGAAAAGCGCGCCTGGAGCAGGACAGATCTTCATGCAACCCGCATCTTCACAATGCATGCAGCGCTGGCTGACGAAGAGCCATCTTACCGGGTTTTTATCGGACGGCACTTCTACAAACCTTATCTTGTTGTACAGATATGGGGTCAGATCAGGAGGATTCTCAAAGCTGCCCCGATTCGCGGTCTTGTCAGCAGGCAGCTGATTCCATGACTTGCATGAGACCTGACAGGCCTTGCATCCTATGCACAACTCAGGAGATATCAACAGACTTGCTCTTGCCATGGTATCACCCCCTCGCCTTTTCGATATTGACCATGAAGGCCTTTGATTCGGGTATCATTGTGTTGGGATCGCCGACGGTCGACGTGAGGAGATTCGCGCTCTCGCCGCCGCTTCCATCCGCCGGAAACTGCCATCCGAAGTGCCATGGCATGCCTACCTGATGTACGGTGGTATTCATGACCTTAAACGGCTTGAACCTGTCGGTAACTATCGCCACAGCCCACAGGCTGCCGCGCGCCGATGAAACCGTAACCTTCTCGCCGTTGGCAATTCCCCTTTCAGCCGCGAGTTCCCTGCTCATCTCGACGAACATTTGCGGCTGAGCTTCGAGGAGCCAGGGCACGTGTCGGGTCATAACTCCAGTCTGCCAATGCTCGGTTACCCTGTATGTCGTGCAAACGTACGGATATCTCATGTCGCACGAGTAGAAGACATCTTCCTGCAGCCCGCCCTCCATGCCGAAAAATAGCTTGACTGTGGGATTGATACGGTGCTTATTCGACAGCGGGTTTCGCGGCAGGGGGCACTCGAGCGGTTCATAATGCTCTGGAAACGGGCCGTCAGCAAGTCCGGGCCCGAATATTGCGCCTACGCCGTCGGCCCGCATGATAAACGGCAGCTTACCTTTTTCGTCCGCAAGTGGCGGAGCTGGTCCGTCGGGGACATCTCCTTCCCAGACGCCCGGCTTGTTAGTCTGCGGACTTATCTTGGTAGGATTCCATTTTATGACTCCTCTTTTGGGGTCCCAGGGATTGCCGTTAGGGTCCGCCGATGCACGGTTATATATGATCCTTCTGTTCAGTGGCCAGGTCCAGGCCCAGCTGGAATAAAGGCCGAGGCCCGTGGGGTCTTCCTTGCCCCTTCGTGCCATCATGTTTATGACCTTGCCGTCCTTCTGTGTGTAACTTCCGGAATATATCCAGTTACCGCACGATGTAGTGCCGTCGTCCTGAAGGCTCACGAAATTGGTGCAGAGCTCGCCCTTCTTGCCTATGAGCTTCGGCGGTGTCTCTTTTTTATCATATACATCCTCAAGGTAGTAGCCGTTGATCTCCATAGCAACCTTGTGAATGTCCAGATGTTTTAATTTGCCTTCCGCGTCCTTCTCGCCGTAATTCCAGGTGAGATTCATTATGGGCGCAGGGAACTTGCCGCCCTCCTTGCGATAGAGCTTCTTAACCCTGAAATGCAGCTCGTCCATGATCTCGGCGTCGGGCATAGACTGTCCGACCGGCTCGATCGCCTTGTATCGCCACTGAGCGAGGCGTCCGGAGTTACTCAGGCTGCCCTCTTTCTCGATGGAAGACGCGCACGGCAACATGAAAACCTCTGTCTGGATGGACTCTGTATCCATGCCGGGCCCTTTCCAGAAGGAGCCTGTCTCGTTGTCATAGAGATTGACGTTGACCATCCATTTGAGTTTAGTCAGGGCCTTTCTCACTTTGTTGGCGTTTGCGCCGGAACAGGCCGGGTTCTGACCCCACGCGAAGAATCCTTCGAACTTGCCCTTGTACATTTGGTCGAAGAGATTCAGCCAGGAATAATTTGCGCCTTCATCACCTTTCGGCAGCCAGCCATACCCAAAGTCATTGTCCTTCGTTGCATTGTCGCCGAAGATCGCTTTCAGATAACTCGTGATATACTTCGGCCTGTTGCCCCACCAGTTTACGCTCTTCGTCTCCTTCGTTTTGGGAGTGAACTTTTCGATATAGGCCTTCAAGTCAACAAGAGCAGCCGTCGGAGTGGGATTATATCCCGGCAGGATATGGAAGAGCAGGCCGTAGTCGGTCGATCCCTGAACGTTGGATTCTCCTCTTAGCGCATTGATTCCTCCGCCCGCCATACCCATGTTGCCGAGCAGAAGCTGAATTATGGAGAAAGCCCTGATGTTCTGAACACCCACGGTGTGCTGGGTCCAGCCCATCGCGTAACAGACAGTTGCCACTCTGTCAGGCTTGCCGGTAGAACCGACCGCCCTGAAAACCTCTTCGAGCTTCTCCTTCGGCGTGCCGGTTATGGTAGAAACCTTGTCGAGCGTATAGCGCGCAAACTGCTTCCTCAGCAACTGGAAGACACAATTCGGGTCTTTCAGCGAAGGGTCTTTCTTCGCCACGCCGCCTTCGTCCATCTGGAACGACCAGGTCTTCTTGTCGTACTTGCGGGTCTTTTCGTCATAGCCCGAAAAAACTCCATCCAGTTGCGAAGGCAGCTGGAAATCCGGATTGACAAGAAATGAAGCATTGGTATAATTGACCACGTAATCCCTGAAATACATGTCGTGGTCGATAATATATTTGATCATGCCTCCAAGGAATGCTATGTCCGTCCCCGAGCGAAGCTGCGTGTAAATATCGGCCTTTGCAGCCGTCTGGGTGAAGCGGGGATCGACCACTACAAGCTTGCCGCCCTTCTCCCTGGCCTTCATGATCCATTTCATCGAAATGGGGTGGTTCGACGCCGGGTTCGCACCCATTACCAAAACGATATCCGCATTCTTCAGGTCAACCCAGTGGTTTGTCATTGCACCGCGTCCGAACGACTCTGCCAGAGCCGCTACAGTTGCGGAATGTCATATTCGCGCCTGATGCTCTATGTAGACAAGCCCCCATGAGCGCACAAGCTTCTGCATCAGATAGCATTCCTCGTTGTCCATTGCAGCACTACCTACATGAGCAATGCCATCGGTCCGATTTACGACAAATTCTTTCTCTGCGTCCACCTCCGTGCCGTCGGGCTGCTTTTCCTTGACTTTGGACTTGGCGGTTGCCTTGAACGTCCTCTCCCTTGAGTCCTTTATCTTCTTTGCGATCTGGTCAAGCGCCCATTCCCATTCGACTTCCTTCCAGTCAAGGGCGCCCGGCGAGCGATACAGCGGTTTTGTCAGCCTCGTAGGATTGTTGACCATCTGGAAAAGCGACGCCCCTTTCGGACAGAGCGACCCCTCATTGATGGGACTGTCAGGATCGCCCTCTACATTGACTACCTTACCGTCGATGGTGTGAATGATGATGCTGCAGCCGACCGAACAGTACGGGCATACCGTAGTCGTCTGCTTCGCCTTGCTGATTCTCAGCTCCTGCGCGGCCGCCTCTTCGGGCGACAAACCGCTGCCGACGGAGCCCAATGCGAGAGTGCTTCCCGTGATCTTCAGGAAGTCCCTTCTGGAAACATCCATTGATAACCCCCTTCTTGAAATCTGGTCTGGAAACGGGGATTGTTATGCAGGAATGGTTCCACAAAGTAAAACCTGTCCTATGCCTTATAATTCATTCGGATTTACTGAGAGATCAAGATCAGCAGGGATGCGACAATTGTTGACATGAAAATGGCAAACGCATCTTGGGTTCAGGGTAAATGCAGCTTCTAAGCGAGATCGCTATTTTGCCCCGCGCAACAAATGTCGCAGGGGTGGCAAGTCGTTTACAGTCTAGGATTGCGGAGATTCACTTTTTCTTCTCTCTAGTTAATCTCTTATTGAGCGCCTGACGCGTCAGACCGAGCAGTGCTGCAGCAATCCGCTGGTTGCCGTTTGAACGCCTTAGGCTTTCCGCAATCAGATAATCTTCGGCCTCTCTGAGCGTAGGCAGGACGTCCGATTGCATCGACCATGCAGGCGTCTGCGTCCCGACTTTGGCAAGGGCCCTATCCTCGCCAATGGCATCCCTGAAGCTTTTCATTGACACGACACCGCTCCTGCAGCGCGCAGTCGCATCGAACACCATCAGCTCCAGTTCGCGAACGTTTCCCGGAAAACGATAATTTGAAAGAAGAGTCAGCAGTTCCTTCGGAAAAGACGGCCTTTTCCTGCCAAGCGAAAAAGCTGCTTTTTCGAGGAAATGCTGAAGAAGAAGCGGGATGTCTTCCATCCGCTCCCTCAGCGGCGGAACATGGACAAGGTGGGCACGCAGTCTGTAATAGAGATCTCTTCTGAATCTGGAGGTTTCGATGAGCTTATGCACGTCCCGATTGGTAGCTACAAGTATCCTGGCATTGCTCTTCCTCGTGAGATCAGACCCCAACGGATAATAAGTGCGCTCCTGTATAAGACGCATGAGCTTCACCTGGGACGATGGCGACATGTCGCCGATTTCATCCAGAAAGAGCGTGCCTCCCTCTGCCTCCGCGATAAGGCCTGCACGGGCTTCGTCCGCGCCAGTAAAGGCTCCGCGCCTGTGGCCGAAAAGGGTGTCCGAAAAAACCGTGTCGTCCAGCCCGGCTACATTCACCGGCACAAAAGGGCCTTCAAGTCCGCTCGTCTCGTGTATCGCCCTTGCGATAAGCTCCTTGCCGGTACCTGTCTCACCGGTAATAAGTACTGGCTGTCGCGTGTCGGATATCACCTCCGCATACTGAAAAATAGCCCTCATCTTCTTGCTCCTCGTTATGATCGCCGAGAATGCTGACGCATTTTCGAGCTGGTCCGACAGGAGCCGGTCTTTAAGGGAAGATATCTCAGACTGCAGAGACCGCATTTCAAGCGCACGCGTGACGCTGGTGATGAATCTGTTTTTGTCCACCGGTTTGACAAGATAATCGAATGCCCCTGCCTTCATGCAGGACACCGCCGTTTCCAGATCGTTCATTGCAGTCATGAAGATGACAGGTATATCCGGAAAATCTCGGGCGACCAGCTCATGCAGGTCGCTGCCTGACAGTTCCGGCATGCTGATATCAAGCACAAGGGCGCCCACGTCCTGCGAACCTAGCAGCGGCAGGACTTCTCGGCTATCGCCGACGGTAATGACATTACTTATGCCTGCCGCGCGCATCAGCGTTTCGGCGCTCAAAAGTATCTGCGGCTCGTCATCCACAACCATTACGGGCATAGTTCCATTGTCGCGACTATGCATTCATCTCCATTCCAGGTGCTGCAGGAAGCCTGACGGTCACTTTTGTTCCAAGGCGCGGTGTAGATTCGAAGGATATCGTTCCCCTATGTTCCCTGATGATCGAATTCGATATGTAGAGGCCCAAACCCGTGCCGCCCTTTTCTAGCTTCGTAGAGAAGAAAGGCTCCATTATTGAAGTCATAACCGCTTCGGACATGCCTTCACCCTCGTCTGAAACGACAAGAAGAATCTCCGACTTGCCAGCATCCCCGATAACCTCTATCGTTACAGCCTTGTCACGTCCGGTCAGCGACTGGAGCGCATTCATCACCAGATTTATCACAACCTGCTCGAGCTTCTGGGAGCTACCTCTGATCCGAGGCAAGCCTTTGGAGCACCTTACGGAACAGTTGCCGGTGTGCCTGTCAATCTCACTGCGCATAAGTGCAACGGCTTCCGTCACCACGACCGCAAGGTCCACGATCCCGTCCAGCCGGGCACGGTCGCTTCTGACAAAATCCCTGAGGCCCTCTACGATATTTCTGATCCGCTTGGATCCGTCGCTGATGCCGTAAACCAGCCGCGGTATCACCTCCTCAAACTCCGAAAGCGGGATACCGCCGAGATAATAATCTCCATTTTGAGCATAATGTTCGCGCAGAACGAGGAAAGCGTCATTCCAGACATCGGCAAGCAGCTGGTTGTTATGCATGATAAAGTTGTTGGGATTGTTGATCTCGTGGGCCACGCTTGTAACAAGCATTCCGAGTGTAGCCATCTTGTTGGCATGGATGAGCTGTGCGCGCCTGAAGCGGTTTTCTTCCTTGAGGCGTATCTCGTCGCCTATGTCCCTGAAAGAACAATATACGAGCAGCGAATTCGGAAGCCTGATGGCGCTGCTGCGGAAACGCAGCACGCTTTTGGCCCCGTCGCTCCTCGTGTATGTCATCACATAGGGTCTTTCCACAGGCACGTCGCTGGATATAAGGCGCTGCAGATTTTCCAGCTCGTCGCCGCTACAGAAAATTCTCAATCCGCTATGAATGATCTCTTCGCGGCTGCTTCCGAACAGCCTGCATGCCGCCCCGTTGGCATCGATGACGGAGCAGGTTTCATGGCTTATGACGACGAGCGCCTCTTCATTCTGCTCGAAAAACTGGCGGAATATCTCCCAGGCGCTGGCTGATGCATCTTCGTTACGACAACACTCTTTCTTCATGGACTTACAATTTGATTTTAAGAATTTCGGTTACCTTTTCAATAACCTCTCGAATGCTGAAGGGTTTTGTTATATAGAAATCTATGCCCGAATCTTCAGCCTTGATCCTGTCCTGTTCCTGTCCCTTGGCCGTAAGCATTATGATGCAGATGTCCTTCATCTGCAGCTGCTTCTTCACCATGTCGCAGACCTCGAATCCGTTCATCTTGGGCATCATGACATCCAGGAAAACGAGTTCAGGCCGCTCTCTCTCGATGATCTCGACTGCTTCAAGGCCGTTTTCTGCAGTGAGAATTGCGACCCCATGCTCAGCGAATTCTTCGAGCGATTGTTCCAGAAGTGTGCGTATGAGCGGTTCGTCGTCAACAATCAGAACCTTAGGCATGAGTGATCGTCTCCTTGTTGATAATATATGCTTCTTCCCGCGCAGCCGGGGCTTCCGCCTTGGGCAGGGTAAAGATGAAGGTGCTGCCCCTCCCCAACTCACTTTCAACCCAGATTCTGCCGCCGTGATGCGCGATGATCTGGCGGCATATTGGAAGCCCGAGCCCGGTCCCTTTCGGCTTGTCGGTCAGCGTATCGCCGACCTGTTTGAATTTTTCGAATACGGCCTGGCGGTCCGTATCGGCAATACCACTGCCTGTATCGGCGACCCTTACCTGTATTTCATTGCTGTCGCTGCGCGCCATGCACGTGACCGATCCATTTTCTGTAAACTTTACCGAGTTCGACAACAGATTTATAACTACCTGGATAAGCTTGTCACGATCGCCCACAACCGGCGGCAAATCAGGCTCAACATCCTTGATGAAGGCAAGACCTTTCTTTTCGAAAAGAGCCGAGGTAGCTTTGTGAGCCCTTTCAATTACATCTGCTACTGAAACCAGCTCTGTCCTCCACTGGATCTTTCCGGCTTCGAGTTTTGCAACATCAAGGAGGTCGTCGATGAGTGATGTAAGCCTTTCGCTCTCGGAAAGGATAATGTTGATATTATCTCTGACACGTTTTATTGCCCTAGCCGGCCTTCCATCGGCAGACTTCACTTGCGCGAAGATATCTTCCTCCAGTTTTTTCTTGATAATCTCGGTAAAGCCCTTTACAGACGTCAACGGGGTTCTCAATTCATGAGAGACGGTCGAGATGAAATCGGTCTTCATACGGTCGACTTCCTTCTCGGCAGTTATGTCTCTGACAAGCACCACAGCGCCAATGCCCTTCTCGGGGCCCTCAAGCGGAAAGTAATCCTGCAGGACCCCTGCGGCAACAGCCTTGCCAGTGCGTCCGCCCACAAGCGGGATCTCGACAGTGTAAACCTCTTCGGGATTGTATCTGCTCTTCTGGACAATTGCTGCAAGGCCCTCTCCGAAAAGGTCCCCGCAGTATTTACCAATGAGGTCGTTTTCACGCATGTTGAACATCGAGGACATAGCGGGATTGACATGAGTGATAATGCCGTCGATATCGCTGACGAGCAGGCCGTCGGCCATGTGGTCTATTACCGCAGTCAGATACGCAAGGGTGCTCTGCAGTTCGACGACTGCATCCTTAAGCGCACGCTCATAGCGGTCGAAAACCTCCGAGAGGTCGCTCGCCATGGACTGCATCGTTCCAGCCAGAAGCCCGACTTCGTCTTTTGACTTGATCTCTATGCTATGGCTGAAATCGTGCTGAGCCACCCTCCTTGAATATTCAGCAAGTTCGTTAAGAGGCTGCGAGACGCGGTTTACAAAGAAATAGGCGGCTGCAATGCTGATTATAAATATTACGGACAGAAGATAGAACTGCCGCATCATTGACGACTCGAGCTGCGACATGATTAACCCCTTGTCCATGCCCACGTGCACAAACCCGACAGCCCCTTCGACTATCGGGGCCGATATGTCTATATATTTGCCGTTCCCGATCTCTATGTCGGTCGGTACAGCGTTCTTGGACAGCTTGATTTCAGCAATCTCGTTCGGCACATTCGGCACAAATGTATGGGATACAATTTCACCCTGGGCATCAACGACAAAGACGTATGATACACCGGCTATTTCGGTAAACTGGTCGATCATTGACTGAATGGTCGCGGCATCACGGTTCAGCAGAGTCTCCACGCTGGAGCTTGCAATGCTCCTGGCAATTGCAGTTCCCTTGCTCGTGTACTCGGCAACAAGCCCGTTATACAAGTTCCAGCCCGACGAAAGAAGCGTCGTGACGGCGACCACTGCAAAGAGGACAATAATGATCAGCAGCGTCTTTTTGAACAGCTTCGACATTATCATTTGCGCCACCGGTCCCAGTCTTTGATCGGGACAAACCGGCCGTCGCTATAAGTCGTATAGTAGACGCGGTCAAGCCCCTGATGACGGTTGACGCCAAATGAAACAGGCGAATCTATCCCTATGTCCAGCCTGTACAGGCCCTCCACAACCGGTTTGATCCGTTTCTTGTCAAGGTCCGGCCCCATTGCCCTCAGTATCTCCACAAGCAATTTTGCATCCAGAAAACCCTCAAACCCCACAAAGCTGTACCTGAGCGGTTTGTAACCCTTCTCGATGAGACTGGAAGGCGGAAGCTGATCATATTTATCCATCAGCTCGCGGTATTGCCTGACGGCGGCAAGGGATGTATCTTCGTAACTGGGCACCACCTGCGAGTTTATAAGATTGCCCGTGTAGTCCCTACCGCTCGCCCTGCCGGCGCGTATCAGTAGGTTGACAAGAAACTCGCTGCCGACAAACGACACGTTGGCGATGGGCACTTCCCAGCCGGCATCCCTAGCGTCCCTGATAAATGCTGCGCATGCCGCGTACGCGCCTATCGAAATGACCGCGTCAGCGCCTGAATCCTTCAGTATCTTCACCTGTCCCGAAAGGTTGTCGGAGAAATTCAGACCTCTTTTGTAAGCCGCCTCGGCGGCTATTTTCATTCCGTATTTTGCCAGCGTAGTGCGCACTCCATTCCAGCCGCTGCGGCCGTAAGCGTCAGCCTGATAGAAAACTGCGATCTTCTTCCTGCCTATTTTTACAAAGTTGTGGACAAGGCCTTCGGTCTCCTGATTGTATGAGGCGCGCATATTGAAAACATACTCATTGTACGGAGGCTGGCGGTGCGGCTGGGCCCCCGTGAACGGGAAAAAGAGGAAAACGCTGCGGTCTTCCCGGCTCTTCAATATCGGCAGCATGCGAGTGACGGTGGGAGTGCCGACATAGCCGTAGAGCAGAAAAACGTCGTCCTTGTCTATTAGGCGGATCGTGTTATGTATTGCAGGTATGGGATTGTAGCCGTCATCATAGGCTATGATTTTAATGGGACGTCCGTAAATGCCGCCGGCATCGTTGATATGCTGGATGTATGCCATCGAACCCCGATAGAGTTCAATCCCCAACCCGCCTGTAGCGCCTTTGAAGGCAGCGGACATACCCACAACGATCGGTTCGGACGCGTAAGCGCAGCAAACTTGCGAAAGGCAGATCAGAAAAAAGACTGCCAGTGCTCTTTGTAAAGTCCTCATCAGCCCGATAATGCCCCAAAATAAATGCGCCCGTGACGTGCGCAATATTGCATCTAGAACTGGACCTGGCAGCGCTTGATGCCTTCCCCTTCATCTCTTAACCAGAGCAGTGGCCTGTTGTTACGCCGGCACCAGTTCTTCACGTCGTTCTCAAAGGTTGAACAGTCAGCAACCACCTCAAGGACATCGCCCCTCTTCATCTTCAGGGCCTTTATGGTCATTTGAATGGTAGGTTGCGGGCATTTCAGCCCCTTTGCATCAATCAGTACAACGGCCATTCTGCGTCTTCCCTCCCGTGCCCCACTGATTTATGCGAATGCCTGACGTTATTATACCATCGGCGGCCATTTTTATATATATAAAGTCTGATGCATATATCTATTCACATTTCTTGACCGACTCTCGCAGGATCGTCTCGATTTCAGCGGTAACCTCCTCGCAGCTGCAGCCTAAGCATTCAATTGCCCCGGCCGGGCATGACGCAGCGCAAATTCCGCATCCTCGGCAGAGTTCCATAACAATTTCCGCTGTGCCGTCCAGGTGAGATAATACAATGGCCTTAAACGGACAGACCGGTTTGCAGAGCATGCATCTCGTGCATCGGCTTCTGTTCACAACAGCAACCTCGGGTGAGATATCGATGAGGCCGTCCGGCTTGAGTCTCGCCAAAATGCGGCCTGCTGCAGCCTGCCCATCGCTGACAGAAGAAGCGATATCCATCGGAGTGCGGCAGGTGCCTGCC
>Ga0187786_10000018_pt1 | contig 56079 bp, 65 predicted proteins | sample 0815_BV2_10_20_M_FD_132449 | JGI IMG/M metagenome (GOLD analysis project Ga0187786, IMG submission 132449) | Tropical peat soil microbial communities from peatlands in Department of Meta, Colombia - 0815_BV2_10_20_MG | ecosystem: Environmental > Terrestrial > Soil > Wetlands > Peat | place...
TCACTCGAGGTTTTCCTCAGGAAGATCTAATAGAAAATCTATCCTTCTCTGAAATGGTTTACCTGCTCTTGAAGGGGGAAATTCCATCCCCAAACCAGGCCCGGATGTTGCAATCTGTACTAGTTTCCTTCTGTGATCATGGAGTTACTCCTCCTAGCACCCAGGTAGCCAGATTAATGGCATCAACCGGTTCTTCTATGAATGCTTGTGTATCTGGAGGACTTCTATCCTTTGGTAAACACCATGCCGGAGCTTTGGAACGTTCCATGAAGGTTATACAAAATGCTTTAAATCGTACTGACACTTTAAATCATGCTAACATGGATGAAGCTGTTTCTGATTCGGTTGATAGGTTGAAAAATGCAGCAGAGATGGTGGTTGACTATTACCAAGAAAAGGGTGACAAAATACCGGGTTTTGGTCATCGGTTCCACCAGGAAGACCCCAGACCCCCTAAATTAATTGATATGGCAATTAAAAACGATTGTTTCGGTATTCACACCGAATTAGTCCTGAAAATTCAGGAAATACTCTTCAAAACAAAGGGTATAAGAATGAACATAGACGGGGCTAATGCAGGAATACTTTCAGATTTAGGATTTGAATGGGAAGTGGGAACCGGCATATTCATGATAGGAAGACTTCCAGCCCTGGTAGCTCATGTTAATGAAGAAAAAAGCCGGGAAGAACCGTTTAGGAAGATATTTGAGATTGAAGAAATTTATTACGACGGTCCTGAGCCGAAATAGTTTTCTAAAGTTTCAAATAAAGATTAAAACCTCTATTGAGTCTTTAAATTCTTATTTTCCCTCTGAAAATTAAATAGTAAAACATAAATATACCCGCAAATAGACTCTGCAACATCATGGTGATTTAAATGACAACGATATCGGAAGCTATCACTACCATTAAAAAGGCTGAAAATGACGCCGATCAGCTGATTGAAAATGCAAAGGACCAGTCGTCGCAAATGATCGAAGAATCTCGCCTTAAAGTTGAGGAAATTATAGGCAAGGCCCAGGAACAAGCTAATGACGAAGCAGAAAAAATAGTCTTCGATGCGGAAACTAATGCCAAAAAAGAAGCCTATCAAATATCCCATCAAACTAGCGAAGATACAGAAGTCACCAAGAGAAAAGCTACCGATAAGGTCGAAGAAGCCGCTGATGTCATAGTGAAAAGCGTTTTATAAGTGATAGCCATGTTTAAGCCGGCGAAGATGCGCAAGCTAAAGATAATAACCCTAGATCAATACGCCGATGCCACGGTTCGTTCCTTACACGAGGAAGGGATTGTGCAGATCCAGGACATATCGGAGCGCATTCAACAGGATGCCCAGTGGAGGCAGATTTTAAAGCCTTCCAAGTCAACTCCGTACACTGCTAAAGTATCTTCTCTTTTGATGAAAACTACAGGACTTGTTGATTTTCTTGACTCGGTCAGTAAAAAAGACCAGAGCATTTTAAACACTATTAAAGGTTTTATAAGCCCGCCTGATGTTGTTAAAAGAGAAGTACCTGATTTGGACACTGAAGAACTAATCCAAAAAGCAGAAGAAACAATAAACGAAGTCGAACAACAAACAAGGCCCTTTGAAGATGCTTTGACCCAACTGGATGCTGAGAGAAGTGAAGTAAAAAATGCTCAGGATGTGGCAGGAAAGCTCTTAGACTTCGATGTGGATCTTGGAAACCTTGAAGATACTGATTATACTTCAGTGGTTGCAGGAAGAATGTCCTCTGAATCCTTTGAAAAATTCAAAGAAGGATATTCATCTGTAACTGACAAGATAGTTATTTTAGAAGGTGAGAAATCTTCCGATAATCTTCAATCCATAATCATAATCACTCGCAAAGAATTCGGTGATGAGATAGCAGGTTTACTACGTAAACTTGAATTTGAACGGTTTGAAATGTCCGGTATTTCTGGAAAACCTAAAGAAATCATGGTAAACTCCGAATCTCGTCTGGAATCCATTGAAGTAGAAAAAAATGGGATTTTAGACAAGTTAGGAGATGTTTCTGCCCAGTGGGAAGAGCCCCTTCTGATTCTTAAAGAACAGTTAGAAATTGAAAAAGATCGTAACGAAATATTCTCATCCTTTGGTGAAACTGATAAGACTGTTATGCTGGAGGCCTGGGTAACTGCAAAACAAGAACAACAAGCCCTGGAAATTATTGAAACAACCACTCAGGGACATTCTGTGGTGGAAGCTACCGACCCCGAAGAGTTAGATGAAATTCCAGTTAAAATGGATAACCCCCGTTTTGCCAAGCCTTACGAATTCTTCGTGGACATGTATGCCCCACCCAGTTACAAGGAAATCGACCCTACTATATTAGTGGCCATTATATTCCCCTTCTTTTTTGGTTTTTGCCTAACAGACGCAGGTTACGGGATTATAGATGCTCTAATCGGTTTTGTTCTCTACCGAGGATTAGGTAAAGCCAACAAAACCATGCACGATCTAGGATTGATTTTCATTGCATGTGGTGTGTGGGCATTCATACTGGGAATGATTACCAACGGTTTCATAGGAGATTTCTTCCCCAAATGGATAACCGGCGGAACACCAATATTCACCACCATACCGTCTATTGACGCCTTTGTTCACCCCGAGTACATTTTAGTATTTGCTCTAATTGTGGGTGTCATACACATCAATATGGGACTGATTATGGGCGCCATCAACAACCTCAATATTGGTGATTTCCGGGAAGCACTGGGCACCAACCTGGTATGGATTATCCTGGAGATAGGTGTGGCAATATTTGCTGTAGGGTACTTAATGAGTGGTGGCCTTGGAACATTAGCCATGATCGGTATTGGCATTATCGCAGTCAGTCTGGGAATGTTACTCTACTTTAACGGATTCTTTGGGCTTATGGATGTTTCCGGATTCCTGGGAAACTTGTTATCGTACGCCAGGCTCCTGGCACTATGTTTATCCACGGGCGGAATAGCCATGACAGTTAACATTTTAACTGGATTATCCGTGGACATGATTCCCTACATAGGCATTATTATTGCCCCCATAATATTCATAGGTGGGCACATTGCCAACCTGTTATTCCAAAGTCTGGGCGCATTCATTAACTCCATGCGTTTGCATTACGTGGAGTTCTTTTCCCAGTTTTATGTAGGAGGAAGCTCCAAATTTGAAGCTTTCGAAGCTGAACGTCAATTTACAAAAGTAACTAAAAAATAATGTTTTAAACAATGTTTTATAATAGGAGGAAAATAATATGGTTGAAGTAGCTATAGGAACAGCGTTAGCAGCAATCGGTGCGGGTGTCGCCGTGGGATTTGCTGGTTTAGGTTCAGGTTTAGGTCAGGGAATTGCAGCCGCCGGAAGTGTAGGTGCCGTTGCCGAGGACTCCGACATGTTTGCTAAGGGTATTATATTCACTGCCCTGCCCGAAACACAGGCTATTTATGGATTTTTGATCGCCATCCTGCTTCTGGTATTCTCCAAAATCATGACCGGAGGATCCATAAGCATGACACAAGGTTTGGTTGCCATTGGTGCCGGTGCAGCTATTGGTTTTGCTGGTTTAGGATCCGGTATGGGTCAAGGTATAACTGCTGCCAGTGCAGTAGGTGCTGTGGTGGAAGACGCAGACATGTTTGCCAGAGGAATTATATTCACTGCTCTCTCCGAAACACAGGCTATTTATGGTTTCCTGATTGCCATCCTGCTCATGGTGTTCGGTAAAATCATCGGAGGATAAGCAATGAGCTCCGGGGCAGAGAAAATAGTCTCCAGCATACTAGAAGAAGCAGAGGGCGAAGCCCAGTCTATTCTAGCTGAAGCCGAAGAAAAGGCCAGCAAAATCAAGACTGACGGAGAACAAAAGGCTGAGATGGAAAAAGATAGGATACTGGAAGGGGCACAAAAACAGTCCCAGATGAAGTATCAGCAAATCATCTCTGAAGCCAAAATGAACTCCCGTCGAATGGAGCTGGAGGCCAGAGAAGAAGTTATAGAAGCAGCCTTCCAAAAGGCAGAGGAAAAGTTAAAAGATTTAGCTTCCTCCTCATCATCTGAATATTTAGAGGCACTTAAAAAGATCATTAAAGAAGCATCAGTCGAGATTGGAGGAGGAGAACTTATTTTACACGTCAAAGAAGACGATGCAGCTAAAATTAAGGACTCCTTAACAGCACTCGCTTCCGAGGTCAGCCAGGATACTGGCAATACTACCACCATGGAAATGGGTTCTGCCATCAGTACCATAGGTGGAGCGGTAATAAAGACCAAAAATGGTGAAATAGAAGTTAACAACACCATCGAAGCCAGAATACTCCGTTTCAAAAAGATGTTACGTTCAGAAGTGGCCCGAGTACTTTTCCAATAAGGAGGTAGTGAATTATGGCTGATATTAGCACAATAATTACCTCTCTTGGATTCCCATCTATGGAATCATTTCTAGGAGTGCTTTTCTTAGTACTAGCTGTGGTGGGTGCCATTGTAGTGGTGGCGACCATAAAACCAGTCTTAGATATGTTCCCATATGCATACTCCAATGCCAGGGTAAGGGCCCGTATGGGGCGCTTATTCAATGATAAACAACTATCTGAAATAGTTGAAGCTCAGGATTTAGAAGAAGTTAAAAATTACCTTCGAGGAACCCCTGAATACGCCCAGTATGTGGATAAGTACACCCTGGAAAAGGCATTGGACACTCAACTGGCTGAAACTTATGATCTAATTGCCAGAATATCACCGGATGCCATAAAAGATGCATTCAAAGTCTTGATGAAAAAATGGGATATTCAAAACATAAAAAGTCTAATCACCGCCAAGGAAGCGGGTTTAAACACTGAAGAAACCCTAGATCTTCTGGTACCTTTCGGTGAATTAAGTGACGAACTAGAAAAACTGGTAGATGCCAAAAACATCACCGAAGTCATTACTGGCTTGGAAGGAACCGAATACTCACCAGTATTAGAAGATGCAACATCTGATTACGAAAAAACTGGAATGTTACTACCTCTCGAAGCAGCTTTAGATAAATATTATTTGAAAAACCTTTTAAGAACAGTAGCAACTCCAGAAGATGACAACACCCGTCTTCTACATTCCTATATTGGAACTCAAGTAGACGCAGAAAACTTAAAAATAATAATGCGCGCTAAACAAGACGGATTGAAATATCAAGACATCGAACCTTACATGATAACTACCGGTTATCAACTAAGAGAATGGAAACTCAAGGATCTTATGGAGTCCGATGACGTGGCCGGAGTGGTTGGCGGATTAGAAGGAACAGAATACGCCCAGATATTATCTGAAGCCCTCTCTGAGTACCAAAAAACAGGATCCATAGCATCACTAGAAACTGCCCTTGATAAAAACCTCCTAAAAATGGCTAAAAGCATATCCCTCAAAAACCCATTCGGTATCGGACCACTCATAGGATTCCTGAGTCGAAAGGAAAAAGAAGTGCGGAACCTAAAAGTCATAGCTAGAGGTAAAAGGGAAAGCGGTTTTCCGGTTTCCCAGCTTAAGGAGATGTTAATATGAGTTCCAAAATTGCAATCATGGCTGACGCTGACACAGTAACCGGTTTCCAACTGGGCGGTGTGAAAGACGGTTTTCCAGTGGCTAACATGGATGAAGCCCAAGAAACCCTTGACATACTCGTTAAGGAGAACTTCTCCATTATTATAACTACAGAAAACATAGGTGATGAATTAAGGGAGACCATAGATGGTCTCGCTAGTAAAAGTGCACTACCCATGATTATTGAAATTCCAGATAAATCAGGCTCAATTGAAAGGGAATCTGACCCTATCCGAGAGCTTATTAAAAGAGTTATTGGGGTTGAGATGGTAAAATGATTACAGAAGGAAGGATAATAAAGATAGCTGGTCCCGTTATCATCGCTGATGGTATGAGGGGAACTCAGATGTACGAGATGGTAAAGGTTGGTGAAGATAAGCTCATTGGAGAGATCATCGAACTTGAAGGCGACACCGCCACCATCCAGGTTTACGAAGAAACTGCCGGTATGAAGCCCGGTGAAGTAGTTGAAAGTACCGGAGGACCATTATCGGTAGAATTGGGACCAGGAATTATAAGTTCCATCTTCGACGGTATTCAAAGGCCTCTAGAGAACATCAAACTCCAAACTGGGGACTACATCGAACGTGGTGTGCAAGTACCATCCCTGGACAAAGATAAAAAATGGAGATTTAAACCTCTAATCCAAGCTGGTAGCCCAGTTAAAGGAGGAGATGTCTTAGGAGAAGTTCAAGAAACTTCTTCTGTACTGCACAAGATTTTGGTACCACCTAAAGTGGAAGGAACCCTCAAAACATTATCCCCCGAAGGGGATTATACCGTGGAAGAGGACATTGCCGAGATCGAAACTGCCAACGACTCCGTCAAAGTGCAAATGATGCAAAAATGGGCGGTTAGGGTTGGTAGGCCTTACAAGAAAAAACTCGACCCAGACATACCACTAGTTACCGGCCAGAGGGCACAAGATACTTTCTTCCCTGTTGCTAAGGGTGGAACTGCCGCCATACCCGGACCTTTCGGTTCAGGTAAAACTGTAACCCAACAACAACTAGCTAAATGGGCTGATGCTGATATTATCGTTTATGTAGGATGTGGTGAACGTGGTAACGAGATGACCGAGGTTCTAAAAGAATTCCCAGAACTCGAAGACCCTAAAACAGGTAACCCCCTAATGGATCGTACCGTTCTAATTGCTAACACCTCCAACATGCCAGTGGCAGCCCGGGAAGCGTGTGTGTATACTGGTATTACCATTGCTGAATACTTCCGGGACATGGGCTACGACGTGGCTCTCATGGCCGACTCCACCTCACGGTGGGCAGAAGCTATGCGGGAGATATCCGGACGTCTGGAAGAGATGCCTGGAGAAGAAGGATATCCAGCTTATCTGGCTTCCAGACTCGCTCAGTTCTACGAACGTGCCGGAAGGGTAACCACCGTTGGTACTGAAGACAAAACATCCTCAGTTAGTGTAGTAGGCGCAGTTTCACCACCCGGTGGTGACCTGTCTGAGCCAGTTACTCAAAACACTCTAAGGATATGTAAGGTGTTCTGGGCCCTGGACGCATCTTTAGCTGATAAACGTCACTTCCCCTCCATCGACTGGCTACAAAGTTACTCACTTTACGTGGACAGTGTAGAAGGTTGGTGGGATGGAAATATCGGCGCTGACTGGAGAGCTACCCGGGACGAAGCCATGATTCTGTTACAGAAAGAATCAGAACTTCAAGAAATCGTGCAGTTGGTGGGACCTGATGCTCTACCTGAAAGAGAACAAATCACCCTGGAAACTACTAGGATGATAAGAGAGGACTTCTTGCAGCAGAACGCTTACCACGAAGTAGACACCTACTGTTCACCAAGCAAACAATACCAAATGCTGAAAACCATCGTTATGTTCCAAAAAGAGGCTACTGCAGCCTTAGAACGGGGAGCAGCAGCTAACGATATCATCGCCCTGAAGGTTAAAGAAGAAATTGGTAGGATGAAATTCACCCCTGAAGATGAATTCGACACCAATGTCAAGGAAATTCAGGACGAAATAGTTAAACAATGTAGTGAGGTGTGAAGATGAACGCTAACATCAAAACCAGGGAATACACCACTGTTTCCGAGGTAGCCGGACCCTTAATGATTGTAGAAGGTGTGGAAGGTGTAGCCTACAGTGAAATTGTGGACATCGAAACTCCTACCGGTGAAAAACGAAGAGGGCAAGTTCTGGAAGTTAAGGAAGGTTTAGCTGTGGTTCAGGTATTCGAAGGTACCAGTGACCTAAACACCGCAACCACCAAGATCCGATTCACAGGAGAAACCGCAAGAATTGGTGTGTCCCTGGACATGATGGGACGAGTTTTCAACGGAACTGGTAAGCCAATAGATGGCGGACCAGAGATCATCCCTGAAAAAGAATTGGATATCAACGGTAGCCCTATGAACCCTTCTGCCCGGGAGTTTCCGGCTGAATTTATTGAAACTGGTATATCAACCATTGACGGAATGAACACTTTAGTGCGGGGACAAAAACTCCCTATTTTCTCTGGATCTGGTCTGCCACACAACGAGCTGGCTGCTCAGATTGCAAGACAAGCTAAAGTACTAGCTGAAGAAACCGAGTTCTCAGTTATATTTGCAGCCATGGGTATTACCCACGAAGAAGCAAACTATTTCATGCGGGATTTCGAACGAACAGGGGCCCTGGAAAGGGTAACTGTATTCATGAACCTGGCTGACGACCCTGCCATCGAAAGGATCATTACCCCCCGTATGGCACTAACAACCGCAGAATATCTGGCTTTCGAACACAACATGCACGTTCTGGTTATCCTAACTGACCTTACCAATTATTGTGAGGCTCTAAGGGAAATTTCAGCTGCTCGTGAAGAGGTGCCTGGACGACGTGGATATCCTGGTTACATGTACACTGACTTAGCCAGTCTTTACGAACGTGCCGGCCGTATTGTGGGTAAAGAAGGTTCTATCACCCAGATGCCTATTCTGGTGATGCCTCAGGACGATATTACTCATCCTATACCAGATCTTACCGGTTATATTACCGAAGGTCAGATTGTACTTTCCCGTGAACTACACCGTAAGGGTATTTATCCACCAGTGGATGTTTTACCATCTTTATCTCGACTCATGAGTGGAGGTATTGGGGATGAACGTACCCGTGAAGACCACAGTGGTGTTTCAGACCAGTTATACTCCGCATACGCAGAGGGCAGGGATCTCCGAGACCTAATGGCTGTGGTAGGAGAAGAAGCCCTAACTGAACGAGACCAACGATTCTTGAAGTTTGCTGACGAGTTTGAGAAACAGTTCATCACCCAAAGCCGGGATGAAGACCGTTCCATTGTGGAAACTCTTTCCCTGGGATGGCAACTTTTAAGTTTACTACCAGAAGCCGAACTCAAACGGGTGCGGGCCGAGCACATACCCAAATACCTCCCCACTTACAAAGAATAATCCTCCTAACTCTTTTTTAGGATAAGAGGGATAAAATGGCACAAGAAATGATAGAGGGCATAAACCCCACACGAATGGAACTTCTTAAACTCAAAGACCGTGAAAAACTCGCAGTTAAGGGTTACAGTCTCCTCAAAGAAAAGAGGAACGCCCTGATTATGGAGTTTTTCAACATCCTTGAACGGGTTAAAGGTTCACGTGAAAACGTAGAAGAGAAGCTCCAGGAAGCTTACCACGACTTGACTGCAGCACAAATTGCTATGGGCGATTTAGCTGTTAAAAAAGCGGCTATGGCTGTTACTGAATCTGTGCGTGTGGATATTGACTCTCGTAGTGTTATGGGAGTGGTGGTTCCGGTCTTAGAATCAGAAGCTACCCAACGCACCCTGGTGGAGCGTGGCTACGGACTCTTGGACACCTCGGTAAAACTGGACGATGCCGCTCGAAGGTTCGAGGAATCTATAGCCCTTATAATCGAATTAGGAGAGATTGAAAAAACCATCATGCTCCTGGCAGGGGAAATAGAATCAACCAAACGACGGGTAAATGCTTTAGAACATATTATCATCCCCCGACTGCAAAACACCGTTAAGTATATTGAAATGCGTCTGGAAGAGATGGAACGGGAGAACTTCGTCCGACTCAAAATGATCAAAAAAACCATGGAGATGGAGGAATGAGTGTCCGTATAACAAATCGACTGGGTAAGGAGCGGAAAAGAGAACTAGCCGAGTACGAAGCCAGTATGGTGGACTTCAAAATTGGTACCATTTCCGGGAACCTCAAGGCATTAATAGCTGATGAAAAATTAGAATTCAAGGCCGGTGATATTAAGCCCATCAAAATCAAGAAAGTTAATTTACCAGCCAACCACATCTGCTACATGTGCGCCTACGCAACTAATCAGGTTGGGCACACTATTGCTGCGGGAGAAGAAACTCCACTACCTATATCCATGGACCGACACGCGGACCACGCTGCCTTTGCTGCAGCTCAGGATGGTACTGTAGAAAAAAATGATTTAATAGGTGTAGTTATACTACTACCCGTACACCCCACCCACCTTTAAAAAAAATAGGGTTTAATTAGGATTTAACTTTTTAAACCCTTATTGATTCTTTTTTATAATAAATTATTTTTGAATAGGAAATATTAAAATAAATATTTTAAAATAATAATATTTAAAGTCCTAATTTATCAAGAACGAAGTCCTGCAAAGGCTTTTTAGCATTCTCCATCTCCACTAACAGTTCTTCAGTCATGGTTTTTAATTCATAATAAGAACCTAAAGTTTCTTCCTTCTCACTTTCTAATTCCTTCATGGCTTTGACCCTAGATTTACCCCTACCAATAAGTTTTCTTACACCTTTGGAATCTTTTTTTTCGAGGTGTTCAAAATGAAGTTCCCGTTTACGTTTTAAAAATTCAGCTTCTAAATAACGAATGTCCCTTTTCAAACTCAGACGGACATCACGGAGTATTTCCTCTCTTTCTTCAAGTTCTCCCAGAATACGACGGGACTCAGCAATGGAAGTAGCCTCGATTTCCAGATCAGCAAGTTCTGTTATTAATTGATAATATTCTTGAATATTCATTTAAATCCCTATTTTTTAATTAATCAAACTTAAGTTAAACTCGATATGAAGATAAGTTAAAAGTTAATATCAATAACAACTTTTAACATATCCTCTTCCACTTCACATATGGTTTTAATGTCATCATTTTCCTTTTGTATTTCTTTCAACCGATATAGTACATTGGTGAGAGATATGGTATTGAAGACTCCCGTGTTATTGTCTGGTTTAGATGAAATTAGAAGTATAATAACCTTTTTATCCTCCACAGAAACATTGTAATTAATGGCGTTAATGTATATAGCATCAGATAACCTTAAAAGCAGTTTGATATGTTTTATGGGTAGTTCGCTGCTTGAAATGATCTCTTTTATCTTGTCATTTTCACGACACTGTTCAATATCGATGTCCATTATGTCACCACCTTCTTTAGTTAAAAACATATTACAGTTTAATGCTAAATAATGGTTATTATGCAACAGAAAAACAATCGATCAGATCGATTGTTAAAAAAAACAATCATTAGTCTTAATCGACATATTCCCCGGCAACGAAAAAGTCTAACTAAACTTTTAAAAGAAGATAAACCCCACGTTATAGGTGTTGACGGTTCCAAACACCGCTTTAAAAAGTCAGAATTAGAAATGATATCTTCTTTATTAAGTAGTGTTGAAAGGGACCTTTTGAAGTTGCCAATTTACATTGAAATGGATACTATGGCTTCTGGTGCCCGTATTGTAGGTAGACTGGAGGCCAAAATATTATGTCATGTTCTGGAAATAGAAGAATGCCCCCCAGATGAGATATTCATTTACCGATACGATATGAAGATTATAAGACAAAAATTACCTACCGTTACCCAGTATATGTTTCTTGTTAGGTAGGAAATTTTATTGTGAGGTAAAAAATGCACAAAGACCCCATCAAAGAGTATTTAAAAGATGATGATCGTCGAGCCAAGGCTTATCTGGCTTTCATTGGTTTAATAATATTATCCACTATTTTAATTGTCTTTGGAACCTTCATGTTCATTTTAAGAGTATTAAAAATAATTTAAACTGATTTCTTATAATAAAATTTAATTATATAAATTAATTATAATGGAATTAAACTTTCATAAACTTTATCTACCGCTAATTGAGCCTTTTTATAAGCATCTTCTGATGTTTTATCAGTCTTCAATACAGTTACCACTGGTTCTCCTTCTTCAATAATTACACCCTTCTGGGGAAGGTCATGAACACCACTTATTTTCATATTATCCACCATAGAACGGGTTTTGGCGTGGACGACCATTTTAACAGCAAATTTTTTTGGTGAAGGAATATTTATTAAATTTCCCTCACAGGCTTGGATATGTGCTTCTGCTAAGTTTATCCCTAATGATGCTTCAGCACATTCAAAAGTACCTTGTATGCGGGGGTTTACCTCCAGCACATATATTTTTCCGTCTCGATGGATGAAATCTATCCCATTGGATCCCACCAGACCCAGTTTGATTACTATACTTTCTGCTATTTTTTCTATCTTTGCTGGTCCAGTATAGGGAGTCAAATTTCCACAGTACCCAAAGGGTTCTTTTTGCCCCAATTTCTCATCACCCACTATTTGACTACTTGTAATGACGGTTTGAGCTTCATCTCCAGTACTGAGGACTGAAGCGCTGATATTATCGCCAGTAATGTATTCCTGCAGGAGCCAGTCTTCTTCCCAGTGATCAGGATCATTCCACATCTTCACACCATATCCCCCTGCACCCCTATTTGGCTTCACAATGAACTCTTTATCGTGATGGTTGAGAATTATCTGCTTAGCTTCCTCAATGCTCCCAGGAATATACGTGAGAGGAAGTCGAAAATCGTCCTTTAAAGATCGGTAGATCAGGAGCTTATCCTCATATTGTGCTAGGTTCCCATATATTTTCTCAGTAGGGAAGTTGGTGGGTGATGATCCAGATAGGCAAATTATACGATCTACTTCACCTAACCACGATCTTGCATTTTCATTAAGTTTTTGAGAATTAAAATCTTCTAAAAAATGACCACAAGATACTCCAGGATTCTGCTCTAAAATAGAGCTTGAAAAATCAGCGCATTCTTTTAAATCGAGAGTTCCAAAATAATCAGTAGAATAAACAGTGCATCCTAATTTTTTTAGAGAACATGCCACGGCCCGGGTGTTAACACCTACTACCATCAAGGTTTCCATGGAATTCTCCTTTAAAAGAAATAGTCCCGAGCGGAGTCGAACCGCCGTCGCCGGGTCCAAAGCCCAGCAGGATTACCACTACCCCACGGGACTAATTTGTAAAAAAGGCTGTGGTAATACAGCACTCCCACTTTAGTTGAATATTATATTTAAAGGTATCGGACTCGGTTATAAATCTACTTTACGGTCGCAGTGAGGACTAAAACGGCAGCTTCTACATTTATTAGGATTTTTAGTTGATATGAATTCCTCATTACCGAGTAATGATTGGTGAACGTGGCGAACGATGTTCTTTATTTTATCCTCAGCTTCTTGGTCGAAGTATTGCTGCCAGAAAATATCCCCAGTAGTACTTTGTCGGAGAGAAGCTACAATTCTCCTACCATCATCATATTTATCTTTAAACGCCAGACAGTAACCTAAAACCTGATTTATTTGAGAGGAATATGCTTTATTGCCCGGTTTATCATCAATAATTATAAATTCATCGGGTGTCATCCAAATCTCATCAATCATCCCTCTCACGCCATAACGAGGCGATTCCACATACAGCTCCCTGGATAGCACCTCTGCAGTTTTGGAAGTCTCCATCATTTCTTCCATAGTGGTGGGTACTGCATCCTTTTTGAATTTATCTTCCAAAGCCTGATGGGTCTGGGTTCCATCTATCATGGCCCGAGTTGGTGCTCTTTTAATGCCCTTTACTTTTTCCAGATAAATACAATACTCGCAGTAGCCCTGCGTGTTCAACCAGCTAATGGGAAAATTATTTTGTCCTTCAATTATCTTTACCTGGGCAATATCAGGATGATATTTTTGATTCATGGTTTTTTTTACTTCCAATACAGTTCCTACTTCTATGATATATAAAATAATTATTATAAAAATTTGGCAAGAGCAGTTGACAAGTAATCCCATTAATCCTTATCTTCTTTATTGGATATTTTACTCCGAATAGAAGTCCAGAAGTCACCCTTATGTTTGGAAAGTTCCTCTTCCATAATTTTACTCTTTTCTACTTCTCTAAGATATCTTTTCTCCAATTCTTGGTGATCCTCTTTTTCGACTTTAAGATCCTTTTCCAGTTTTTGGTTGATTTGATGAAAGTTTTTTAGTTCTTCTGTTAATCTACGGAGTTCCTGGTTAGTTTTGGTATTTTTGCTTACTAACTCTTTGTAAGACTTGGATAGTTCCCCATGTTTCCATTCCAGTTCATCCAATTCTTTTCGATAGGCTTCTACATGGCGTTTGAAAGCGGATTGATCCCCTACTAACTCCCCCTTCTCATTTAAAAGTCCTTCCAGATCATTTTGAAGGACCACAAATACTTCCTGACTACATTCCAGAACGTCTGATCGTTTAAGGGGAACCAAGTACTGGTTGTACTCATAAGTCTTCCGCTTACCTCCCACGGTCTTTTTAGTCTTTTTTTTGTAACACTTGACCGCAGATTTGACTAATTTCACCATGTGCTCGACTCCTAATAGCTACCAAATTCCTATTGGTTAAAAATTACTTTTATACTTTGATGTTCGTTCTCATTAACTAAAACATCCTATAAAAAACTCACCCGGAATACAAGATAACCTAAATTAAGGGTTTCTCATGGAAAAAAGCTTATTAGATGGAATAAAATAAGTTTATAATGAACTTTGCATGTCAGGGAGAGATTTAAATGAAATCAGAAGATTTTTGCCAGAAATGTCCTAAATGCGGTTCTACTGATAAGAGTATTGGGAAAAAAAGAAGTACATCAGAGAATGAAAAAACCGATACCAGATATATTCAACACATACCCTCTGGTTCAGTGGGATTAATTCGCTGTACTAACTGTGGTCACGTATTTGAATACTGCAAGGACAGGAAAATGCCAGTTAAGATAAAAAAAATTAGGCTTTAATTTTAATGAGTTTGGAGATGAATAGATGACAATTAGTCTTGGAGAAGTGCAAAAACTATTTAATAACCTTAAGTTTGGTAATAGTGGCCTTTTTTTTGATCGTGTGACGGATGATGTTCACTGGACAGTGATGGGAACCCACCCCCTGGCAGGAACCTATCATAGTAAACAGGAGTTTCTTTCCCATACTTTTAAGCGATTAAATAAAATTCTCCAGGAAGGGGTGTTTTTACAGATAAATAACATCATTTTAAATGGTAATATAGCCGTAGTAGAGATGGAATCCCTCTCAACAGCAAAGAATGGTAAACCATTTAATAATACTTACTGTTGGATAGTGTACTTTAAAGATGATTATATAGTTAAAGTAAGAGCTTATGTTGATTCTGCTCTTGTTAAACAAGTTATAGATGAAAATGAATAATTAAAAACATTAATATATTTTATTATTTCTGGAGAAAAAAATCATAAAGTTTATATTGTATGATAAAAAAGTATTAAATGCCTATTACATATAGGTCATCTGGGGCTCATCGTTATCCCATCAAAAAAAAACGCCTACTGATTAATAAACAACTTTGAGCCCCAGAAATCCCCCTTTCTTCTGCTAATTCACCCCACATCATTTATGTTTTTTAAATATGAAGCCAACCAAACTAAAAAAAATTTAAATGTGAAGTGAAATCTTATTAAATACTTTTAATCATTTATTACTGCAGATTAGTTACATCATAAGACATCGGAAGTATCTCAAAACGGATGATCTGACTAAACAATTAATTTTCTGCCTCCCCATCCCTACAAAAATATCTTTGAGATGTCAGTTTGTAATTATTCCAAATAGGACATTCATTACATTTACACACCTGTTTAGTGTCAATATCATCACAACTTGCCTTTCCCGTAGAACAGTAAAGTCCAGGTACCCTTTCTTCGTCCATGCGCATGGCACTATCCAAGTCTTGCTGGGTCATAAGGAGCATTATTTTTTGTTTATCCTTAACACATTGGCTCTTCATCTGGACAGTACACCTGGTGCATAGACATTTTTTAATATTTTCCATGCTAAAATCAATTCTGGTCATATTCAATACCCTTATAATTATTTGTTTCATGATTGATTTATTTTAATCTGTATTTTGTTCTGTGAAGATTAAAGAAAGTCAATGTAGTAAAAGATGTTACATTTTTAAAAATAAACTTAATGACGATCCTCATTCTAAATAAACTTTAATTACAAATATATATGCAGATTAGGAGGAAAATTTATGAGATCTATCTGGTCAGGATCTATAAAGTTTGGAACTATTTTTATCCCAGTTCGGTTATATGCTGCCAGTGAAAATCTGCACATAGGATTTCATCTAGTACATAAAACCGATTGCGGGCGTGTTCATTATAAAAAAGTGTGTGAAAAAGATGGGAAAGAGTTAAAAAAGGAAGACATTGCCAAGGCCATCGATATAGGGGGGGAATGTATCCAATTTACCGATACAGAAATTAATAATTTACGCCCTTTTGCCACCCGGACTATGGAAATACTTGGTTTTTGTGAAAGAGAAGAAATACCACCAATTGCACTCAGCAAACCCTACTACTTAGGAACTCAATCCCCAAAAAAAGGAGGATTTGCCCAAGGGTTTCTTTTACTCAAAAAGGCCATGGAAAAAAGCAATAAAGTAGCTGTAGTTAAGTGGGTAGCCAGATCCAACGAATATATTGGGATTTTAGATTCTCATGAGGATGTTTTACTTCTGAAACAGTTGTTCTACCACCAACAAATAAGATCAGCAGAGGAAGTGGAAGTAATGGAAGCAGATGTTGATCCAGAGGTTTTAAAGAAGGGTGTAAAAGTTTTAGAGAGTATGAGCTTTACTTTTGACTGGACAGATTATACAGAAAAGTACACCCAGGAGTTGCGGGATCTGATTGAGAAAAAGGCTTTAGGTGAGGAAATAGTGCCCGAAATTAAACCTCCCGAAACTAGGTCCATAGAAGCCGAACTGGAAAAGATGTTGGCCATGGTGGAAAGTAAATGATGATCGAACCCATGTTGGCCAAGCTTCAAAATCCAGATATTAAGTTAAGTGGTAATTGGATAAGTGAGCCCAAATATGATGGGGAAAGATTGATAGCAGAATCAATTAATGGTAAAATAGCGTTATGGACACGACGACACGTTCAAGTGTCTAAAAAATTTCCGGAAATTGTGGATGCCCTGAAAAAGATCAAGAGAAATGATTGGATATTGGATGGGGAATTAACAGCTCCTGGAGGTTTTAGAAGGTTATTAAAGCGTAATGTAGTAGACCAAGTGAAAATAAAAATATTATCGCAAAAGATCCCCACTACATATCATGTTTTTGACATCCTCAGATTGGAGGGAGAGGACCTCACCCCTAAACCTCTTGCAGAACGTAAAAAAATCCTGATAAACATACTAACCCCTGGCAACCATCTTGATATAATACCATTCCAAGTTGAAACAAACGAAACAATGAAAAATCATTTTCAGGAATATGTGGAAGCCGGCTTTGAGGGTACCGTTCTGAAAAATATTAATTCCCCCTATCAACCCGGTAAGAGAACCGGTCAGTGGATTAAGATTAAAAGAGAAGAAACAGTGGATGTTAATGTCATTGGTGCCACTCAAAGCACCGGTAGCATACCCTTCGGGGCCCTTATTCTGGAAAAAGATGGTAAGTTCTTTGGAAAGGTTGGTACTGGTTACAGTGAAAAAGAACAATGCCAAATATTAAAAATTTTAAAAAAAAATCAAACTTCAACAAGTGTTGATCTTCCAGAGTCTGTAGAAAATGAGGTTTTATTACTAACCGTGCCGCTTCCGGCCGAAATAAAAGTGAATGAACTGTATAAAGGTTCACCACGGGCTCCAGTATGGGTGAGATTTCGCTGGGGCTGATGTTAAATTATATAAAATTATAGAATCATTCTTTAAACTAATAACAGGCAGAGGTTTTAATATGGGAAAGAAAAAGGTTGCATGGGGAGTTACTGGTGCCGGTGATAAGATACTGCAAACGTTAGAAGTAATGAAGAAAATAAAAAAAGACTACGAAAAACAGGTAGATATCGAAGTTTTTATTTCAAAGTCCGGAGATCAGGTAGTGAAGTATTATGGGATATCTAACGAGATAGAAACCAACTTTGACAAAGTTTGGGTTGAAATCAATGCTAATTCACCATTTTTAGCTGGTAATATCCAGTTAGGTAAATATGAGTTTATGTTAATTGCCCCTACCACCTCCAACACCGTGGCCAAGATCTCTATGAGAATGGGAGATACTCTACTTTCAAATGCAGCGATTATGGGTCAGAAAGCGGATGTTCCCATTTATATATTGCCCTCTGACTACGAAGAAGGAGTTACCATTACCAAACTACCTGATGGGAAGGATTTAAAAATCACCATAAGGTCAGAAGACGTAGAACACGTAGAAAAACTGGCAAACATGTATGAAACATATATTGTGAAAGAACCAGAGGATCTAGCTGAAGTATTTGCCAAACATTTTATTAAATAAAACTACATGGTATCATTATACGTTTAGCCCTGTTATAGGGATGCCAAGTCAATGAAATAAGGCCACCCTTTCGATTAGGTGTCTTAGTATTGGGGTTTTTATTATTATACTGGTCTAAGAGGAATGTATGTGCTATCTTAGAAATGTGTGTACTATCTTAGAATGACTGTATTGAGATAAGATAAGATGTTGCTGGCCTAAAAGGATTAATGAATAGTAATATGCAAAAATCGAAAACAAATATAGATATTATTAAACCAAAAAACTATCAAATCTTAGATAGATTTGCTGCTTGGGTAGCTAGAACTATTAGTATCACTATAATTATTACTAGGAAAATTTGAATTTTTGATTCAGATTCAGGGTTTTCTGGCTGTTCTTCTTTCTTTTTGACTTGGGGGAACATTTTCATGGGTCTTCCACATCCACCACAATACTGTGCACCATCAGGGTTTTCTGTTCCGCACCTTTGACATACAACCATTTATATATCCTCCTTATTTTAAACTTAGTTAAATTCTTAATAGTTTCGGCCTAAAAAGATTAACCGCCAATATTATATATCCTTAAATTACTTTTAAACTTTTCTAAGAGATTTAAAAGTTGACAACTTGTATCTATGGCCATTATAGTTGAAAGCTAAATTATTTTATGAAAATAAGAATTAACATTAATTAAATAAAGTTTTAAAGCCTTTTAGTGCATTATATGTATTCATGAAAAATAATGTTTTTTTATCTAAAAGTGAATAGTTGTATTCGAGGAGGCGGAAATTATGAAAACCCTTGCATTAATTTTACTGGTGGTTCTGATCGTCGGATCTGTAGCTATTTCTGGCTGCATTCAGGGCGAAAATGAAACAGATGGAGTGGGAAATATTAAGATTACCGATAATCAAAGCTCTGAGGATTCAAACGATTCAGTCCATCCCAGTGTTTATAACATGACCAACACATCTAAGTAACAAATTCCTTTAAAATTATAATTTCAGGTGTTCGACTCATTCTCCATGTTTTCTTACCATTGATAGGTTTGATGGCTTTAAAAATATTCTACTCTTCGAATAGAATCTTTTTTTAGTAATTGAATTCTACTCCGGAATTAATATCCTTATATTCAGTTGAAAGTTCCATATATTTCTACATCAATTCTTGCTCTTTTCGACTGAATACCAACGCCGATAACATAACCATGGCTACGGCGAAAAGAGCCACGACAGACACATCCACGTAAAGCGGTAAGACTGATAAATGTAGGATAATAGCCCGTAGGGCGTCTACTCCATAAGTTAAAGGATCTAAATATACAGCTACTTGCAACCAGGTAGGCAGACTAGTTACTGGGAAGAGTGCCCCGCTGAGTAAGAATATGGGAAGTACTATAAAGCTCAATATAAGGTTGAAACCTTCCATACTGTCTGTAAAAGAGGCTATGAGTAATCCTAGTCCGGCCAGTCCCAGTGCAATCAGCAGAATAACCACAGTGCTCATGATAAAAACCATTGGCGTCATGGTTATCCCTACCACGAAAGATAAAAGGAGCAATATAATTCCCTGAATTAATGCCGTAGTACTTATTCCTATAGCTTTACCAAAGACAATAGCTGGCCTGGAAATAGGTGCTACCAGTATCTCTTTTAAAAATCCGTACTGTCGGTCCATGATCACGGATACCCCGGAAAAAACCGCGGTAAAAAGCACGGTCTGACCAATGATTCCCGGGAAAATAAACGCTTGATATCCACTGGGACCTCCTCCAAATCGTATAGCTGAACCTAAGCCAGTTCCAAATATTAAAAGCCACAAGAGAGGAGTTACCACTGATGTCAATATTCTGGATCGGTATCTCAAAAAGCGTTTATTTTCCCGGAGCCAAATGGTATAGATTCCTTCAAATTCAGCCATCTTTAGGCCCCCTCACTTATTGTTCTTCCAGTGTACTTCAAAAACACGTCTTCCAGGTTGGGATGTTCTAATTCAATGGAGAAGACGAATATCTCGTTTTGATTGCAGAATTTCACTATCTCTGCTATGAGATTTTCACCTCGTTCCACCATTAACTTGATTTCTGTTTCTTCCCCTACCCCTACTACAAACATTTCCTGGATAAAATCCAAATATTGGGCTTTTTCCTGGAATTTTTCCGGATCATCGACTTTGACGGTGATAGTGTCAGCTTTAAGTTCCCTTTTCAAGTTACGAGGAGAATCAGCAGTTATTATTTCTCCCCTATTGATGATAGCCACCTCATCACAGAGTTTATCCGCCTCCTCCATGTAATGAGTGGTCATTAGGACTGTAACCTTTTCTTCCTGGTTTAATTCCTGAATATACTCCCAAATACTCTCTCTAGTCTGAGGATCCAGCCCCAAAGTTGGTTCATCTAAAAATAGAACCTGCGGATGGTGGATTAATCCTCGACCAATCTCCAACCTCCTTTTCATACCACCGGAGTAAGTTTTTACGTATTCATCGGCCTTCTTGCCCAGGGCTATTAGATCCAGTATCTCTTCTAAACGGCTTTCTCTTAAATCTTTAGGAACCCCATAGAGTGATGCATGCATTTCCAGATGTTCCCTACCAGTGAGGATGTCGTCCAGTGCTCGAGACTGAAAAACGATTCCAATAGATGCTCGTACTTCTTTAGGATTTTTAACTATGTCATATCCATTTACCGTGGCCGACCCATGTGTCGGACGTAAAATGGTGCACAGCATGGAGATTAAGGTGGTTTTACCAGCCCCATTAGGTCCTAAAACCCCATATACACTGTTTTTTGGGACTTTGAGATTAACATTTTTGACAGCAGTAAAATCATCGTATTTTTTGGATATATTTTGGGTCTCGATAATGTATTCCACTTGAGATCCTCCTGTTAAAATTAACTAAAATATGTTGTACCCATAAGATTTAATAATTTACTCAACATCGATAAAATTAAATCCCATCGACTTATAAAAATATAACTCAGTGAAAAAGTTGATTTAGTTAGTAGGGGGTTTAAAACTGATTTTTGAAGTGATAAAATCAGAAGGAATTGCCCACCGCTCCTATTTTATAGGAAATGCAGGAAGAGTGGTAGTAATAGATCCACGTCGTGATGTGAGCGTGTACATTGATCGGGCTGAAGAAAATGGTTTAGAAATTAGTCACATCTTCGAGACCCATCGAAACGAAGATTATGTAATCGGTTCCCTTGAACTTCAGGAATCAGCTGGAGGCCATATATATCACGGGAAGAACTTTGATTTTGATTATGGAAATCCTGTGGGTGAAAATGATAAATTCAAACTAGGAAATCTGGAATTAGAAGTTCTTGAAACCCCTGGACACACTAAAGAGAGTATATCAATTTTATTAAGAGATATAAATGTGTCTCACGCCACACAAATGGTATTTACTGGAGATGTTATCTTTGCGGGAGAAACAGGACGTGTTGATTTTTATGGTGTTGAAAATAGGATAGAAATGGCTGGACTTTTATACAACAGTATATTCAACAAGATATTTCCTCTGGGGGATAATGTAGTTCTCTACCCGGCCCATGGTGCGGGATCAGTCTGTGGAGCAGACATCCGGGAGCAGGACTACACTACTGTAGGGTACGAGAAAAAAACCAACCCCCAACTCCGACTTACTAAAGAAGAGTTTATCAGGCAAAAGTATAAAGAAGAAATTTACTATCCTCCTTATTTTAAGAAGATGGAAGAGCTTAATCAAAAGGGAGCCCCTATTTTACACCATCTTCCCCTGTTAAAACCCGCTTATATCATTAAACTAAAAAAAATGATAGAACAAGGCGCACAAATATTGGATGTACGTAATCCCACCAGTTTTGCAGGAGGTCACATTCCCGGAAGTATTAACATATGGCGAGAAGGTGTTCCTGCATTTGCAGGCTGGTTTTTAAATTATCAAGACCCGATGGTCATAGTGGATGATCACAACTTGGGACTTAATCAATTAAAGAGATCTTTGGTTCGACTGGGCTATGATAACCTTTACGGATATCTACCAGGAGGTGTTCCATCATGGTACCTCCACGCCGAAGAAGTACAAACTCTAAATTTATGGACCGTGCAACAATTAAAAAAACACCAGTTTGATGGTGATTTCTATCTTTTAGATGTTAGGAAGTTGAATGACCGTAAGAAGGGGTATATTGAAGGTTCTACCCATATTTACGCCGGTTTAGTATCTCAAGAGATAGATAAAATACCAAAAAACCAGAAATTGGTTATTTACTGTGATTCTGGATATAAATCCACCATGGTTGCCAGTTATCTCCTTCAAAAAGGTTATAGTGGTGTTACCAGCGTTTTAGGGAGTATGAATGCCTGGTTAAAAGCAGGTTACCCCATAATGAATGATTAAAAAGAAGCATGGTTTTACTTGTATCTACATAATCGGAGTTAGTATTGCCAATTATTTGAATTTACAGTGTCTACCTGTTGAATCTTAATTAAGACATACATACAGGAGTTATTTGATGTTATCGGAAAAGTTCGATTTAAGAAAAATGAAAAAGTCGGAAAAAGAACATACCACTACTTATGGCAGCCGCTACTTTGCTGAAAGTATCCCCAAATACGAGATACCTGAGGAAGGAATGCCAGCTAAGGCCGCCTACCAGCTAATACACGAAGAATTGAATTTAGATGGTAATCCTGCTTTGAACCTGGCCAGTTTTGTTACTACATGGATGGAACCAGAGGCAGATCAGCTTATCATGGACAGTATTGGTAAAAACTACGTGGACAACGACGAGTACCCTCAGACATCTGTACTGCAAGACAGAGTCATTAATATGCTGGCTCGACTTTTTAATGCACCGCAAGATTGTCATTCAATTGGTACCGGAACCATTGGTTCATCAGAGGCTATAATGTTAGGACTACTGGCTCACAAGTGGACCTGGAAAAAGCGCAGGCAAAACGAAGGTAAATCTTATGATAAACCCAATATTGTTATGGGCGCTGATGTGCACACTGTGTGGGAAAAGTTTGCCCGCTACTTTGACGTGGAATTAAAACTAATACCTCTTCAAAAAGATTTATACACCATCACTGCCGAAGATGTGGCTGCAGAGATTGATGAAAACACCATAGCCGTAGGTGCAGTTATTGGAACAACTTTCACTGGACAGATGGACCCCATAAAAGAAATTAATGATTTACTTTTAGATATTAAAAAAAATAAAGGTTGGGATATACCAATACATGTTGACGGTGCCAGTGGCGGATTTGTAGCCCCATTTATTTTTCCAGATTTAGAATGGGACTTCCGGTTGGAACAGGTAAGATCCATTAACGTGTCTGGTCATAAATATGGATTAGTATATCCGGGAGTCGGCTGGTTGATGTTTAAAGACAAATCAGATTTGCCGGAAGAATTAATTTTTAACATTAATTATCTTGGTGGTTTGATGCCTAATTACTCTCTTAATTTCTCCAAAGGAAGTAGTACTATCATTGCCCAATATTATAACCTCATTAGATTAGGTAAAAATGGCTACCAGGACATTATGACCAATATGTTTGAAAATGCCCTTTATTTATCTCAACAACTAGAAAAATCAGGTAAATTTGAAGTGATCAATAAAAAACTAACAGTTCCCCTAGTTACGGTGACCTTAAAGGACGCTGACTTCACTGTATTCCAAATGTCAGATAAATTAAGGGAAAGAGGATGGATAGTGCCCGCGTACACTCTTCCCAAGAATGCCCAGGATATTGCAGTTATGCGAGTGGTTGTTAAGGAAAGTTTTGGTAGAGATATGGTGGAAATGTTACTCTCAGATATAATGAACGCCTACAATAAGATAGAAAAAGAGGATCTTAAAAAGGACGAAGAGCAAGAAAATCCGACTTTGCTATATTAACACAACCCCCCTCTTTTGTTTTTTGAGATAAGGGATAAGCACCAATTTAATCGTTATTTATTTGGATTACCAATTTCAGAAAGGGTACGCTCGGGTAGTAAAAGTACTGCTCCCGTGAAGAAACAAATCGCCCCTACTAAGGTGCCCATATTCATTAAAATTGCGTTTTGAGGAAGACCAGTAGAAGGTATAATATAAGCTGCCACTGCTGAAACTCCAAAAGCCACTGAACCTACCAGGTTAAATATTGCAATCCACCAGGGTAAGCTCTTAGGCTTCAAAGACCAGAAAGCATGACTTACTTCTGCCCATGCCAAATAGCTGGCTATTAAAAAACATATGGATCCATAAACGTCAGGGGTCCACACCAAACGATCTATCTGGTTAACCAGAAGATACTGCCATATGGCTGCGAAGGTACTGAGGTTAAAAAATAAAGTACCCACCAATTGAACTACCACTGACCACCAACCTATTCTTCTCGGTTCCCATGTAAGAAAACGTAATTTATCCCCATTGAAACCCATATTCTGAGGAGCATTGGCAGTCTCCATATACTGAAGAAAAGCGGCTGTTGTAAAGAAAATGGACCCTGTAAAATAGGTAATTCCATCAGCGATACTGCCTACTACGTGGGAATATCCGGAAAACGAGCCAAGTGCAAAAAAAATAGCGCCTATGGCAAAAAGAATTCCAATCCACCAGCCAATAGCATATGGCGCCCACCAGGTAGAACCTTGACTTATATCTAATCGAAAATGATGTTTTCTGTGATGCCGAGAAGTCCAAAGTATAGTACGGCCTTCAGGGTTTTTAAAAGTTGCTTTGGTAACAAAAGGCCCAGGCCCAGCAGCTTCAGTACAAAACCAGCCCTCCGGAAGACTAATAAATGGTAATTTGAGGCATTTTTTGTTCTGAGAATCTTTTTTGGTGATGTCTTTCATTCCACTAACCTTTCTTACTTAATCTTTCTTGAACCTTCTCACCTTCCAGTTCCCGAAGAGCATCTCTGGCAATCCATTTAGCACTCTTTGAATCGGTTTTATAAATTTCTTCAGCTAATTTAACGGATTTTTTATTTAAATTCAGATTTCGTTTCCCAATTTGCCTTACAGCCCAGTTTACAGCCTTTTTAACGAAGTTGCGGTTATCATCAGCTTCTCTTAATATCACTGGGAAGAATTGTTCAAACTTCTCATCAGAAGCCTTTTTATCATGGACCGCCAGAACAGCCATGAGAGTAAATGCTGCTCTTTTAACGAATTCTTCATCCCTCTCACTCCATTCAAATACCTTTTTATAGGCAAATGAAGTTTTATCAAACAAATTCATACAACATTGATCACAAATATCCCATGAATCAAAATCCACGACCCACTTTTCTATCTGTCCTGCAGTTACCATTCCCGGATCATCGATCATACAAGCCAATATTCGGGTCTCAGAGTAACCAGCATCCCACAACTGCCCCGCAAGAATATGATCCTTACCCACAATTTTGGCTATTCTTCTTAACTCCGGAATTCTCACCCCAAAAGCCTTTTTAGATTTTATTCCGAATCTAGCCATTCCTTCCACATCTTCTGGGTTGGATAGTGATTCCAACTCTTTTATGATCTCCTCTAAATTCATTGTACAAGCTCCTTGATTAATAAAAATTATTATAACATTATAATCTCTTATTTAAGCCATATTATAAATATAAACCCAACTAAGGAACAGAATAAAAAAAATAAGGGAATTAGGACTTGTTTATTTTTATTCCACTGCTGGTTCTTCACTTGGTGCGAAAAACTGGAATATTCCACTAAAGATCAGCCAAATACCAATTAAAAAGGCTAAGTAAATCGGGTTCCAAGCATACATACCTAAAATCATGTACATAATACCCAGTATGATACCAAATCCACCCAATCCTTTGATTGCTCCTCCTTCTCCGGAGAAAAGAGTCAATATTCCAGATATTATCAGGAAAAATCCAGCTAAGTACAGTATGAAGCTTGCTAAGAAGCTGAAAGCGAGTATATTTCCTACTAATCCTATTCCTGCCATTATGGCGATAATACCCAGAATTAGATATGCTATGCCGGCTGCTTTACTGCCATCCCACATGGCGAAAGCTTGAACAATAAACCATATACCTAATATGAGTACTCCAAGCCCTGCAATGACGCTGACTGTGAAAACACTGATAAGTGGGAATGCAATTACCATGAAACCAAGAATTATCGCTAATACTCCTAACAATAAATTTTTACCTTCAGCCATAATTTCACCTCCAAAAAGTTCCATAAAAGCCCTAATAACCCATTGTATATTATGATTGCTTTATTTAATATATTTAACGGTATAAATCGTTTGAATAATAACAATTCGCATTATTAAATTATTTTAGTAAAAATCGAGCTAATTTTTCTCATGCATTCATCCATAATTATCACCCAAATTTAAATCATCCGAATGACTGCCTGATAACTGTTTTAAGTTTTTCTGGCTTGGTTCGGCGCATGTCACTGATATATATTTCATGATGCTTTCCTTTAAGCTCGTAACCCTTGTTTTCAATAAAATCGTGTATCTTCATAACTGCTGGAGCTTCGGCTTCACCATAAGGCCCTATATGCATTATTTGAGCAGCCCAACCTTCTTTAAAGTTTTCAAATCGAAGGTTGGATAATGCAGGAAGATCTTTTTTCTTTTCAAGCTCTTCGATGGATGTATTTATTATTGTTTTAGTGATGAAATCAGGCTGTCTGATCATCACCGTCCATTTCCATGAGCTCCGGTCATCCAGATGAAAGTCTTTCATGTTATCTACCCACCAAAGTCCTTCTAGAGGCATGACCACGTAATCTTGGGATTTTTCTTTTTTACTCACGAATTTAGTCTTATATGACACTGGAAATATGGTTTCCATTGCATTCTGATACTCTTTGGATGTATTAGGGTCTCCCTGACCATCTATCATCAAGAATTTCATCGCAGGTAATTCTACCATTGATACTTTCTTGGTGGAAGGGTAATAGAAATCTTTATTTTCTTTTTTTAAATCGATCTTTGGCATTTAAATTCCTCAATAATAGCTTTTTAAAAATTCAATTTTTCTAATTTTGATTTATCTTCTGCCATAAAGCCCATTCCAATAGTTATGACTGGTATCATAAGATATGTGATTCCTATGTCCATCATATAATTTGTTAAAGTCATTTGCATGGGGCTGGGAGGTAAAAACAATGGTAAATCAATGGCTATGTTGATTATAAACCAGATTACACCAATTATCGCCCCTTCTCCGATAAAATTAGTTTTAATGTTCTTTAAATATAGATAAGCCAATGTAATTACGATTATAGAAATAACAATCGGCATTATTGACTCAAATAGGGGATTTCCAGCAGATTTAAGTGGATATATAAAAAATGAAACCACAAATGGCACCAGCCAAACTAAAAACCCGAAGAAGACTATTCTTAGATATTTATTCATGTTCTAATTCTCCTATTTCCCCTTAATACATCCTAAAAAAAAGAAAATATAAGAGAAATTTCATTCAAAATTTCACAGTTTTTCCTTACAATTATTTGCCAGTGCTGTTCCAACAGTAATGCACATTACCAGAATTACAATATAACCTACTCCTATCCGTGTAAAATAATCAGCTATTGGCATTCCAAATATTGAAACTAAAACTAGCAGATCCAGAAGAATGTTTATACTAAACCATACCACTCCCAAAATGATTCCTTCCTTAAAATAATCTGTGTGAATCTTTTTGAAATAAAGGATCAAAAGAATAGCACCAGAAATTGAACCAATTACAATCATAATGGCTTTAAATAAAAATATGTCAATAATTAGCTTTCCTCCGGAGGTATAAAAAAACAAAGACGCTACAAATGGTATAAGCCAAACTAAAAACCCGAAGAAGACTATTTTTAAATATTTATTCATGTTCTAAATCTCCTAATTATTTAAAAAAAATAGAATTAGACTATTTTTTAATTACAGGGAAGCTCATCTCAGTTATAAGTTCACTTTCTGGAGTTTCATTGGGATCTGAGAGATAGGTCTCCATGGGGGGGCCAATAATCTCGTAATCATTTTTATAGGCGTATTCCATAAGAGCACCAATTGCCATTCCACATTCACTGTAAGGACCTTTATAAATAGTTGAAAGCACCAGTTGTGCAGGGATTGTTTTGATTTTGACTCTACCCTCTTCTTCTGCTTTCCCGGCAAATGGCATGGCTATCTCATACATGAGTTCTTCTACTGGCACTTCATGGGGACTGTTGAAGTATACTCCAAATGGTGGGCCCATCATCTGTAGGCCTTTAGCCATTATGAACCCCACAACTTCTCCCATGAGAACAGGAACCTCCTCATAGGATCCAGTATAATTTATGTATGCCACCTGTTTTTCCTCAATCTTTTTTTTCTCGATTTTCATTCTACTCACCTTTTAAGATTTTCTTCTTTTTTAATTTTTTCAATAAATTGTTCTATCCATTCCATCTCAGTTTTTAGGTGTGTTAAGGGCCTACTAAAAAGTGCTACAACATGGTAAGGGGCATCAAGTTCTTCCTGCATCTTAACCGAACTTTCCAGGAATTTGATCCTGCCCTTGGCCGATTCAATGTAATTTTCCAGACAATCTATGACTGTCTGCGGTTCGAGATAGTTGAGATAGGCTATGCCTAAATCAAAGGGTGAAATTAACTTCTTATTCCAGGAAAGAAGATCAGTCAGCTTCTCTTTCATGGTACACTTCCCAAGTTCAGTGATAGTAAAAACCTTCCTAGATGGCTTTCCTTCTACCTTTTCCATTTTTGATTTGACAAGATTCTTCTTTTCCAACTTCTTTAATACGTAGTAAATGGATGAAAACCCTATTGGGGCCCAGTTACGCATACTCCATGCTTCAATAGTCTTCTCCAGCTGATAACCGTGCTGTGGTTCCTCATAGAGTAGACCTAGTATAGATGCCTCCAGATCTGATATTCTAACCATAGAATAATCTATATATATAATACTATAAAAATCTTTCCAGTGGAAATTACTCACCCCTATCTGATTCCAGTCTAGGGCTTGCCATCCATCAAATTTTCCCCAAGTTTCGCGGGATAAGGCCTGGGTACATTATATGCGCAGTACCCAGTCCATCGCATCTATTCTAATGCATGGGGAACAATAAGCTTCTTAATAATTTGATGTGCACCAACCAGTACCATTCCTGTCTTTTTAGCGGTGTTGGTCTCTTCTACAGGCCTATGATTGGTGGGCTATGGTCAAAAATAGACATTAAAAAAAGTTTAAAATTCGTTTAGATATCATCTAATTCAACCAGTAAGTACTCCATCTTTCAATTTAAAATTCTGATTAGAGAATTTATTAAATTCACCAAGTAAATTATCATCACTGGTAATAAGAATGGTTACATTATCCAGCTTTTTCAAAAGATTCATGAAATTTTGAGCAGTTTTAGAATCTAAATCAGCGGTAGGTTCATCAGCAAGTATGAAAGTTGGATTATTGACCAGAGAACGCGCCAGAGCGACTTTTTGTTCTTCTTCAAAGGATAAATTGATAGGGAATCTATTCCAGTCACTAACTTCTACTTTTTCCAGTAATTTTTCGGCTTTTTTATTATCTGAAGAGGACATAGGTAGCATCACATTCTCAAGTGCCGTGAGATTAGGCAATAAGTTTGAACGTCGGAATATGAATCCAATTTCATCACGAATTAACTTACAACGCTTTTTTTCATCTAAATTGCTGGTTTTAATTCCTTTAATGATTATTTCTCCAGTATTAGGTTTTTTCAGAAGTCCCATAAGATAGATTAATGTTGTTTTCCCTGAACCAGAAGGACCGTGTATTGTACTCAGTGTGCCAGGCTCCAGTGAAAAAGATACATCCGTAAGGGCATTTATTTTTGATCCTCCCTTCTCATAGACCTTATAAACATTTTCAAAGGTAATAATGCTTTTAATATTCACAGAGAAGTGCCTCCTCTATTTTTATCTCAGAGGTAAACCATGCAGGATACAAACCTAAAATTAAACTGATCAGAGTAGTGATTAGAATACTTCCTGGAATTAGCCAGAAAGGCAGCAAAATTGTAAAAAATCCGGGTATGAAAAATGATGAAATTATCCAGATAACCAAAGTTCCTAAAATAACCCCAATTAGAGATCCGATTAGGCCTAGTAGTGCTGCTTCTAGAGTGCAGCTGATTAATATCTGCATTTTAGTAAATCCCATTGACTTAAGAATTCCTATCTCTCTTTTTCTTTCTGAAAGATTGAAACCCATAGTATTCATGACCCCCAGAACACCAATCAACAGGGCTATACTTGCCAGTCCATCGAGAATATATGCTAAATTAACAAAAAAATCTTTTAAACGACTTAAAAGTTGATTTTCTGTAACTTTACTACCAAACAATGAATTTAAGTAGTCCACTGCAGATGACACAATATTAGTCTGATTAGTGGTATTAATTGCTTGATTATCTGGACCAGCCAAGATCTTCCCATTTGATGTGCCTGATTTTTCAATGAAACTGTTTATTCCAAGCCCGGAACTTACCAGGATTAGTAGTATTATAACTCCCAAAGAGATTCTTAAAACAGTCGAGAGGTTTCTCAGCCTGTTACGACGTAAATTTTTTAAAGCTAAGGAATATATTCCCATAATATCAACTAACATATGCTTACGGTTAGTAGTTTACGGTTAGTATTATCAAAGTATCTTTTTACTAAGCAATGGTTAAAATTATATCGGACATTATTGGGGCCATGATATAAATTACATCCATTGTCCTTGATTTTAACTTGCAAATAAAAAAATAGTTTAGGACTTATTCATTACTTTTTTTGAAGATGGTAGGAATATACTTGTAATAAACCCTAAGATCAAAATTAATGCCAGAACATTAAATGTCTGTTTCATTGCCGAATTAATAGTAGAATCAACTATCTGAGTTACTTGTGGAACCAGATTAGGTGGGATATCCTGGGGACTACTTGTTTGCATCTTTTCCACATAGTTAAAAAGACTGTTCTGTATTTGTTCTGTGGTCATATTAGCAGATAGGTTAGAAGATTCTATCCCAGTTGTAAGGCCCCCAAAAATTCCAATAAGCAGTAAAACACCTATTAACGCTGTACCAACGGAATAGCCCAGATTTTTAAAAGCATTAAGTAAAGCAGCGGCATCAGTTTCTTGGTCACTTCGGGCAGCGGACATGGTAAGATTGGTTAACTGGGAAAGCAATAGCCCTACCCCAATACCAAATATCACTGTTCCAGGTATAATATCAATTATTTGGGTATTTAAGTTGAACGATCCTCCCAATATGAATGTTCCTACTGCTGAAACAAGAAATCCGATCATCAAGAGATTTTTGGAACCTAAAACCGGTGAAAGCCTCGCGCCAAGCAGTGAAAATAGCAAAATGGTAATGGACGCCGGTAAAAGAGCAAGGCCAGTTGTAAACGCATCAACATTTGTAACTTGCTGCAGGAATACTGGAATTATAAAAAGAAATCCAGCTAAAGGTATTTGCTGTATAATGGAATTTATATTTCCCAATCCAAATAAGCGATTTTTTAAAAGAGATATATCTGATAAAGGTTCCAAACCCTTATTAATTCTTCTTCTTTGCCATAATAAAAATACTACAAAAAGGATTGAACCAGAACCTAATAATATTGAAACGTAGCTCCAGTTTTGCGGTTTGGCGAGTAATAAAATACCAAGTACTATCAAAATAAGAGATATTATTGAAAGTAATGCGCCTAATATGTCTAAATCTTTCCATTTGAGTGTTGGTTTTGACTCTGTTAAATAGTGTCTGAAGATTAATATGATGGCAATGAATACTAACTCTGATGCAAATACCAGTCTCCATGTAAGATATGTAGTAAAAATTCCCCCCACTATAGGTCCTAGGGCAGCACCTACTGCTGCAATACCTCCCCAAATTCCAAAAGCAGTTATTTTATCTTTACCTTCGTAGCTAACACCCACCAAAGTTGTAGTTGCAGGAAGCATCATGGCCGCTCCAATACCTTCCAGAACTGCCCATCCTACCATAAGCATGGTGGCGTTGATACTCAAAGTCGCTATGATTGTTCCAGAGGCATATATTAATAATCCCAAAAGAAAGGTCTTCTTTCTCCCCAGAATATCTTGCAATTTGCCCCCTAAAAGCATGAAAGAAGCAATGATTAGGGCATATAAAGCAATTATGGCCTGAATTATTGATAAAGTTGTATTTAATTCCACCACCAAAGTAGTAATTGCTACATTCATAGCAGATGAATCTAAAACAATAATGAAAATCGCCATACAGGCAATTATCACTACCCCCCATTTATACTGATTTTCAGCCATACTGTCCCTCAAATACCCTTTAAGTATTCTATGTTTAAAGTTAAATAAAAATTTAGTTATGAGCTTTCTAAGAATATATGAAGTATGTCTAACCATCAAAAAGAAGTAAAAACAGACATTTAATTCTTATTTTCCTTTTCTGATTCCCACTTTTCAATACAATCTTCAATACTTAAACAAATCTTGCTATCCACAATTTCCTGTTCCAATCTGGTTTTTCTGATGGAGTCTCTCAAAGATCCATGCATATTGGCAGCTTTAATTTTTATGCCTCTAAGTTTTAGCTCATCATTAAGTTCCTCTAGCATTTGGATTCCAGAATAATCAATGAAAGCTGATGCTTCAAAATCCAGAACAAATAATTTAGTATCTTTATATTCGTTATCTACCAAATCTATAATGGTATTTTTTACACTATCGGTGTTCATGAATATTTGAGACCCATCAACCCTTACAATAAGTGTATGAGAAATTATTTCCGTTCCAAAATGGCGTTTAACATCTAAAAACTGATCAGTGCCTGGAATACGGCCCAATATAGCAATATGTGGGTTGTACATGTTTTTAAGTAATCCCATAATGGACAGTATGACTCCAATTACAATTCCTTCTAGGGCACCTAAAAACAGGACTGATAGTAAAGTTACAATGGCAATGGCGAATTCTATCTTATTAAAATTGTAAATTGTGCGAAAATGAGGAATATTCACAAGGGCTTTTATAACATACAGTACAATTGCTGCCAGTATGGCTTCGGGTAAGTTGTAGAAAATGCCTGTGAAGAATAATAATGTTAACAAAATGATTACAGCCGCTATTCCTCCTGACAACTGTGTTTTAGCCCCACTTTCGTCATTTACGGCAGTACGAGACAGGCTCCCCCCAATAGGTAGACCTTGAAAAAGACCCACCGCTACATTAGAAATCCCTAAAGCCAACAACTCCTGGTTTCCATCGACTTTATATCTATACTTGGCCGCATATTCTTCAGCAAATAAATATCCTTCAATATAACTTACCAGAAAAACCGTGGCTGCTAAAGTAACCAAAGTATTAACATCTACTAAAGTGGGGTCGGGAATTATGAGAGTTGGTAATCCCTGAGGAATAAAACCAACCAATTTAACACCTAAAGAAGTTAGATTAGTTAAAGTAACAAGCATTATTGATCCAATAACCAAGAAAATCGTATTGGGCAGTTTAGGGAACTTTTTAGTGACCACATACAAGAAAAGAATTCCCCCCACTCCAATAATCAGGGCATACAGGTTGGTCTGATCAATATGCATTATCAGATAATAAATGCGCTGGAAAAAATTTCCAGTTGTCCCAGGTATCCCCAATAGTTTGGGGAGCTGTCCGGAAGCAATGAAAAGAGCAATACCTGCTAAAAATCCAGTTAAAACAGTTTTAGAGATGAATTTAACTATAAATCCAAGTCTTAAAGTCCATGAAATAAGGGCCAACACACCTCCTGCCACTGCTATCAAAGAAACCATCATGAGATACTGACTGGCGCCCACAATCATCAAAGAACCCAGTGTGGAACCAACCAGTATAGAAAGTGTAGAAGTAGGACCAATAGACAACTGACGAGATGATCCAAAGATCATATAAACCAGCAACGCTACCAGAGCAGAATATAAACCAACTTCAGGAGGCAAATTCGCTAAAGAAACAAAAGCAATGACTTCAGGAATGGTGAAAGCACCTACAGTAATGCCTGCTATTATATCTGGCCTAAGCCAGTCTTTTTTGTAATATCTAGCCCATCTTGTAATGGGGAGTAATGATGATAAGTTTTTCATGTGGGTCGAATGTGATTTAGATTAATTTTACTTGTGGATTCTAATTTTATAGTAAAATATGGCATATTATTGGCTTTAATAATATTTTAATGTCACAAATAAATAAATTTATTGCTAATTTCGTGTATTTAAGTCGACTAAGAACTACGTACGTGACTTAAGTTAATGCATAACAAATTAACATTATGTATTTATTCAATTAATCTAATCAAATCCAGATAGTATTCAAAAATCTTTTAAATTACATACTCTAATAATAGAATGATGAAGTCCAAAGCAGGTAAAAGTGGATTAATTACAGGACTTATATTTATTTTATTTTTATTATTGGGACCAGTTAGCGCCCATCAGCCCCGTCTGGATGTTGGAACTGCAGTTACTGTTGAAAATCCCATAATAGTTGAAAACCCAGAAATATCTCAGGCATTTTACGGGCAACTCAACGGAAAACCTGTTTATTACCAGATAAAATCTGACAAGCCTTTCCATTTGTACATTAACCTTTTGGTGCCCACCAGTCCAGGTCAGGGCGGCGAATTCGTATCAGCCCAGGTCACCGACACTTCAGGAAATGTGGTAATGTTTTTAAACGGGACCAATTCCACTTGGACCCCGTATTTTGAAGAGTTTGGCGGAGATTATTACCTTAAAGGGCCGGAAGCTACTCTCCAAGTACCAGCCGGGACTTATAACATCAAAATATTCAACTCCCAGAACCAGGGAAAGTACTCCATCGCCATTGGTAAAATTGAAGCCTTCCCTGCCAACGAAGCCATAACTGCATTATTCACCTTGCCTCTTTTAAAAGAACAGTTCTTTGCTAAACCACTTATCACTCTATTTATCGAATTTGCAGGAATAATCCTGGGCCTGGGAAGTCTTATGGTGCTCTTCATACTCATGATTAAGTCCAGAAAATCTGAAGAATTAACAAGTCTAACTCGCAAGATCGGTGCTGCTGTTGCCTCCGTAATCTGGTTGGGAACCATTATTACCACAATTGTATGGGTGTGGGTGATGTACAACAACCCATTGAACATTTTGGGACTTACTAATAGCCTAATATTAATTATAATTTTAGTACTTACCTGGTTAGTTGGTTCTAAAACCATGAAAGCCAAATTCGGGAAGTTGCCCCTAATCAGCACCAGCTTACTGGTAGTTTTATGGTGGATATTTGTCTTCCTGGCCATTGCTGTGATATAGGTGATTAAATGGATGCCTTTGAAGAATTAATAAATGAATTAAACAATTTAGACTCAGAAAAACATGACGAGAAGATGAAAGAACTGGAAGAAGAGTGCGTTTGCCCTATATGTCCCACCTACGAAGACTGTGGTAGTGGAGAGAACGTTTTCTGTCTTACCGAAAAAAGCACTTGCGCTGATATGGAACTGGGATGTCTGTGTCCCACCTGTCCCCTGGCCCAAAAATACAAGATCGGAGTGATGTACAACTTCTACTGCACCCGTGGAACTGAGAAAGAACAAAGGGAAGGATAGATGGTTTAACCATTTAAAACATTATGTCACTAGAATCAATTTTAGCAGTTTTTACCGCCAGTATACTGGAATTATGGCTGGCAGTCCCATTAGGACTAATATTAAAATTAAACCCTATAATCGTTTTTATAGTATCTGCTACAGGTTCAATTATTGCGGCCATACTGGTTATTATGGCTGGTGATAATCTCCGACATCGTTTCATTAAATGGAAATATAAGGATGAAAAAAACATTCAAAGCAGTAGATTGTACGAAATATGGAATAAATACGGCGTGATAGGCCTCGGACTATCATCTCCTCTCCTTTTTGGAGCGCCTCTCGGTGCAGCAGTAGGAATAGTTTTAGGGGCTAAAAAAGATCGTTTAATACTTTGGATGAGTGTGGGAATTATTATCTGGAGTATAGGGCTCACTACTGCCGGAGTTTTTGGTATTATGAGTTTTGAAAACTTTTTACATTGATATACACTGATGAAAATACTGTTCTTAACAACCGATTTATAGAAACAATAAAGATAAAAAAAGGCAAAATAAACGGTTTTTCTGGTTTTATGAAGTTTGAACAGATGTTGATCGAAACATTTAATAGTAAATCTAGGCTAAGGTTACCCTAAGAGAATTTAAAAGGCTTATTATTATGAATGGTGATATTGATTTTGAAATCACAACCTTAGGCACCATTTTTTTAAGAGGGCATTCGAGAAGGTGTTGCATTTGGAGAAAATAAGGATCGCGATTATTGGAATAGGCAATTGTGCAAGTTCACTCATCCAGGGCATCTATTATTACGAAGATAAAAAAGCAGAGGACGCTATCGGCCTTATGCACTGGGATATAGGGGGCTATCTTCCTTCTGATTTAGAAGTAGTGGCCGCTTTCGACATAGACCAGCGCAAGGTAGGAAAAGATATTAACGAGGCCATATTCGCTAAACCAAACTGTACAACAATTTTTTGTCCTGAAATATCTCCTTCCGGAGTTAAAGTAGATATGGGTTGTATTTTAGATGGTGTAGCACCACACATGGCCGAATTTGCTGATGAACAAACATTCCTGGTTTCAAACGAAGCTGAAAAAAGCAAAGAAGAAATCGTTAACCTACTGAAAGAAAGAGATGTTGAAATTTTGGTGAACTACCTACCAGTAGGGTCTGAAGAAGCAACTCGTTTCTACGCAGAATGTGCATTAGAAGCAGGTGTAGCATTTATAAACTCCATGCCTGTTTTTATTGTTAGTGACCCCGAATGGGGGGCTAAATTCAAAGGAAAAGGCATACCCATAGTAGGAGACGACATAAAAGCCCAAATAGGTGCTACTATAACTCACCGTACCTTGGCTAATCTCTTCCGGGAAAGAGGAGTTAAATTGGACCGTACCTATCAACTTAACACTGGTGGAAATACTGACTTTTTAAACATGCTCAACCGCAGTCGTCTGGACTCCAAAAAGGAATCCAAAACCGAAGCCGTGCAGTCCGTCTTAGGAGAAAGATTAGACGATAAAAATATCCATATTGGCCCTTCTGATTACGTACCCTGGCAAAAAGACAACAAACTCTGTTTCCTCCGTATGGAAGGAAAAACCTTTGGAGATGTTCCTATGAACATCGAACTCCGTCTCTCAGTGGAAGACTCACCCAATTCAGCAGGATGCGTGATAGATGCCGTTCGTTGTTGCAAAATCGCTCTGGAAAGGGGGATAGGTGGACAATTGACATCCATATCGGCTTATACCATGAAGCACCCTCCAGAGCAGTTTACTGATGATGTGGCCCGGGAGATGGTGGATCAATTCATCACTGGAAAAAGAGAAAGATAATTTTAAATTTTTTTAAATATCTTCTTAAAAATAAACTTAAAAAAATGTATTTTTATTCATTTAAATACTCTTTTATTCATTTAAATACTCTCAAATTTAATTTTTTACATCAACATCGATAGATAACTAATTATTGCCGTTTTTATAGATTCTTTTTTTGATTCTATTACCTCAATACCCATTTCTTCTAACTTTTCACGGGGCTCATCCCCTATTCTTCTGCAAAAGATCACACGACAATCTTTTAATAATTTTAGTGCGCCTGTCCAGCGATATTCATGATTACGAAATGACGCAGTACCTTTTTCTCGTAGTTCTAAAAATTGAATACCCTCTGTACCCAATTCAAATATTAAAAAGTGGCAGGCCTGTCCAAAGTGTTGATCAATGATTTTTCCATCACTAGATGCCACCGCTATTTTCATTATTTTCCACCCTATTTTATTTTAAATCACAAATGGTCTGTGAATATCAAAAAGAAGGGTTCAATATGATTTTCAACTTTTTCAGACTAATAGCAGAACTAGGACAAATTTCCAAGCATTCACCGCACATTTTGCAGTATTCAGGAGATCTGATTGATATCTTATCCTCGTTAATGGTAAAGACGTTGGTAGGACATACATATGCGCATTTTCCGCAATTTTCACCTTTACATTTCCTATGATCCAATTGAATATCTGCAATCATAAAATCCTCTGCATTCATATTAGTCATAAAATTAGGGCATAACACTATTTGTTAAAGTTATTAAAATCCACCTACCGGCAACCGGTAGCCTATTTCCGATAATAAAAAGTGGTAAGATTAACTATATAAATTTTTCTAGAAGAACAGTGGAAATCTTTTTATCCTGAAAGAGCCCAGTATAATTTATATTACTATTTGTAGATTTTAAATGTCTTTAAACATTCCAATAACACAGTAGGGCCAGAAAATGATTGAATGGAAAAGTTACGCCAAATATGCATTCGCCATTCCAGCATTGGTCGCCTTTGTTCTGGCACTAATTCCCACCCTAAAGTACCAGTGGCCTTTAAGTTGGGATATAATTTATCACATACAGTACGCTAAGATTTATGCCCAATACGGACTGGTACTGACTGACCCACTATTAAATGCGCCTTTTGGTCAGAAAATTGCTTATCCACCCCTGTTTCATTTCATTATAGCGGGTCTGGGAAATTTATTCCATGCAGATTATTTCCAGGTGGCCAAATATTTGCAACCAATACTGGCCGGCTTGCTAGTTTTGACCTCCTCTTATGTTGGTTATAAGTTCTATGGGAAAATTGTCGGACTGTCTGCTGGGTTTTTGTTAATATCAAGTTACATATTTACGCGAATAATACTTCCTATCCCAGAAAATCTGGCCCTGATCTTCCTTCCTCTGGCTGTTTACCTTTATTATATCTCTATTAAAAATAAGAACTTGAAAGCCGGCGTTTTAGCAGGGATACTTTTTGTTATCACTGCATTAAGTCATTTATTAGCACCACTATGTTTATTCATTATTATAACCTCCATTAGCCTAGTAGAATTAATATTTTATCGAAATATTGGAGTTTTCAAAAATTATGCAGCGTTTTTACTAGCATCCATATTATCTTTAGCCTTAGGAGCTTTGGGACTGTTGATAGTCGCACCAGATCTTTTCCAATCAGTATTGAATCAGGGTATTGGAGGGGTAACTGGAATAGCCACCAGCATATACCAAAATCGCCCTCTAGGACTATTAGGTTATTTAAAGAACATAGGTCCCATATTATGTATTTTTGCCGTTGCTGGTGGAATAATAGCCATCAAAAAACATGAAAAAAAGGATGTTTTCCTAATGGTCTGGATAATCTCCATGATCCTTCTAAGTGTCGCCTACTTAATCGGGATAAATGTCATTTCCTACCGGGCAATAATATATATTCTCATACCACTCTCCATTTTGGGGGGTTTAGGAATCAATACAATATACCATAAATTAAAAGATTATCCTCAAACATCATCCAAACAATTTAGATGTGGATTTTTAGTGGCTATCTTGGTCTTATCCACATTTACAGGATTTCTAACAGTTGATAATCCTAAAATTTCCTATTTCGGCGTGAAAAATGATTTTGGAACTATTCAAATCGCCCCTCCATCAAGTTCCGAAGTTGATCTGGCTCAATGGTTCCAAAAAAATGGAAATAAAAGTCGTTCCATCTTAATATCCAACCAGTTTACAGGAATGTTCCTGGCCACCCAGACTGGGATGCCCATGCACTACAGCTTCGAGTTGTATAGTCTCAAAAATTCCCCCAATGCAACATTGGATACCATGAAAGCGGAAAAGATTGGATACATTGTTTATGATAAAAATTTGGTCTTATCACCGCCAGATAATAGCAATTTATTTATTAAACCCGTGCTGGGCGAGTTTTATCCGCTTTACTATATCAGCCAAGACATTCAAAAGAACATAAATCAGATAAAGCCAGATTATACCCAAATAGTTTATGAAAACCAGGATTTTATTGTGTTAAAGATTATTTATTCTTAGATGGTCATTTATTAGACTAACTGTAATTAATCTCCTCAATTATAATATTTGAATGGTTAGTTTTTTAACTATTTTTCAAGAGAGATATGACATTCTCACTTAAGAAATATATATGACACTTAGGACTATCTAGATAAGGAATTACTAAAAAATTTGACTACTTCGAGGGTCACTATGACTAAGATAAGGATCATTGAAACTGCATACCGTGATGCCCATCAGTCCCTGTTGGCCACCCGTATGAGGACCCGGGACATGTTACCCATCGCTGAGGAAATGGATAAGGTGGGATACTTCTCACTGGAGTCCTGGGGAGGAGCAACCTTCGACACTTGTATCCGATACCTCAACGAGGACCCCTGGGAAAGGCTGCGAGAACTCAAAGAACATGTGAAAAAGACACCGCTCCAGATGTTACTTCGGGGCCAGAATCTGGTGGGATACAAACACTACCCAGACGACATTGTTCGTAAGTTCGTGGAAAAGTCCTACGAAAACGGAGTAGATGTGTTCCGGATATTTGATGCCTTAAATGATATTCGAAACATGAAATTATCCATCAAAGTGGCTAAAGAACAGGGTGCACACGTGCAAGGCACCATCAGTTACACCACCAGCCCTTATCACACTCTGGAGAAGTATGTAGAATTTGCCAAGGAATTAGAGGCAATAGATTGTGATTCATTGGCAATCAAGGACATGGCAGGGCTAATATCACCCCATGATACCTATCAACTTATTAAAACGCTTAAAGAAGAAACCGATTTATTAATCAATCTACATTGCCACTGTACCAGCGGTATGACCCCTATGAGTTATTATGCTGCTTGTGAAGCTGGAGTGGACCTTTTAGACACCGCTATATCCCCACTTGCATGGGGAGCATCCCAACCCCCAACTGAGAGCATAGTTGCTGCCTTAAAAGATACTCCTTACGATACTGAACTGGATTTAAAGCTTTTAAATCGTGTGAAAAAGTACTTTGAAGAGATAAGAAAAAAATACAGCAGCATAATAGACCCTATTACTGAAAGAGTCGACACTGATGTCTTGATATATCAAATTCCAGGCGGAATGTTATCCAACCTCGTTTCTCAGCTCAAAGAACAAAACGCCATGGACCGCTACGAAGACGTTCTGAATGAAATGCCCCGGGTTCGCAAAGAGATGGGATATCCCCCCTTGGTGACACCCACCAGCCAGATAGTAGGTATCCAAGCAGTCATGAATGTCTTAGGTGGAGAAAGATACAAAAACGTGTCTAAGGAAGTTAAAGACTACATGAAGGGCTATTATGGTAGGCCTCCCGCCCCAATTGACCCGGAAGTTTCTCAGAAGGTGATTGGTGATGATGAACCCATAACCTGTCGTCCCGCCGATCTGTTAGAGCCTGGCCTGGAAAAATGCCGTGATAAAGCAGAAGAAATGGATCTGGTTAAAAAAGAAGAAGATATACTGACTTTCGCCCTTTATCCTGCTGTTGCCCCTAAATTTCTTAAAGGAGAAGCGGAAGAAGAGCCCCTTGCACCACCCAAAGGTGATGAATCTTCTGTTGAATCATCTACCCTCCCTACCGAATACCAGGTCGATGTTGATGGTGAAGTTTTCCAGGTTAAGGTGGTTCCCACGGGTTACATGGAAATAGAGCCAGGAGCAACTAACACCCCCGCTGGACCAGTAGAAGGTGGGGTGACCAGCACCATGCAGGGTATGATCCTCAAGTTAAAGGTTACCGAGGGAGATAAAGTAAATGAAGGAGATGTAGTGGCTGTTTTAGAGGCTATGAAAATGGAAAATGACATTCACGCTCCCGAGTCAGGGACGGTGAAGCAGATCTTCGTAGAAGAAGGTGACACTGTAAATGCCGGAGATCCATTGATGGTCATTAAGTGACCATTTAATCCTTTTTTTTAATCAAATTCATTAAAAAAGTTATATTAAAAATATTATTTATTCAACTGATTTAAATTCCATGTAGTATATTTTCAACCTGTTCTGCCTGGGACTCCATTTCAAATAATATAAGGCCGATTTGAGCATCAGTATCAGTTAAAGCAGTTAAAATTGCCTTTGATCCCGCAGGTATCAATACTATATTACCTTTTTCTGTTTTAAGAGAAATTTCACTGACATTTCCAGTACCCATTTGATTTGAAGCTGCTTCTGCAGCCCCCATAATCGTGGAACACAGGGCAGAGAATATTCTGGCATCAACATCCGGCGGGGTTCTGGCATTTATAAGGAGTCCTTCTTTAGATACAATACCACAAGCCTTAATCTGACCGACTTGTAAAAGACATCCCAAAACGTCGTCCAGCCTTTCTTTCTTAGTCTTAGCCATAATTAAACTCCTTTATTAGTATTTTTATTCAGAATCATGTAATTAAATTTTCTTCCCCTTATTCTTCTTCGGGTTCAGTTATTTCAACATCAAATTGACAGAATGAATAACCACTGGTCCAACACCTTATCTCCTCGGCAGAGACTTCCTTATTGGTTAGTTCTTTTAATATACCAATGATCATGCCAGTTTCAAAGTAACAAATTGGTTCTCCTATGTTAGGCAATCCCGCACACTCAATACATTCGTAAACCCTTAAATCCAGCTTTTTCCCATTTTCCATTTCTTCTTCCTTAAAAATATCTAGAATACCAATTTTATACTTCGCTAAAAAATCAGCGATCTCATCAACACTGTTAATTAGACCATTTTTAACCAGGTTAGCTCCTAGTTCTATTCCTGCAACTACATCCGTGCCGTAACCAGCCTTAGCCAGAGAAATTGGTTTCTTTAAATTTCCAACTCTAAATGTGGTGACATAAACCGAATCCATACCTTCAGTAGCTTCTTTTCCTAAAAAAGGTCGTTTCGGACTAACTACATCCTTCAAATCAACATGATCCTTTTTGATAAGCTTTCTGGGGCCAACAAGTTTACCATCAACAACTTTTTCACTCTTAAGTTCTTCTTCAAGCAAAGAACGATAGTAATCAATGGCTTTTTTTAATTCCTTCTCGTTCATTAAATCTCCCCCGTTAATAGAAGTTATAGAATAATATGATGCACCTTTCTAAAGTTTTTTCAGTTACTAAAGTTTTTTGCGTTATATACATCTGGTATGACTAATCTGTCAAATTCCTAAAATTCATTCCATTATATTTGATTTTTCCTAATTTAACTGATTTTTTTTGAGTAATTCCTTAAATGAGTTCAATCCCAGCATTTCATGCTCCTCCCAATATTTATAATCTGCCCTTAGAACTTCGGACCCATATATTATCTTATTTTTGTTCACTTGGAATGAATTTTCAAGCCCATTATCCGATTCAATAGGCTTTTCAGAGATTAAGTAGGGATATATTTCATAAGCTACTTTATGAGCAGATTTTAAAGCATCTTCAGCATTTATAAGCGTTTCTGGAAGTGTTCCAAACGTATCCAAAGAAGATATGACCTTTACTCCTGCTGCATTGAGTACCAGCCCCAAATAATCATGAACCTCTTCTAAACCAGCCCCTGCAGTTGTTGATACTGTAATTCCCGGTTTTCCTGCGAGCCTTAAAGTATGATACCACGTGGCCAGCCTATCTAAGAAAATTTTCATCTGTCCAGATACTTGCATGGCATAAACTGGAGATCCCCAAATAATCAAGTCCGATTCCAGCATTTTTTTCTTCAAAAAGGCCATATCATCTATTTTATCCAATGGACAGACCCCAAGGTTCATACAAGACCAGCATCCCCTACAGGGCTGGATATTTACATCTCCTGCAGTGAATAAAGTGCATTTAACATTATTATCCATCTCTAACAGTTTATCGACCATCATTTTTGTCAGAGTGTAAGTATTTGATCTTTTTTTTAAGGGACTACCTATGAATCCAAATATTTTCATTTTTTCATACCCCCATCGTCATAATTTGAATATAAAATATTCCATAAATTTTCATTAAAAAGTTCCTTTTCCTGACCCAGTGGTTGGAAAAATTCCTCATTAACCTTTTCAACAATTATTAAAGCTTTTTCAAGAGTTTTAATTCCTTTTTGGGTAATTTTTACATACTTAGCCCTTGAATCTTTGCCTTCGTTTATTCTTTCAAGGAATCCTTTGCCTTCTAATATTCTGATAATCTTTGAAGTTACCATGACATTTGTCTGAGTAAAATTCGCTAGTTTAGTCTGAGTAATTGGTTCTTTCTGTTTCAGAAGCCATGCCACACCAGATAATAAAGCAAAATGAGAATGGGTCAAATCAACATCTTTAAGAGCTTTATTAATTTTACGTTGCCATAAATAAGTAATTTTCCAAAATAAAATTCCTGTCACTCCTTCAGGCTCTTCTAACCATTTATAAAAGTTATTTTTCATTTTAAATCACCAAAATACTTTAATATTTCTTGTCATAAGGGATTTTTTAACTATTATAATCATTGTATAATATATAATATGGTTATTATATACTTTGATTATATAAATTTATTGGCAAATTACTAGTTAAAAAGGCCAATTATTAATAAGGAAATGTTTCTAGGAGTTCAAAAATAATTATTAAGGAAAATATCATTCAAATGAAATCATAAAAAAGTTTTATATTCATTTTAAGGAATAATTTATCATTTTTCCCAGCTAGCGGAAAATTTTTTACTTAAGATGACAACTCAACTCGCGAAGTTAAAGTAGAATTTATCCCTTCATCTGTAGATTAATGATCAAAATAATGACATCATTTATTAAAATATTTTGTTCGATCGGCAACATCAGCCCCTTTAAAAGCCCTTATCCGCCTCATACAGGATTCACATACCCCACAATGTTCTTCTTCCCCCATGTAACATGAATAACTCAAGTGAAGAGGCGCATCAATTTTTTCACCCAGTTTAACTATCTCTTCTTTATTCATATCTATAACTGGGGCATTAATTTCAATATCATCCAAAGAACCAATTTCCAGAATCTTATTAAAAGCATCTAAGAACTCTTTAGAATTATCCGGAAATGTCACGGCCTCTTCAAGATCCCAACCCACAATTATTTTCTCTGCACATTCTGCCTCAGCAAAGGATGTAGCAATAGCAGTGAAAACAATGTTACGCCCCGGAACCCAGACTTTGCGGGCAGTTTCATCACAAATTTCCTTATCGTCCAGTTGATTCATTTCTAAGATAGGAATCTCCTCTTGACTGGTAAGAGCTGAACCACCCAACATAGCCAACCATGGTAGTTCGATAACTGTGTGTTGGATGTTTAAAGCATCACATATAGCACCAGATGCTTTTATTTCTATTTCTGCACTTCTCTGACCGTAATCAAATGTTATGGCGTGAATTTGATATTGATCTTTAAGGTAGGCTGTGGCTACGGTAGAATCCAGACCACCAGAGAGGACAGAAATGGCTTTTGGTTTTGAGTTCATAAGTTTACCTTTTAGTATTGATTGAATTGACGCCAGAATGTCTCTTCAGCTAGCCTCATAACTCTTTTAAGAGATATTTGGGTCTTTTCAGATATTTTACGAGCATCTTCATATTCAGGGGTGGCGTTTATTATTTCATTACCGATTTTACCCACTTTGATATGGACTATTTCATTACTACCCTTCAGATTGAAGTTCACAGGCACAATTTCCCTTTCTAAGATATTTCTATGGACAAAAGGCATGACTCTAACACCTAAAGTGCCAGTTTCTCTTATTATAGCTTCTGATAAAATGTCGCAGTCTTGTTGACGAGTGATAACCCTTAACAAATGTCCGGGACGGTTTTTTTTCATTAAAACTGGAATCATAGAAACATCCAAAGCACCTTGTTCCATTAGCTTGTGGAAAATATTCCCCAGTATTTCCCCGGAAATATTATCCAGATTGGTTTCAAGAACTGCGACCCGATCAGTGGGTAATAACGAAGAGGCACGTATAATTCTTAAAACGTTAGGAAAATCTAAATCCATTTTACCAGCACCATAACCAATATTTTTGTTGTTTAAGAAAGGTTGAAACTGGCAGAACTCATCAACTACATTTACATAAATCGCGGCCCCGGTGGGTGTGGTGAGTTCCTCTGATATTGGACCGCCAATGGTAGGAACGTTTTTTAATATTTCCAGAGTGGCAGGAGCAGGAATGCTCATCATTCCATGAGCTGTGTTCTTTAATCCACCACCCAATGCAACTGGAAGGCCATGCACTTTTTCTGAATTTAATCCCAAGTCATAAAATGCATAAGATGCCCCAATTACATCGGCCACTGCATCAGCAGCCCCTACTTCATGAAAATGGACATCTTCTAAGGTAGTACCGTGAACTTTAGCTTCTGCTTCGGCCAGGGTCTTGAATATTTTCAAAACAAGATCAATTGCCCCTGAAGGCATTTCATCATGTTGGATATCATTTAAAACCGTGCTTAATTCTGTATATTTAATAGTACTCTGATCCTCGGCGCTAATTTTGGCGTGAATGGCCGAAATACCACCTTTATTTTCTTTTTTTAATTTAATGGAAACTTTACCAAACTGGGAAGCATAATGTTCCATTACTTTCCGAGTACCTTCCAGGTCCGCTCCTAAATCCAGGAGGGCACCTACCACCATATTTCCAGATATCCCCGCACCTTGGGGATCGATTATAACTACCATTTTATCAGCTTAATGTGGATTTCTAATAATTTTAAATTAATTTATATTGTTAGATAAAATAGAATCTTCATTCTTTTTTAATAAATTTATGTAGGATACGAGAAAAAAATCCAAATAACTTATCAGGGCATTAAATTTCCCACTAGGGAATATTTACCATGTCAAATTTATAATAACGGGTAAATCCACAGTCTCGACAGATTATTTTAAGACTGTAAGTGTCTACTTCAATATCGTGGATGGTAGCATCCCCACACCTAAAACAACTTGCAGATTTTTTCAGATTCCAAGTATCAGCTGCCATTACTCAGCCCCCTTTATAGTGTAGTAACGTGCGGCTCCGCAGTTATTGCACCAAATTTTAGCCTTGTTGGTATCTATTCTAATTCTTTGAATGGCTTTTTCTCCACAGTAAAAACAAGGAACTTCTTTTTCCAGGAACCATGTTTCAGCCCGTTCTGCCTTTTCCTGATCCCCATAGTTAACAATTATGCGGCGAATGGGAACTTCCAGTATGGTATACTTTTCCCCTTCCAGGGCTTTAGAGACTGATTCAACTATTCCGTCCACAGCTTCCTCTTCCACCACACTGCAAACCAGGACGGCATCGGTGGCATAGTCCCGGATCATGCTGATGGCAGATTTGGGATCTTCCTTAATTGAAAATCCCTTCCAATCCTGAGGAGACATTCCTTTGTACTCTAAAACATAAAAACCAGTTATCCCTGAATCAGTTAGGGCGTTCATGGCCTTTCCTAAGTTTTCAACCTCTACAAAGACCCTTAAATGCACCTTCATAAGACCACCTTTATAAATTATGTCCTTTATATCATATTATATACTAGTGTGAAGAGTGGTTAAATGACAGGAAATCGGTGTGTAGAGGATATTAATCTATTAATGGACCATGACACCCTCACTTTGGAAAGGGAAGAGGGATTTCTGGTTTTAAGCAGTTCACCTTATTTCAACGGGTTTGGAAGATTTAAATCAGTTGTAAGTCATAGTTTAGGGCAAAACGTGAATTTCAATGAATTAAGCCAAACACAATATCTTGATGATCTGATCCTAAAAAAAGAGATTAAAAGTCCTGCTGCAGTTATCTTTAACCATTCTCATGTTAAAAAGAACAAAATGGTTACTATTAAACCTGTTTCAGGCATTGTGAATGCAGATTACTCTCCGACCGGAGATGTGCCCCTTATTTCAATTATGGTAGTGGTTGATCAAAATCTGGATCAGGGAACTCTTTTAAAACTAATGATAAGAACAGCCGAAGCCAGAAAATCAGTTCTATTGGAACGTGGAGTTTCAAAAGAATCATTACTTACCAAAGAATCTATATTAATAACCTGCACCGGTCACACCCATCCAGAGAATATTAAGAATTCAAAAGATATAGAAGAATTAACCTATGATTGCGTCGATAAATCCATTAAATTAGCCCTCAAAGGTTTTAACTCATCAAAAACCATCACCGAATTTTTAAGTCATGCTGGAGTGGAGATTGACGAGTTAGTAGAAGCTGGGGCTCAACTTCTAGCGGGAGTAGAAGACAGTCCTGAATTACGAATAAGGATAAAAAATCAGCTAGAAAAATCCTTAAAAGACATCAATGTTATATCGCTAATAATGGCCGGTATTAGAGTAGAAGAAGATTATCAGAATCACAGAGTAAAAGAAGTAAATGTGGATGATGACCCCGCCTATCTTTACGCCGATGAAGTTTTAGGAATGGCTATTGCTAATCAAATAGCAGGTACCAAGGCCCTATTTAACTTTAAAAGATATGATGAAGAAAAACCGGGTATATTAAGTAGTTTAGGACCTATGATGGATGATGTTTGTGCGGGTTTAATAGCAGGTTCCATGTCCAAGATATTTGAGGAATAAGAAAATGGCGAGTAAAATTCGGTTGGAGGCTCCAGCCCAAAAAGTTGAAAATAACGATGATAGTTGGAAGGGATTTCTGGGACTGATATCCTTCTCCACTATTCTACCCATTAATATTCACACCAGCATAGAGGAAATGGCAAGGTTCACCTGGATGTGGCCTTTTATTGGAGGGTTCATTGGAATATTAGTAGGACTGGTAGCATTCCTATTTGCGGGTTTACTACACCTACCCCCATTGCTATCTGCAGCCCTAATTTACAGTTTTGCCATAACCATAACTGGACTACACCACCTCGATGGACTGATAGACTTTGCTGATGGGCTGATGGTCCATGGAGATCACCGAAGAAGGATAGAAGTAATGAGAGATGAAAGGATAGGAACGGGAGGACTTGCATCCCTCCTGATGGTGTCTTTAATTACTGTAACATCAATATCAACACTCCCTTTGATAATACTTCCCCTAATTATGGTCATTTCAGAAATATCTGCCAAGTTAGGCCTTATTACCTGCGCTACCCTATCCAGACCGTCGGGAGATGGCACTGGCACTCACTTCATAGAAAGTATGAATCCTACCCTTTTGGCCATTTCTTTAGTGGTAAGTGTTTTCATTGGCTATTTTGCAGTGCAGTACATTGGAATTGCAGGAATAGTTGGTGGGTTCGTTATGGGGATTATTATGGCGTTATTAGCACGTGAAAAGTTTAAATATACAACAGGAGACGTTTTAGGCGCTACAAATGAGTTATCCCGCATGTTAGCCCTAATTTTAATGGTTTTAGTGTTGATGGTTAGGTGATTTTTATGGATGTGAAGGTTTTAAGACTGGACCACCGACGAGTGCGTGATGCTAGAATAACCACCCATGTTTGTTTGACTGCCCGGGCCTTTGGAGCATCCGGTGTTTTTTTAGGTGGAGATCGGGACAAAAAATTAATGGAAAACGTGCACGACGTATCTAAACGTTGGGGTGGGTCCTTTCAGGTGGATTATCAGAAAAATTGGGATAATCTTATAGACGAGTGGAAAAATAATGGTGGAGAGATAGTACACCTTACCATGTACGGAGAACCCGTGCAGAAAATAATTCCTCAAATAAGAGATTCAAAAAAGAACAAAATGGTAGTGGTGGGTGGTTCAAGGGTTCCTACTGAAGTATACCAAAAATCAGACTGGAATGTGGCCGTTACCAGCCAACCTCATTCTGAAGTATCAGCCCTGGCTATATTCCTCCACCTGCTCTTCGAGGGTCAGGAATTTGATCTGGATTTTGAAGGTGGAGATATAAAAGTTTTGCCCTCTGCCAAGGGTAAAACAGTCGTCATTGACCAGGACCGTTAATTTATTTTTATTCTTAGTATCAAGTCATCTCCGGCTTTGGGGACTCCTCTACCGTCGCGGTTGGATGTGGAGACGTAAAGGTAACCGTCGTGTTCTACAACTTCACGAATGCGACCTAAATTATTAAATGTTGCCCGCTCTCCTATAATGCTTTGACCATCGTTAGAAAGGGTAATTCTTCTTAACTGGTTGCCCCGTAGCCCCGCTACGTATAAAACATTTTGATAAAACTGAATGCCAGAAGGAGCTAATGTAAATTCAGTGTAAACCCTCAACGGTTTGATGTAACCTGCAGCAGTAGCGTTGCCCTGGTAAAGAGGCCAACCGTAGTTTCCACCTTTAACTATGATGTTGATCTCGTCGTTCATAGTAGGTCCATGCTCTGATTCATACATAGTGCCATTTGGACTCCAGGTTATTCCCTGAGGGTCTCGATGACCGTAACTGTAGATTAAATTACCAAATGGATTATCAGTAGGAGCAGAACCATCAGAATTAAGGCGTAAGATCTTTCCTCCCAAAGAATTAGTATCCTGTGCTGAGTTAGAATTCCCCGCATCCCCGGTAGTTAAGTATAGTTTACCATCGGGGCCGAATTTCAAGCGCCCACCATTATGAATAGGAGAACTGGGAATATTATCCAGGATCACAGTCTCGTTGGTGATTTTATCATTTAAAACAAACCGAGAGATGCGATTCACACTGCCTTTGGTATAATAAACGTAAATATATTTATTCTGGTTAAAATTAGGGTCCACTGCTATTCCCATAAGTCCTGACTCTTGATTAGTAGTGACAGTAATGTTACCAACCACACGGGTCTGGTTACCCTCCATCACATTAACCCGCCCTACTCTTTCGGTGAATATCATTCGTCCATCAGGTAAAAAATCAATAGCCCAAGGCACCTCCAGATTCTGAGCTACTACTTCCGTTTGAAGCCCTGAATCCGATATTTGTCGGGGCGTAGCCAGGTATAATACTGCAACTATTACTACTACGATAACTATTCCTAAAATTATGAGTTTCCGATTCAACAGACTCCCTCTTTTGCCATTATGTTTTTCCTGCCACTTGAATTTTTTTAAAAAAACAGATGAACTACAAGGACCATACTTTTTAAAGTGGTGGTTTCGTGATAGAAGAGGTGGATCATCTTTTGTTGCAGGAAAAGTTAAGTCAAATTAGAAGAATTGGTATTGGTCGAGTAGAATTTAGAGACGGAATAAGGGAAATTGGGCGTTTAATAAGTTATAACTTTGCAGATAGTTTAGAAAAAGAAATTATCGAAGTTACAACCCCCATGGGAACAGCAAAAGGAGTTAAAATTATAGGTAGGGATGATATTATAGTGGTCAGCGTTTTGCGAGCAGCCATACCCATGGTAGAAGGCATAATGCGAGTCTTCCAGGAGGCCCAGTCTGGCGTGGCCGGAGCGTGGCGGAGTGACAAACCACCATTCCCTGTGGAAGTTGGTTATCTGCGGTTGCCAGAAGTTAATGATAAAATTGTGATTGTGGCCGATCCTATGCTGGCTACAGGGAACACCATGGTGGCCATACTAGATCGGATAAAAGAAATGGGAGCTCCTAAACGTTTGGTGTTGTTCAATATCATCGCCGCCCAAGAAGGATTGGAAAAAGTGTTGGGAGAACATCCAGATGTGGAAATATACACTGCATCAGTGGAAAAAGAGCTTACTAAAGAGGGTTATATTGTTCCGGGTCTGGGAGATGCAGGGGATAAGTGTTTTGGTAAACCATATCAATAATGCTTTTTTTTAGATATCAATCTTCTAAGTTGTAAATAGACTCCCCATGGGCTATTACCACAATTCCAGGAAGTCCAACCACATGCAAACAGTGCATGGCCTCCATACCCTCTTTTTCGAATAGAATGACTTTTTTTGATATAACTTTACTGGTTAAAAGGGCAGCTGCAGGGGGAGTAACTACAAAAACAGAGTTATATTTTTTTAAAGCTTGAACAGTTTTTTCAGATAGAGCACCTTTACCCACATGCATGCGTACGCCTGCTTTTGATAGTGGAGCTATGTTTTCTTCTATTTCTTCCTTGTTGCTGGTAGTGGGAGATATACCTGCGGGACTGACTGCGGTGTGCATGATTACTGCACCTTCTAATTCAATTAAATTTTCACCTTTTTGTATAGACTGCACCAGTTGCGGTAGAGCAGCATCCCTCCCTGTGTAAACGACGCCATAGATAGAGATAAGATCACCAACTTGTAGTTGTTTCACTGCAGCTTTGGTAATGGGGGTGTTGACCCTCTTATCTTCTTTTTCCATCCTCAATTCTTCCACTATATTATGAACAGTAAATCTCTTAAAAATTCATCAATATGCCCCTTATTCAAATGAGGCATTACAATAACCCTTATTGCCTTAGGATAGGATGATAGAGAAACTGACCAACCTTTTTCGGCAAGTTTACGGACGATATCCTCCACTGCCATTTCAGAGTGACGGAAAGCAACGATATTCAACTCCGGATCAGTTATTAAGTCACAACCAATCTTTTCCAGACCGTCAGCCAGATATTGAGTAACTTCCATGCACTCTAAACAAATTTTTCGATAGCCGTCCTTTCCCAAATGTTTTAAAAGCGCCCAGGTAGCAGCAGTTGCCGCTCCAGTACGGGTGCCCACCAGGGTGGACTGACGCTCCTCAGTTAAATAGGGAGTTTCAATACTCATGGACTCCAGGTATTTTTCTTCTCTAAATAGTATGCATCCGGTGGGTATGGGAGCTAATCCCATCTTATGAGGATCAATAGTGACAGATTGAACTCCTGGCAAACTAAAATCAAATTCAGGCAAATTATACCCCGCATCTTCTAGAAAGGGAATAATGAATCCTCCGAAAGCCGCATCTACATGTAGATAAATCCCATTTTCCAGACAAATATCAGAAAGCTCGCTTATAGGGTCTACTTTTCCCAGTTCAGTGGTCCCAGCCACTCCCACCACAGCTATTGTGTTTTTTGATATCAATTCCTCAACGGAGGATAGTTCGACTCGGTATTCGGGATCGAGTTCTGCTTCCTTCAACTTAAGGCAAAGCATGTCCGCAGCCTTTTTGAATGAAAAATGAGCTGATCGGGGCACTATTATCTCAGGGTTCTTAATTTCAGCCATGTTTCGAGCTGCCCGCATAGCCATTAAATTTGCTTCAGTTCCCCCAGTGATTATACGACCATAAACATCCTTTTTTCCCAAAAAATCTCCTAAAAGAGCTATAGTTTCGTCTTCGAGGGCCTGTGTACCTGGAAAAAGACCAGGATCTCCTAGATTAGATTCTAAAAATAGAGAATAGGCCTCTCGCCCCACAGGGTGTGGACAGGTGCACATGGATCCCAATATCCGGCCGGACTGATAGGTCATGTCCTTTTTTTTGTAATCCCGGAGAGTTTCCATTACTTCTTCCCGGGAAATTCCCTTCTGTTGCATGTGATCCCTTAAAATAGAACCTTGAATGTTCTTTTAAAAACAATAAGTAAAAAAATAAAGTAGTTAAGGAGGTATTCAGGCTCCTTATTCCTGCAACATTTTACGGGCAGCTTGGAGTAATAGTTTCTTCTCCACTCGAGCCACGGTTTGACGGACCTCCGCCACCGCATCGGTGTTAGCAGATACTGAAGTAATTCCCAATAGCACCAATTTTTCTACAATAGCAGGGATACTTCCGGCCTGTCCACAGATACTGGTCTTAACTCCAGCCTTGTTACATTCAATAATAACCCGTTCAATTAACTTTAAGACTGCAGGATGGCCTTCAGTGTACAAACCAGCTACATTTTCATTGTTACGGTCTATAGCCAGAGTATATTGGGTAAGATCGTTAGTACCAAAACTCACGAAGTCCAGCCCCTCAGCTATGAAATCTTCAATGACCATGGCCGCAGCCGGTGTTTCCACCATGATTCCAAACTCGATGTCCTTTTGTGGTTTGAGACCCACTTCACGGGCAATCTTCTTGGCCTCCTTTAACTCTTCAGGATGCTGTACTAAAGGTAACATGATACCAATGTTAGTGTAACCCTGTTCTCGCAGCTTCTTTATGGCCTTGAACTCGGCTTTAAGGATTTCAGGTTCATCAAGCTCCCTACGGATACCTCTCCATCCTAACATAGGGTTATGCTCGTGAGGTTCTCCCTCCCCACCATCCAATGATTGGAACTCGTCGGTAGGAGCATCTAAAGTCCGGTACCATACTGGTTTAGGATAGAAAGTGTCGGCCACCTTCAAGATGTTCTCCACCAGGACCTTTATTAATTCATCCTCCCTTCCTTCCAGGAGGTACTTTTTAGGATGAACTCCAGTGGTTAACATCATGTGTTCAGTCCGAAGAAGACCCACACCATCCGCACCGGTAGCAACTGCCTTTTTAGCCGCTTCGGGCATGCTTACGTTAACTTTAACTTCCGTTACTGTTAAGATGGGTGATGCAACCATTGCTGGTTGTTCATTGGTTTCTTCCTTTTTGGAAGTATCTATGAGTTTACCTTCCCACACCAATCCTTTTTTACCGTCCAGTGTCACCATACTGTTTTCAGGGAGAATTTTACTGGCATCCCCAGTTCCAACTACACAGGGAATTCCAAGTTCGCGAGATACAATAGCCGCATGGCAGGTTACTCCCCCCTCATCAGTTATGATCCCGTTGGCTCTTTTCATGGCAGGTACCATATCCGGAGTGGTCATTACCGTTACCAGAATGTCTCCTTCCTGAACTTTGTCCAGTTCGTCAGTGCTGTTGATAATTTTAACAGTTCCAGCAGCCATTCCAGGACTGGCACCCAGTCCTTTGGTGATTATGGTCCTCTCGATTTCTTCCCCTTCCTCCACAGTTCCTTCCTGGAGAGTGGTCACTGGCCGAGATTGTAACATGAAAATGTGGTCCCCTTCTATGGCCCACTCGGTGTCTTGAGGGAACTGGTAATGGTTGTGAATATTCCTACCCAACTCAGTTAGGCGGGCTATCTCATCATCATTAAGAACCTGTTTGTTTTTAAGATCTTCAGGCACCGGCAGTTGCACAGTATTTCCCTGATCCGGATCCCTAATAAACATGATGTTCTTTTCACTTACCTGGTGTTCTTCAATCTTTCCAGTTTCTTTCTCCACCCAATAAGTGTCAGGAGTTACTGTTCCGGATACTACAGCTTCTCCTAATCCCCAGGCAGCTTCGATGAGAATTTTTTCCTCACCAGTAGAAGGATGTACTGTAAACATAACACCTGCTTTTTCGGCATCCACCATCTCCTGAACCACTACTGCAATATAGACCTTATCATGTTCAAAATTGTTTTCTTCCCGGTAAAAGATGGCTCGAGCTCCAAACAAAGACGCCCAGCATTTCTGCACATATTTAAGTACGTCATCGTTACCCTTAATATTTAGATAAGTATCTTGCTGGCCAGCAAACGATGCCTCTGGAAGGTCTTCTGCAGTGGCAGATGAACGAATGGCCACAAACACATCATCAGTACCAATACGGTGACATAACGCGTTGTAGGCTTCTATAATGATCCTTCGTATGTCATCAGGCATTCGAGTGCCGATGATTAACTTTTTTATCTTTCGGGCAGCTTCCTGGAGTTCCCGATTCTGGTTAACATCGAGGGGACTTAGAATGTCCATTATTTCATCGAAGATTCCCGTTTCTTCTATGAACTTTTGATAAGTGGCGGAAGTCACCACGAACCCTGGTGGTACGGGTATGCCGGCTTGAGTGAGTTCACCCAAGTTAGCTCCTTTTCCACCAGCCACATCCACATCTTCTTTTCCCAGTTCCTCGAAAAATTTGACAAACTCCATGCTAACCCTCTTTTTTACTCGTTTTTAACCAGCTATGTAATTTTAGTGAGTTTATTTAACCAGTTCGGCACCTTCGTCAATGACGATTTTGCAGGTGACCGGGAATTTCATTGCAGCTCTTCGTAGAGCTTCCTTGGCGTCTTTAAAGTTTTTCTTGTTAGTTCGGATTGTTAAAACCCGCTGGTTAGCGTTAACAATAGCCACAGA
>Ga0187786_10000019_pt1 | contig 55469 bp, 55 predicted proteins | sample 0815_BV2_10_20_M_FD_132449 | JGI IMG/M metagenome (GOLD analysis project Ga0187786, IMG submission 132449) | Tropical peat soil microbial communities from peatlands in Department of Meta, Colombia - 0815_BV2_10_20_MG | ecosystem: Environmental > Terrestrial > Soil > Wetlands > Peat | place...
GAGAGACAAGAATATAAACACTAATGAGACGAAAGAGGTAAGGTAAATGGGTATCGCATTTTCTTTTGCGGCGGTCATTGCATTGATAGTGCTGGCCTTTTTCGGGGTTGCGGTATTGAACCTGCAAATTCTCTTCGGAGTAATCATTCCCTATGCGGCCTTCCTGGCGTTTATCGTCGGGTTCGTATTAAAGGTCGTTAAATGGGGGCGATCACCGGTTCCGTTTCGCATCCCTACCACAGGCGGGCAAGGTTATTCCTTCTCCTGGATTAAGCAGAACAAGCTGGACAGTCCTCCAAACGGATTGTGGGTGATCGGCAGAATGCTTCTGGAAGTTCTGGTATTCCGTTCACTTTTCAGGAACACCAAGTCAGAACTTAACAGTGGCAAGCTGGTTCACGGCTCCGAGAAGTTCCTATGGTTCTTCGGTCTGATTTTTCACTGGTCTTTCCTGATCGTGCTGGTAAGGCATTTCAGGTTCTTCATGGTAAACGTTCCATTACCGATTAAGATCATGGAGGCGCTGGATTCCTTCTTTCAGGTGGGCGTGCCTTTGGTCTATATTACGGACCTTACGCTGCTGCTCGGCGTCACCTATCTCTTCATCAGAAGGGTGCTGATGCCGCAGATCAGGTTCATATCTTTACCTGCCGACTATTTCCCGCTTTTACTCATTATTGCGGTTGCAGCTAGCGGAATCCTGATGAGATATTTCATCAGGGTCGATATTGTGGGTGTCAAACAAGTGACGATGGGGCTCGTGAGCCTTCACCCCACAGCTCCTAGCTCAATAGGCTCGATCTTCTATATACATCTCTTCCTTGTGAGTGTGCTTTTTGCCTATTTCCCGTTCAGCAAACTCATGCATATGGGGGGAGTATTCATGAGCCCGACCAGAAACCTGGCTAACAACAGCCGCATGGTCAGGCACGTAAACCCATGGAACTATCCTGTCCATGTGCATACTTATTCTGAGTATGAAGATGAGTTCAGGGAAAAAATGATAAAGGCTGGCTTGCCAGTAGAAAAGGAGCAATAATGGCAAAGATCCCGAAACCCGAACAACTGTCAAAAATAGATCTTAAGCCTAAGAAGCATTGGTCGCAATTCCCCATTGATATCCGGCCCGGCATGTATTGTCACGGTGCAAAGGGTAAGGATCTTAAAACCCTTGAACTGCCCAACGCACGCGACTGGTCCCCAGCCGAAGTAGACTGGAAACTCCCTGAGGATTGGAAACAGACGGTCCTTGACGGCATCAAGCAGAGGCTTGAAAGGTACCGCTCATTTCATATTTTTATGGATGTATGCGTAAGATGCGGCGCATGTGCAGACAAGTGTCACTTCTTCCTCGGCTCGGGCGATTCCAGAAACATGCCGGTGGTCAGGGCTGAAATACTCAGGTCCGTATACCGCCATTATTTCACTCCAGCGGGTAAACTGTTCGGCAAATACGCCGGCGCTCGAGAGCTAACCCTCGACGTACTCAAGGAGTGGTGGTACTATTTCTATCAGTGCACGGAATGCCGCCGCTGTTCGCTTTTCTGCCCATACGGCATCGACCAGGCTGAGATAACCATCATGGGGCGCGAGCTGATGAACCTCTTGGGTCTGAATATCGGCTGGATAACAGGCCCGGCTGCCAATTGTTACATGAAGGGCAACCACCTCGGTCTTGAGCCGCACACTATTAAGAGCAGTATTGAGTTTTTCCTGAGCGACATTGAAGACATTACAGGAATAAAAATCGAGCCGACATTCAACAGGAAAGGCGCTGAGATACTATTCGTCACGCCTTCAGGAGACCTGTTCGCTGATCCCGGCACATATACCGCCATGGGTTATCTGATGCTCTTCCACGAACTCGGTCTTGACTACACCTGGAGCACTTACGCCTCGGAGGGCGGCAATTTCGGCTTCTTCACATCGATGGAGATGGCGAAGAGACTCAATTCCAAGATATACGCCGAAGCGAAGAGGCTTGGTGTTAAATGGATACTCGGCGGCGAGTGCGGGCATATGTGGAGGGTCCTGCATCAGTACATGGATACCTTTAACGGCCCGGCTGACTTCCTCGAACAACCGGTCTCTCCGATAACCGGCACAAAATTTGAAAATGCCAAGGCGACCAAGATGGTCCACATCGTCGAGTTTACGGCAGACCTTATCAAAAACGGAAAGCTCAAACTCGATCCGAGCAGGAATGACGATCTGATCGTAACCTATCACGACTCCTGTAACACGACAAGGGGCATGGGATTCATGGAGGAGCCCAGATACGTTATAAAGAGCGTCTGCAATCATTTCCATGAGATGCCTGAAGATACGATCCGCGAGCAGACCTTCTGCTGCGGCAGCGGCTCGGGCCTTAACGCAAGCGAGGACATGGAACTGAGGATGAGAGGCGGCTTCCCAAGGGCAAATGCAGTCAAACACGTACGCGACAAGCACGGCGTGAACATGCTGGCCAATATATGCGCTATCGACAGAGCTACGCTGCCGCCGCTTATGGATTACTGGGTGCCGGGCGTGAGGGTGACAGGAACTCACGAACTTGTTGCAAATGCCCTTGTCATGAAAGGTGAAAAAGAGAGAGAGACCAACCTGCGGGCCGAACCGCTTCCTGGAAAGGGGGGTGAATAATCATGTACGACAGCGGAAAGATTATTGCCGGGCTGATTATTTTCATAGTGATTGCGTCCCTTCCCTTTACGCTGAATCTGGGTAAAGCTGCAGCCAAACCTGACCCGAGCATCAATACCTTTGCCATCAATCAGATGGCGAAGAAACAGTGTGTCGAGAGCAAGGCCTACATGAAGACCACCCATATGCAGATGTTGAATAACTGGAGGGACGAGGTGGTCCGCGACGGCAACAGGCTGTATGTTGCTTCAGACGGCAAAGAGTATAATATGAGCCTGCAGAATACCTGCATGCATTGTCATTCAAACAAGGCAAAGTTCTGCGATGAATGTCATAACTACGTGGCGGTGAAGCCCTATTGCTGGGACTGTCATATTATTCCGAAGGAAGGCGCTTTCGTGCCGGTTGCGACAAAAGCAGCTCCGGTGCCGGCAGCTGTTCCCGGTCCTGTAAATGTGCACTTTGCGGTCGGCAAGTATGATATTTCTGCCGAGGCGCAGCACGGCCTGGCAGCACTGGCCGCGTATCTTCAGAAGAATGAGTCTGCGAGTGTAGTCATTTCCGGCTACACGGATAAAACTGGAGATCCGGCAAAGAACGAAGAACTGGCCAAGAATAGAGCAAAGGCCGTTCGCGAGGTCCTTCGCGCGGCAGGCATTTCCGATGAGCGCATTGTTATGAAGAAACCTGAGGTCATAACGGGCGGTGCGGACAATGCCGAAGCACGCCGTGTCGACGTCAGCATTGCAGAAGGGAAGGGGGTTTAGGCAATGGGTGTGAACAGACGTGAATTTCTGAAATTTGTAAGCATCTCGACCCTCCTTGGACTCGGTGGCACTGCCGTTGCCGCCTCGGTCAAGAAGGAAGTGGAGTCTTCCGGGCCGTATATCCCTGATCCGAAGGCACTCAATGCCAAGAGATGGGCAATGGCGGTCGATATGAGCAAATTTAAATCCGATGAAGATGTCCAAAAGTGCATTGACGCATGCCATCAAATCCATAATGTGCCGGAAGTTGATCCGGCCCATCCTACACAAGAGATAAAGTGGATATGGACTGAATCTTACGAACGGGCTTTCCCCGGAAACGAGGACGAATATCTCGCAGCTCATTATAAGCACATGCCGTTTCTGGTGCTTTGCAACCACTGCGAAAATCCGCCATGCGTAAGGGTCTGTCCTACGAAGGCGACATTCAAGCGCCACACAGACGGTATTGTAATGATGGACATGCACCGTTGCATCGGCTGCCGTTTCTGTATGGCCGCGTGTCCTTATGGGGCCAGGAGCTTCAATTTCAGGGATCCCCGTCCTTTTATCAAGAAGGAGTTGAATCCCGAATTTCCGACCAGGACAAAAGGCGTAGTGGAAAAATGCACCTTCTGCTACGAGCGGCTGGCCAGGGGGATGCAACCGGCCTGCGCTGAGGTTTCCAACGGAGCCATAGCCTTTGGAGATTTGGACGATCCGGACTCTCCGGTCAGGAAAGTCATCGACAATAACTTCACCGTCAGACGCAAGCCCGAACTCGGCACCCATCCGAGTGTCTATTATGTTATAGGAGGAAAGGAACATGCTTGAGAAAGCCCTCAAAGGAGGCAGAACATACTGGACATGGGTGGCTGCTCTGCTGGCTGTTATAGGCGTTGGAGTTGCTTGTTATATTTATCAATTCTTTATGGGTTTGGGCATCACCGGAATGAGCAGGGACGTATCGTGGGGCTTTTATATAGCCCAGTTTACGTTTCTTGTCGGTGTGGCAGCATCGGGGGTAATGGTCGTGCTGCCTTTCTATCTGCATGACTATAAGGCATTTGGCAAGATAACAATTCTTGGCGAATTCCTTGCAATCCCTGCGGTACTAATGTGCATGCTGTTTATATTTGTTGACATGGGGCAGCCCCTTAGAGTTCTTAACGTGTTGCTTCATCCGACACTCAATTCGGTCATGTTTTACGACATGTGTGTTTTGGCCGGCTATCTTGTGCTCAACATTTTGGTCGGCTGGACATCACTCGGCGCGGAACGTAAAGGGATAGCGCCTCCCAAGTGGGTGAAGCCATTTGTTATTCTCTCAATTGCCTGGGCGCCTTCAATCCACACGGTCACGGCGTTTCTGTATGCCGGTCTCCCTGGCAGGCACTTCTGGCTTTCGGCCATCATGGCAGCCCGATTCCTGGCGTCGGCCTTCGCGGGCGGTCCTGCGCTGCTTATAATACTGGCGCTTATCGTCAGGAAGTACTCAAAGTTCGATCCCGGCAAGGAGGCCATTCAGACCCTCGGCAAGATCGTTACCTACTTTATGATCACAAGCACCTTCTTCCTCGGTCTGGAGTTCTTTACAGCGTTCTACAGCGGCATTCCTGGCCATATGCAGTCATTCATTTATCTGTACAAGGGACTTGACGGGCATCATCAGCTCGTGCCCCTCATGTGGATATCCACGATTTTTGCGGTGGCCGCATTGTGCATATTGGTCTTTCCGTTCCTTAGAAGGAATGAGACGATCCTTGCAATAGCTGCTGCAATGGTATTCATCTCGCTTTGGATCGATAAAGGCTTCGGCCTTATCGTCGGCGGTTTTGTTCCGAACCCCTTCGAAGGCATCACCGAATACTGGCCCACAACACCTGAGTTCCTGATCGCTGCCGGCGTATGGGCAATCGGATTCCTCGTGCTTACCATTCTCTATAAGATAGCCGTTTCAATAAAAGAAGAGAGCGGGGGAGAGGCAATTCACTAGTTCAGGTTGAGGGAAGCCCCGTTAGACAGGGCTTCCCTTTGATTGACAATGAAGTAAGTTCATCTGTTATATTAAGTTAAGCAAGCGCTCTGATACGAATTTCGTATGAGCTCATATATCAAGGAGGTGACGTTAATGTATTTGGTTACAGTTGATACTGGAAAGTGCGACGGTTGCGAGGAGTGCGTCAATGCCTGTCCTCAGATGGTATTCAAGATAACGGACGGCAAGAGCGACCCTTACCAGTCTGGCGAGTGTGTTTTCTGCGAGACTTGTCTTAGCATGTGTCCGACCGGCGCAATCACGATCACTGAAATGTAGCAGCTAGCTGCTGCCGGAAATAAAAAGGGGAGCATCGAAGGATGCTCCCCTTTTTTATCAATATTTTCAGCAGGTTACTTCTTTTGGATGTAGATTTCCCAGTGGTCGCCTGTCTTCTCCACTTCGATGGGATAGCCCTGTTTCTCGGCATAGCGGGGGATCGAGTCCTCGGCGGACGCAGGAGCGTCGCAAAGGATTTTTAGAAGCGAGCCGGAGGCCATCTTCTCGATCTGCTTTTTGGTCAATACGAGCGGGTAGGGGCATACCCTTCCGAGGACGTCCAGTACTTCAGTAGGTGTCTGAGCTTTCAAATCTCCCATTGTCTTCCTCCTTTAGTTTAAAAAAACTGCACATGGTTGACCGATTCCATTGCCTTCTGTATCTCGCTGTAGGGCACTATCTGTGCCCTGGTTTCGCCTCCGAGATCCTCGGCATCCATTATCAGATTGTCCTCCTTGATGCCGAAACGGTCGAGATCCTCCTTGCAGATCAATACATTAAGGTCGAGCAGCAAAGAGTTCTTAATATGCTGTTCAAGGCTCGTGACGTCATAATGCTTTCCTGCTGCCTGGTTTTTCAGGCAATTAAGCACGCCGTCCCCAATGAAGCAGACGACCGGCTCGACCATGTCGCCGTCCTCCAGATATATCTCAACCGTCTGGCTGGCTATAGCGTGGGTCATTGCGAGGCGCGATGCCTCTGTCTTGTATGGAAGTGATTTAACTACGAATGCGAGTTTAGTGGTAGCCATCTTATTCGCCTCCTATCATCAGCACCCTGTCGGCATCGAAACTGCTGGCCAGGTACCAGTCCATGCTTTTGCGTATCCAGCCATCCATCAGGTCTTCTTTATGAAAGCCCCTGGCTTCTGCGCAGGCTTCGCACGCACACGCCTTGAAGTTGCCCGTGGCGAAAAGCTCTTCGAGCGTTTTATAAAGGGTCGAATAATCTTTGAAAGCGCGCTGCCCCTTCTTGGAGAGCATGGTTGCATTTGAAGATACCCAGAAATCGACTTTGTGGCCTTTTTTCACTGCCGCCTCGGATAGTTTGACCGCAAAGTCGAGAGAAAGTGATCCTACAAGACCCGGAAATACACCCATAGTCAGTTTTCCCATTATATCCTCCTATACCCAGATGATCTTTTCGTAGTCGTTGAAAATCAGATCAACCACATCGCCGTATGTAACGGCTTTGACATTGCCGGGGAGATTCGCTGCAGTGAATCCCCTGCTTTCAAGGTCTTCGGTAAGAACATAAAAGGTTGCGGTTTTCTTGAGGATAGGGTCTGTGCTGCCACCGTCTTTGACTGTTGCGCGGTAGATACCGTTGCCGACGAAGATAATGCCGAGTTTGTCTGCGGTCAACCTCTCGACAACATCAGCGCCGGTGCGGTAATCGCTCATGAATACACCAAGTTTCATCCTAACACCTCCTGTATTGTTTTGCGAATTTGAAGATGCCGATGTGCCTTATTACGTTTCACAAGTAACCCGTTTATAACAATACTCACTACCGCCTGTCAATTAAAATAAAGTTAACAATATATAATATATATTAATGTTCTGATTAGATCAACGTATGGCCCTGGTAGCAGTTAAGCAAAGAGAAAGGCCTGCGAAACCTGACTTTTCGATAAGTATTCCGCGGAGATCGCATGAAAGACGAAACGTTTTCCTTTAAGGGTGACAGGTCGAAACCCCTTATCGTTTTCATTCACGGCATGGGCATGGACGCAAAGATATGGGCCAGACCTGAAGAATCGCGGGTGCTCGGGGGCAAATATCCGCTGAGTATCCTGCTTGACGGCAAAGAGCTTAATAGTTCTTTCCATGACCTTCGGGACAGGGGATATCCGGTAGTGGCATGGAGTCAGAAGCGGCCTGCAGGCCCTGTTCACATTGCAGTTGATGAATTGGTGGAAATCGCAAGGCATTACGCATCGCGAAATGACGCCGGTATTATCCTCATCGGCCACAGCAGGGGCGGGCTTATTGCAAGGTTCTTTCTTCAGAAGCAGAAGATCCCGGTCAAGGCTATTATCACGATCGGGACTCCGCATAAGGGATCATCCATGGCCAAATGGGCTTCTTTTATTTCGCCGGTAGCCGTTGCCGTCAGAAAGATGCTGGATTTGAAGGACAGGGAAGTGCAGACCGCTACCTACCGAATAATGGCCTTTTTAAGCAGCGATGGACTCAGAGAGATGCTGCCGGGCTCTGAGCTGATCAAAAGTCTTCTGGCGAGCCCCAGGCTGGCTGTGAGATCAATCTCGATCGGGGGCACTGATCCATCTATTGTAAAAATCGGGCAAAGACCGCTTCCATCCATTTTGAGCGAGATTATTCCACCTAAACTGCTTCCGGACGAGCTTAAGGACGGACTTGGCGATGGTTTTGTATCTGCGGAAAGCTCGGTCTTTCCTGGCGGCGACGAACATCGCGACTTCAATATGAATCACGCAGGATTGATTTTCGACCCGGCTGTTAGAAATTTTATCCTGAACGAAATCTCATCGATCGATTATGATACAATGTAACGACCAAGAACATATTTGATGAACCTATGACCATGAACGACTGCGGGAAAGACGACGCGCTAAGCATTGCGAAACGGGTGTTGAGGACCGAGGCGGATGCCGTGCTCGGCCTGATTGACAAGCTGAACGGCGATTTCGAAAAGGCCGTTGACATCATCTACCGGGCTAAGGGCCGCGTCGTTGTAACAGGTATGGGTAAATCAGGGCTGGTCGGAAAAAAAATAGCGGCAACATTCGCTTCCACCGGCACACCTGCCTTTTTCCTCCATCCAGCCGAGGCCAGTCACGGCGATCTCGGCATGGTAACTTCCAGAGATGTTATTATTGCCATTTCCAATAGCGGGGAGACTGACGAAATCACCGATCTAATACCCTTTTTAAAGCGTTTTGACGTTGCGGTCGTGTCATTGACCGGAAATCCCGAATCGACACTTGCAAGGGCAGCCGATGTCCATCTGGATATTTCAGTCAAGGAAGAGGCCTGTCCGCTTGGCATTACTCCTACAGCCTCCACTACGGCGGCTCTGGCCATGGGTGATGCCATAGCAGTTGCTCTTTTGGTGAAGAGGGGGTTCAGGCAGGAGGACTTTGCTTCTTTTCATCCCGCCGGGAGCCTGGGAAAGAAACTGTTCATAAGGGTGAAAGACCTCATGCACTCAGGAGAGTCGCTGCCTATTATTGCGCCTGCGATATCAGTAATGGAGGCGGTTATTGAGATATCGTCGAAACGACTGGGTATTGCCGTTGTTGCTGATTCAGACAGAAAGATACTGGGCGTGATTACGGACGGAGATGTGCGCCGCGGTATCCAGAAATGGGGGAAGGAATTCTTCGACATGAAATCGGATGAGGTAATGTCGCAGAATCCACGTCTGATATCCGGAGAAGAACTGGCGGCCAAGGCGTTATCGCTGATGGAGACATGTTCGATTACTTCGCTGGTCGTCCCGGATTCGGAAGGCAAGGCAGCCGGAATAATTCATCTGCACGATATTTTGAAAAAGGGTATTGTCTAACCGGACCGGGGAAGAATGAATGGGTAATGAAATCGGCGGGAACAGGACGCGCAGAGCTGAGATCAGTGCTGCTGCTGCCAGGATAAAGCTTTTGATTTTGGATGTCGATGGGGTGCTCACGGACGGCAGCATCGTCCTTGACAATAACGGCAATGAAATAAAAAGCTTTCATGTCCGGGACGGACACGGCATCAAGATGCTTGGCAAGATCGGCGTGCGGGTAGCGATCATAACCGGGCGCTATTCTGAAGTGGTAACCCGCCGGGCTGTCGAGCTGGGTATCGAAGATGTTTTTCAGCGGTGTCATGTCAAGACGGAGGCTTATGAGCAGTTGTTGGGCAAGTATGGTTTTACGGACAGCGAGACTGCCTATGTCGGCGACGACGTTGTGGATATATCGCTGCTCAAAAGGGTGGGCCTGCCGATAGCGGTGGCTGACGGTCACGATGAAGCCAGGAAGCACGCCCTCATGATTACCGAAAGGCCGGGGGGCAGGGGCGCTGTCAGGGAGGTGACGGACCTGCTCCTGAAAGCGTGCGGCAAGTGGGACGAGATAATCGATGAGTACCATAAGGCTTAACGTCCCGACCCTTCTGACGTTCAGCCGCATTATTCTTATCCCTTTTTTTGTGTTGATTACGCCGGCAAGCCCGATCCTTGGAGTGTCGATTTTCCTGGTTGCGTCGCTTACAGACTTTCTCGACGGTTACCTTGCACGCAGGTCCGGGCAGATAACGAAATTCGGCATCATCCTCGACCCAATCGCCGACAAGTTTCTGGTGATATCGGCCCTTATACTTCTTGTCGATATGAGCCGCATCTCCGCCTGGATAGCCATAGCGATCATCGTCAGAGAATTCCTGGTCACAGCCATAAGGGTTGTTGCGCTCTCGATGAGCATTGTTATACCGGCAGAGACGGGCGGCAAATGGAAGACCGCCGTCCAGATGACATCGATCGTGCTGCTGCTTTTACCCTATAGCCTGGGGTTTGTGGATTTTTATGACATCGGCCTTGTCCTGATGTACATAGCCCTCGTACTGGCTATTGTGTCGGGGATCAAATATACAATCTCTTTCTGGAGGCATTTTCAATGACGGCAGCGTTGTTTGCTGCGGCTTTCCTGTTCGGATCGATACCGACAGGTCTGCTGATAGCCCGATTAAAGGGTGTTGACCTGAGGAAGGTCGGGAGCGGAAACATTGGCGCTACAAACGTGCTGCGCGCAATGGGCAAAGGCCCGGCTCTTGCAACTCTTGCGGGTGACATGCTCAAGGGCTTGCTTCCTGTTATGGCTGTCAGATTTCTTCTCACCGATATGGGCATCCGGTTTTCAGAGCAATATTTCTCTCTCCCATTTCAGATCACAAATGCGCATGTGGCCCTGGAGGGGGCCGTCGGCATAGCGGCTATCTTAGGGCACAACTTCTCGGTCTTCCTCAAGTTCAAAGGCGGAAAAGGAGTGGCAACAAGCCTCGGCGTTGCGCTTGCACTATCTCCGCACGCGGCGCTCATGGCAGCGACGATATGGCTCTTCACCTTCCGGCTTTCGGGCTATTCATCGCTTGGCGGACTGCTTGCCTTCGCATCATTCCCGCTCTGTATATATATCATTGATTACTCGCCTGATAAGATAGGCATAGCGGTCGTCATGGCGGCGCTTATCTTTATTACTCATCGCGGAAATATCAAAAGGCTGTTGACCGGCACAGAAAACAGGATCCTGAGGAAGGGTAAATGAAGCGTGCGGTTGTTCTTCTGAGCGGCGGGGTCGATTCTTCGACGTCATTGGCGATAGCCAAAGCAGAGGGGCATGAATTATATGCCATCAGCTTCGATTACGGACAGCGCCACAGGATCGAGCTCGAATCGGCCGGCAGGGTCGCGTCAAGCCTGGGCGTAACAAGACATTTGGTGACACGGTTTGATATGAGGGCCATAGGAGGGTCGGCGCTGACGGACAATATAGACGTGCCGAAAAGTCAGGAGTCAGGAGTCAGAAGCCGGAAGTCAGAAGAAAAGCAGGAAGTAATCCCAGTTACGTATGTCCCGGCCCGCAATACCATATTTCTTTCTTTTGCGCTGGCTTGGGCCGAGGTGCTGAGGGCCCAGGACATATTTATTGGTGCAAATGCGGTAGATTATAGCGGCTATCCTGACTGCAGGCCGGAATATCTCAAGGCCTTCGAGACTATGGCAAATCTGGCAACTAAGATAGCTGTCGAGGGGGCTATCAGATTTTCCATTCGTGCACCCTTGCTCTCGTTGACAAAGTCGGAGATAATTAAGAAAGGTGCGGCTCTGGGACTCGACTATTCGTTGACCTGGAGCTGTTATGACCCGCAGCCCTCAGGCATGGGCCGGATCGGCTATAAAGCCTGCGGAAGATGCGACAGCTGTCTTTTCAGAAAGAAAGGGTTTGACGAGGCCGGCATAGCAGACCCGGCATTCTGAGGTCGGGACGAAAGCTGGAATAATGACATGAAAGCGATTTTTCTGTCTTCGAATTCCGACTCGGTCGGAAAGACCATGATAACACTGGGCCTGGTCATGAAGCTTAAGGAGATCGGGTTCAGGGTAAGTTATGTGAAGCCGCTTGGAAGGAAGCCAATCCGCCTGGATTATGGGATTTACGATGAAGACGCTCTTTTTATAAACGAAGTGCTTGAACTCAAGGAGCCGTTGGACGAGGCTTCCCCTTTTGTTGTCGACAGTTATGCAGATAATAAGCGCTCAAGCAATACCGTCAAGTCAGTGCGCAGGCAGGTGCTGGATGCATGTCAGTCATTCGGGAATAAGGACTTTTTGCTGATCGGCGGAGGCGTAGATGTTTTCGATGGTGCGGCTTTTGACATAGGTATTCTGGATCTCCTGGAAGATTTGGATGCCAGGGCCATTATTATAGACAAATGGCATGGCTTTACAACTGCAGATACGATTTTGGGCGCGGCGCGTCTGTATAGGGGCCGATGCGCGGGCTGTGTAATAAACAAAGTTCCGAAGAATATGGCGCCGCATATCAGGAAGTCTGTCAAGCCTTTCATTGAAAGGAGGGGGGTCAATGTACTCGGCATAGTCCCAGTGGATAAACAGCTTGAAGCCCTGACAGTGCGCCAGCTTGCAGAGGAACTCGATGGAGTGATCGTCTGCTGTGAAAGGAACCTGGACCAGCATATTCATAATTATCTTATCGGAGCGATGGACCCTGAAAACGCGCAGAAATATTTCAGACGCATAGACGACAAAGCTGTAATAACAGGGGCGCACAATGCCGAAATCCAGATTGCGGCAATGGACGCATCTGCAAAATGTATCATTATCACCGGCGGGTTGAGGACAAGCGACAGGATAATCGGCCAGGCCATTTCCAGAGGAGTGCCCATTATATCTGTATCAGATGATACTTTTACTACGGTGGAAAAAATCGAATCATCTCTCGGCAGACTGACCATACGGGAAGGGGATAAGGTTGCGCGGGCAAGGGATATTGTGGACAAAGAGTTCGATATCAACGCCATGCTCGCAGCTTTCTCTTGATCCGCAGAGCTGTATGTTCTGCAGTTCAGGCAAATATAAGTAGTAAAATTATGTCGTTATCAGGCAATTGCAGGTTGGTTTGAATGCAACCTGCCAATGCGCTATAATTTACGCACCGCTGAAATGATTACTGCCCATTCGGAGACAAGCAGATGATAAGGGTCCTTATCGCCGACGATCACAATATCGTCAGGAAAGGGATGAAGCAGATCCTTTCTCGGGTTTCCGACATCGAAGTGGTTGCTGAAGCCGCAACCGGTCAGGAAGCCCTCGAAAAGATTTGGGCCAATAACTATGATGTTGTGATTCTGGATATCTCTCTGCCTGGGCGCAACGGGCTGGAGATACTCAAGCAGATAAAGAGCCAGAGGCCGAAGCTGCCTGTATTGATCCTCAGCATGTTTCCTGAAGAACAATACGCGGTACGGGTATTCAGGGCCGGCGCATCCGGATATCTTACAAAAGAGAGCAGCAAAAGCGAACTTGTCGAGGCGATTAGACGTATATCCGACGGAAAGAAGTATGTTACTCCCTCGCTGGCCGAGAAGCTTGCTGCCGAGTTTGAGCCGGCTGCAGACAGGCCGTTGCACGAAAAGCTTTCCGACCGTGAGTATCACATCCTCTGTCTTATTGCAAAAGGCAAGAGCAGCTATGAGATCGCAGAAGAGCTGTCACTCAGTATAAAGACCGTCAGCAGCCATCGCTCGCGCATCCTCGAAAAGATGTTGATGAAGTCCAATTCCGAGCTGACCCATTACGCAGTCCAGAACGGTCTTGTCTGACAATCATCTCTCGCAGTTCTGCATAGGGTTCCGATGAAATTATACATAGGCCTCGCGGCTGAATTCGGCTATACTGTCAATATTAAGCGATGGGGAGGAAAATTGATGGTATCTAATATTGTTAGAGTTGTCCTTGTTGTTCTGTCGGTTATCACGGCAGGTCTTGCCGCGGTGGGTATCTGTTGCGCACATGAAGGCACGCGCGAAATGGCTATGGAGCAGCAGGAAGGTCCGGTAGTAGTCCTGCGTACCGATCCGGCCATCATCAATACCGGTGTGGAAGAAACCCTGACCATTGCGCTGTCCGATTCTGCGGGGAATCCGCTGCGCGGACTGTCAGTTATTCATGACCGTATTATGCATGTGATCATCGCAAGCCAGGACTTTACCGTATTTTCTCACATACATCCGGAGGACTTCGGGCCTATTACGGAGTCCATGCGTGAATCGGCGAAATATCCGGTGCATTACAGTTTTCCAAAGGCAGGCAGCTATATCATCGGGGTAGATTTTGCAGTTAAGGATAAGGCTTACTCCAGGCATTTTACGGTCGATGTCTCCGGCGGCAAGCCAATGGGCGAGGCGACTGTCGACCTGGCCCGAAAGAAAAAGTTTGGAGATTACGAGGTCACTCTGATGTCCTCGCCTGAATCTATCACTGCAGGGAAAGAGGTCACGCTCTCTTACAGTTTTAGCAAGGATGGGGCTCCGGTCACGGACCTGGAACCTTATCTCTCGGCATATATGCATGCTGCCGTCATGTCTCAGAACTTTCAATATTTCATGCATGAGCACGGAATGGCGCCCGGCATGGCTGAACATGCGCACCATATGATGATGCACTCTATGGCCGTCCCGAAAAAATTCGGTCCTGTTGTCGATCTTAGTATTACATTTCCTTCAAAGGGCATCTACCAGGTCTTTGGAGAGGTGAAGCATAAAGGAAAGGTGATTTTGACCAGTTTCATGGTTGAAGTGAAATAGGTGCAGATGCATACAGACGAATACCAGATTTCATTGAACCGCGAGATAGGCGTCTGCAGGGGCAAGATAGCTTCGGCCCAAAAGTCGCTGCTGGGTTTCGAGCTTGTCTACGGCATAAAAACCGAGCAGTTTCTTGACAGCGGGTCAAACGATACAGTTGTGCCGACAAAAGACGATGTGCGTTGGAAGGAAGCAGCGGCAGCTCTTGCCATCTGGAGCAAAAGACTGGCGGAATACGAAGCTCTATATAGCAGCATGAAAAAGTAGGGGCGTTGCACGCAACACCCCTTAGATATACAATTGCAATCGGTTTCAGTGCCCGGCCGGGAAGAAGGTGTAGCTGATCCAGACCAATAAGGCCAGCCCCCCGATGCCAAGAATAAAGCTCCAGGTGATAAGCTTTTTTTCAACCGGCAGCAGCGGCTCATATTCTGCGTCCATTTTCTTGAGTTCTTCAGTAAGTTTCGGTGCCTCAGCCATAAGTCCTCCTCTCCCTAGCCTGTGATGACCGGCGGCTTCACTCCGTGGAAGAATATCCACGATATGACAAGCCCGATCCAGATAATGAATCCGAACAGTGCAATGCAGTATATCGCAGCCAGTTTGCCGATCCCCTCTTCCCACAGCTTCTTGAAGTTGGAGACGACCCCGATAGTAAAGAATGTCAGCAGAAAGAAGAGTGCCCTGAACGAATTCGCCTCATCAGTGGCGAGCGTTGCATTGGCGACAAACTTCTTCGGCTCTTTGATTGAATCGTTTACAGCCTTGATCTTGTCCTTGTTCTCTTTGAGTTTTGCTTCCATTGCAGTTTTCTGCGCAGGGTCCGTCATTGCCGGCAACTGTTTTTCTATTCCCGCAACCTCTTTCTCAAGGGGCTTTGTAATCTTGCCGGCATCTACGATTTGTCCCGCCGGCCCGATGCAGAGAATGAGGAAGAGGATGAAGGTGCCGGCGTATCCGAGTACGAATTTCGGGAACCTGTTCCATACCTCTCCGAAACCCACGGATTGACCCTCCTTGCACTCGATGTACTTGCACCAGATTACGGCCAGGACAAAGGCCCAGACACCGATGAAGATGTCGATGAAGACCTTGACCGTTGTGGCGGTCATCGTAATCCATCCTTCAGCGTAGTTGACGCCGGTTTCAGCCAGGACTTTGCCTCTGATCAAGGCATCGGTTACAGCACCGCTGGTGACCGCTGCCCCGTCGGTCTTAACTGCCAATCCCATCCATGCTCCTGCTACCATAGGCTCCTGCCACAGGAACTCTCGCGCCATGAACGGCAAGATGATCAGCTCGACAACGGCGAAGATGACGACAAGCGACGAGACCATGATCGGAATTACCGGCCTTGCGCGTATCGCGCCTCCCGTTGCGATCGATGCCGAAACGCCGCATATGGATATCCCTGACGCAAGCGGTGCAGCCCATTCGCGGCTGAACTTGAAATATTTGCGGGCCATAAAATAAACCAGAGCCCAATAGATGAGATATGCCTCGACAATGGCGCACAAGCCGCGGAAAATAACTGCTGACGCAAGATTGAGCTGCTGGGCCGCTTTTACGCCAAGCGCTCCACCCATGATGACGATGGCTGTTTTGACATAAAGTTCGGGCTTGGTGGCCTCCTTCAGCGTCTGGGCGAATTTGGGAAAGAAGTTGCCTACCGCCAAACCGGCCAGGAGCGAAAAGATAAAGCCCGCTTCGCCTGAGAGCCTCAGCGACCAGTCGATTTTAGCAGCCTTTGGATCGAGGGCTGCGATATACGCAAAATGTCCCATCACCCAGCAGGCGTAGGCGATCCAGAATGTAATAGTAAAGCCTATTGCAAACTTAATCAGGTTAAGGCGCATCATTGCCGCGCCAACTCCCATGAGCAGCATCATGAACAGATACGTATAAATGACGGACATTACGGGAGATGTCCCTACCTTCTCATACTTTTGTCCTACCGACAGACCGGCTGCGTCGGGCACGGTTATCGTATCCTCTTTGCCGTCCGCTTTTTTCAGAGTGACCTTAGTCCCGTCGATCTTTGTTATATCGCCCTTGACTCCCTGGTATTCCTTAGAAACCGGCCCGACCGACTTTGAAAGATCGGTCCAGACCTTGTTGCTGGCCCCCCATCCCAGGATGTCGATATTGGTGAATGCACCGAGGGACAACAGGAAGATGATCATTCCAAGGACAAATGAGAGCCAATCTTCACTTATGCCTCTTTTCGCTTCTTCCATGCACACCTCCCTAGCAGATTAGTTTGCAGACATTGCATGTGCCCTCCCTTAGATCCCGATACGGTCACCTCCTTTGTACGATCCGGCAAAAATGTTGTTACTAAATTTATCGCTCAATAGCGTTTAAAAGTCAAGATGTATTATAACGACGCCCGAAACTTGCCGAGTTGCAGGCCGGTTTGCGCCGAGTCGATTCATTTATATAATTGAACCAAAGACTCCTTAACCCGAAGAGGACAGAATGGCTCCGTCAGAACGGATCACAGATGTCCGGGCGCCTATCCCGTCGAGATACTCGATTCTGCAGGAAGTAGTGAAAGAGTATCCAGGTGTTTTGGGCAGCAGCACCCCATTGTTTGAGGAGCTTAGCCGTGAACACAGGAACTGGTCTGCGCTGCTGCGGGAGACCCGTTCTTATGCCCTCAGAAATTTCTCTCTGCACGATCACCATCCCGAAGGCCTTGCGGCTATGCTGGCAGTCATCGGCATATTTATTGAGGCTGCGGCAGCGCCGGAACATGAGGACCGCAAGTCTGCAATCGACTGTCTCCTCTTCTACATTGAAAAGATAGTCATGGATGGGCGTCAGAAGCTGACGGTCTACTCTCCACAGGTACAGGAATGTGCCGATTCGCTGGGGCAGCTATCTGATGAGCTGTTTTATCTTGTTATCTCGAACCCGCATCAGCTGAAAAAGACCGGCCGTCTCATTCTGGACAGGCAACAGGAAGCATGTTGTCCGGCGGCCTTCAATTTGCTGTATTTCAGATATCTTTCCGATACGTACAACTACTGGCTGCAACAGAAAGACCCTGCAGCCGAAATGTTCGGACTTGGCGGACCTTGTTACAGTGGAGAAATCAGGACCGCACTTTATGAACTGCTCTATCCCGTTTCGCATGCAAACCTGAGCGGCTTGTCGATGAAACTCAAAGGGCTTATCGGGAGCGCCGACGGCGTAAAAACCGCGACCCTTCAGGACATGCTCGGCCTGCCCTCTTTTTCAGAGATAGTCGCATATTATGAAGATATCTCAACCGGGCTGCCGGTTACAGGGGATGCGCTGGGAGACTTCGGGCTAAAGACCAATTTTCTCGTTGGTATCCTTGATGCGAACGGACTGTCGGAGATACACGATACTACTATTCGCGAGCTGGGCCGTACTCTTGCATCATCTGCTGCAACCATGGAGCGCAACAGGCTAAAGGACATTTTTGCTATGCCGCTTGAAGCCCTGCGGAATGTGTTCGTCAGATATCCGGACACTACACTGTACAGTGTGCATCTGATCGGCAGCGCTATATATGGAATTGGAGAAAGCGGCCTGGTGGAATGGTTCAATAGGGTGCTGACCTCGTTCGGGTTTCAGTACCCCAGGCTGAGAGGCATAACCGACGAGTGGCAGCTGACGGCGAACAAGGCACATCTGAAGAACATTCGCGCATGGCTGGATCTCATCGGCACAAATCCAAAGTGGTCGAAGACCCTCATATCCGCGCTCATGATAAACCTTTCGCTTGCCGGCGTGCATATCAACGATACGGACATATTCCAGAAGGACATCACAAAACTGCTGAACAGCGATATAGGACCTGTCTACAATCTTATCAGGCAGCTTGCGAGGGTCTTTCCGGCCTACTTCAATGTTATTAATGCCGAGGGTGAGCTGCGCGAAGTGTCTACAGCCCTTGACGACGCCATGCGCAACGCTGACCCGCTGGTGCATTTTCTGAGGAAGCACAGCCATGTCGAGAGCAGTTCGGTCATCGTTGACTTCGCTGCGGAGGTTTTCCGTTTCTGGCTTACAAAGGATAAAGGGACGCTCAGGAGTTTTCTTCCGGAAGATGTCTTTGAGCAGGTTGAGGAGTCCGGCCGGTTTGTTGATGAACTGCACGATATTTTCAGTGCGGTTTTTCGCGACCAGCCCGGCGTAGTGGACGACCTGACCGGAATCGGCGAGCCGGAATTTCTGGCTCAAATAAGAGATGTGAATGCAGGAGAGAGCGAGAAGAGGCGTGCATGGCTGGCTGTAAGATTTTATCAGATACTCGTCGAAAAGTACCGGCTCAGCGTCCGCAATCTTGAAGAGCATTTGAAACATGCGACAGGCTGGGGGCTTCCGTCTGCTGCAGAGATGCTTGCAGTGCTTCAGAGCGGTGATGCCAGGCATAAGCTTGAGGCAGTCCTTGCTTATCTGGCAAAGCTTAAGGACATTATCCTCTCGTCAGAAAAATTCGAGGCTATCGAAGATATTGCCAGAAAACGGCATATAGCAGCTGGCGTCCCGTCGATGTACGGAAGATATGTGGAGAAAAAATTCGATGCCCTGTCGATGTCGTATCGGCTGGAGAATCTCGCCGGGGTCCTGTTCGGTGAACTCATCGAGTCCATCAACCTGAGATACATTACAAGGGCGACCCTTGTCGAGACGGAGAAGTTCATGCGACTGTTCTTTAAAGCGCTCAGGCTTAGCGGAATATCGTCCAACAGATATGAAACCGCCCTCGAGCTTCTTTCGGGCTCCCTGGATGTGAAAAGGTTCTCTTTTTCACAATATATCGATATCTTCAGGGGGTTTTCCGATGCGGTCCAGGACATTGTCAACACTTACTGCACCGGCATACACAGGGGCAATCTGAAGGTTATAATCCAGCAGATCGGATCCGAGAACATTCTGCCTAAATATGCCGACGCGGGGCGCGGACATAACGACTTCGAGTTTGTAAACAAAATCGCCGAGCAGTTTCTGCGCGAGTCCGTATCGGCCTCCTTCTGTCTTCAGCAGCTCGACGTATTCATAAGCCGTATTTTGAAGACGCTCATCGAGCAGGCCGAAGGGCTGGATGTCGGCAGCCTTGACCTGCTAATGAGCTATGATCAGAAGAAAGCCCTGGCTGATATTCACGAGCCGGACCGCAGTGTGAGCGACAGGATACATCTGGGCGGCAAGGGATACAATCTGGTGAGACTGGCATCACTCGGCATCTCAGTCCCGGCGGGTTTCATTATAACCACGGAGGTTTTCCGCTGCCGCGAGGCGATCGACCGGTTCAGATATGCCGGCGAACATCTTAAAGAGCGCATAGGTGAAGCGCTCAGGGGTCTTGAGCGACGGACCGGCAGGCTTTTCGGAAGTCCGGACAATCCTCTGCTGGTTTCAGTCAGGAGCGGTGCTGCGATCTCGATGCCGGGCATGATGGATTCCCTGTTAAACGTGGGAATCAACGAGGAAGTCGTGAAGGGGTTGATCACTCAGAAGAAAAAGGGGTGGTTTGCCTGGGACTGCTACCGCCGCTTTCTGCAGAGCTGGGGCATGTCTTTCGGCATGGAAAGAGATGTATTCGACGCAATCATGGAGTCGTATAAGAAGAAATACAGGGTTGGCCTCAAGATCGAGTTTAGCCCCGATCAGATGATGGAAGTCGCGCGCTCTTATCGCCGTGCAGTGACTGAGGCGAAAATAGATATCCCGGACGACCCGGTGATGCAGCTTCATGGGGCGATAGAGCGGGTTTTCGCATCATGGATGTCGGCCAAGGCGCAAAACTACCGTGAGATACTGAGTCTTTCCGAAAACTGGGGCACCGCCGTCATAGTCCAGGAGATGATTTATGGCAACCTGGACACCGGTTCGGGCACCGGCGTTCTGTTTACCCGCAATCCGCGGGATGCAGGAGACAGGGTAATGCTGTGGGGCGATTTCACAATGGGAGCACAGGGAGAGGACATCGTATCGGGGCTGGTCAGGACGTTGCCTCTGTCCAACGAACAAAAGCTCATCGAAGAGCGTACCGGAGATTCCTCCCTCGAAGATGTATTCCCTCTCATCTATCATCATCTCCTTAAGATTATGAAGGGACTTGTTTACGACAAGGGATGGAGCGCCCAGGAGATAGAGTTCACGTTTGAGGGCGGCGACCCGACAAATCTCTATCTGCTGCAGGCGCGCGATATGGCGCTTGCGCGCAAGGAGGTCTTCATGGCCTTTTTGCCGTCGCCGGAGCTTGCTGCTTCATATTTATCGAGCGGCATAGGGGTGGGGGGCGGAGCTTTGAGCGGCAGGGTGGCGTTTGACCTTGACGATATCAACAGCCTGAGGAGGGGGTCGCCTTCGGCTTCTATCGTCCTGCTGAGATCCGACACCGTGCCTGACGATATACGGCAGATAGCGGCGGCTGACGGGCTGCTCACAGCGCGCGGCGGCTCGACGTCCCACGCCTCTATTATAGCGGGCAGACTAGGAAAGACATGCGTCGTCGGTTGCAGTGATCTGCTTGTTTTCGAGCAGGACAGAAGATGCAGACTGAAAAAGAAGACCATCAGGACAGGCGATTACATCAGTATAGACGGGAAGAAAGGAGCCGTATATTCGGGCATGCATCCGGTAAAAGAAGTGATGCCTTTGGCATAAGCCAGTAGAAGGAGGAATCAGGGATGGTTGAGAAGATCGTGACCAATCTGTCGGAAAAGAAGCCTGTTTTAGGCATCAACGGGCTCGGAAGGATAGGCAAGCTTACTCTTTGGCATCATATCGGACGAAAAGAGTTTTCAGAAATAGTTGTGAACATTGGGCGTAAGGTAGGCACTAAGCTGCAGGACATAGCGCTGTATATAGAAAAAGACTCTACATACCGCTCCATGCAGACATATCTTTACGGGTACAAGGCCCCAAGGCTTATAACTGATGTCGACGAAGAAAAAGGCGCAATGCTTATCGATGGCGTGCCGGTCTTCATCCTGAGTGAAGCCAGGAACCCCATGGACATCCCCTGGAAAAAATATGGCGTAAAACTGGTGGTAGATGCGACAGGAAAGTATACGGACCCCACGCTTCCTCCGGATGCAAAGAACGGCTCATGCCGCGGACACCTTGAAGCAGGGGCGGAAAAGGTGATTGTTTCTGCACCGTTCAAGATAAAGGAAAAAGGTCGGACCATGCCCGATGACGCGAGGACCATAATATCCGGCATTAATGACGATGAATACGACCGCCTGCGGCACCGGATAGTGTCTGCGGCATCATGCACTACGACCTGCCTGGCTTACATGGTTAAGCCGCTTCTCGATTATTTTGGTCCGGGCAAGATGCTCAGCCTCTCGATGGCTACAGTACACGCATCCACGGGCTCTCAGGAGGTCCTCGACCGTCTTCCCAAGGGGGGGGCAACTGACCTCAGGAAAAACCGAAGCATTATGAACAACATTATCCTCACCAGCACCGGAGCGGCAAGGACCCTAGCCCTAGTCTTGCCTGAGATGAACAGGATAGGCTTCATTGCGCAATCCGTGCGGGTGCCGATTGCCACAGGCTCTCTGATAATTCTGGTAATCGCAATGTACGACGAAGAGGAGAACCCGCTTATCAACAGGGCCCTGATAAACAAGATATATAGCGATGCCGCCGAACGGGAGACGAGGGGATATATAAAATATACGGATGAGCAGAACGTGTCATCCGACATAATTGCGAATTACGGTCCCGCTGTGATCATCGAAGGCAATGAGACTCATACCAGGACGGCAGTGGTAACGCTAGATGCCGTCAGGTTCTACGCCAAGGGTGCAGCCCCTGCAGGTGCTGAGCATAATATCAACATCCCGATAACCCAGGCGGTGGTTTATGGCTGGTACGACAACGAACTCGGAAGCTATACAAACATGCTCGGCGACCTGACGGCCAGGATAGGCTCGAAGGTTTACTGACAGCCGGCTCTTTTTTTGCGGGTGAAGAACAGCAGACCTAAAAAGGATGAAACTACAAGGCCGATTGACAGATAGGCTGCAGTCGTGCTGCTCCTGAAAGAAAACAGCGACACCCCGACCAGTATGATTAATATGAGGATGGCGATGATAGCGTTCTTGTGCATTTTCCTTGTCACTCCTTCAGTTTATTGAGTCGCGCAGCTGAAATACGCCGATTCAGGGCGGCAATAAAAAATTGGCGACCCTGCCACCGGACGACAAAGCCTAGCTAAATATCCCGATACGGCCTACAGCAAAGTCATGTCCAGTTCGTAATAGTTTGAGGCGTCTTCCCAGATCACAATCTTATGATCCTTCTGCCTGATCGAAATCAGCTTAATCAGCTCGCCCTGCTGGTTTCTTAATACATATGCGTTGAGCAGTCTCTCAGTGTAGCCTTTGCCGATTGCGTACTTTTCGAACTTTGCCCAAGCCTCGCTCAGCGCAACAAACATTTTCTGTTACCTCTAGATGAACTCCGGCGTATGACACCGGCAATTTAGCGTGATGTGATTGCCCATTGCCGCCTTACCGTAGTGTCGTTCCCCCTGATTTTACTGTACTACCAGTGGGCTGCCGGTTCTGTGACGAAAATCACAGGCCGAATTTCGCTATAATAAAACTATGAAGAGATATGTGCTTGCCGTTACAGGGGCGAGCGGTGCCGTTTTCGGCATACGCTTGCTGGAGGAATTGCTGAAATCTGTTGAAGTTCATCTGGTTATATCGACCAATACTTTTCCGATTATTAAGGCTGAAACAGGCATAGACTGGGCAAATGATACTGAAACCTGTATCAGAAAGCATTTCGGGACAGACCGGCTCTTTTTCCATGAAGACAGGGACATGGAAGCACCGGTTGCCAGCGGTTCGTTTCGGACCGACGGAATGCTCGTTGTCCCATGCACGATGAAGACGCTCGCCGGGATAGCTAATGGCTACGCGAACAACCTTATCGAACGCGCCGCAGATGTGACGATCAAGGAAGGCCGGCCCCTTCTGCTGTCACCGCGCGAGATGCCCTTCAGCGCCATTCACCTTGAGAATATGCTCAAGCTTGCCAAGCTTGGGGTCTGTATAGCACCGCCTGTGCCGGCATTTTATCACCAGCCGCGGGATATTAATGGCATCATCGAATTTGTTGTTGGTAAAATCCTTGACAGCTTCGGCATCGAACATGACCTTTTCAAAAGATGGAAAGATTGAGAATTTTTTGACTTAGATCATTTTTTGCCGGAACCGACTGCTGATAGAATTAAATTATGAAAGAGAGCTGCCCCGGAAGCAAAGAGATAACGAGCCCCTCGCCTGACGACCTGGTTTGCGTTTTCTGCCATCACAGAAACGAGATATGGTCCGACGAGCCGGATATGGTCTGCAAGGGATGCGGAAAGACCATTACTCGCGATATGGTAATGTCCTGCATCGAATGGTGCCCTGCCGCCCGGGAGTGCGTCGGCCATGAGAAGTACGACAGGCTGATGAAAAAGATCAGGGAGCAGAACGCAGCGGCTTAGCCGATCCTAAAACGAAAACTTCCCCACGGACTTGCAAAAAGGCCTTACCTACCAACAGCCGACCTCCTGAAGCGGCCGGCTACGGACTTCAAACATGCATCCTCGATGGGCTTGAAATCTAGGTATTCCAGAATGGCTCGTGCTGTGAATGGTTGGCCTCGTTATTTGCAGAAATTCGCATACCGGAGATGCCCCAAAAGTGTTTCCTGCCGGGAGAGATGTTAAGCCGAGTCAACGCGGAAACGATCTCTTTCCTGATAAAAGGCAAATTGCATGGCGCCTGCATCCATTGTGATATACTTATCCAATCTTTTCCGATCCTGGAGTAAAAATCAGCATGCAGAAGGAGGGAATCATGAAGAAGTCTCTCGGCGCCAAGACGATCGCGCAGCCCGTACCCGCCTGGGTTGTGGGAAGCTACGACACAAAAGGTAACCCTAATATTATGACTATCGCATGGGGCGGCATATGCTGCTCGCAGCCCCCGTGCCTCACCATCTCCTTGCGCAAGGCGACTTATACCTACGATTGCATCAAGGAGCGAAAGGCTTATACCGTCAATATCCCTTCGGTGTCGATGGCGAAGGAAGTGGACTATGTCGGTATCGTTTCCGGAAGAGCGGTCAATAAGTTTGACAAGACTAAACTGACCCCAGTCCGGAGCGACCTGGTAGATGCGCCGTACATCAAGGAATTCCCTGTTGTCATCGAGTGCAAAGTGCTCCAAATAGTTGAGATTGGGCTCCATACACAATTCATCGGCGAGATTGTGGACATCAAGGCCGAAGAGTCCGTGCTGGACAATGAGATGCCGGACATTCTGAAAGTCAGGCCTCTTATCTTTGACACGGGCCAGCGCGCCTATTACGGAGTCGGCGAGTTTATCGGCAAGGCATTTTCGATAGGAAAAGAGATGTAGCCGGATAGTGAAGGCCCCCTGATCTCTCCGAACCTGAAAGCGGATAATATCCCTCCCCTTGGGGCAAGGGGAGGGCAGAAGGCACTACCTTTCGCGTTTCATTCTTTTCAGGATCACATCTTTGATAACTCCCTTGCTGACAGCTTCATCCATCAGCAGCTTTTCAACGGCCTCGTCCTTGTCCTCAAGGAATTGTTTTTGGACACCCATTACCTGTATGGTCCCATGGTAGACTGCGAAACGGTCCGGAATCCCTTCTATGCGATCTGGATTTTCAACAAGAATTCCCTTGTAACCTATCTGGGCAGGAATCACCGACTCACGGCTGAAATTGTCCAGCCGTTTCGACCCTTCGAAGGCTAACTTTAACTTTGCGACTATCTGGGGATCGGCGAGCTCGTATGTCGGATCGGGGTTTCCAGAGTAAAGAAGAACTCTGACCGTCATACTTTTCTCCTTGGCTATCGCAACCCCGCTTCCGGGCAGCAATTCCGTCCACAGCACCGCTGCCGTCAAAAGACAGACTGTAATCATGGCGACTGCCGTTGTATTTTTCATGGTCATATGGAACCTCCTTTATTTTCGAAGCCATCAGTTAATGTTCTCATGCCCATTGCCCTGCACGTCGTCCGAGCATGAGCAAAAATAACCGCAGAAATCCGTATAGCATAGCCATCCTGAGCACCGGTTTGCAGTCTCAGGATTCGAGATGGGATTGTTCGATGCGTCAAGGTTTGTCGCCTGCGTCCCCCCGGGTTTATGCGACCACATTCCGTCGGGGCCCAGACGATACCAATGATAGTCTGTGCCTGGGTCTACAACCAGGGCTATCTTGTCTTTACTGTTGGGGCAGACCCCTGATGCAGGAAGTGGTTCTATCCCGTCACTGACTGCGGCAGCCACGACATTGGAGCAGGCCATAGGGTTCGGATAGTGGCCGGAACGCCTGCCGGGCTGCGCAAACGTATCGGTCCGTTTGTTGTTTCCGTAATTATAGCAATTGTTGTTGAACTGCACGGTGCCGTTATCGTTCCAGAAGGCCGGACTATAGGCCGGGATCTTGCAACATCCTGAAATCCCGAACCAGGCGACCATAACGAGGGCTAGCAGAACGAATGTGCCGGTTTTCATTTTTTTTCCTCCCGCTCTGTTTTCTCATCTCCAAAGAAGATGTGTTTGTCTGTATATCGGTTCGCATCAACTGTGATCGGTTTCCCGCAAACTGTCTTCCGACGCAGCTGCATAATTGCTCAGTCTAAGAGATATTGGAGTGGTTTTCAATTGTGGAAAGTACGTATTTTTGGTAGCGCTAATCTTTATATAGATTAAAACCAAGCTTGACTCTGCCTGGGGGTGCCCGAGCGGTCAGGCCCGTCTCTTTATAACCCTATCAGGAGGATTTTAGTCGTGTTATTGTGACCGACATCACCATATCAGAAAATATTAGGGGCGCTTCTCATACCGATTGTAGCTTTCAGCGAATCTTTCCACTATAATTTAATAATGCGTCCGGTAATTGGTAGACAACAGACCAATCTAAAGTAATCGATTGTTACATTCATTAAGGAAGGATTTTCTTGAGGGATAATGTCAAGTTGAAAAGAGGATTCCCTGATTCGGGTATCGATATCTGTGCAAATATGTCTGCGGTAAAATCACGTGATGAAGCACGCAGGTCTTCAGTCGCTGGATATACGCTTATTGAAATACTGGCTGTCGTTGCAATTATTGCTGTTCTGGCCAGCATAGCCACCCTTGCTTATCAAGCGTACATAAAGAATGCAAAAAATCGAGCCGCTATGGCTGATGTGCAGAGTTTGTCAGCCGCGCTTGTGACATACAAGGCCGATGTCGGTGTCTATCCGGACGACCTCAGCGCCATCCCGGGCGGCAACAGGCTCGACTCATGGGGAAACCAGTACCAATATTTAAATATCCAGGATGCAACGTCTAACTGGCAGGGCAGCTGCCGCAGGGATAGAAAACTGAATCCCTTAAACACCGATTTCGACCTGTACAGCATGGGTGAAGATGGGGGAACTGCAAAGCCGTTGACTGCGAAGGCCAGCCAGGACGATATCGTGAGGGCCAATAATGGCTCATTTGTCGGATTGGGTTCCGACTATTAGCAAGCGGCGCATGAAGTTAGACTTTGTCTTCATGAGCAGCAAGGTTGCAAGGCGCATATTCCTTATTTTTATTTGTTGCGCCCTGCTTCCCATAGGCAGTCTGGCATTTCTTTCTCTTCATCAGCTATCGGAAGATCACAAGGAAAAGACATTTCAGAAGCTGCATCAGGCAAGCAAGAACATCGGCATGTCGATTATAGAAGGACTGGCATTCATCCAGGCTGAAATGGATATTGTTGCCCATTCAGGCAATGCAGGCTCAAGCAGATACATTCTTCACAAATTGCACACATCAGACGAAAGCACTAGCCATAGGCTTCTCGGGCTTACTCTATTTGAAAACCGGAAGGCCGTTAGAACATTCCTGGGAACGCCTTGTCCTTTTCCCGAAGTCGCTGACGCAGATCTGCAGCATTTATCAGCCGGGAAGGGAGCACTTTATATTCAAGCTCCGAACAAAGGCGCCTATCGTCTTTTTCTGATTGTCGGCGATGACGTATTATCAGACAACAGACGGCTACTTATTGGCGAAGTGAATCCGGATTATCTGTGGGTAATCGCGAAAGAATCGCTGCCCCCGATGACGGACGCCTATATTTATACAGCCTCCGGGATGCCTTTGTTCAACACTGGTGCATTGTCGCCGCATGGCGTTCAGGAAATTGAGAATAGAATGAAAAGTGCATCTGCCGGCAGGTTGCAGTGGAATGATGGCTCCGGTACTTATTTCGCAGGTCAATGGTCGGTTTTTCTCAAGTCTTTTATTTATGCCGAAGACTGGAAGGTCATCGTTACCGAATCGGGCGGTAACGCATTTGCAGCCCTTGGCAGGATCAGGGTGATTATAGCGATTGTGCTACTGGGGTCGTTTATGGTGGTCCTGTTTCTGGTCAGCGTGCAGATACGAAAAAATCTGGAGCCATTGGCAAGGCTGAAGGACGGAACGCAAAGGGTCAGCCAGGGTGACTTTGAAAGTCGCATCAGCGTTCGTAGCGGAGACGAATTCGAGGACCTCGCGTCATCATTTAATACCATGTCGGAAAGAATCGGGAGGCATTTCGACAGCTTAAGCGAGATGGGGCGGATGAGCACCAGTATTCTGACATCGCTTGACAGAGAGGCAATAGTCCGGACAGTCCTTCTCAGATTGAGCGGCATAGTTTCGTGTGATTCAGTTTCCCTTACAGTGTTCGAGCAGCAAGAAACACTAAAGGCATCAACATATGTAAGGACCGGTGAACATGAATCATCTCCCGGTATTATTAAAATGGAGACAAGTCTGCAATTCCAGGAGTCAAGAAGGCTTGCGAATTGCGGCAGTTACATGATCGTTGAGTCTGACGATGAATTTAAAGGCCTGCTGTCAATTATGAAAGAGCGCGGGTGCAACAGATATGTTCTTTTGCCCATAATCCATGTGGGCCGATTGTCGGCTGTGCTGGCCCTGGGATATATCGGCCAGCCGCAACGATTGGAAGAGGATTGCATCAAGGCGCGCCAGATTGCCGACCATACTGCCAGCGCGCTGGCCAATACCGACCTGCTGGGCGAGCTCGATCAGCTGAGCTGGGGAACATTGACAGCTCTTGCGCGAACTGTTGATGCCAATTCAGGCTGGACGGCCGGACATTCTGAAAGAGTGACGAGTTTATCGCTGCAGATCGGTCGCGAAATGGGGCTGACTGCGGAAGAGCTTGATATCTTGCACAGGGCAGGCCTGCTTCATGATATAGGCAAGATCGGCATACCGAGCCATATTTTGGACAAACCGGCGAGGTTGACGGAGGACGAATATGCCCTTATCAAAGAGCATCCCGAAAAAGGCGTTCGCATACTGGAACCCATCAAGGCTTATCATGAGGTGTTTCCGATTGTAGGGCAGCATCATGAATGGTTTAACGGGCAGGGCTACCCCAATGGCTTGGCAGCTGAGAGGATTTGTATGGGCGCGCGCATCATCGCAGTTGCCGATGTATTCGATGCATTGATATCCGACAGGCCATATCGAAAGGGCAAGGATAAAGATATCGTGATGGCTCATATAAATGAGAAGGCGGGACTTCAGTTTGATCCGGAGGTTGTTAAGGCCTTTATCAGGATCAGCAGTACGCCATATTTCACGCCGGATTCATCCGCCGGCATGCCAGCGAAAGATTATATTTCTGCAAGAGAAATCAAGGGTTGATGCAATTGCAGCTTATTGAAACCCTTTCATGCCATCCTGTATCCTTAATCCATGACAGGAGTGTTGCTGCTCAATCTCGGCGGCCCTGATTCGCTCGACGCGGTCAGACCGTTTCTCTACAACCTTTTTTCCGACCGGGACATAATCAGGCTCGGCCCATCCTTTCTTCAAAAGCCTATCGCTGCCGTTATCGCCGCAACCCGCGCCGGCAAAACCAGGGCGATGTACAGTTTGATCGGAGGCAAGTCTCCTATCCTGGATATAACGGCGGCACAGGCGGCGGAACTCGAAAAGATGTTGAACGCGGGAAGCAAGCGATATCGTGTCTATACCGGCATGAGATACTGGCATCCGCTGATCGAAGATGCTGTTAGTCAGATCGAGCGTGACGGCATAAAGAATATTATCGCGCTGGGGCTCTATCCTCATTATTCGATCGCTACTACCGGATCGTCATTCCGGGAACTGAAAAAGGTCATAAAGCGATATCACGATATCAAACTTCGGTTCATCGGGTCGTGGTATGCGCATCCACTCTATATCGAAGCAATGATCGAGCGGATCAGAGAAGGGCTGGCTTTATTCGGAGCAGAACCTGATGTGCTCTTCAGCGCGCACAGCCTGCCGCAGAAGTTCATCGATGACGGCGACCCGTATCTGAACGAGATCGAAGGGACCATAGCCGCAATAACGAAGAATCTAAGCCTGAGATGGCATCTTTCATTCCAGAGCAAGAGCGGACCTGTAAAATGGCTGGAGCCTTCAACTGAGCACATGATCGGAGAGCTCGCGAAGAAAGGAGTCAAAAACCTGCTTGTCATTCCGATCAGTTTTGTTTCGGACCATATCGAGACTCTGTACGAGATCGACATTCTTTATAAAGACCTGGCAGCAAGACTGGGCATTAATCTGAAGCGGGCCGCCTCGCTGAACACTTCACCTGCCTTCATTAGGGCGCTTGCGGAGATAGTGAAGGCTTCATAGTTTTCATCTCAAAATTGCAATGCTCTCAAAGATCAAACCAGCAGGGATCCATTCTTAATTGATATCTTATGAGTTATAATTCTTAGACAATCGATGCGTGGAGGTTTTGATGAGAATAGCAATTGTGGGTGGCGGCATATCCGGTCTTTCGCTTGCCTATGCCCTTTTCGAAAAGAAGCATGATGCCGACATAAAGGTCTTCGAGGCAGAGAATCGCCCCGGTGGAAAGATATATACAGAGAAAGTCGATGGTTATGTATGCGAAGCCGGAGTGAACGGGTTTCTGGACAATAAGCCAAGCACTCTTGAACTGGCTGGGAGGATAAATCTGCCCCCGGTAAAGAGCAATGACAATGCTCGAAAAAGGTTCATTTATTCGGATGGCATGCTGCGGCAAATACCGGATTCGGCCATGAAATTCTTCATGTCCAATTTTCTGAGCCTTTCGGGACGCGCCAGGATGATCGGGGAATATTTTGTCCCCCCGTCGAGAAATAACGACGAGACACTTGAATCGTTTGCCGTCAGGCGTGTCGGCAGGGAGTTTTACGAAAAACTTCTCGATCCGATGGCGTCTGGAGTTTATGCCGGCGACCCTACGAAGATGAGCATAAGAAGCTGCTTTGCAAAGGTTTACGATCTGGAGCAGAAATACGGCGGGCTGATAAGGGGCTTTATGGCTTTGGGCAAAGAGGCCAAGAGAGCCGGAAAGAAGGTGGAGGCTGGTCCGGGCGGCACGCTTATGTCGTTCAGCGGTGGGATGTACAGTATTATAGAAACCTTGAAAAGCCTGCTCGGGGATAAGGTCGAAACGGGCAAGGCTGCAGCTGGTATCGAGAAGATCGGCAGCGGATACAGACTGCATTTCAAGGACGGCTCTGCTTATGAAGCCGACTGTCTGGTCCTTGCCTGCCCGGCCATCGATTCGGCTGAAATTGTGCGGGACTTTGACAAGGAGATCTGCGGCACATTGAGGACCATCCCCTATCCGCCGTTGTCGGTCGTTTCCTTCGGATACAAGAGGGAAAAAATACATCGGGACATAAATCTGTTCGGATATCTCATTCCGGGGAAGGAGAGGCGAAGGATTCTAGGTACGCTCTTCGATTCGAGCATCTTTGAAAACCGGGCGCCCGAAGGATATGTGCTGCTCAGAAACATGGTGGGCGGTGCGAGGGCAGAGCGGTTTGCCATACTGGATGATGAGAAGCTGATCGGCCTGGTGCGCGACGAACTGGCGGCGATAATGGGGCTTATGGCCGAGCCGGATTTCGTAAGGGTTTTCAGATGGGAGCGGGCGATACCTCAATATCTGGTCGGCCACTATAGAAAGCTGGAGACGCTTGATGATGCTTCGGCAAGGCATGACAATTTCCATCTTACAGGGAATGCCTACCGCGGCGTTGCTGTGAATGATTGCATTGCAAATAGCTATAAACTTGCTGAAGAGATAGCAAAAAAAGCGACCTGGGGATAGAAGCTTACAAACAGGCCTTCAAGCCGGCTTTATTAGAGGTAGCCCCGCACGGAAGCTAGCGGCAAACCCTTCAGAGGCTGCTGGCAACGATGTGCGGAGAATCTTCGGTTATGATATGACAATCGGCCCTGACAGGGGACTTCTGAATGCGCGTCTCGATCTGCCTGCGGGCCATTATGCAAATTTTTTTCAGGACATCCAGTTGTTTCCCGTAGTACAGGAACGGAAAAAGGTCGCAGACCGGCGCAGAGGCAAACAACGATAGTGCGGATTCTGCAACACCTGCATTCTTCAGCACGATAAACACATCTTTAGCTGAGCTGAAATCGGATCTCCAGGCTGCCGCCCTGAGCATGTTCTCCCAACCTACCGCCAGGTGGATGCGTGCAGGACAGGATTCCGACTCATTGCATGCATCGATAAGCGAGGCAATGAGCGGGAAGGCATTCCCGAAATTATCAGCTGAAATATACGAGCTTCTGCTATACCGGAAAAGATCCATGTGCGACCGCAATGCAGATGCCGTGTCACAGATTACGACCTCTGTAAGGCCGGCGATGTTCTCGCTTGAGAGGTACATCATGAATTGTAGCACAGGGCGCAAGACTTAGGAATCTTTCGTGATATTAGCGGCGGCTCCCAACGAGTTACGTTACTGAGCCATGAGCTGTGATGTCAATGAAGCGCGCTAACCGGTCGTTTCTCACTTGATGTGTAGCTTATCTTATATTGTTCGCAGAAAACAGAAGAACCTTGTCGCCGACAAAGGCTACAGTAACGGATTTTTTTTCGTCGCCCCACACGCAGTTTCTCATTCCTATGACATCATTGCACTTGTCCGGAGAACCCAGTATTTTTACGACTTCATCGTAGGCCATGCCGCCTTTTATCTTGTTGTAGTTGTCCATCGTCAGCCTGCTGCAACCTGCCAGGTAACCCAGGACAAAGCCAACGAATATTATCAGGAACAATCTCTTCTTCATGTCTACCTCCATGGCGGAATAGACTTAGTATTCAGCAAGCCGGCGTATGAAGTCAAAATGCGATGCAATAGAGTTAATCTATGGCGGCCTTGTAACTGATAGAAACAAACAATTGGATATGTCGCTCCGGTACGGGTTATTTTGGACAACGGGTTTTTTGATCAATAGAGTTCTGATAATCAAGGAGGCGCTTGTGTCAAAAGATTATACGCAGATGTGGAGCAGCATAGGTCTCAACCTGAAAGCGCATGAAGGTTTGTTATCGGTATTGGGTGATGCGTACAAGAACATCTATCTTTCGCAGAAGAACAGGCCCAGGGGAATGGATTATTTCGATTTCGTGATTTCAGAGGTGCACGGCCTAAGGATCGAAGAGATTGTCGGGGCGAAAGAGAGCGGTAAAAAAGTCATCGGCACTTTCTGCGTGTATGTGCCGGAAGAATTGGTGCTTGCTGTCGACGGGGTATGCATCGGGCTTTGCGCAGGCGCTGAGGTGGGTTCGGATGAGGCTGAAAAGTACGTGCCGCGTAATACATGCGCGCTAATCAAGGCCTTTCTCGGGTTCAAGCTCGCCGGACTCTGTCCTTACGTCGAACTGACGGACCTTATCGTGGGAGAGACCACCTGTGACGGTAAGAAGAAGGCCTATGAGATCTTTGATGATATCACCGGGAAGGTTTATGTCATGGAGCTGCCGAACATGAAAGGTGAAAACGGCAGGAAGATGTGGAGGAGCGAGATAAAACGCTTTGCCGACAGGCTTGAGGCCTTGACCGGCAATGAGATCACGCTCGAAAAGCTGCGCGAATCCTCGAAGCTTGTCAATGCCAAGAGAAAGGCCCTTCAGCGGCTGTCGGCCTTGAGGGCCGCCGATCCTGCACCGATTTCGGGTCTCGACGCCTTATTGGTCAATCAGGTTTCCTTCTACGACGACCCTGTCCGCTTTACCGCAAAAACGAACGAGCTTTGCGATGAACTCGAAGAGCGCATCAAGTCCGGCGCAGGCGTTGCCGAAAGGGGGAGCCCGCGCGTGCTCATATCGGGCTCGCCAATGGCGATCCCGAACTGGAAGCTCCACGCCATCGTGGAGGGCAGCGGCGCAACGGTTGTCGGAGAGGAGTCCTGCGTTGGGGAACGTAATTTCAGGACACTTCTGGATGACGGGTTCTTGTCTGTGGAGCAGGCGATCGACAATCTTTCGGAGCGCACACTTACTGTTGACTGCGCCTGTTTTACTCCGAACACCGAGCGCCTAGACAACATAAAGGAAATGGTTACGCGTCTGAACGCGGGTGGAGTTATACATTATGCGCTTCAATTTTGCACGCCGTATATGATGGAGGCATATAAAGCAAAGAAAGTATCGGATACCATTGGAGTGCCTTTTCTGCGGATAGAGACCGACTACAGCATGGAAGACATGGGCCAATTGAAGACAAGAGTCGGGGCCTTTTTAGAGATGTTACAGGCGAGGGCCCGTGCTTGATATCAGCCGGTATTGATATCGGGTCGAGATACATCAAGTTCGTACTTGCCGAAGACGGCAATATTATTGCCGCAGAAAAAAAAGAGACCGGCCATGACCCTCTCGGAACCTGCCATAAGATCATTGCGCAATTCATCCATAAGCGGCCTGAGCGGATCGTTGCTACCGGCTACGGACGCTATCTTCTGGAGGTGCATGGAGACATTCATGCCATCACAGAGATAAAGGCAGTTGCAAAAGGGGCGAAGGCGGTCTTCTCATCCTGTCGCACGGTCATCGATATCGGAGGTCAGGACACGAAGGTAATATCTCTCAACGGAGACGGCATGGTAGCCGGCTTTGAGATGAACGACCGCTGCGCAGCCGGTACTGGCAGGTTCCTCGAAATCATGGCGCGGACGCTTGGGTTCTCAATAGAGGAATTCGGAAGACTGCGCAGATCGAACGCGGAGGGTGACGGCCGGTTAAAGATCAATAGCATGTGCACTGTATTTGCCGAGTCCGAGGTGGTAGGGCTTATTGCCCGGGGTGTTTCGAGGGATGACATAACTGCCGCTATACACGATTCCATAGCAGGACGTGTGATGTCATTGGTCCGAAGGGTCGGGGCCGATGAAGAGATAGTCTTTGCCGGCGGCTGCGCGATGAACGAGAGCCTGGCTTTGCTCCTTGCAGAGCGACTGCAGAAGCCTCTAAAGATCGGAGAAAGGCCCGACATGCTTGCCGCCCTCGGCGCTGCTCTTTACGCTGCCGGCTGAATTTATCGCTCAGAAATCTTTCGTCCGGTCACGAGCACATTGTCGCCCATAAGCTTGTGGCCGGTCTTGTTGAATCCCGCCGATGTAAGCCACTCCTTAATCTCCGGGACTGAATATGATCTGCCGCCGTGGGTATTGACCAGCATGTTTACGGAAAAGAGAGAGCCGTGCACAGGTTTTGTTCGGTCAGCGGCAAGATAATGCTCCTGAATAACGACACGTCCGTTTGTGTTTAAGGCCTTATGTGCCTTTTGGAGAACCTTTCTGCTATTGTCCGCTGAAAAGGAGTGGAGCACCTGACTGATAAGGACCAGATCATAACCGTTGCCGATGTCGTCGATCAGGAAGTCGCCCTCCATGAATGAAATATTCCGCAGCCCGCTTTTATCTATTATGTCGGTTGCAATCGCTATGGTTGCGGGGAGATCGAAGAGCGTCACCGAATCGACCCTGCGCGCCATTTCTATGGAATAGGTGCCGGGTCCTCCACCGAGATCGAGGGCCTTCCTGACACCCTTCAGGTTAATTGCTCTGATTGTCTCCTTCGCCCGCGATATTGCGATATTATGCATGCCCCTGATAAATGCGTCCGTTCCGAAGGCCTTCCTGGTCGGAAGGCCTGTTTTCACAACCTCGTCGAGGTTCGACCAATTTATCCAGAGATTGTCTGCATGTCGCAGGATGTCGCCCTGGTAATAGGGCATGCCGTTGACAAGCAACTGATCGGCAACTGCAGAGTTGCGGTACAGGCCACTTTTTTTCTTCAGCAAGCCCAGCCCGGCAACGGCATCAAGCAATATCTCCGTCGCCCTTGGATCGGCACTGATAAGGCCGGCTATTTGAGAGGCGCTTTTCGCAGTCTTCAGGTGATCGAAGACCCGGAGGTTGTTTGCGGTCAGCAATACCCTTGCCTGCCAGTAACTACCCCACAACCTCCGTAATGATTTGATCTCTTCCTGGATATTCATGCGTTTCTCCAGTCGGCAGATTGCAACCGACAATTGCTATCTTATATAGGCTTCGGTAACGTAAAGTCTCATCATTCGGTGCGTGTTGAAGTAATATGCGTTTTTCCCGATGGCATTGGCCATGATCCTGGTCCAGATCTTTTTGTCGGCATAGAACGTAGGGATAATAGTAGATTCCAGCTTGTAATAAAGGTCGTCGGCATCTCGCTCAGGGTCCGCCGGGACGTCCGGTGAAGGCCCTATGGCCCACCCGGTATAGTTTTCTATGTGTCCTTCGATCCACCAGCCGTCCAGTACGCTGAAGTTGGGCACACCGTTGTGAGTGGCCTTCATGCCGCTGGTTCCAGATGCTTCATGGGGGCGCATAGGGGTATTGAGCCATACGTCAACGCCTGAGATGATCTTAAGCGCGGTATCCATATTATAGTTCTGAACGAACACTATCTTGACCCTGTCCTTAAGCCGCTCGCCTATTTTTATGATCTGCTGGATCAGGTCTTTGCCCGCCTCGTCTCTGGGATGGGCCTTGCCTGCATAAATTATCTGAATTCGGCCCTCGCCGATGCGCGCAAGTTTTTCAGGGTCGGATAGCAACAGGTCGGCACGCTTGTAAGCTGTTGCACGGCGCGCGAAGCCTATCGTCAGCGTGTCGTAATTCATTCCAGCCTGCGTTTCCCTGTTTACAAAATCTATGAGGCCCTTCTTTGCTTCCATATGGGCGCCCCACAGCTCTTCATCCGGAATCCTGCCCACTCTGACGAATATTTCGGGTTCATTGGCCCAGCCGGGAAGGTATTTGTCATAGAGACGCTTGAAGCTGTCGCAAGTCCATGTGAACGAATGCACGCCATTCGTTATTGCATGTATCTCATATCCCGGAAACATAACCTTCGAGACTTCACCGTGCTTCTTGGCGACCCCGTTTATGTAATTGCTGAGGTTGATCCCCAGAATAGTCATGTTAAGGGCTTTATGTCCTGAAAAGTCTTTGATCACGTGCATCGGGATGACGTCGGCATCGGTCAGGATCTTTTCCGCGAGTTCATACGGGAATTTGTCATGTCCGGCCTCTACCGGCGTATGTGTAGTAAATACGCAAAGGCTTCGCACCTTGTCGACGTCCCAAACAAGGCGTTCATCCCAGACGTCTTCAATGTCCCTCTTGAATCTTTTGAGTAGCTCTAGTGTCAACAGGCTGGAATGCCCTTCGTTCATATGGTATTTCTTGATCTCGAAGCCCAGCTGTTCAAGAATGCGAGTTCCTCCGATGCCGAGGATTATCTCCTGTTTCAGCCGATATGATGAATCGCCTCCGTACAGATAGAGGGTGAGCTCTCTGTCCTCCGGGGCATTTTCAGCCAGGTCGGTGTCGAGAAAAATCACCGGCAGCTTCCCGCCGGTTGCGCTTTCGACAACATACAGCCAGGGCGCTATCTGCACGTCGCGCGATGAAATGCCCACTGTAACGCGATCCGCCAGGCGCACCATAAAGTCAGAAGGCGTCCAGTCGTCGGTAAGCTCCTTTTGCCTGCCAAAGGGGTCGAGCTCCTGCCTGAAATAACCTTTTTTGGTCAGCAGCGAGACGGCAACCATTGGCAGTCTGAGGTCCGCCGCAGATTTTATAGTGTCGCCGGCTAAAATTCCCAGGCCGCCGCTATATGTCTTTATCTCGTTCTTTAAGCCGATTTCCATCGAGAAGTATGCAATTTTCGGCTCTTTGATAAATGGATCGATCGAATTGTACTGAGTCATCGGGCCTCCTTATCGACCGTCGGCCAAGCGTGCCCTGCCGAGCAGTTCTTTGAGGGCTGCTGCTCCCTCTTCTGCCATGTCGACGGTAAAATCGTTCACGTAAAGATCTATATGACTATTTATAACCTGAGTCGAGAGCTCTTGCGAATGTTTCTTAATGAACGGCATAGCTTGATCCCGATGGGGAAAGGCATATTCTACGCTCTTTCGAACAAGGTCCTCAATCACCTCGACCTTCGGGCCGAGCGTTTTTTTCGTTATTATGCCGCCGAGCGGAATGGGCAGCCCAGTATCTTTTTCCCACCACTCACCGAGGTCGGCTACCTGCGACAGCCCATATTCCTTATATGTAAATCTGCTTTCGTGTATTATGAGCCCTGCATCCACCTTGCCGTCCCGCGCTGCCGCCGGTATTTCATGGAACGGCATCGGCACAATCTTCGATGGTTTGTTGCGGAATGCGGCATCGAAAAAAAGTCTCAACAGAAGATAGGCAGTGGTAAGCTCTCCTGGAATGGCGATGCTCTTGTCCCGCAGATCAGACATCGCATAAGGAACTTTTGAGACGATCAGAGGCCCGCAGCCGCGACCGAAGGCGCCGCCCGACCTGAGAAAGCGGTAATCGTCCTGAAGATACAGGAAGACGTGACACGATATTTTGGAAACGTCGAGTGAGCGGGACATTGCGAGGCGGTTCAATGTCTCCACATCCTCTATATGAAGATCGAAGTCGAGCCCGTGCGTATCGATCATCCTGTTCGCCAGCGCATAGAATATAAATGTATCATTGGGGCATGGCGAGAAACCCAAGGTTATCATGATCTGGATTTTATCATTAAAGGGGGCAAGGTTGCCAGAACAACAACCTCAATAATAAAAAACATAGTAAATGAGACTGATTCACCCCTTCTGTTGCACCTATTGCGCCGGGCATGTGCTATTCAATCAAAAATAGAGAAAATAGACAAAAAATCGCAAAAAACATCCATAATCTGAAATATTCGGCCATAATTGCTTGAAATAGTCCTTGCCTGGAGAGGCTGATTCACGATATATTAGCACTCATCAGGATTGAGTGCTAATAACTTAAATCAAACCATAAGAAAAGGAGGCAGGTTATGAAGATCAAACCGCTCAAGGACAGGGTAGTCATTAAGTACTCCGAAGAGGAGATGGAGAAGACGGCCGGAGGGCTTTATGTCCCGGATGTCGCCAAGGAGAAACCCCAGAAAGGTACGGTAGAGGCCGTAGGCGTGGATGTCAAAGAGGTCAAGCCGGGCAATGCCGTGCTTTTCGACAAGTATTCGGGATCAAAGATCAAGCTCAACGATGTTGAGTACCTGATCGTCAAGGAAGAAGACCTGTTGGGAATCATCGAATAAGGAATAGGAGGATAATATAACTATGTCAGCCAAACAGCTTTTATTCAGCGATAGCGCAAGGCAGCAGATCCTGAAGGGAATCACCGTTTTGAGCGACGCCGTCAAGGCGACCCTCGGCCCTAGGGGAAGAAATGTAATCATCGACAAGAAGTTCGGCGCCCCGACCATCACAAAGGACGGCGTAACCGTTGCAAAGGAGATCGAGCTCAAGGACCCGTATGAGAATATGGGCGCTCAGCTGCTGAGGGAGGTCGCTTCCAAGACCTCTGACGTTGCCGGCGACGGAACCACAACGGCAACCGTGCTCGCATACGCCGTTTACAAGGACGGCATGAAGTATGTGACGGCAGGAGCAAATTCGATCGACATAAAGAGAGGCATCGACAAGGCGGTAGAGATCGTCATCGGCGAACTCAAGAATATGTCCAAACCCGTTGTCGAGAAGAAGGAGATCGCCCAGGTCGGCACCATCTCTGCAAACAACGACCCTTCAATCGGCGAACTCATTGCCGAGGCGATGGATAAGGTCGGCAAGGACGGAGTTATCACTGTTGAAGAGGCCAAGAGCATGGCCACAACCCTCGATGTCGTCGAAGGTATGCAGTTTGACAGGGGCTATGTGTCCCCGTATTTCATCACAGATGCAGACAGAATGGAGTGCATTCTCGACGATGCGTTCGTCCTCATCCACGATAAGAAGATCTCCAGTATGAAGGACCTTCTTCCCGTTCTTGAGCAGACCGCCAAGATGGGCAAGCCGCTCCTTATAGTTGCAGAAGATGTCGAAGGCGAGGCCCTCGCAACACTGGTTGTCAATAAACTCCGCGGCACCATCCAGGTATGTGCGGTAAAGGCCCCCGGATTCGGTGACAGGAGAAAGGCGATGCTCGAAGACATCGCGATCCTTACCGGCGGACAGGTCATCACTGAAGACCTCGGTCTGAAGCTTGAGAATGTTAAGATTCAGGACCTCGGCAGGGCGAGAAAGATCAACATCGAAAAAGAGAACACCACTATCGTTGAAGGCGCGGGTGATGCCAACCACATCCAGGGCCGCGTAAAACAGATAAAGGCCCAGATCGAGGAGACCACCTCCGACTACGATAGGGAGAAGCTCCAGGAGAGGCTCGCAAAGCTTGTGGGCGGCGTTGCTGTTATAAATGTCGGCGCAGCTACAGAGGCCGAGATGAAGGAGAAGAAGGCCCGCGTAGAGGATGCCCTTCATGCAACAAGGGCTGCAGTTGAAGAAGGTATAGTCCCCGGCGGAGGAGTTGCGCTTATCAGGTGCATCAAGTCTCTCGATAAGACTAAACTTGACCACGACCAGCAGATCGGCGTCAATATAATAAAGAAGTCGCTTGAAGAGCCGATCAGGCAGATCGTGACCAATGCCGGTCTCGAAAGCTCGATCATCGCCGAGAAGGTAAAGGCAGCGAAAGACCCTAACTACGGTTATGACGCTTACAGCGAAGAATTCACCGACATGATCAAGTCCGGTATCATCGATCCGACCAAGGTTACGAGGACAGCGCTTCAGAATGCGGCTTCGGTCGCAGGCCTCATGCTTACTACCGAGGTGATGATCACCGAGATTCCGGAAGAAGAGAAGAAGATGATGCCTCCGATGCCGGGCGGCGGAATGGGAGACATGTACTAAAATAAATTGCAGGGCGGGGCGACCTCGCCCCTGCGTTTGGAATGGGAACATTGTAGGGGCGAACGGCTGTTCGCCCCTACTGCTACTTACGGTATGGTATTCTAAACAATATGCTCAAATCGACCCGAAGTATTCTAGTAGCAATTTTTTTTATCTTTCCGCTATACATAATGATCCAGCTTTTTGTCCCGGTATACGACAGTCCGACTCCCATAGAGGTGGAGATACCGCAGGGAGCTACATATAAGAATGCAGTCGATATACTTGCAGCCAACAAGCTAATCCGGGACAGGTTTGTCTTTACCGCCCTCGGTAAGATTTCCGGCGTAGACCGCAGGATGAGGGCAGGATATTATAATTTCTGGAGCAGGATATCTCCGTTCGACGTATTTCAGCAGTTGCGAAAGGGGAAGATCATCGAGTACGAAGTCACGATTGTCGAAGGTGACAGCCTGCTCGAGATTAGCGAAAAGTTGCAGGAAAAGAAATTTGTTACTGCCGACGCTTTCAATATGACCGTGAAGGATAAGGAGCTTTTGTCAGCGCTCGGCATTGATGCGCCAACTGTTGAAGGCTATCTTTTCCCCGAGACATATAAGCTGCCGAAAGGAACCCATGCAGCCGACATCATCAAACTTATGGTTGGAAAGCTGCGGGCTTCCTATACCGATGAGATAAAAAGTGAAGTGGCGAAGAGCGGATGGTCGGAAAACGCCATTTTGACTTTGGCCTCTATTATTGAGAAAGAGGCTGAAAGCGACGAGGAAAGGCCTATAATTTCCGCAGTATACCGAAACAGACTGAGAATGGGGATGCCGCTTCAGGCTGATCCGACTGCAATCTACGGTGTTAAGAGCAGCAAGGTCAGGATCCTGAGCAGCGACTTGCGGAATAATACGCCATATAACACATACGTTATAAAAGGGCTGCCTCCTGGTCCGATAGCGTCCCCGGGGATGAAGTCCATCGAAGCCGCACTTCATCCGGCTAAAGTGCCGTACATATATTTTGTGTCGAGAGGGAACGGCAGCCATATCTTCACTACGTCTTATGCAGAACATAACGAGGCTATCAGGCAGGTCAGGGCAATGTCTGAGCAGCCGGCTAAGGAAGAAGAGACCGCTCATCATGATCAAGCGCAGGCAGACAAGGCAGATACGCATAGGTAATGTGGTTGTGGGCGGAGGCAGTGAGATCTCTGTCCAGTCCATGACCAAAACAGACACCCGCGACATTGCCGCTACAGTGGCACAGATCAGGTCTCTGGAGGCCGCGGGATGCGAGATAGTTCGTCTTGCCGTTGTAAATGAAGATGCTGCGAGGGCTTTGGGCGATATCAGGCGGCAGGTCGACATGCCGATGATTGCCGATATCCATTTTGATTACAAGCTTGCGCTTGAATCGGTCAGGCATGGGGTCGATGGTCTAAGGCTCAATCCCGGCAATATCGGCGCAGAATGGAAGGTGAAGGAAGTCGTTGCTGCGGCAAAGGACCGCCAAATCCCGATCCGTATAGGTGTCAATGCTGGGTCTCTCGAAAAACATCTTATCGAAAAGTTTGGACATCCTACGCCTGAGGCAATAGTTGAAAGCGCGGAGGGCCATATCAGGATCCTCGAAGACCTCGATTATAACAATATCAAGGTTTCCCTCAAGGCTTCAAATGTAATGACGACTGTTGATGCATATCGAATCTTTTCCGGCAAGCATGATTACCCCGTACATATCGGGATTACGGAAACCGGCCCGACATTTCCTGGAGCAGTCAAGAGTGCCGTGGGACTGGGGATACTGTTGTCGGAGGGGATCGGCGACACGATGCGGGTATCACTTACGGCTGAACCTGAGGAAGAGATCCGTGTTGCCTATGAAATCCTGCGGGCGCTCGGCATAAGGCGACGTGGGGCAGAAATCATTTCCTGCCCTACATGCGGACGCTGCCAGGTCGATCTACGGCCTATCGCGCAGGAGGTGGAGCTGGCGCTCAGGACTGTAGATAAACCGATATCGGTTGCAGTTATGGGTTGTGTGGTAAACGGCCCCGGAGAGGCGCGCGAGGCCGATTTCGGCATAGCAGGCGGCAAGGGCATGGGGTTGCTCTTCAGGAAGGGCGAAGTGGTTAAGCAAGTGAAGGAAGAGGAAATGCTCGAAGCATTGATGGAGCTGATAAAGGAAGTGCGAGAAAGCTGAAAACCCAGACAGTGCGCCCATTCCAAACGCTTCAGTCTAAACAGGCCTATAATGCTCACTCTTGACTCGATACTCGATATTCAACTCTATCAGCACAAATCTGGGTACCGTTTTTCGGCTGATGCGGTGCTTCTTGCCTCCTTTGTCGATATGCCGCGCGTCAAGAAAATCGCTGACTTCGGCGCAGGGTCTGGTGTAATAGGAATTCTTCTGGCAAAGAAATATCTCTCGGCTGATGTCAAGCTAATCGAGCTGCAGGAGAGCCTTGTGAAGCTGGCCGAAAAGAATGTGATCCTCAACCACCTTGACGAAAGGGTGAAGGTTGTTCACGCCGATATCAAAGGCTTGAAGCTTGGAAGCCTTCACTCCTATGACCTGGTTGTCTCCAATCCGCCGTTCAGGAAAACAAGGACCGGCCTGGTAAGCCCTTCAGGTGAAAAAGCGGTCGCAAGGCATGAACTGAATCTTTCGATTTCGGCCCTGATGAAATCGGCATTGACCATGCTTAAACACCACGGCAGGTTGTGCATGATTCATTTGCCGGAGCGGCTTGCCGAGGTTATGGAATCCATGAGACAGTATTACCTTGAACCTAAACGGCTGCGCTTTGTCCATTCGAACGCCGGGTCAGAGGCAAAGATGGTCTTCATCGAAGCAGTCAAAGAGGGAAGGACCGGCCTTAAGGTAGAAAGGCCCCTCTACCTTTATGATGACAACGGCGATTATACTGATGAAGTGCGAGCCATCTACGGCCGACCCCAAGGATTTTGAAACTCAGTTTCGCTTTTAAATCGGGCAGATGCCTTTATGCTGACAGGCTTCTTCTTTCTTTCTGGCCTCGATTCTTGCCTGCTTTCTCCGCTGCGCTTCATGATTCCGTCTTTGTTCAACATCTGATTCTATAATGAGGCCGGGCACGGGCTTTGGTTTGCCATTCTCGTCAACCGCAACGAATGTCAGATAAGCAGAGGCGGTATGCCGCACTTCGCCGGTCAGATAATTTTCAGCTTCCACTCGAACGCCTATTTCCATGGACGATTTGCCGACCATATTGAGACTTGCCCTGAGGAAAAGTACATCCCCCACGAAGACAGGATGATGGAATTCCAGACGGTCTATCGATGCTGTGACGGCATTGCACCGAGCATGTCTGCTGGCAACCACAGCCGCTGCCGAATCGATCAGTTTCATGATCACCCCGCCATGGACGTTTCCTGCCGGGTTGGTGTCCTGGGGAAGCATGACCTGTGCCATTGTTACGCTTGTCTCGGAAATTGTTTTATCTTTCATTGCCGACCTCCGCTTGAATTGTTGAGGGAATAGTAAATGTGAAAGTGCTGCCTTTGCCTACGGAGCTTTCAACCCAGATCCGGCCTCCGTGCATTTCGACGATGCTCCTGCATATGCTCAATCCAAGGCCTGTGCCGCCGCTGCTCCGCGAGCCCAATTGGCTGAAGGGCTTGAAGAGCTTGCCCTGGTCTTCTGCTGAGATCCCGATCCCGGTATCCGATACACTGAACTCAGCAGCCGCCTCGACCGTGCGCACGCTGATGACGATGGAGCCTCCCTCAGGTGTGAACTTCATGGCATTGTTCAGGAGATTCAGCATTACCTGCTTTATCCGCAATCTGTCGCCGTTCAAAGTCTTCGGAGCCGAATGCATGTCAGCCTCTATGCTGATGCCGCGCTTTGAAGCCGTAGTGGACAGCAGATCAACAGATCCCGATATTATCTCTTCAACCGGAAACCTATCAACTCTGAGTTCCATCCTTCCGGCTTCGATCTTGGAATGGTCGAGGATATCGTTTATCAGGTTCAGCAGGTGGATTCCGCTTTCGTGAATGTTATTGATGTATTCCTTTTGCGCAGCCTCAAGGGTATTTGAATAGCTTTCGATCAGAAATTCGGAAAAACCGATTATGGAATTCAGCGGCGTCCTCAATTCATGGCTGATCTGGGCGATGAAATCCGATTTGGCCTTGTTAGCAGCTTCGGCAGATTCTCTGGCAATCTCTGCTTCGGCGGCCTTCCGGCTCGAGACTGCATAGCGGCTTACCAGCCAATACAACAGCAGGGATGTTGTGGCCACATAGCACCATCCCTTCAGTATGCTTAGAATGGCGAATATGCGCGTATCAAAGGAAATCTGAGAAACGAGCAGATCCGAAAAAAGGATCCATAGGCTGCCGACTAAGGCATAGATAAGCGCTATCCTGAAAGGAGTCAGGCTGCCGCCGCGTTGTTGCCCATGCATGCTAATGCGACCTCCATGGTGTATAGGCCTGTTAAAACATTATAACAGGATTCTTCAGCGGCTGCAGGCGCAAAAACGGTCTTCACGATCATTGACTTTACCTTCACCATCAATTAATTTACATATATGCTGCCTTTTATCTTCAGGCGTCTGCTGCTGATAGTGCCCCTTGTCTTCGGCATTACCCTGATTAGTTTTACAGTTATACACCTGGCCCCAGGCGGGCCTGTCGAGGTCGAGACGGAGATGTCGTTGAAAACCTCGGCGCAGGCGCGGGAAAATCTCAAGAAGCTCTATGGTCTGGATAAGCCCCTTCACGAGCAATACATCGACTGGCTGATGCGCTTTGCCCGGCTTGACTTCGGCAAATCTTTTGTGGATGGCAAAAGGGTGATCGACAAGATCGGTGAACGGGTGCCGATCACCATCATTATCAATATGCTCTCGCTCATTGTTACTTTTTGTCTGGCCGTACCTATCGGCGTTCTGTCTGCCACGCGCCAGTTTTCCCTGTTCGACAGATTGACAACCGTCTTTGTTTTTGTCGGGTTCTCCGCCCCGCCCTTCTGGATTGCACTGCTTTGCATGTATCTGTTCGGGCTGATTCTGGGCTGGCTGCCGATATCAGGCATTCAGAGCCTCGATGTTTCAGGTATGTGGTGGCTTCAGAGGCTTGCAGATTGGGCAAAACATCTCATACTGCCGTTGTTGATCGGCTCATTGGGCGCGCTCGCGGGGCTGAGCAGGTACAGCAGATCGAGCATGTTGGAAGTGATCCGGCAGGACTACATAAGAACGGCCAGGGCGAAAGGCCTGAAGGAATCCAGAGTGATAACGCTGCATGCTATGAAGAATACCTTGATGCCAGTAATTACCATTCTCGGCCTTGCGGTGCCTGGATTCATCGGCGGCTCGGTAATTATGGAGACAATCTTTGCGATACCCGGGATGGGGCAGCTTTTTTTCCAGTCTGCCATGTCCCGTGACTATCCTACCATCATGGGAATACTTGTCATCGGCGCAGTGCTGACATTGATCGGCAATTTTATGGCCGATATCTCTTATGCGCTGGCTGACCCGCGGATTAGGGTCGGCAAGGAACAGTCGTGATAGCTATCATCTGGCGCAGATTCAGTAAGAACAGCCTATCTGTTGCGGGGCTGGCGATTATATGCATCATAGCGGCACTCGCGATTGCGGCGCCGATAGTTTCCCCTTACGATCCGTTTGCGATCGATGTCTATAACGTGATCTCTGCTCCGAGCGCAGCGCATCTTCTAGGGACCGACGAGCTTGGTCGCGACATCCTTTCCCGAATGATATGGGGCAGCCGCGTTTCTCTTTCCGTCGGATTCGTCGCTGTCGGTATCGCGACCATGATAGGGATTGTGGTGGGAGCAGCGGCAGGTTATTACGGGAAGGCGGTTGATGCAACTCTCATGCGTTTCGTCGACATAATGCTGTGCTTCCCCACATTGTTTCTGATCCTCGCGGTGATAGCGATAATCGGGCCCAGCATATGGGTGATAATGGTAGTCATCGGTGTGACGGGCTGGATGGATGTGTCCCGCCTTGTGCGGGCAGAGATTCTATCGCTCAAGGAAAGGGACTTTGTGTCGGCAGCGAGGGCTATAGGGGCCGGCGATGTGCGGATTATCTCCAGACATATTCTGCCCAATGCCCTCTCCCCGGTCTTTGTGTCTGCGACGCTTGGCGTTGCCGGCGCGATACTGACTGAATCCGGGCTGTCATTTCTCGGGCTTGGTGTACAACCTCCGGATGCAAGCTGGGGCAACATACTCTCTTCGGGCAAGGACTATATAACTGTGGGAGCCTGGTGGCTCTCTTTCTTCCCCGGCATGGCCATACTGGTTACGGTCCTGAGCTATAACCTTGTCGGAGAGGGGCTCAGAGATGCGCTTGACCCGAGGCTTTGGCGCTCGGAGAAATAGTTGTGACGGACATCTCAAATCTGCCTGACCCGGACCGGGCCAGAAAAAATATCGAGACGTTGCTATCCGGGCATCCGGGCCTGCGGCGCCGTGTCGATGAGCATTATTACCGGATAGCCGCGCTTTTTTCTTACAGTCAATTCCTGGCAAACTATTCGGCGCAATATCCCGAACCGCTTTTCAGTGCAATCGACAATCTCGACAATCCTCCCGGCGTCAGCTCTCTCGTTTCTGAACTGAACGAGGCACTGGGTGCGTGCAGATCGATAGCTGAAGGGATGAAGGTGGTGCGGCGATTCCGCAAGGATAAGCAGATCGGTATCACGCTCAGAGACATTCTGCATAGGACGGGGCTTCCCGAAATTATGCTTGAAATGAGCAGCCTTGCCGACGTGATACTCAGACAATCCCTTGAATTCGTCGAACCGTTCCTGGCGCAGAGATACGGCAGGCCGGAAGACAACGCCTTCAGCATAATCGCTTTGGGCAAGCTGGGCGCCGAAGAGCTGAACTACAGTTCGGACGTGGATATTGTATTTGTATACCGCGCTGAAGGAGAGACATCAGGAGTGTCGTCGATACCCGGGGTTACCATGAACAGGGTCTCGGCGTTCGAATATTATGTCAAGCTTGCGGAGGAGCTGGCTAAATTCATTTCATCCAATACCGAAGACGGTTTTGCTTACCGGGTGGACCTAAGGCTCAGGCCGCAGGGTCAGCGAGGCAGTCTGGCACTGTCCCTGCGGGGTTACGAAGACTATTACGAATCCTGGGGACAGCTGTGGGAAAAAGCGGCGCTTTTGCGTGCCAGGCCTGTTGCCGGCGACGCGAAACTGGGCTCCGATTTTATTGCAACGGTTACACCGTTCATTTATCGCAAATACATGGACCACGAAACAATCGACGAGATAAAGCGCATGAAGTCCCAGGTCGAGCAGCTTAAAAGCGGCACTTTCAGCCGGGACATCAAGAGAGGATACGGCGGCATAAGGGAGATAGAGTTTTTCATACAGATATTCCAGCTGATATACGGCGGCAAAGTGCCGGTCCTGCGCGAAAGAAGTACGCTCAAGGCATTGCACCGCCTGGTGCAGAAAGGGCTCATAGGCTATGACGACCTCGGCCACCTGACGGACAATTATCTCTTCCTGCGCACCCTGGAACACCGCATACAGCAAATGAACGATCTGCAAACCCATAGCCTGCCTTCAGGCGAGGCTGAACTTGACGTTCTGGGAAGGAAAATGGGTTTTGGGGGAAAGAAGGATTTCCTTGCCGGACTCGAAAAAAGAAGAAAGAAGGTCCGGGAGATATACGACTCTCTTTTTTACGTCAGGGAAGACAGCAGGCCTTTGGTAGCCTCCGGGTCCGGCAGTGACATCATGAGCCGCATATTCTGGGATGTGGAAACACCGATCAAACAACTTATAAGCGAGGAGCTCTCAAGACGGGGCGTACGCGAGATAGACAGGGCTATTAATCATCTTATGCAGATTCGCAACAACATCTATCATTTTCAGACCATAAGGGGGAGGCGTCTGCTCGAGGAAATCGTTCCGAGGTTTGTGGACAAGGCACTGTCCGGCGGCAATCCTGACGCTGCATTGCTGCAGCTTGTCGGCTTTTCAGGCCTTCTTGCGGCGAGCGAATCGTATCTCGACACAATAATCCATAGACCCGAAGCGGTAGATGCTTTCACCTTCGTATTTTCTCACAGCGACTATCTGTCGAAGATAATCATGAGCAATCCGGAATACATGGAATCTCGACTGGAAGTCCAGGGCCGGAGAAAATCGCTTGCCTTTTCCGAGGCGGAGCTCGGATTGCTCATTGACAGAAAAGGAGAGTCATCTGCGATTCGGCTTTACAGAAGACTAGAAGAGATAAGGCTCGGCATACTTTTCCTGAACGGGGCGATTAATGCGGTGCAGCTGATGAAAGGAATCAGCACGGTGGCGCAGGCGGTGCTTTCGACAATTGTGCGCAGGCATGGAATGTCCTTTATAGTGGTCGGTTTCGGGAAGCTTGGGGGCAGGGAAATAATCTTCAACTCCGATCTGGACGTTGTATTTATCAGCCTGGTCGAGCCAAAGACTAAGGACTTTAAGGATGCCGAAGTCCTTCTCAAATTGCTCATGTCATATACAAAAGATGGCGTCGCATATAAGGTTGATACGCGGCTCAGGCCCGACGGAAATAAAGGCCCGCTTGTAGGCTCGATTGAGGGAATTGCCAACTATTATCTCAAGAATGCGCAGATATGGGAGCTTCAGGCGCTGCTTAAAGCCCGTCCGGTAGGTGGTGAAGAGAAGACCGCGCGATATTTTGCAGAGATGAGGAAAGTGGTCCTGATGAAGAGGGCCAATGAAATTTCGATAGGCGACATCAGGCATATGCGTGCGAGAATACAGAGGGAGCTTTCAAGGGATGCAGCTGAGTCAGGTATTCATGACATCAAGCTGGGATCCGGCGGTATCGAGGAGCTTGAATTTACGGTCCAATACCTGCAACTGAGAAATTGCATCGGGAGCCCGGCTTTATTGGTGCCGGGCACGCTTGACGCTATCGGCAAGCTGGCTGATGCAGGAATCGTCGCACAGGCAGATGCAGCAGAGCTGAGAGGATCCTACATATTCTACAGGACGATTGAGACGGTGCTGAGACTCCGTAGCGAACCGCTGCTTAAAGAGGGCGGCGACACATGGCGCAGCGCTGCGCAGTTGTCGGGTGTGGAGGAGCCACGGCTTCTCGATGCGCTCAATCAGAAGAGAGGATGGGTCAGGGCCTTTATGTACAGTATTTCGGACTGACCGGATTTAAAACGCAACTTTGAGCCGGTTGCCTTGGACACCATCGGGGCAATATAATTGAAAACATTACGGTGAGAGTTGCAGTTACAAACATCTGATCCGAACGGAGGCTGAAATGAGAACCATTATCTGGGTTGTGCTTGTTGTTGCAATCACTGCGCTGACGGTGCCAGTTGCATTCGCTGCGCCGAACATGCAGGACGGTCTTTGGGAAATCACTACTACTGTGGAGATGAAGGGCATGCCTTCGGGCATGATGAAGCCCATGACGCATACTTCCTGCCTTACTCATAAGGACTCTGTTCCCGAAAAACCGGCCAAGTCCGACTGCAAGATGAGCGATATGAACTCGTCGGGCAACACTGTAACATGGACGATGACCTGTCCTGACTCAGTGAGCAAAGGCAATATTACATACTCCGGCTCGACCTTTGAAGGGACTACCGATACGACAGTGAATCACGGGGGCCAGAAGATGCAGGTTCGGAACAAGATGAAGGGAAAGAGAATCGGACCGTGCAAATGAAGATATTTTAATTTATTCTTAATTCAATTTTAATCATTGCAGTTCTATAATTCGCCGAAACCGATGAAGCTTGTGGCATTTACTTTATCTCTGGTGTTTATGCTGTGCATGTTTTCGGGCGCTGAAGCCGCCGGAAACGAGAAGATCCTTTTTTTGCATCACTCTACAGGCTGGGGCGTATATTCGGGCGGTAATGTGCCCGGATGGTTTGCAAGCTACAATGCTGCGCATGGCACGTCGTATGTTATTACCGAAAGATCCTATCCCGATTCGCCCTATCCGTGGGCGAATTATCCCTACGACTATTGGAACCTGTGGGTACATGGGGCATGCAGCTCGTCTAATCCCAACATCGAGTGCATGAATACACTTGTTGCCGCGCATGATGTCATAATTTATAAACACTGCTTTCCAGGGGCGGATGTTCTTGCCGATTCCGGGTCGCCGGATGTAGGCTCTGATCGCAAATCGCTTGAAAATTACAAGCTGCAGTACCGTGCGCTGCGAAACCTGATGGATTCTTATCCGAGAAAGTTATTCATTGTCTGGACCCTTGCGCCTCTGCACAGACTGGCAACGTCATCAGACAACGCAGCTCGTGCGAAACAATTTGTTGATTGGGTGAAAACGCAGTTTCTGACCGAAGACGGCCGTCGACATCCCAATATATACATCTTCGACTTTTGGGGGCTTGTAGCCGGAACCGACAATTTCCTCAAATATGAATATGAGGGAAGCCACACGGGTTCGGACTCGCATCCCAATGCCGCGGCGAATACGTATGCAGGGCCGATATTCGGTCAACGTATCGTTGACTCAATCTATGACTTCAATGCGCGCCGCACGCCCGCAGGCCTCAAAATTCACTAAGTCTGATAATTACCTATATCCTCAAGGAGGGGAGCTTATGTTTCAACCTGGTCAATCACTCAACAGGGGATCGGGACGCCGCCTGTTTGCGTTGACGGTGCTTTGCGCTGTCATCATGTCCCTCTCGCCTGTAGCGACCCGCATTTCATCTGCTGCTCAGTACGTTATCACCAACCTCGGCACGGTCGGCACTTATGGCAGTGTTGCTTATGACATAAATGACGATGGTCAGGTTGCAGGCAGGGTGGCTGACGCATCAAATACGACCGTCAATGGATATTTCTGGAGCCGGCAGGGCGGGCTGCATGTTCTCACTCCTTTAAGTGGTGTGACCAAGGCTTGGGGGGTCAGCAACTCAGGGAGGATAGCAGGACAATCGAACAGTCATGCAGTGCTCTGGAGCGGCAGCAATAGCTCGCCGCAGGACCTGGGCACCCTCGGAGGAGCGACGAGTTTTGCATACAGGATTAATAACAATAACCAGGTCATCGGGTGGGCCGACAAGACCGCGTATAGTGGAACTACCGTATATCACGCGTTCATTTCCGAATGGAACAGCACTACTCAGCAATACGTAATGACCGACTTGGGAACGCTTGCATCCGACCAGGGACAGACCAATTATTGGGGCGGTTACAGTCTTGCATATTATGCTAATGGCGCTGGTCTTGTTGTGGGCACCGCCAGCACGACCGACTGGGGCTTTCATGCATTTGTCTGGAGCAGGGCTAACGGTATGACCGATTTGGGAACCAACCCGAACTTCCCTGCATACGAAGGTTATGCCGTAGCGATAAATGAAACCGGCAATCTGATCGTAGGATGCTCGATTGATTCCAGTGATCCGAACAATTCCAAAAGCTACCCTATGGTTTGGAAAAACGGTTCGACTAATGCCGAAATCATTCCTACGCTCACTGCTTATCCGTACGCTGAACTGTATGACGTGAATGGAAGAGGGCAGGTGGTAGGATTGATGTTCGACGCTGCCGGCAATGAACATGCCCTGATATACGAAACTGGAAAGGGTATCCGGGATCTTAATAACCTGATACCTGCCGGCTCCGGATGGGAACTGATCTTCGCCAGAAGCATCAACGAGTCGGGCCAGGTCGTCGGCTACGGTAAGTTAAACGGACAGGACAGGGCTTTTTTGTTGACACCCGCGGCGCAGGCTGCCAACGATTTCGACCGGGACGGCAAGTCTGACATTGCTGTATTTCGGCCTTCGGATGGCAACTGGTATATTTTGAACAGCTTGTCAGGGGCAGCAACCATTAAGAGATGGGGGGGCGGCGATGACGTGCCGGTATCAGCTGATTATGATGGTGACGGCAAGCCGGACGTGGCGGTCTGGCGCCCAACTGACGGGAACTGGTACATAGTCAATAGTTCCGACAATGCGATACGGATCGCGACTTGGGGCTCTGACAGTGACATCCCGGAGCCCGGAGACTATGATGGAGACGGCAAGGCTGATATTGCCGTATTCAGGCCGTCTAACGGGACATGGTACATAATCAACTCATCGACAGGGACGAATACGATAAAGAACTGGGGAGTGGCTAACGACATCCCGGTACCTGGCGATTATGACGGAGACGGCAAGACGGATATTGCAGTATTCAGACCTTCGAACGGGACATGGTACATAATCAACTCATCGACAGGGGTGAATACGATAAAGAATTGGGGAACAAATACTGACATCCCGGTGCCAGGGGATTATGACGGGGACGGGAAGGCGGACACTGCTGTATTCAGGCCGTCGAACGGGACCTGGTACATAATGAACTCATCGACAGGGACATATACCGTTAAGAATTGGGGAACCGCGAGCGATGTTCCAGTGCCTGGAGATTATGACGGCGACGGCAAGGCTGATATTGCTGTATTCAGGCCGTCAGATGGAAATTGGTACACAATCAACAGCTCCACTGGTATTCAGCGAATTGTAAATTGGGGCACATCCATTGATTTGCCGGTTGGTCGTAGAACGGCTTCCGGCCGCTGATTATTCGGACAACACATTGCGCAAAAGAACTGCTATTAAGGAGAGATATATGATAGCAAACAGCGAAAACGAATCGCATGGCCGCTTTATCATCAGAGGTGCAGTCTTCTGCTGCATGTTTCTCTTGTTCACATTGACCTTTGCCGACACGGCTTGTGCCGCGCAAAATTATGTCTTCGAGCGGATGTGGCCTGTTCTTGCCCAAAGGACGTATTTCTACCATCCGCAGGGAGTTGCCGTAGACCTTGCAGGCAACATATATATTGCGGATACAGGAAACAGTCGGATACAGAAATTTACTTCAAGCGGAGTGTTTGTAACCCAGTGGGGGATATGGGGAGCTGATCAAGGACAATTCGACGCTGCCCTTGCAATAGCGGTTGATTCATCGGGAAACATCTATGTGGTGGACACTGGAAACAGCAGGATACAGAAGTTTACTTCGAGCGGAACTTTTGTAGCCCAATGGGGCTCACCCGGGACCGGCAACGGTCAGTTTGATTGGCCTTCGGGCATTGCTGTGGACGCAGCCGGTAATGTTTATGTTGTTGACTCAAACAATAATCGTGTGCAGAAATTCAATTCGAGTGGTGCCTATGTTTCTCAGTTTGGAACAACCGGAACGGGTAACGGCCAATTCTCTTCACCATCAGATATAGCAGTTGACGCTTCAGGGAATGTCTACGTTACGGACAGCGGAAATAACCGTGTGCAGAAATTCAATTCCAGCGGGACCTATGTTTCTAAATGGGGATCGAACGGCAACGGCGATGGTCAGTTTACGTGGGCAACCGGGATTGTGGTGGATTTTTTAGGGAATGTTTACGTGGCGGACGGCGCAGTGAGCCGTGTGCAAAAGTTCAACTCCAGCGGTGTTTATGTGTCACAGATAGGGACGTTTGGTTCTGGCGATGGGCAGTTTCTGTATAGCTCAGGGCTGGCAGTGGACTCATCGGGAAATCTTTATGTTGCTGATACCAACAACAGCCGCATAGAGAAGTTCAGCAGTTCGGGGCTATATCTGTTCCAAATGGGATCAGGCGGGACAGGCAACGGACAATTTTACGAGCCTTACGGCATTACGTCTGACACTTCCGGCACTATCTATGTAGCGGATACGAATAATAACCGTATACAGAAGTTCGGTGCTAACGGCTCGTACCTGAGCCAGTTTGGTGGATACGGAACAGGCGACGGCAGTTTCAATTCGCCATCCGCCGTAGCTGTAGATTCCGCGGGAAATATTTATGTAGCCGACACGTACAACAACCGCATACAGAAATTCAATTCAAACGGGGTTTATCTCCTTAAGTGGGGAAGCAGTGGCACAGGACAGGGACAATTCGATTATCCGTACGGGTTAGCAGTCGATTCTGTCGGCAATGTATATGTTGCTGATTATTTTAATTGCCGTATGCAGAAATTTTCATCGTCCGGAACATACATCACTCAATGGGGCTCCAACGGCCCCGGTAATTCTCAGTTTTCGTTTCCTCGGGGCGTAAGCGTAGATGCAGTCGGTAATGTTTACGTGGCTGACACTGGAAATAACAGGATACAGAAATTTTCATCAACAGGAACATATGTTGCACAGTGGGGTTCTTACGGTATCGACAATTCACAGTTTGATTTGCCATATGGCGTAACCGTGGATTTAGTCGGCAATGTTTTTGTAGCGGACGGAGGTAATGGCAGAATCCAGAAATTTACGTCAGACGGCGTGTTCCTGACAAAGTGGGGAACAAATGGTTCGGCAGAAGGCCAGTTCGATTTGCCATATGGCGTGACTGTTGACCACTTGGGCAATGTGTATGTAGCGGATACAATTAACAACCGTATACAGAAGTTCAAATCGATGCCGATAGCAAAAAATGATTTTGACAATGATGGCAAGACGGATATTGCGGTATTTAGACCTTCGGCAGGGACTTGGTACGTTGTGAACTCATCGACACGGACGAGTACGATAAAGAACTGGGGTGCTAGTGGAGACATACTAGTTCCTGGTGACTATGACGGAGATGGAAAGACGGATGTGGCAGTGTTCAGGCCGTCGGATGGGAATTGGTACATAATGAACTCGTCAACGGGTACGAATACGATAAAGAACTGGGGA
>Ga0187786_10000020_pt1 | contig 54860 bp, 55 predicted proteins | sample 0815_BV2_10_20_M_FD_132449 | JGI IMG/M metagenome (GOLD analysis project Ga0187786, IMG submission 132449) | Tropical peat soil microbial communities from peatlands in Department of Meta, Colombia - 0815_BV2_10_20_MG | ecosystem: Environmental > Terrestrial > Soil > Wetlands > Peat | place...
GTTCTGGCCGGCATGACGTTCAGATTTTAGGGGAGGCCGGAATGCATATACCGGATGGATATCTCAGCCCTCAGACTTATGTGCCTTTATTCGGGGTATCGGCGTGTGTCTGGACGATCGCTCTCCGAAAAATGAAAAGCGAGCTTTCTCATAAGCACATACCTTACCTTGCGATGTCCGCTGCCTTTTCCTTCCTTATCATGATGTTTAATATCCCAATTCCCGGCGGCACCACGGGCCATGCGGTCGGGGCTGGAGTAATCGCTATACTGCTTGGTCCGTGGGCTGCTGTCCTTGCCGTTTCGGTTGTGCTTATTATTCAGGCGATCATCTTCGGAGATGGCGGCATCACAGGGATAGGCGCCAACTGCTTTAATATGGCAATCGTAATGCCTTTTGTGTCCTACTGGACATTCAGGCTCATCAGGAGCACGGAAAATACCGGAGCCAGGTTTTACATCGCAGCATTCCTGGCTGGTTATCTGGGCCTGTCGGTGGCTGCAGTTTTAACCGGCATAGAGTTTGGTATTCAGCCGCTAATTGCGATCGGACCGGACGGCCTGCCTCTGTATTCGCCATATCCTTTATCTATTGCTGTGCCCGTAATGGCATTGGAGCACCTTGCACTGTTTGGCGTCCTTGAGGGGGCGGTTACAATGATGGTGCTTAAGTATTTCATGAAGCATGAACCGGATGCTGTTGTCGGCATGAGGGAGGCGTCATGACTGGATTTCATAAGAAGCTCTGGCTCGGATTGGCTGCCATGGCAATCTTGTCGCCTTTGGGAATATACCTGCCGGAGAAGCTCGGAGCAGGAGACGCATGGGGCGAGTGGGGATCTGATACATTGAAAAAAATGATCGGGTATTTGCCGGCGGGTCTGGAAAAACTTGCCGATATCTGGAAGGCGCCGGTGCCGGACTATAATTTCGGCGGAGAAGGCGCATCTTTCGGCTCCCAGGCTTTGTCCTACATTGGATCGGCCATTCTGGGAGTAGCCGTAGTAGCTTTACTCCTTTACCTCATTTCAAGGATTGTGATCAGGCATGAGAAGTGAAATACCGTCATTTCTGCTGAGCTCATCTCGTGCAAATGCTGACGCGCATCCTGCAATAAGGGGCGGCGGGCGCGCAGACATTTCGTATCTCGAAAAGGGCATAAACGACTTTGCGACATTATTTAAGGAAGGATATGCCCAGTGGGAACTATCGACAGGGACAGGCTTTCTGCACGGCATCGACGCGCGGGTAAAGATTGTATTCTGGGTAGCACTGATAGTTGTGATAAGCCTGAAGAGGACGATACTACCGGAGGCTGCGATCTTTATCTTCATACTCACTCTTGCGGTTTTTTGCAGGCTGAACTTGATTGGCTTCTATAAAAAAGTGCTTGCGCTGGGCTTTATCTTCGGGTTTCTCATCTCCGCCCCATCTGCACTGAATCTAATCGTGCCCGGAAAGGTTGTCTTGCCGCTGCTGGTTCTATCCCATCCTGGCAGCCTTTGGATATTCGATATCCCGCAGGTCATCGGCATTACCGACAGCGGAATCTCGCTGGTGTCCTTGCTTACGCTTAGGGTCCTGAACTCTTTGTCGATATCGTTTCTTATTCTCTACACAACGCCTTTTGCCGAAATCATTAAGGCCCTGAAAATCTTCAGGGTCCCCGATGCCCTGCTTATAATTATTTCCATGACCTATAAATATATTTTCGTGTTTGCTCACATTGTTGCCGACATGTATCTGGCCAAGAAGGCGCGGCTGGCGCGCGGCAACGGCAGGAGAGAGGCTCGGCAGTGGATTGCCGGAAGGATCGCCTTCGTCTTCAAGAAAACTCAGATAGAGTGCGAGGAGGTTTTCAAGGCGATGACTGCCCGCGGGTTTTCAGGAGAGGTCAGGATATTTCATCATCAGGATATTAAGATAAAAGATTGGGCAGCCGGTGTATGCCTGCTGTCCGCGAGCGCGGGGTTTCTATTGATATGATCAAAGTGAGCCATATCCATTACTCTTACTACAAGCAATTTACCGCATTGAGGGGCGTGAGTCTAGGGATCCACAGGGGAGAGAAGTTCGCTGTTATCGGATCCAACGGCAGCGGCAAGTCTACGCTCCTACAGATCCTCGGAGGGTTATTGTTTCCCTCGCAAGGGGAATATCTCTTTCAGGGGACGCCTGTTACTGAAGACAATCTTAAAGAAAAGAATTTTCTCCGCTTCTTCAGGCAGAAGATGGGGTATGTCTTCCAGGATTCCGATATCCAGCTTTTTTGTCCCACGGTCACCGACGAACTGCTTTTCGGTCCGTTGCAGGTCGGGCTGAAGCGCGAAGAAGCAATGGACAGGACGATGGAAATACTGAAGATGCTGAAGATCGAGAATCTGAAAGACAGGCCGACCTATATGCTTTCCGGCGGCGAAAAGAAGAGGGTGGCCCTCGGATCTGTGCTTACCATGAATCCCGACGTTCTGTTGCTGGACGAACCTACAAATGGTCTGGACCCGCGGACACAGGTCTTTCTTCTGGAATTGATCATAGCCCTGAACGAAGCGGGCAAGACAATCGTCATTGCCACACATGACTTGTCGCTAGTATCAGAGCTGCGCGCGCGCGTCGCCGTTCTTTCAGAGGAGCATGAAGTGGAAAAGACCGGTAATGCCGACGACATTTTGCATGATGAACAGCTGCTTCTGAAGGTCAACCTGATACATGAGCATATTCATTACCACGACGGCCATGCCCACAGCCATCTGCATTCGCATTATCTTTTCCACAAGCACTGAGCAGACGCAAAGTCAGCCGCTATTATCTGGTCTTCACCAGAAATGGTATGGCAAGCATCCATGGCAGTCTGATATATTTTGTGTCTCTGAAATTTTCCAGCCCGATAGTCATTCCATCATGCCCAAGTGACGGCTGAGCGCGGTAAGTCCTGAAAAGCCTGTCCCACCATGGAAAGTTGAAGCCAAAATTGCTGTTTGTCTCTGCCGGTATGCTTGAGTGATGTACCCTGTGCATATCGGGTGTTACAACGAGTCTTCTCAGGAAATTGTCGACTTCAGCCGGTATGCAAATATTGCTGTGATTGAACATGGAGGAGGCATTAAGGAGAATTTCAAAAAGGAGCACAGACCAGGCCGGCGCGCCGAGCACTATAACAACTGAAATCTTTATCACCATCGACACAACGATCTCAATCGTATGGAACCGGGCCCCTGTCGTGACATCAATATCGGGATCGGCATGATGCATTCTGTGCAGAAGCCATAGAAGCGGAACCTTGTGGAACACAAAATGCTGCGCATAGATTGTCAGGTCGAGAAACAGAAGCGAAAAAAAGCCCGCCGGTACGGAAGGGACCCTGAGTTCATTCAAAAGCCCCCAACCGCTCAATTCGCCGACAAAGGCCGTGCCGACCGCAGCAGCCGGAAAAAGGACCCTTACTGCAATGGAGTTGATAAGCGTGAGTGAAATATTATGGAACCATCTTTGCCGCTTCAAGGACATCAGCTTCCGCCGCGGCGCAGCCAACTCCCATATGCTCATGACGGCAAATACCGAAAGAAAACACACAAGCCGTATAAACAGCTCATTGTCTATGATGAACATATTCATGCTTCAGAGCAGCTCCTTATGACAAAAAAGTCCATGCATAAGGATACACGAAATTTTCGCACTGCGTCATGCCGGAGCTTTCGGCTTGCGGTTAGTGGCTTTCAGTGCCGTATGAGCGGGCATTTTCGACCTGCCTGACATACTTGCCTTTCCAGAGCATGTAAACAGCCGGGTATATGATCAGCTCGAGGATTGTCGAGGTAACGACGCCGCCGACCATAGGCGCCGCGATCCTCTTCATCACATCCGACCCTGTACCGTGGCTGTACATTATGGGTATAAGTCCTGCGAGAATTACTGCGACCGTCATTATCTTGGGCCTTATACGCTTGACGGCTCCATCCATCACCGCATCCCTCAGCGCATCCATATTTAGCAGCTTGCCCTCTCTTTTCCATTTCTCGTAAGCCAGTTCGAGATAAAGGAGCATCACCACGCCCGTCTCGGCATCCAGACCCGCAAGCGCAATAATGCCCACCCAGACAGCTATACTCATGTTATAGCCGAGCAGATAGAGAAGCCAGAAGGAGCCAACAAGTGAAAAGGGCACGGCAAGCAGGACTATCGCCGTTTTCGTGAAAGACTTGGTGTTGAAATATATCAGGATGAAGATGACGAAGAGGGTCAGGGGGATCACGAATTTCAGCCGCTCGTGCGTCTGAACGAGGTACTCGTATTCGCCGCTCCATTGCAGCCTGTAACCTTCCGGTATTTTTAGTGAAGATATCTTCTTCTTGGCGTCGTCGATGTAACCCCCTACGTCCCTGTTCGCAAAGTCAATATAGATGTAAGAGGTGAGCAGTCCTTCCTCGCTTTTTATCTGGGACGGGCCTTTTTCGATAGTTATGTCGGCCAGTTCGCCGAGCGGCACCTGGAGGATGCGCTGAAATCCGGCAGAGGGCGCAGGTTCGGGGGCGTTGTTGTCGGATACCGGAACGAGAATCCTGCGGATATCTTCGAAGTCGCTCCTCATGTCCCTGAAATACCGCAGGTTCACCGGGTATCGTTCCCTGCCCTCTACAGTTGTGGTGAGGTTCAGGCCTCCCACAGCCGACTGGATAATGTTCTGCACATCTCCGACGGTAAGGCCGTATCGTGCCGCGGCCTCTCTCTTAACATTGATGTCGGTGTAATATCCGGTCGTGACACGCTCGGCATAAACGCTGCGCGTGCCGGGTATGTCCTGAATGCGCTTTTCAATTTCGACGCCCAGGCGTTCGATTTCCTTCAGATCGGGACCGAGCACCTTTATGCCGACCGGGGTCCTGATGCCGGTGGAGAGCATGTCTATGCGCGCCTTTATGGGCATGGTGAAAGAGTTGGCTACCCCGGGAATCGAGAGCGCGTTGTTCATCTCGAACTTCAGCTTCTCGACGGTCATACCCGGCCTCCACTGATACTCGGGCTTCAGGTTGATCACCGTCTCGAACATCTCGAGAGGCGCCGGATCAGTTGCCGTCTCGGCCCGGCCCGCCTTTCCGAAAACCTGGGCCACCTCCGGTATATTCTTCAGAATCCTGTCCTGCATCTGCAGCAGCCTTGATGCCTCAGAAATCGATATGCCCGGAACCGTGACCGGCATATAGAACAGAGAACCCTCATACAGTGGAGGCATGAACTCTGAGCCCAGTTTAATGAACGGAAATATCGTGAGAGCCATAATGACAACCGCAATGACTATCACTATCTTTTTGTGATTCAGTGCAATGTGCGCTACAGGTTCATACAGTTTGCGCAACAGGCGGCTAACGGGGTGTTTCTCTTCGGGATATATGGTGAAGATATACTTGATGACAGGGACCTTGCTCAGGGAACTCTCCCTTATGAACAGGGACATGAGAACAGGCGTGAGCGTAATAGCCAGAAAAGACGAGAAGAGCATGGCGAACGTCTTTGTATATGCCAGCGGCTTGAAGAGCCTGCCTGCCTGCTCCTGCAGCGTAAAGACAGGAAGGAAGCCGACTGTAATGACCAGCAGCGAGAAGAAGAGCGAAGGCCCCACCTCTTTGGCGGCATCGATTATTACGTCAAGCCTGCCACAATACAGCTCATGATTGCACTCCCACTGCTCCATCTTCTTGTGCGCATTTTCGACCATGATGATCGAGGCATCCACCATCGCCCCTATTGCGATCGCAATTCCGCTCAGGCTCATGATATTAGAGGTGACGCCGAGATAGTACATGCAGATGAAGGAGATGATTATAGCCACCGGAAGCGTCAGAATCACTACCAGCGCGCTGGGCAGGTGAAATAGGAAGATTATGCATACGACGCTGACGGCAAGTGAGAGTTTCAGAATCTCATCCTTGAGGGTATCGATTGCGCGGTGGATTAAATCCGTGCGGTTATACGTGACGACTATCTTTACACCTTTGGGAAGGCTTGGCTCTATATCGGTTTTCAGCTTCTGTTTCACACGATCTATTACGTCAAGGACATTCTGGCCAAACCTGACTACGACTATGCCTCCGGCCACCTGCCCCTTGCCGTCGAGTTCAGCAACGCCGCGTCTGATCTCAGGTCCCAGTTGTACTGCAGCTATATGTTTCAGGTAGACCGGAGTGCCGGACCTGCTCGCTCCTACGGGGATATTCTCTATGTCGGCTATGCTCCTTATATATCCCCTGCCTCTGACCGCATATTCTGCGCCGGAGAATTCGAGCACTCTGCCTTCGACATCCTGATTGCTGTTTCTGACCGCATCGAGAACCTTCGGCAAAGCGATGTTGTAAGCCAGGAGCTTGTTCGGGTCGATGGTAATCTGGTACTGCTTTACAAAACCGCCTATGCTGGCGACCTGGGAGACTCCCGGCACGCTTTCTACGGCCAGTTTCACATTGTAATCCTCCATTGAGCGCAGCTCAGCGAGGTTGTGCCTTCCCGTCTCATCTACTATTGCATACGAAAAGCCCCATCCGACGCTCGATGCGTCCGGACCCAGCACAGGGTTCACGTCGGCCGGTATCTTGTTCTTGACCGCCTGGAGATATTCGAGAACGCGGCTCCTGGCCCAGTATATGTTGGTGTCTTCCTTGAAGATCACATAGATAAAGGAGCTTCCGAGAAAGGAAAAGCCCCTGACCGCACGCACTTCAGGCGCGGCTAGCAGGGTGGATGAGATCGGATACGTTACCTGGTCTTCGACGAGGTCGGGGCTCCTTCCGGGCCATTCGGTCAGGATGATCACCTGGGTATCGCTCAGGTCCGGAATCGCGTCAAGGGGCGTTCTCTGTAATGCCCAATATCCCCAGGCCAACATAAAGCCGACCATCAGGAATATTACGAACTTGTTGCGGGCGCTGAAATCGATTATCCTGGCGATCATTACTTCACAACGCCTTTCAATTTAGCCTCCGAATCGATGAGGAAATTGGCAGAGGATGCCACGCGTTCTCCAGCCTGAAGCCCATTGCTTATCTCGATCATGCCGTCGGATCTCATTCCAACGCCAACTTCGCGCGGTTCGAAGTTGCCTTCGCCTTTGTCCACGTACACCACCTGGCGCTTGCCGGCATCGAGGACGGCGTCTTCGGGAACGACAAGTTTTTTGCCGATGTTTATCTTAACTTCAACGTTGGTATACATCTGCGGCTTGAGACGATTGCCCGGATTTGGTACTGTAAACCTTACCTTGGCCGAGCGCGTCTCGCCTGAGATCGTTGGGTAGACATAATCGATATCGGATGAAAACTCCTTGCCCGGGAAATAGCTCAGGCTGATGATGGCCTTCTCTCCAGGCTTGACCAGAGGGAGCTCATACTCGAAGATGTCGGATAATATCCAGACGGTCGAGAGGTCCGCGATATCAAAGAGTTTTTCACCGGCTGCCACCCTCGCTCCCTTTAAGGCGCTCTTCTGCACCACATACCCGCTGACAGGGCTGTAAATGGTGAGACTTCGAATGGGCTTTCCTGTCTTCTCGATTTTATCGATCTGTTCATCCGAGATGTCCCACAGTCTCAACCTCTGCCGCGCACCCTCGATTATGACGTTTGAATCACGGGAAAGCATTGAGCCTATATCCTGGTTCTTTATCGACCTTTCCTCGTTCTTCCATTTCAGGAGGTTTATGAATTCCTGCTGTGTGGCGAGCAGCTCAGGGCTATAGATATCAGCCAGGGGCTCACCCTTGCGGACGTAACGCCCGGAGTAGTCTACATGGAGTTTCTCTATCCATCCGTCGAATTTAGTATTTACCGTCGAGAGCCTGCGCTCGTCATATGCTACGAGTCCAACTGTCCTGATAATCTTGCGCATAGGTTTGATTTCAGCGGTGACGGTTTTAACTCCTATGAGTTGCTGCTGTTCCGGCGATATTTCGACCGTAGGGGCTTCAGCCTGATCTTGGGCCTGTTCCGTGTTCTGCTGCGCGGGTGCATCTGTGTTTTTTGATTCGGCAGGGGGCTGTACCTGGGCGACGGGGGCTTTCTTCGCAGGCGCTGGATTCATGACATAAAAAGCAATCGCCGCCGCTGCTATGATTGCTGCGCCTATAATCAGCAGGATCTTCCTATTCATGCCCGGCTCCCAGGCTGTCACTGAAGTATGCGCTACCCAGCCCCGTTGCAGCCTCGATGCGGGCGATGGCCTTTTCATGTTCCGCAAATTGGCCCCAGTACGAGATTTCAAAATCGATGACTGACTTGAGTTTGCTTATCACTGTAAAGGCATCTACTGAGCCGGTTCTGTAGCCGGACAGGGCAAGCTCCACATCCTGGCGGCTTTTGGGAATCAGCCCATCCCTGTAAAGAGACATAAGTTTATCGGAACTCTTCAGAAGCGAATAATTGTCTCTGACGAACGAGATAATTGCGAGCCTTGTCGCCGCCCTGTCGCTGCTAGCCTCCATGAGAGATGCATTAGCTTCATTGACGGCATGCCGCTGCTTGGTCCTGTAAAAGATCGGCACGTTGATCGACGTTGTCAGGCTCCACATATCTCCGAAACCGTTGCCTCGCGCGATATAGCCGCCCGTAACCGTGAAGTCCGGAATATAATCCTTTTTGGCGAACGACAGCCTGGCTTCAGAAGACTTAATCGTCCCGTCTTTGGCCTTAAGCTCAGGCGACCGGTCTTCTGCGATCCTGATGAGCTCGTCTGTCGTATAAGCGAAACTTGAAGGAGATGTTTCCGCAGGCCTTCCCAGAGGCAGATCGGATGTTCGTCCGATGGCACCGCAGAGCTGAGCATCGAGTGACTGAATTTTTTGTCTCAATAGCGCCTCCTTTTCGACGAGCAGATACTTTTCTGTCTGGGCGAGCAGTACGTCCTGCTGTGAACCCTTTCCAGACGCATAGAGGGAAAGGGCTGCCTCTTCAACACGCGAGAAGAGCCTGTTTCTCTCACCGACCAGATCAGCGGTCTTATAAGTCGCGTACAGGTCGAAATAAAGCTCTTTTACCTTTGATATCGTCTTCAGCCGGAGCGCTTCATAGTTCGCCCTGAGGCTTTCAGATTCATGCCCAGCGGCCTCTCCCTTCAATGCAAGCTTGCCTGGGAAGGGGATTGTCTGCGACGCGGAGAATATCCATTGCGAGTCCTCGGACTGTCCGTATGAATACCTGCTGAACCCCTCATTCTGATAACCGAAGGAGAGCAGCGGATCAGGAAGGCTTTTAACCTGAGGTATACGATATTCAGCGCCTGATGCCCGATACATTGACGCTTGCAGTTCAGGATTGTTGTTAAGCGCCTCGTCTATAAGCCCCTGTAAGGTCAGCTCGTAAGCGAAAACCTCTGCAGCTTGAGTCGAAAAAAAAGCAGCGAGGGACAGACAAAAAACCGCCAGCAGCAACGCGCTGCCGACGGCCTTAGCTGGCTTTTCTTCTCTATTACTGGGCATCCACATTGAACTTCACGGTCGAGGTCTTTCCTCCTTTGCTTATCTTGACCGCGATGTTCCATGGTCCGGACATCGAAAGATCCATCTTGGCGGTATATTTCTGTCCAGACAATACGGCGTCGGTCTTGTAATTCATGGCGGGCATTCCAGGCATGGCAGGCATCGAGTAATCAACCTTTACCTTGGCGTCGGTCACATATTTGCCAGCTGAATCCTTGACCTCAATCTCTACGTTGTTGCTGCCGACTATGGGCGGGTTCTTGTCGAGCTTGATCTCTACGTTGTATTCTCCTGCCTTCTGTTTCACTTCGAGCCCCGCTCCGAATGCCGCTCCGAAAGCTATCAGAACCACGGCCATCGTCATCAATATTATCTTCTTCATATTTTCCTCCATCCAGCCTTTCATCAACTGCGAAAGGGTGCTTTATTAATGAGTATCAGCATCCATGATGCTTGTCAATGCTTGATTTTAACATTCGATTATGAAGGAATGATGAAGATCAACAAGAACTGTTGCGGGCTCTCTGTTTAGTAGCCCTCCAGTCTCAACGTCGAAAATATCATTTCGTATATCGAAATCGAGGCATAGATCATATAAAGGGCAAGGCTGATTATAACGAGCTTCTTCTGGATGACGGGGACGATGGTTGAAAGACTTGTAATCTTTCTGAAGGGCATCAGCGCCCCGATTCCCATTCCTGAGACCGCTCCACCCAGGAGGGTGAGGTATAAGACATAGCCGATGTAATTGTATTCCTTCTGGAGGATGCAGAACGGACAGTGATGGGTCGGGAGCTCGTAGAAATAGAGGGATATGAAGGATATGAGAGCCGCCACGGATAAGGCAAAGGTCGCCATGCTCAAGGCAGAAAAGATATATCCCGACCGGTTTTGTTTCAGATAGAAATAGATCCCCGAGGCAAGTGTCAGGCCCATGCAGACAAAGAAAGAAATCTCCATCGGAATGCGGGGAAGGGCTGCTATGCTGGAGGTGACGCCTTCGGTCTCAGTGCTGAAGAGGCTGCCGCAGCAGGATGTGATGACATTGGCCTTCATCACCAGGAAATATGAGGTCTGCGTGATCGTCTCTAAAATCACCAGCGGTGTCATGGCCAGAAGCAGGAGGTATTTCTTTTTGATGAGGGGATAATCGAAGGCCCTGTTGTCGGTGTAGTTGATGATCAGCCAAACCCCTGCCATCAGGAAATTTACGATCTTCAAAATTACGGTCGGGTAGCCGAACCGGTTGACGTTTAAGGTTCCGGCCGCGCACATGGCACCGACGAAGAGGGCATGTATGTCGTCCACCGTAAAGATGAAGAGAAAGAAGGAGGCGAGCTGGAAGGCCATTATATAGCTCATGATGGTAGAAAGCAGGTAGGTCTTTCTCTCCAGGCTAAGCTGAAGCTCGCTTCCGCTGCTTATGTCCCAGCGCCTGACGATCATGACACCGTAGTAAGCGGAATAGACCAGCATGAGGCTTACTATGATCGAACCGCACAGAAGGGCTATTATCGGGGGCCTGAAGATCATATGCCTGAGATGATCTTTCCGTCCCTCATCTCGACGACCCTGTCGACAATCGGCGAGTCGTATACGATAGGGTCGTGGCTGGCTATGATGATCGTCTTTTCCTGTTCTTTCAGACCCGACACAATCTCCATGAATTCTTTCGAGAGCCTCGAATCGAGGTTGGCCGTCGGCTCGTCGGCGATGATCACTTCGGGATCATTCATCAGTGCCCTGGCTATGCTCGTCCTCTGGGCCTCTCCCCCGGAAAGCCATTCTATTTTGGAGTCGGCCTTCCCTGAGAGATTGAACAGCGATAGGAGCTCCATGGCTCTCTTCTTCAGGATGGCGGGATTTTCTCCGGTCGGATATGCCGGAAGTATCACGTTTTCGATGACCGTTATGCCCTTGATGAGATTGAATTGCTGAAAGACGAAGCCGAAGGTTGTGCGCCTGATCTCGGTAAGGAACCTCTCTGGAAGGCTTGTAATCTCCCGTTCCGCCAGCATGATCCTCCCGGAGGTGGGCCGTGCCATGCATCCCAAAATTCCGAGGAGGGTAGTCTTGCCCGATCCGCTCGGCCCCTTCAGAACGGTCACCTCATGCCGGGGGATCGAGAGGCTGACCTTGTTCATGGCCACGAATTCGTTCGGTCTCCCCGCATTGAAGACCTTTCTTACATCCATGACCTGTATCATCAGAGCCTCATTACCGAATCGGGATCTACGGTCGCGGCCCTCCAGGAGGGGATGATGGTGGCGACCGTATAAGGAATGACCGTGAGAAAGAAGAGGGTGGCGAGCTGAAGCGGATCGATATACGGGATGAGCCTGAACTTCGGATACAGAACAGCCCATCCCTTCAGCACGGGTTCGAAGAGGGCCGATGATGCATAGAAGATATGAATATAAGCAAATACGCATCCGAGCAGAAACGAAGAAAGGGATATAACCGTTCCCTCCCAGAATTTCATCAAGATGACGTCCGAGGTCTCCCAGCCTATGCCCTTCAATATCCCGATCTCCTTCCTCTCCTCCGAGCTCAGGCCGCTGGCCTTGTCCCAGGCGAAGATGATGAAGGCCATGATAGCCCCTGCCAGGATCACCAGCAGTATGCCGCCGCGCCAGTCGAAGATGGTTTCATAGGTCCTGAGGATGTCATCCTTCACGATTGGCCGGGTGTCGGGAGCCAGGCGTCTTATTTTTTCGGCTATGGTGGGCAGTTCCTTGACATTTCTGACGGACAATACCATATCGGTGAAATAGCCGGCAGGCACTCCGGTTATCTGACGGAAATCGCCTTCGTTCATCAGCACCAGATCGGAGGACACAAGTTCTGAGTCGGAAGAGATTATATCGCCCACTTCCAGACTCACGAAAAAGCCGTCATTTGCCTTGAATGGCAGCAGGTCCCCTTTTTCGGCGCGCAAGGTTCTTGCCACGCCCTTGCCGATGACGATAGTTCCCTCAGCTACCGCAGGGTCGTCGGGAACCATCAGGGTATAATTTGCGCCGACCGTCGGGTCGTAATAATATCCCCAGAGGCGCCTCTTTACAGTCTGAACACCCCGCACATCCTTGATCTTGTCGATGTAAGAGGTTGGAATCAGCTCATGCCTTCCGGCGACAAGCCTCTGGATCACGACCTCGGGGCTCCTCTGCAAGATGCTGCAGGCCTCGCGTTTTAGTGCCTGGGTCGAAAAAAGCACGGAGGCGAGTCCGAAGACAACCAGGATGTAAACGAGCACCAGTGCGGTATTCTTCCTCTTTCTTCTAAGCAGTGAAGAGAGGGTGAAATCTAATATGTTTCGGTGTTTATTAATTCGGTTCATCTTAACCTGAGATGGCGCGGAGGTTCAGCCAGCGTGCCTGACGGAAAGTGCTCGATAGAGGTAGGATGATCCTGAAAAGGTGTATTAAGGTCCGCCATCGAGGGGTGCCTCATATACCTCGCATCCGTAAAGAGACAGAGGTCCGTCAGGCCGAGCTTTTCGATCATCGCTCGTTCTTCAGACAGCTTTTTTTGCGTATCTGCCTGCATCGAGAGGGCATCCAGAAAAAAGAAGAGGAAGGCCGAAAGATTCAGGGCAATGAAGAGAATAAAGATGTCCGATTTCCTGGCAGACATCAATCGAGACCCTTCAGTACGATTTGCGTAATATCCCTGAATTTGAGGGTTGACGTGCCCTTGTGGTCCTTCCTGAACTCCTCGGCATCTGAGAGCTTTTCAAAGGGTATGAGCTCCCTGCCCATCGGACCGAAGACATCGCTTCCCGCTACATAGAGGGCACTCAGGCCTTCTATCGGCTTCAGACTGTAATAGTCGGTTACGTAAACGGCAGCTATGTCGGTCGCCTTCCTTCCGGGTGCGAACTTGGCGGGGTTGAGATAAAACTTGAACATGTCCTTGGTTCCATCGAATACGGTATAGGTCCCGTCTTTGAATATTATCTGGGCGAGAAAATCGGGGTACTTCGCCACGAACATGCCGCAGACAGGGCATTTGTCCGATTTGGCAGGCTTAACCGGCTTCTTATCCCCGGCTTGTGCAGCAACAGCCAGAAATACGAAAAGGACCATGAATATGGCTATCCGTCTCACTTTACCTCCATGCTTAACATCTGTCGCACAATCCATAAAACTGGACCAGATGATTTGTGATCCTGAAGTTGTGTTTCTTCGACAAAGGCCCTTCTATCATCTTGAAAAAGGCCTTTTCCTCTTTGAGAAAATCCGAATAGTCGATGATTCTGCCGCATGAAGTACATATAAGATGGTGATGATGTTTGCTGTTCTTGTATCCTTCCACCATCTCATACCTTGACCTGCCGTCCCCGAAATCGAACTTGGAGACTACGCCCATATTCACAAGGATTTCTAGAGTCCTGTATATCGAGGTCAAGCCGATAGAATTGTTTATGGCATGGACCCTTAAATAGACATCCTCCGCGCTCAGGTGTTCGTCGGTCTGGGCGAGAATCTGTAAAGTGAGTTCGCGGCCCTTTGTCATCTTGTGACCGAATTTCTTGAAATGCCTGTCCAGCCTGGTCTTATTCCGTTCTTCGGTGTCCATTGTAAGTGATAATGGTTTCCATTTGCAATCTGATTGCTTACAATTTAACATCGATACTGCGTCAGTGCGTATCAGACAAAGACTGAATTTCGTGTAGGAATACTTTCGACTTAGGGCTGTGAATTCGCCATTTCAATTATGAGACCCTGGTTTCAGGGGGCACAGGTTAAAATCGAGGCGGTCACGTCCCAACGTTGGGCATCGTGAACCTCCTTCCTAGGGAGCTTTACGCCCGAGACTTCCCAGTTCTTCCTGCCATCGCAGGTACCGTGCAGAACAAACGCGCCGGCGAGAATGACTCTGCAGTCGGCTTCCGAGATCCGGTAGGTTATTGAGCCGGCCGGTGTTATCGGACCGCCTTTCAGGACGAGGGTATTCTCCGCCTGGGGAATGCTGAGTATATTGTCGACAATTACGGTTCCTGCCGTATCGTTCTTAATTATCAGGGTTACAGGAAATCGCTGATCAAGCTGTCGTTTTGTATCGAAATTGCACCCGGCAGTCAAAATAAATGAAAGGGTGAAGCAAACCAATATTGCCGACTTTAGAATCGCTTTATACATGTCTGACTAGCTTCCTTCCCGGAATCAGTTGTTATTGTATTTCCCATGCCTTAAGTTTGCAAGAGTATCAATGATGTCGCACCCCACGCATGTCATGTCAGTGCGACACGAGATACTTCCGCAGGGCCTCTTTCACCTCCAGGATATTACCGCTTCCGATATCGGATGACAGTCTTTTCTCAAGGTCGGCCGCCCTATGGATTTTGTTGTCTCGGACTGAGAATATCTGTCCCTTTGTCAGGAGGCTCTCATCCCCGATCAGCACGATGAAGTATGTGGCCTTGCCTCTTACCAGGGATGTGGACGACAGTATGGCGCTGCAGGTGGCCGAGACCGGGTCGATGCCGCTCTCCGTGAAAACCGTATCCGCAACCGTCCGGCAACTTCCTGTTTCCGAATTTCGACTGACATTCACGATAGCTGCGTCCGAGATAATCGAATGCTGAATGGAGGTCTCCTGCGAATCCTTTTCATTCTCAAGGCTGATCAGCCTGAATTTAGCCCAGGCCGCTATATATTTTATCGACTTGTTCTTCAGTGTTGTTTCCATATTCAGTTTGTCTATCGGCTGTAACCCGTCGGAAGTCTTCCGGACGAAATAGTAGACCGTGCTTACGTCCTCGCGCGTGTCGCGCTGGCGATACCTGAATACGTAACCGTCTACGCCGCGGTAACGAAACATCGCGCCATCAGTGACTTCCAGGCAATTCGGGAAATTTTCGCCCGGGTCTGTCTCCAGCATGGGGGTAATCATCGAAGATTTTTCGGAGGCAAGCAGCCCGCAGCTCGGCACGGTCGCGTTTTCGAGGAAGTACAAAACCGGCTTTGGCGCGTCCTTCGGCAAAGAGGCGAACCTCGGCTTCTGAGCCTGCCGGATCAATTCCACTTTGTCGAGGGGGGTCTGATCGCCCGCAGCCGCCACTGCTGAAGTCCCAAGCAGAAAAAAGGCATTCAATATCGCCGCACACAATAAATTCGCGTTCATTTTGAACCTTCCGTTACGAGAGACCGCATCTGCAGCTCCGGATTATTCGACCTCGAATTCAAGGACAGGTGAGGCAAGCTTTCCTAATAGTGCAATTACCCGGTATTTTCCAGGCTGGGCTGGAATTCTGCACTGCGCCTTGAGGTCGACGTTAAAATAACCACTTGCAGAAACAACGTATCCTCCCTGGTCTTGGGTATCTGTCACGTTTTTGGGTGGGAGATTATTGTTAAGGATGCGACCGGTGTAAATAGTGTTGCTTTCTTTATGTGTAATTACCAGAAACACATACGCGTCTATTTGGCTTCCGAATTCGGACAAGGCGGATCGGTCGGCCCGGAAGACACCGAATAAGGGCCAAGTCTCGGAAGATTTGAAAACAGCATGACCGGCTTGTTTTGCGAATGACAACTTTATGCCTGTCTCGGAATCGGTCAATTTCGGAGAATCACTTGTTGCTTGGTAATTTGGGAATGTCATTTTATTACCCTCTGTGGGCTCCTTGGAGTCGACTTCTCTACCGACAAAAGTCATGATGGGTAGAATAACAGCAAGACTCAATAAAAGCGTATATCGGAACGGGACAAAAGAAAGTTTGTCTGCTCTCATGCTTTTGACCTTAATATTACATTAAAATCACTCAAGTCGGACTGGGAAGGATGGGCCAAAGGCCCGGAAGAGCTACTTTTTAAAATTGTCATACCGTAAATATATCAGCTATGGGAAACCACTTGCAACTCATTAGAGCAAATGAAGAAACCGCTTTTCGCTCGCCAGGAGAATGGAAGGTTGACGAATTCAAAAAGCGGTTCCTTTCTAGTGAGATCAGGTATTCGAAGCCGCCGGAGCTTCTACTTATTCTTCATCATCTTTCTTTTGTCCCGGATCATCTTCGTGTCGGCATACATGTCTTCATAAGCCGCCTTCATCACTTCATCGAAAGTCGCGATGGATCCTCCGTTTGCCTTTATATAGCCTTCGGCATCCTCTTTCTTAGCAAAGGCCCATTTGGCTCTCTTGGACATGACTCCCGGCTTGTTCCCTCCGATAACCCAGACTGCGGTCTCGGCGTCTATGAGGTTCTTGGAGTTGTAATCTCCTACCTTGACAACCTTGGGCGTCTTGTCTATGTTAACCGCAAGATCTATCGCGGCGCAGTGAATGCTGCAGGTGCCTGCGGTGGTGCCGTCGTCATATTCGATCAGGATCCTGCTGTGGGCGAACTTGGCCCTGTCCATTCCGCAGAGATGGCAGGATGCATGCTTTGAGATGTCATCCTGTGCATAAATCCAGATGGCCGAAAGAAGAAGGAAGGCTGCTGCCAACAATGATGCCTTTTTCATTCAAAATACCTCCGTGGGTTATTGTGAAGGCTCATTTTCTTTGATAAAGTAAAATCATTGTATCAAGAAAAAACAGATATCAAAAGATTCCCGCTTCGGTCAAAATAATAATTATTGAAAATGAGGAGATGTATGAAGAGAATTTTACCTATGTCCCTGTTCGCTCATTAATTCTTCAAAATGGATATTACGCCCATTTGTCATAAACCTCCTCTCTCTTCGCTATCGATATAAGATAGTTCTCGGCACCAGGCCCTTTATAAGATTTCATCAACAGGAAGTATTTGCTTTCCGTGCCGTACTGTAAGGATTGAAATGTTTTTTGGATCTGTACGATATACTATACGATAATTGCCAAAAATTATTTCTCTAATCTCCTTCCGGTTTACTTCAGGCACAATGCGTCCACTTGCTGGCGATGATTGCAACTGTTCCACTTTTGAAAAGATGGCTTCTACCCATTTTTGTGACGCCGCGGGATTGTCTTGGGCAATGTACTGAGCAATTTCAGTTACTCTTTCTATCGCCAGCGGTGACCAAATAATTTTCATTTGGCTATGCTTTTTAATACGATCTTTTTTGCATCATTATGGGCTACGCCCCTACCATTTTCGAGCTGGGAAATTGATGTTTGAATGTCTTGCAAGAGTTCGATTTTTTCTCGCATTGCTTCATATTCGCCTACGTCAAGTAAAACAGCGGCGCCCTTACCATGGTGAGTAATTATCAATGGCCTTTTGGTGTCGTGCACCTGTTTTAAAAATGATGCAATACCAGTTCTGAATTCAGACATGGAACGAATGTCTTGGTCTATTTTTATTCTTTGCATAATGTACCTCCGGTAGATTTGAGTACATTATAGCGTACATTAAATGGTATGAGCAAGTTCAGATCGAATTGTTCATTCCCAAGACATCAGGCCGCTCCCTGAAAGGACATGATAGATCTCTTCGCTTATCTGATGCTTGTGCAGATGGGTAACGGCTCCCGAAGGTATGATCGCCTCTGCTAAGCTTTGATTGCTGTTGAAATGTACGAAGGGCTGCATGAGCTCCCTGATTATGGAGCCGTCCTTCGCAATATACGGCTGGATATCATCGTATCCACTCTTCCTTATCATGTAAATGTCTCATGTCCGCAAGAAAAGGATATTCAGCTCTTACCTTGTCGGTCTTCGAAGGGTCGAATTCGCAGACCACTAATTCTTTATTTTCATCGCCCTTACAGATGGGGTTGCCCATTGGATCAAAGACGCACGATTCACCTGAATATGCGATCCCGTTTCCGTCGGTTCCTGTCCTGTTGACCCCTATAATAAAACATTGGTTTTCGATAGCCCGGGCCTTTAGAAGGGCATCCCAATGTTCTGCCCTGGTTGAGGGCCAGTTGGCTATGACGAAGATCTGCTTAACCCTTCTTGCTACGCTCCTGAATATCTCGGGAAATCTTAGATCGTAACAGATGAAGACGCTCGAAGGGACGCAGTCGATATCGAAGACGGCCGTGTGATCTCCAGCAATAAAATATTTTTCTTCATCCGAGAGGCAAAAGGGATGCATCTTGGTGTAAGTCGATACCATCATCCCCTTCCGGTCATAAACGAAGGCCATGTTGCGTCCCCTGTCTTCGGCCGGTGATTTGATGGGAAATCCTGCGATGAGATTGATACTGTTTTCAGCCGCGATTGCAGATAGTATCGAGGTGGTCTCTCCGAGGCCTTCATCCGCAACGGCGGCAAGGTTCATGGAAAATCCGGTATTGAACATCTCCGGAAAGACGATGATGTCGCAATGCTCTGCGGCGGCTCGAGCTGCAAAAGAGGCGGCCTTCCCGTAATTCGCTTTTTGATCTTCCCAGAAGATATCCGGCTGAATCAGTGCTGCCTTCATTGCCTACTTGTCATTCTCCTTGAACACCTTCGATTTTATATTGTCTACCTTTCGGTGATATTGGTCCTTTATGTCCCTGGGCACCGTGTTGTCGATGGTTTTTATGCCTTTCAGCACAAATGGGAGCGTGGCGGAGCTGTTCAGCAAATGGCTGTCGTGTGGCAGTACGGCCAGCAGGAATATGACAATCAGGGCGACGATCAAAAAGCCTTTGCAAAATCCGACCACTCCGCCTCCAAAGCTGTTGATCAGTCCCAGCCCCGGCAGTTTGAAGAATTTGCCGACTATCCATGCTACAACCATGGTAAAGAGGATGCACGCGATAAAGATAATGACGAAGCTGAGTATTTTTGCCACAGATGGATCAACGAACGTCAGGTGTCTTGCGAACACAGTGTAAAAACGCGTTGCAGCGAAATATCCACCCACAATGCCAGCTATGCTGAAGGTCTGGCTGACCATGCCCTTCCAGATGCCGAAGGCGGTAGTCAGGCCTATTATTACCAGTATGATGATGTCGAGGGTATTTATGGCTTACAGTTCCTTTCGATAGATATTGAGTTATTATAACGCAAGTTCGGATGCATGATGAAGCCGTCCGACGTGACACATGCGAGGTTTGCCGGATCATTATGGTATCCTAAATTTGAGATGTTAAAGGGGTTGCTCGACAGACAGCTGAGTTTTTTATTCGGACACTCTGAAGACTCGCTCAGGCGCCACATAGAGGCAAGCTTAGACAGGCCGGTTTCTCTTATTCTTACTGATAACTCGGCAAGCATGCTTTCTGCCCGCATTGCGAACGAGCTTATGTGTGTCCGCTTACACAGGATGTTTCTCCACGCTGACGACGCGGTTATTGACGAGATTGTTTCGGCGCTCCGGAAACGCAAAAGTGAGATGCCGAATTTCCGGCGCTTCATTCGGGACAACAGGGAAGCATTGCGTAAACGACTTCCTCAAAAGATCATTGCCAGGCCTTTGGGCCGTTATTACGATCTCAGGGAATTGTTTGACGAAATCAATGCCGAATATTTCGCAGGAACCGTGCGATCGGTGATTACATGGGGTAATAGTTCTCCGCGCGGGGCCGTAAGAAAACGTACTCTTGGCAGCTATAGCCGAGGGAACGATCTGATAAGGATAAATCCGGTTCTCGACAGGAGAAATGTGCCCAGGTATTTTTTAGCCTTTGTTGTATACCATGAAATGCTTCACGCTGTTATCGGCACCGAGATCAAAGGCGGCAGAAGGGTCGTCCATTCAAAAGAATTCAAGAAAAGAGAGAGGCTCTTCAGGCATTATGAAAGGGCCCTCGCCTGGGAAAGACAGTCGGCAGCCTGAGCTTGTTTGTAAAGGAATTGCTGAGACGCTGCAGTAGGGCGGACAGACCCGCCCCTCCTGCAGTATGAAGCTGGCTACTCGATGTTGAATGTCGCGACTTCTTTCACGCCCGGCAGATACTGGCCGACGGGCACAAGCTTCTTGCCTTCGTTGATGCATCCGATTATGATCGTCCACAACTGATTGAGTTCCTCTTTTTCCCTGTTGTTCTCCGGGGTCATGGTCAGGAGTGTGCCCTCAAGCTCGATTTTCATTTTGTTCCTCCATTTAGTTTGGGATTTTATCAAGCCGCGCAGCTGTAAGAATCTTTTTTCAAAATATACCAATTAATCGGAGAAATACAAAAAAGCGATGTATAATGCAGATCAGAGATTAGCACCCTTTATACGTATCATCCTGCCCGCTTCCTCCAGGGCCTCAGCCCGTGTATTGATCCTGCCCTCAAGCGCAAGCAGATCGATTGCCGAAAGGATTTCCCTGAACAAAGGGGATGGGGAAAGACTGAACTTGTCTGTCAGGTCATTGCCGTTTATCAGAGGCAGTCTGCTGCGCCTGGGAATGAACTCGTCTTCATATAGCGCAACGATGTCTCTGGCAGACGAAATCAAGGGATTCCCCGACAGCTGGCAGACGCGCCGGGTTGCAAGCGAAAAAATAAGCAATGCATAAATATCGTCTCCGTGCGTTTTCATACGGCGTATTATCAGGGGTTTTGAGCGTTCATCAACCAGCGTCGGAAAATCTTCATCAACCGTCAACATGGCAATGAACTCGGCCTCGCGACGGGAAAGCTTCAGCCGATCGGCAATCTTTTCGACAGTTTTGCCGTCCTGAAACAGCGCGGCCAGCTTCAGGCAAAATGTGCGCGTTCCGGCATCAATGTAACTCTGTATCGATGCGCTACGGCCCGGGAAGTACAAATTCAGGTTGTGCAGAATATGCTCCGCATATCCATAGGAATATCGTATCTGCTGCCATACTTCGCCGGGATATTCCGGCAGCTCCGGAAAGAGATGGAAGAGCAGGCCGCTCTTTTCCATTTCCGTGATAGTCTGGTATGAAGCTGCGGACTGAAAAATGTGCCTGAGTTCATCGGCTATGCGTTCAACGGCAGGCTGCGAGATCAGGGTTGCATTGGCCCGCACTGCAGAAGATGTATGCACCTCGATCGTGAAATTCAACTCGGCAGCAAATCTGTAAACGCGGAGGAGCCTTAGAGGGTCCTTTACGAGATTTTCTTCTGAAACCATCCTGACTATTCTGTATTTCAGGTCCTGCAGGCCGTTATATGGATCGATGACGATTTGCCTCAGGTCCTCACTTCCGACCATCGACTTCTGATTCGCAAAACTCGACAGCGGGACTGCCATGGCGTTTATCGAGAGGTCACGCCCGGCAAGGTCGTCTGATATGGAATTGCCTCGCATAGCGCAGATGTCGAGATGCTCCGAACCCTTGACGACTCGTGTAACTCCGTAATCTTTGTCAAGGAGAACGAATGACCCGCCGGCAGCATCTGCAAATGACCTGCCGGTATCTATCGCATCCCTGCGGACGGTAATATCCGCATCATTGATCTGCCTTCCGAGAAGGAGGTCCCGCACCGTTCCTCCCACTATGAAGGCTTCGTCTGCAAAGTTGTGTTTGAGTGCAAAGTCGCGGAACAGATTCAGAAGGCCCGGCATCTCATCTCCTTGATTGTTTCCCAATCAATTTTATAATAAAGATAAAGCATGAATAAACTAAAGGAGAAATGAAAATGAAGAAAACAACTTTGCTGTTTATTATGGGGCTGATCATTACAGCCTGCGGATCCAGTTCCGGTAGGGCCGAGTCTTATCTGGGATATCAGGCCTGCGCCCCGTGTCATAATGGGCATACAGCGCCGGATTTGAAAGGACGCTTTTCGTCTGCAGACGAATTGATCAGGACCGCAAAGAGCGTGAAAAACCCGATGATGAGCAACGTCCAGCAGAACGACGCGCTGCTAAGGGCGGCGGCAAAAGACCTGGGACTGAAGTAAAGCTAGGAGTAAAGATATCTTGCCGGGTTGGCGCTTATGCAATTAATGATAATCTCGCGATCATGCAGCTTTGCAAGCTCATCTGCAGCTTCGGTTATCGTCATCGAACCGCCGAGCAGCCTGCCGTGCCGGTCTGCAAGGCCTTCGGTGGTCGAAACCGGAGTTGCAGGTATTTTGGTTTCCTTTATCGAGTCCGAGACGAGGATGATCTTTTCCGGATTCTTAGCCCTGAGGACCAAATCGATAGTTGCCGCATGAAGATGGTAAGAATCGGCAATTACCTCGACATACATGTCCGGGTTTAGCAGCCCGTATCCGGCGAGCCCCGGCTCTCGATGGTGGAAAGGGCGCATGGCATTGAAAAGGTGGGTAACGCCCTTTGCCCCGGCCTTGTGACCGGCTTCGGCCTCCGAGAACGTGGCGTCAGAGTGGCCCATGCTGGCAATGATTCCATGATCCGATATCGTCCTTATCAGCTGCAATGAGCCGTCCAACTCCGGAGACAGAGTAATGATTTTGATAATGCCCTCGAAACCCTCGATTAATTGGGAAAGATTGTATTCGGTAGGATCTATGAAGGTCATGGCGTTCAGGCTGCCGCATCTGAGCGGATTGAGGAAAGGGCCTTCGACATGCGCGCCGATGATCTGAGCCGGCCTGCGGTTTTCCGCATCGCCGTATTTTTCGGTGCGGAATTCCTGTCTGAGGAGCGGGTGCGAACTCTGGATATTCATGGCCTGTTTGACAAGCGCAAGGCTGTCGCGCATGACCTTGATGGTGGCGGGATATATAGTGGGCATTATCTCCGTTACGCCGAACGAACCGTGGATTTCTGCAATCTTCAGTATGTGTTCGACATCCGTTGTCCGGGTATCGTAACCGCCGATTCCGTGGGTGTGAACATCGATGACCTTCATAAAAATATCATAGCACAGAGCTTCAGCATTGCAAGCGGAGCTGCCTTTCCTATATCATGCTCTTAATGGTGGCTAAGAGGGAATTGATCAAGACCGGCAAGTGGACGGTTGAAGCACTTGATGAACTAATCCAACGTGCTGCGTCAATTAACGACATTGGTGAACGCGTCGCGTTCTTTTCCGATTTTTTTCTCGGAACGCCATATATTGAAAATACACTTATCGGCGATGCAACTTCCGAAGAGGTCTTTGTCGTCAACCTTGTAGGAGTTGATTGCTTCACATTTCTGGATTATGTCGAGGCCATGCGGCTATCTGATTCTTTCGAATCCTTCAAGTCATCCCTGAAAAAGGTCAGGTACCGAGGCGGAATAATCTCTTTCGCGCACCGTAACCATTTCTTTACCGAATGGCACGAATACAACAAGGAGTTCGTTTCGGATATCACTGAAGAGATCGGTTTGGATCATTCGGTCTTGGTACGCAAGAAACTCAATCAAAAAAACGACGGCACTGTCTTCGTGCCGGGGATTGATCCAGCCGAGAGAGAAATCCGGGTCATACCTTCAACGGCTATCTGCGACAAGATATATGACAGGCTGAGGACAGGCGATTATATCGGCATTTACTCGGATCTCTCAGGACTGGATGTGTCGCATGTAGGAATATTCGTTAAACAAAAGGACGGACCGATTCTACGACACGCGTCCTCTTCAATGAGTGTCAGGAAGGTGGTAGATCAGGATTTTATTCGGTACGTCAGGAATAAGCCCGGCATAATTGTTGTGAGGCCGAAACCTTTAGGTTGACTGCCCTTTCTGATCCAGCGGAATGATAATCTCTCTCAGTTTGACCAGCAGCAATAGGCCCGGTATGGCGAGCATGGCGCTTATGAGAAAGAAACCCGGCCATCCGACTATTTCGGCGATAAAGCCTGATGTGGGCGCAATAACTATTCCTCCCAGGGCCGCCAGTGAGGACAGCATAGCATACTGCGTAGCACTGAAGCGGTGGTTGCACATGGTCATGAGCAGTGCCATGAATGCCGCTGTCCCCATGCCGCTGCCGAAATTCTCGAAGGCGACGGCGAAGATAAGCATACCGTAGCTTTTGCCTAAGATTGCAAGCGCTGAAAAGGAAAGGATAGTGAGGGCCTGAACGATGCCGAAATAAAGAAGGGACCGGAACAGGCCGAGCTTAACCATCATGCTGCCGCCGATCAACGCGCCTAAAATGGTGGAAACTAGCCCCAGCCCTTTGTTGATGGTTCCGACATCCGTGGCTGAAAACCCCAACCCTTTTATCAAGAATGGAGTTGCAAGGGATGACGCATATGCATCAGCAAGCTTATAAAGAATAATAAGGACCAGAAAGGCAACGGCAGCCGGCCTTGCGAAGTAATCCTTGAGCGGGCCGATTACCGCGTCGCTGATTGTGCGGGGAGCTGACAATGTGCCCTCCGGCTCAGGTGACAACATGGTGACGAATAAAGACATGGCCATGAGGGACGACATTACAAGATAGGTGTTGCGCCAGCCTATCTGATCTGATAGGATGAGCGCTATCGAGCCCGAAACGATCATTGCTATCCGATAACCCATCACTGCGACGGCTGCGCCCGATCCGCGTTCATCCACATTCAGTATGTCCGTCCGGTACGCGTCTATTACTATGTCCTGAGAGGCCGAAAGGAAAGAAACAACCAATGCTAGCAAAGCTGCAGTCATTGGAGCGCTGCCAGGGGAACTGAACGCTATCGATGCTATTCCGGCAGCAAGAAGGGCCTGTGTGATCAGTATCCAGCCTCTCCGACGTCCGAAAAAAGGAGGGACGTATCTGTCCATGAGCGGAGACCAGAGAAACTTCAGGGTGTAAGGCAGTGCAACTACGGCAAAGATCCCGATTGTCTTGAGGTCGACGCCTTCGACTGCCATCCACGCCTGGAGCGTGCTTACAGGCAAGGCGCGCGGCAGCCCGGATGCAAACCCCATAAATAGAACGAAGGCTATGCGCCGGTTTGTGAAAGCCTGAATATAAGGTGCGAGATCGAAACTTATGGCGACACCTCTGACATCTCGACCGGCAGACTCCCTGCAAATGGATTCAGTCCCTTCAGGCAGCTGATAACGGCTGCTTGGGCCTGAATAGTGGGGTCGTACGCAGCGATCAAAACATCGGCATCCGAGAAATATCTCAATATATACGGACTGCCGAATGAAACGACTATTGATCTGTTTGCATTCTTAATTATGGACAACAGCCTCATCTTCTCATCGCCGCTGATACCGGAAGAGCCTCTCCATGCAGAGACGCTCGTGAATATGGCGATAAGCGTAGTATCTGCATCCTGCTCTTTAATACTCCCGAATGCAGGTGATTCTGTCAGTCCGGCAAAAGGAGACAGGCTGAAATGCTTCTCATCTCCGGCTAAAATAACCCTGACACTGCTATCGCCAAGCGGCAAACAGCCCGATGTATTTTTCAGCAGCGTCACCGACCTCTGGGATAGTTCTAGTGACAGGGCTGAATGCTTTGCAAGATCGATCCTGTCAAGTTCCGGCGGCGGGTTTTTTATAAACCGCATCTTGGCCGCAAGGACTCGTGTTATGGCTGAATCAAGAAGATCAGGGGCAAGCCTTTTCCCCCGAATGGCAGACAGCAGGGCCACAGCTGTTTCATCAGGATCATCAGGATGCAAAAGGACATCGGCTCCTGCTTTCAGGCATTCGACAGAAACGTCGCCGAACTCCAGCAGCGCATGCATGTTCAATGCATCGGTGATTATAAGACCTTCAAACCCGAGCTCTGTCCTAAGCAATTCTGTGATTATATGCTTCGAGAGGCTGGCCGGCATTTCACCGAATATCGGCACCTTGAGATGTCCTATCATTATGGAATCGGTCCCGTTCCTTATTGCGCTTACGAACGGCTTCAGATCGACAGCGTAAAGGTCCGCTTTTTTTTTGGTGATGACGGGAAGTGCAATGTGGGAATCGGTCGACGTGTCTCCATGACCCGGAAAATGTTTGGGGCAGCTGATTAAACCATATTGCTGCAAAACATCAATATATATGGAACCAAACAGGGAAACCTTGTCGGGATTGTCTGAAAAGGCGCGGGTGCAGATAATCGGATTATCCGGATCTCGGTTTACATCGAGAACAGGAATCAAAGGCATATTAATACCGCAATAGAGCGCTTCGTCGGTAACGGCCTCGATTAATTTTCTCAGCAGAGTCTCATCGTCTTTCAGCCATGGGTCTAAAGCTGCCGCAACCGCCATCTGTGATGGAAATACCGTCAGGCCTTCGATCTGCTGCCCAGCACCGCGTTCGATGTCCGAAGCTATGAATAGCGGAATGCAGGCCCGCGCCTGCAAGTCGCGGATGAACCCCCGCATTTCTTCAATGCTGCCGCCAAAGATAATAAAGCCGCCGATGCCCTTATCGACAAGTTCGACGCACTTGTTGTGGTAAACGGTTTCTCCAAGCCGCTCTCCGTCGAGCCTGCCTATGATCACCTGATAGACCTTCTTTTCGACAGAGTCCGGGAGCGGGATACCTTCGCTCTTCTTCATGACCGAGAGTTTATCAGATCGGTAGCCGGTTGGACAATCTACAATCGAGTAAGGGCGAATTTAGTTATGTTATAGTATGTCAAGGAGGACTGCCATGCGCGAAACTTTTCAGTTTTTTCACAAGGCTATTCTCGACCATCTGATTTACTCCATTGCAAAGGACCGGTTTTCAGCTACCCAAAGAGACAAGTTCGTAAGCTTTTCGCTTTCCGTGCGTGACCTTCTCATCGAACGCTGGATCAATACGCAGCAGACTTACTATACCTGCGATGCCAAACGGGTTTACTATCTTTCGCTCGAATTCATGATGGGCAAACTGCTTGAGAGCAATATAACCAACCTCGGCCTTGTCGACGACTATCGCTATGCCGCTAACGCCCTGGGCATGACGTACGATGAAATTGCAGATCTGGAAGAGGACGCGGGCCTGGGCAACGGCGGTCTGGGGCGGCTTGCCGCATGTTTTCTGGATTCCATGGCTTCTCTTGGATACCCGGGGTACGGGTACGGAATTCGTTACGAATATGGAATCTTTTCCCAAAGGATAAGGGGAGGGTATCAGGTCGAAACGCCCGACAGCTGGCTCAGATACGGCAACCCGTGGGAAATACCTAGGCCTGAGGTACTTTACCCGGTGAAGTTCTACGGACATGTTGATACTGTATTCGGAAGGGACGGCCGGATGAGGATGCACTGGTCCGATGCTGAAGATGTAATGGCCATGGCATACGACTATCCTGTGCCGGGGTTCAGGAATGAGACAGTAAACAACCTAAGATTGTGGGCTGCCAAATCGTCGCGTGAATTCAATCTTGAGTACTTCAACAGCGGTGATTACGTAAAAGCGGTCGAGGACAAGACGGTAAGCGAAAATATATCGAAGGTCCTTTATCCCGATGACCAGTCTTTTGCCGGAAAGGAACTCAGGCTCAAGCAGCAATATTTCTTCGTAAGCGCCACGCTGCGGGACATCCTGCGGCGCTATAAGAAATACTACAAGAAGTATGACGAGTTCCCGAACAAGGTGGCTATACAACTTAACGATACGCACCCGTCCATTGCAATCCCCGAACTGATGAGGATACTGGTAGATGAGGACGACCTCGAGTGGGAGGAGGCCTGGCAGATTACTACCAGAAGTTTTGCATACACCAATCATACAATCCTTCCTGAAGCCCTTGAAACCTGGTCCGAGGGCCTGATGGGGCACCTTTTGCCGCGTCACCTTCAGATAATCAAAGAGATAGACAGGCGGTTTCTAGTCGAGGTTGGAAAGACCTTTAGCGACGATCCGGAAAGGTCCATACGGATGGCTATTATAACCGGTGACGGTGAACGCTGGATCAATATGGCACGCCTTGCGATCGTGGGCAGCCATACCGTCAACGGCGTGTCGCAGCTTCATTCCGATATACTCAAGAACGATGTATTTCATGATTTCCATATCTTTTCCCCCGGCAAATTCCGGAACGTTACGAACGGGATCACACCGCGGAAATGGCTGATCGAATGCAACCGTCCGCTGGCTGCTTTGATTTCGGAGGCCATCGGAGATGGTTGGATGCAGGACCTTGGCCGCCTTGCTGAATTGGAACCCTTTGCTGGTGACGCTGAATTCAGGCGGCGTTTTAGAGAGATCAAGGAAGGCAACAAAAAAGCACTTGCAGCTTACATCGAAAAGAAGAGCGGGCTTACCTTTCCGTCTGAGTTTCTGCTTGACTGTCAGGTCAAGAGGCTGCATGAATATAAAAGACAGTTGCTGAATATATTCCATGTCATAACCTTGTATAACCGTATCAGGGAAGGCGGGGCGGACACCCTGCCTGCGCCTCGCACGGTCCTTTTTGCCGGCAAGTCGGCGCCTGGTTATTACATGTGCAAGCTCATCATCAAGCTGATTCACAGTGTCGGAGAGGCAATAGAAAAGGACCCTCGCGCGCATTCCATGCTTAAGGTCGTCTTTGTCCCCAATTACGGGGTTACGATTGCGCAGAGGATAATGCCTGCAGCCGAACTTTCGGAGCAGATATCTACAGCCGGCTTCGAGGCGTCGGGCACCGGCAATATGAAATTCGCCCTGAACGGAGCGCTTACGATAGGAACTCTGGATGGGGCTAATGTTGAGATACGCGAAGAGGCAGGAGTAGACAATTTCTTCCTGTTCGGGCTGACGGCCGATGAGATTATCGGCATGAGGCATGGATACAATCCGCGCCATTACTATGAAAAGAACCCGGAGCTGCATCTTGTAATCAATCAGCTGCTTGAAGGCTACTTTTCACCTGATGACCGGTCGCGCTTTCATCCGATAGCTAGGACGCTGCTAGACGGAGACCGCTTCTTTGTTCTGGCTGATTATGCTTCATATATAGATTGCCAGCAAAGAGTCGGAAAGGCCTATGCCGACAGGGAAAAGTGGACTAAAATGGCAATCCTCAACGTTGCCAGGTCCGGCAAGTTTTCCAGTGACAGGGCAATAAAGGAATATGCCGATGACATCTGGCATATAGAACCCATAAAGCAGCTCTGATGCGTGAAATACTTTTTTTCTAAAAGGCATGTCCTGAGGCGGCTGGAGTGCCCGTCTGTCTATTGTCCGGCCACCGATGAACTCTATGAGCTCGATGAAACAGGCTTTGACTTTCTGATGCGCTGCGCCCTGCGGCAGGGCTGTGAGTCTTCCGGTGGTGCGGCGGATTTCATCGATTTTTGTGTTTCAGAAGGCATTTTGACCGTCGATCGCGTTAGCGCCGACAGACCGCCGATTAGTCAGTCCCCGATCCCCTCGCTGCGCTATCTTGAGTTGCAGATTACCGACCGATGCAATCTTAGGTGCAGGCACTGTTATCTGGGCGAGTCCGGCAACAGGGAGCTGTCGATGATACAACTTAAAGCTGTGCTCGATGAATTCGAGGCAATGCAGGGTCTGCGTCTGCTGATTACCGGGGGGGAACCGCTTATGTATTCGCAGTTCAGCGGTTTAAACAGGATGCTGACCGCATATTCTTTCAGGAAGATCCTGTTCACTAACGGGCTTTTGCTGAACGAGAAGCTGCTGGAGCATCTTAACTTTGAAGAGATCCAGATCAGCGTTGACGGGCTTGAACACGGACATGATGCAATCAGGGGAAAGGGCACCTTTCGGAAGGTCATGCGGAACATTGAAGCCGCTGTCGGCGCAGGGTATGCAGTTTCAATATCAACCATGATCCATAACGAAAACCTGACCGAATTTGAAGGAATGGAAACGCTGTTCAAAGGCCTCGGGGTCCGTGACTGGACGGTTGATGTGCCTTGTAGCGAAGGGAGCCTAAAGGACAATGATGTCCTCGGCGTGCCGCCTGAAATCGGAGGAAAGTTGCTGCGTTTCGGCTTTGGGGAAGGCCTGCACGAAGGGGCCGGAGGTTACGGCTGCGGTCTGCATCTTGCGGCAGTGCTTGCAGACGGTAAAATCTGCAAATGCGCTTTTTATGCTCGACAGCCGGCGGGCAATATAAATGACGGGTTGGCCGGGGCATGGGCGAAGATCAGGCCGGTGAGACTCGGTGAACTTGAGTGCGCACGGGTCGCATGCGAGGCCATTGATGAATGCCGAGGGGGGTGCCGTTATCGTGCAAGTTTGACTTGCAGACAAAGTGACGATGCAGACGCGGCGCGTGACCTTTACAAATGCTTTCATTATGGTATAATGAAATAAAATCGGGCATAGAGCCGATATTATCGCCGCATATACCGAAGAGAGGACAGGACATGACAATTAAAAAAGTCTCTAAAAAGGGGTCTCTGACCTGCAAGTGCAAGGGATCTTGCTAGGGCTGCATAAGGACATGGTATCTGGTTAAGGGATGGGGTCCTTAGGGACCCCGTTTATTTTTGCAATTTCAATCTTGATAAGTTCCCGGGGGCAATCTTGATAATCGTTCGATTCTTTTCAATCATTCTTGCCGTCTTTATTTTGGCTTCGCAGGCAATTGCCGCCGATAAGCCGTCGGCGCCTTCGGGGCAGGCAAATTTGGCTCCCAAGATAGATCAGCAGAAGGCTGACCTCGAATATCTGCTTGGTTATGACAACGAGCTCCACGGTAAGTGGGAAGAGGCCCTGAACAATTACACCAATGCGCTTAAATACGACATATCGTCGAGCTATCTGAAGACCCAGGTCGGGCGCATGCTGGTAAAACTCGGCAAAATACCAGAGGCGATTTCCACCTTCGAGTCAATTATAAGGGAGACGCCTGACTATGTCCCTGCAATGATCTATTTGGCCGAGCTCTATAATTCGCAGAAGCGGGTTGACGACGCGATCGGTATGTACGAGAGGGCCTTGAAAGTGCAGCCCGACAAGACGGAGGCTCTGGTGTCGCTGGGGGTCCTTTACGCATCCAAGCGGGAATTCGATAAGGCGCAGAAATTTTTTGGTGTGATACTGAAGAAGGACCCTGACAATATCATGGCGCTCTATTACCTAGGCACACTGTTTGTGGAGAAGAAAAAGTATGATGCAGCCGAAGAGCAGTTTAAAAAGATAATAGAGCTGAATCCTTCATTTGATGCAGCCTATTTGAACCTGGGCCTTATCGCAGAACTTAGGGGGCGCGCCAAGGAGGCCGAAGAATATTACTCCGAAGCGCTCGAACTCAATCCCCAGAATATTTTTGTCAGGGAACGGCTGGCGCAGGTATATATCTCAGACAAGGCGTACGATAAGGCAGTGAAAGAGCTGGAAGAGATCGCAAAGAATATTCCCAATGTGGACGTCCATATGAAGCTGGGGATGTTATATCTTCAGGAGCGCGAATACGACAAGGCGGTTTCGGAATTCAGGATTGTCACGGCGGCAAAGCCCGACGATATACAGTCGAGATATTATCTTGCCCTGGCGCTCGACGAATTGAAACGGTATGACGAGGCAATAGGAGAGCTGAAAAAAATCCTCACTATCGATCCGAAAAACCTCAACGCATTTCTGAATCTGGCCTTTATTTACACAAAACAGAATCAGTTGGCCGAGGCTGCAAAGGTCTATGAGGAGATACTCACCTTCGATGCTACCAAGGCTGAAATCTTCAGCCAGCTGGGCAGCGTATATGTGCAGATGAAGGATTATAAGAAGGCTGACGAGGTGATTTCCAGGGGGCTGCAGCTTTTCAAAGACAGCGATGAGTTATATTTCAGCAAGGCTGTGCTCTTTGAGAAGACCGGCAAATTTGACGACATGGTTGGTGCGTTGAAGAAGGCGATCAAGATAAACCCCAAGCATGCGGACGCCCTGAACTATCTTGGATACAGCTATGTGGAAAAAGGAATTCATCTGCAGGAGGCCCTTTCCCTGATTCAGAGGGCGCACGATTTGAAGCCTGACAGCGGATATATTCTTGATAGCCTGGGATGGGTCTATTTCAAGCTCGGCAAATATCAGGAGGCGATAAGATATCTGGACAGGGCTGTCCAATCGGTTAAAGACGACCCGGTCCTCTTCGAGCATCTTGGCGATGTTCGTGAAGCAATGGGAAAGCACAATGAAGCGCTGGATGCCTGGCGGCAATCTCTTAAATATCAGGACAAGGAAGAAGGCGTCAAGTCCCGGGTGGAAGATAAGATCAGAAATCTCGAAGCCAAACAAAAAGCCAAGTGAAACATCTTTTTTTCTGCTAGCCACGTTTTTTTATGATTACTCTCAAAGCCCCGGCAAAGATCAACTGGTCGTTATATGTGCTTGACAGGCGCGGCGACGGATATCACAATATCCTCTCGTTTATGCAGTGCATCGCTCTTTACGACACCCTCGTGTTTGAACCCGCAGACGGCATAGAACTACTGAGCAACATGACTATACCGCAGGAGGAGAATCTCGTTTTCAGGACTGCCGCGCTTCTGAAAAAGCATGCAGATACGACACTAGGCGCTAAGATAACTTTGCGTAAGGAGATACCGTCAGGCGCAGGATTGGGCGGCGGAAGCAGCGATGCAGCATTTGCGCTTATAGGCCTGAATAAAATCTGGGGCCTCGGACTGGGGAACCATGAACTGAAGCAATTGGCTGCATATATTGGTTCTGATGTGCCATTTTTTCTCGATGGCCCTGCGGCGATAGTTCAGGGGAGGGGGGATGTCTTGCAGCCGGTCGATTCACTGCAGGCAGATTCGATGCTTATTGTCAAGCCGGATATCTCTGTTTCCACTGCGTCTGCCTACGCAATGGTGGCGGAGTCCAGGGAAGACAGCGATATCATTGACAGTTTGACAAATAATGGAGAAAAGCTTAATAATATCAAGCTAATAATTAGGGCTTTGGGTGAAGGCCGTCCTGAGCTTTTGCGGTCGTCGCTTCACAACGACTTTGAGATGGTTGTATTCAGGAGGCATCCTGTCATAAGGGAGATCAAAGATAGGATGCTCGATGCCGGTGCCGCAGCCGCCCTGATGAGCGGAAGCGGGTCGGCTGTATTCGGTCTGTTTGAGGATAATAAAAGGGCGCTTGAAGCGGCCAAACTATTCCCTTCTTTCTGGAACCGGGTTGCAGAGACACTTCAAACCGGAAATGATGGGGCTGTATTTACCCATTAAGTTGGGGCGTCGACAAGTGGAAAGTCAGCAGATTTTGGATCTGCCATCCCCAGGTTCGAATCCTGGCGCCCCAGCCAGTTTATTGATGCGGCGTAGGAGGGTTCGTTAGATTTGAAATCATGGGGGAGATTGAGGATGCCTAACGGGATTCAGCTTATTACGGGCAATGCTAACAGGGGGCTTGCAGCAAAGGTCGGCGAATATATAGGTATTCCATTGACCGATACGACCGTCACCACTTTCAGCGACGGGGAACTTATGGTGCAGATAAATGATAACGTCAGGGGGTCGGATGTCTTCGTGCTGCAATCTACCTGCACCCCGATCAATAACAATATTATGGAACTGCTTCTCATAATAGATGCCCTCAAGAGGGCCTCCGCAAGCAGGATCACTGCGGTGATCCCGTATTACGGATATGCCAGGCAGGACCGTAAGGTCCAGCCGCGAGTGCCTATTTCTTCCAAGCTCGTGGCTGATCTGCTTACCGCAGCAGGAACCAACCGCATTTTGACAATCGACCTGCATGCCGGCCAGATACAGGGTTTCTTCAATATACCCGTCGATCACTTGTATGCAGCCCCTGTCCTGCACGATTACCTAAAAAATTGCGAATTCAAGGACCTTGTGATTGTATCTCCCGATGCGGGTGGTGTTGAAAGGGCAAGGTCTTTCGCCAGAAGGCTTGATGCTTCCCTGGCAATCATAGATAAAAGGCGTGAAGCTGCGAACGTGTCTAAGGTCATGCACGTAATAGGAGATGTCAGAGGGATGGACGCCATCATCCTCGACGATATGATCGACACGGCCGGGACCACCACACAGGCAGCGGAGGCCCTGATGAATAACGGAGCTCGCCGTGTGCTGGCGGCATGCACGCACGCCGTGCTTTCAGGACCGGCCATTGACCGCATAAATGCATCTCCGCTCGAAAAGGTGATAGCAACTGATACCATACCTCTTGAGGATAAGCTTGCGGTCTGCGATAAATTGAGGGCCCAGTCTGTGGCATCGCTTCTGGGAGAAGCAATCAAGCGTATACATGAAGAGAGTTCAGTGAGCTCCCTGTTTTCATAAACATACAAACAAGTTAAGCCATATATTTGAGGAGGTAATTATGGAGAAGTATAATCTTAATGTTGTAAAGAGAGATGCTCGCGGCAAGGGCGGGGCGCGCGGACTCAGAAGGAATAACGTTATTCCGGGAGTTATGTATCGCGGTGGAGACTCCCTGCCGGTCGAGATTGCAGCAAAGGAGCTGTCCCAGTTCATAAGCAAGACAGCCGGTGAGCAGGTACTGGTCAACCTTAATTTTCAGGACGGCATAAAACTGGCTATCGTCAAGGATTATCAGGTGGACCCGATTCAGGGCGGCCTGCTCCACGTCGATTTTCAGGAAATATCTGCAACGGAGCTGATAAAGATTTCCGTCCACATCGTGACTACCGGAGAGTCAATAGGTGTCAAGAGGGACAAGGGCATGCTTCAGTACGGCATAAGGGAGATGGAGATCGAATGCCTGCCCGAGAAGATCCCCGGACATATAACCGTTGATATTACGAACCTGGGCGTCGGGCAATCGGTTCATGTAAGGGATATCCAGCTTGGAGAAGGCATCAAGGTGCTGTCTGAACCCGGCGAGATGATAGTTGCCGTCATTACAATCAAGGAAGAGGTCGCTGTCGCGCCTGAAGCAGCAGCAGAGGTAGTCGAGCCCGAAGTAATCAAGAAGGGCAAGAAACCGGAAGAAGGCGCAGAGAAAGAAAAATAGTTACGGGAGGCGTCGTTCCTTATGCAGGATTTTGATACTGCATAAGGAACGACGCCTTTTTACTGTTAAGGTCGGTCAGGAAGGGATATGTGGCTTATTGCTGGACTTGGAAACCCTGGTGAAAAATATTCCGCCACTCGCCATAATATCGGATTCATGGTGCTTGACAGACTTGCCGAAAGTAATGGCATATCATTTTCAGCCAGGGAGGATTATCTGTTCGGCAAAGGCTCGATAGAGCATGTTAATGCAACCCTTCTGAAACCTCTCACCTATATGAATCTGAGCGGAGTCGCAGTCAGGAAAGCCCTCAAAAGAAGTAATCTTATTCGCGACGGAGAGATAAACAATCTTATAGTGGTTCATGACGATCTCGATCTGGCACCAGGCATTGTAAAGATAAGGAGAAACGGCTCTTCAGGCGGTCATAAGGGCATAGAATCCATTATCGTCGAAACCGGCACGAAGGAATTCATCAGGGTTAAGGTCGGTATCGGCAGGGATGCGGAGATGCCTGTAGAGCAATATGTGCTTCGCAGATTCAGGCCTGCTGAGAAAAAGGGCATCGATGATGGTATACTTAAGGCAATGCATGCTATCGAATCGATTCTTGCCGGCGGCATCGATAAGGCGATGAACGAGTACAACCGGGCTGCCCGGGCATAGAGTTTCCAATATGAATATCCTCGTAAAAAATATCCCCGAAGAACAGATCATCTCGGACGTCCTTGTTCTGCCTATCTTTGAAGACAGCTCCATCGAAGCATACGCCGGCCTTGACATGCTTGTAGGAGGCCTTGTGTCTGCTGTATTCAACTCAGGGGATTTTCCCGGCAGGCTTGGACAGGTCATGCTGCTTCCGGCAAGGAGAATTAATTCGTCCAGGCTGCTCCTTGCAGGATTGGGCAAAAGGGATGAGATCACGCACGAAAGATTGAGGCAGGCAGGATCTAAGACATTCTCCGCATTGCGGGACCTTGGCGTGGTGGATATCGCCATTTCGATGAAAGTCCTGCAGTTGATTGCATCTGAAAAGGTCTTTGCCCGGAAGCCGGCTTTTTACTTCATAGAAGGCGGACTGCTGGGCATGCACCGGTTCGAAAGATATAAGACGGATGGGAAAAACGGGAAAAACGGAAAAGGCAAAAAAAGGATCGCATCGCTCACTATTATTGATTCCGACGGCGCGTTTGAAAAGGAATGGCTCCTGAGCGTTACGGCTGCAACATGCTTTGCCAGGGATCTGATAAATACTCCGGCAAATGATCTTACGCCATCGGCGCTTGCCGGGCTTGCGATGTCGGCCAGGGGTAGTCGGATGAAGGTAAAGGTGCTTGAAAGAAAAGAGATCGAAAAACTGGGAATGGGCGCCTACCTTGCCGTGACCAGGGGGTCTGATCAGCCGCTGAAATTTATCATTATGGAATATAGAGGCGGAAAGAGAAAGCCGCTTGTCCTGATCGGCAAGTCGGTAACCTTCGACAGCGGCGGGCTCGACATAAAGCCTGGCGACGGTATGGAGAGGATGAAATACGACATGGCCGGAGGGGCGGTAGTGCTGGCCGTAATGAAGGCGATCTCGGAAATGAAGATGTCCGTCAACGTAACCGCAATACTCCCTGCCGTGGAGAATCTAATCAGTGGGGGGGCAACAAGGCCTGGCGATGTCGTGAAGACGATAAACGGCAAGACTGTCGAGATCATAAGCACGGACGCAGAGGGCAGGCTTACACTTGCAGACGCCATAGGGTATGCCATAAAATATATAAAGCCGCGCGCTGTCATTGACATAGCGACCTTGACCGGAGCGTGCAGTATGGCCTTCGGCGGCGAGGCAATCGCAATGATGGGCACCGATGCAGAGCTTATGTGCCGCCTTAAGGCAGTGTCTGAAGAGGTGCACGAAAGGGTTTGGCCCATGCCTCTGTTTGAGGAATACGGTGAATACCTGAAGAGCGACATTGCCGATATCAAAAATGTGGGCGGAAGAAAAGGGGCGCTTTCATCGTCGGCTTATTTTCTGAAAGAATTCGCGGGCGATACGCCTTGGGTACATATGGATATAGCTGGCGCAGCCTGGAGCGACAAAGACCGTCCATATTCGGCCAAAGGCGCCACCGGTATCGGGGTCAGGCTGCTGTTGAATTTAATCAAGGAGATCTGATTGTGATATACATACTGACAGTTGTTGCTGTGCTTTTTGCCCCTTCGTTTGCCTTTGCCTGGGGCCCTATGACGCATATATATCTCGGAAACGAGATATTTTCATTTGCCCCGCTTCTGCCCGCCGGCATATTGGCCCTTATCAGAAAATACAGGCAGGATTTTCTGTATGGCAATCTGATGGCAGACACCATTCTTGGAAAGAAATATCTTCCGGACGACAGGAGTTCGCATAGCTGGGAGACGGCGTTCAATCTTTTCGAGCATGCTAAGACCGGCCCTGAAAAGGCCTTTGTCTACGGTTACCTCTGTCACCTGGCTGCTGACACTGTTGCGCACGAGACGCTGACGGAAGATTTGAAAGACATGGGGCACACATGGCTCGAACTGAAAGCGGACAGCGTCATAGACAAGGTTTACTGGCTCCAGTATGTGACCATGAGTAAACAAATGAAAAAGAGGCATGAGAGGTTCCTCGAGCAATCTGTCGAAAGCTACATCTTTTCCTTCAAGACCAACAAAAGGATATACAAAGGGATCGTATTCCTCTCGTTCCTGAATATGAAAAGAAAGAGAGGGATAGACAAGGCACAGATCGAGCGGCTGCACGGCGAGTCCATTCTCAGAATGGTCGATCTTCTCAATAACGGCAAAAAGTCAGCCGTTATCGAGAAAAGCCCTCTGTAAAAGTTCCCTTTGCCGATCATTCATATGCCTATCATCAATCTCTCGCCCCGGAGACTTTTTTGGCGGTTATCTCCGGCAACTTATAGTTGTCATGCTCAATAAAAGCTATCTGCATCCTTCTGATGCGATTGCCATGCTCCTGGAAAGGCTTTCTGTGCACGTTCCTGATACCGAAAGATTGCGGATCGAGGAGTGCTATGGCCGAATAGCAGCTTCTGACATTCTTTCCCGGGAAGACCTGCCGGGTTTTGCCCGCTCTACGATGGACGGCTATGCAGTGAAGGCATCCGATACATACGGCGCCAAGGAAAATCTTCCGGCGTATCTTAATCTTGGCGGAGAAATCTTTATGGGCGAGAAGCCCGACTTCGAGATAGGTGCAGGGCAGGCCGCAAAGATTCCGACGGGCGGCATGATTCCTCCGGGCGCGGATGCTGTTGTAATGCTGGAACATGTGCAGACGGTCTCGGACAATATGATTGAGGTCCTCAAGCCTGTGGCCCAGGGGGAAAACGTCATCCAGAGAGACGAAGACATCAGGAAGGGCGACGTCGTGGTCCGAATGGGGCGGAAACTCAGGGCGCAGGACATCGGGGCGCTGGCAGGCGTAGGCGTTACATCAATTGAAATCTTCAGAAAACCTGTGGTGGCCCTGATTTCTACGGGAGACGAGATTGTCCCGGCTGACAGCTCCGTCGGTCCGGGGCAGGTCAGGGACATTAATTCCTTTACCCTTTCAGGCCTGATACTGGAAGAAGGCGGGGTTGCCTGCAAGAAGGGTATTTTCAAAGACGATTATGACACAATCAGAAGTGGTGTTGAGCAGGCGCTGCGCGACTCGGATATGATAGTGATCATCGGCGGCACGTCAGCCGGCACCCGGGATATGACTGCAAAGATAATAGACGAGATAGGGAGTCCCGGCGTCCTTTTCCACGGAGTGGCTGTGAAACCGGGCAAACCCCTTATAGGAGGCGTTGTGCAGGGGAAGCCGCTTCTCGGCCTGCCTGGCCATCCAGCGGCTGCAGTGGTCTCTTTCGATCTTTTTATCGCGCCGCTTATCAGACTACTGTCGGGCGCTGACGTCTCTCTCAGATTCAGAAAATCTGTCAAGGCTGTCATGGGAAAGAGCATCGCTTCAGCCGCGGGGAGAGAAGACCATATCCGAGTTTATGTGGAGCAGGGCAATGCAGACGAACATAGGGCATTTCCGATCTTGGGGAAATCGGGTCTCATAACGACCCTTGTCAAGGCCGATGGAATTGTTATAATTCCGGCAGCGAAATTGGGACTTGATCAGGGCGAACCGGTCACCGTAAATCTTTTTTGAGGGGGTTGCTGAAGACGTGATAGATATAGTCAGAAACCTGTACGGCCGCATAGGCCGGCCGCTAAACTTTATGGAAGTATGTGGTACGCATACGGTTGCGATCTTCCGTCACGGCATCAGGAGCCTTCTTCCGGATGGGCTGAAATTGCTGAGCGGTCCCGGATGTCCGGTATGCGTGACTTCTATCCGGGACATTGATACAGCCATAGCAATAGCACGACAGGGCGATGCGATACTGACGACTTTCGGCGATATGATGAGGGTCCCTGGTGGCACCAAATCGCTAATGGAAGTTAAGGCCGATGGAGCCGATATCCGCATTGTTTATTCACCTCTTGACTCCCTGAAAATCGCCAGGGACAACCCTGACAGGAAGGTTGTATTTTTTTCAGCCGGCTTCGAGACGACTGCGCCGTCCGCGGCTGCAACCGTCTCAGAGGCAGAGAGACTGGGGATTCCGAATTTCTATCTTTATTCGGTGCACAAGGTAGTGCCGCCTGCACTGGAGGCGCTGTTGCTGTCGGACGACGTACGTATAGATGGATTCATTTTGCCGGGCCACGTCAGCACTATTATCGGGACGAAGCCGTATAAATTCATTCCGGAGAGATATTCAATCCCTTGCGCGGTAACGGGCTTTGACGCGAATGATATTTTCGGTGGAATAGCCATGCTTTTGAAGCAAATCCTTGAGGGAAAGGCGGTCGTGGAGGTCGAATACAAGACCGTTGTAAAAGAAGAAGGCAATCCGAAGGCGGTTAAGTTTATAGAGGAAATTTTCGAACCGGCTGACAGCTATTGGCGCGGCATCGGCATGATCCCGGGCAGCGGATTAAAGCTAAGGAACTCATGGGCGCACAGGGATGCTGAGAAGTCTTTCAATCTAGAAATCCCAGACACGTCCGAACCAAAAGGCTGCATGTGCGGACTTGTGCTCAGAGGGATAAAGATGCCTTCGGAGTGTCCGCTTTTTGCAAAGGTCTGCACACCGGACAGGCCTGTCGGGGCGTGCATGGTAAGCTCCGAAGGCAGCTGCGCGGCTTATTACCGTTACAGAGACGTCCTGGAGAGCTGACAAAAAGCTATCAATCGCCAAACGGCAGTATCGGCATTACATAGACATTGACTTCATTGACGCCGGCCACGCCCTGCGCTGCCTTCTTGATGTTTGCTACAAGCACTTCTTCCTGATACGGTGATGCACTTGTTTTTATGGCCACAACACCCTTTCTGGCATACACTTCAGCATCGGGGGCGTAATCTATAGTTGCAACCTTGACCCTGGCCGCCAGAAGCATCTCCTGAAAGACTTCCTGCGACTCACTGGTTGTCTTGAAGTGAGCAAGTCCAATCGTGTCCAGTATTATGGCGACAGCGTCATCAACGGTTATTTTCCCGACGTGAATGACGAGGTCATAGAGGCTCGAATCATTCGTGTCTATACCGTAAACATGCTGACTCCATTTTCTTCTCTCTTCATCATCATTCCTCAAAAGACGGGCAGCCTCTTTCTCGGATATCTTTTCGCGTTCCATCTCCCATTTAATGCGCTCGGACATACCGGCGATAATCCGTACCTTCAATACATGGGGAACGTCCTTAAGCAGAAAATGACCTGCCAATCCGTGGTAAACAACGTTATCCCGCAACAAATGCTCGAGAAAGGCAACCTGGTAATAAGCGATGAATTTCTCTTTCCCGTATGTTACTTTCTCCAGCGCTGAAGGCGCATCATGCAAGGCCCTTATGAGTTTAACCTCGGGTATGTTGAATTCCTTTGAAGCCTCAATAACGGTTTCGCGTGCAATGCATTCATATCCGAGTTTTGTAGCGACTTTTTCAGCGATCTCCTTCCCCTTTGTATATGATCCTCTGGAAATAGTAATGATGGACATCTATAAACCTCCTGAATTATTTTCCGGCGCTGCGGCTGGTTGCGTCAGAATCCACTGTGAGTTACAGTATATCAGGCGTTTCGAGAAAAAGCAAAATATCTCGCTTAAGTTGTGCTGCCTGTCTGCATTTCGCCCGGCGCCGCAGGGTCGTCTGCCTTAATTCCCATGCTGCCCGAAGATGGCGGCCCGGATGGACATGTCCTGAGCGGCTCTGCTTTGCAATACGGATACTTTACAGTCTCGCATTCCCAAAAAACGAGGTTGGGACAATTGTCGCGGCAATGTCTGTAATCGATTTTGTTGAAGAGTCTGGTTATAGAATCACCCTTCGAGACGAACCAGCGGTCCTGCTCCAGGATATTTTTGAGACCGGAGCGCTCCAAGACATCAGCGACAGGAGTCTTGACATTGGCCAGATATATTTCTACTCCCTTTTTCCTGAGATCAAGTATCAGCTCCCGCATCTCGTCGACGCCGGTGGAATCTATTTTGTTGACCATCTCCAGGTCAAGCAGGATGTATTTGAGATGCTCTTTAAACATCTCCGCCTTTTCAAGGACGGCTTTGCGAAAGAATTCAGCATTTGCAAAATATATCGAAAAATCCGGCAGCAGATAGATAATCTGGGGGCATACGGGCAATTTCTTTGCCTCTGCGTTCACAAAAATCTCGGATCTCGGATCGCGGGTAAGCATGATAATTCTCGGCGACATGGACTCCCAAAGGAATAGCAGCAACGACAGCGCGATGCCTATGAAAATCGCGTAGTCAGGCTTGGTTATCACAGCCAGAAAGAATGTTGTCAACGCCACGATGCCGTCATGTTTATTGGTGCGAAGCAGCTTCACAAACTGGCTCTGTCTAACGAGGCCGACAACCGCTGAGATTACGATGGCGGCTAAAGTAGCCTTTGGAAGGTGATGAAAAGCCGAAGTAAAAAAGACAAGCGTCGTGATTACTATGCATCCCGAAAAGACGTTGGAAAGGGCAGTCCTGCCGCCGGACTGCAGGTTGACCGCGCTGCTCGAGAAAGATCCGCTTACCGGGTACGCATGAAAGAAAGATCCTGCTATATTTGCTGCTCCCTGGCCAATCAGCTCCTGGTCGATATCAACAGACTGTTTTGTCTTTTCAGCTATCGTCTTGGTGATCGCCATAGCCTCCATGAATCCGACGATGGCTATAATGATGGCCGGACCTATCAGGCGAAAGAAGGCTTCAAGGTTGCTTGCCGCAGAAACGACTCCATGAATGTTCATCTGGTCCTGTGGAACCATGGGACCCATGTACTGCCAGAACGGAATGATGACAGAAGGCATCCCTGAGGGCATATCCCCTATGGTCTTGACGCCGTATTTATCAATGCCCAAGATGAAGCTGACGAAGGTGGTGGTCGCCAAGGCTATCATTGTGACCGGCAGCTTCCCGCTTATACGGCGGCCTCCGAATATCAGGACCAACGAAAAGAGCCCGATTCCCAGCGTATAAAGGTTTGCGTGAGAGGCGTTCTTGATGATATCTACAAATATCGGGAAGATAAATTCGCTGTCTCTGACCTGAATGCCCAGCAGATGTTTAACCTGGGTAGTTGCGATAATGATTGCTGCTGCGTTGGTAAAACCTATGATGACAGGATGAGACACGAATCTCATTATGAAGCCAAGCTTCAGCATACCCATTAAAAGCTGAAATGTGCCGACTATGGCAGCCAGATTTATCGCAATGATAATGAACTCCGGAGAGCCCGGTTTGGCAAACGGCAGGACGGACGCAAAAGTGAGCAGGCTCACAATAGCTACTGGCCCTGTGGCCAGTTGTCTGGAGCGACCCCAAAGCGCACCTACAATCGGAGGAATGCTTGCCCCGTACAGACCGTAAATAGGGGGCAAGCCGGCAATCATGGCATTGGACATCGATTGCGGTATCAGAACTGCAGCAACTGTGATACCAGCGATCAGATCAGGGATGATATCCTGTTTCCTGTAGTCCTTCAGCCAGCTTATGAAAGGGAATAGTTTTCTCATGCTGAAGTCTCTGTCCCCTAGCTGAGGGGTTGCCGGCTGCGAAATAAAGCGCGGGCCCTGAATCTAAATGTTTACTATTTTATATGTATAACTGATTTTAGCCGAGCCTTCAAGTGTAGCTTTGACAGAGCAGTATTTCTCTATCGACATCTCAATGGCTTTCTTTACGGCATATTCCGAAATGTCCCTTCCGGTAATGGTATATTCCAGCTTGATATCTACAAACCTGTGCGGATGGTTTTCGGCTTTTTCGCCGTTTACTCCGACCCGTATGTCGATGACATCCTGACGTTTCTTGCTAAGCACCGAGGCCACATCCATACCGGAACAACCACCGGTAGCAACAAGAAGCATTTCCATAGGCGTCATGCCAGTTGTCGTCTTGCCCGCTTCAGGGCTTGCGTCCATTATGACTGCATGACCCGATCCCGACTCGCCGACAAACTGAAATCCATCGACCCATTTCACAGTGGCTGTAAGCATTGTTGCCTCCTATTATATTATTTCGGGAACGACGCCGCTCATTTGGCTAAGGATTGGTCAACTGGAGCCGCTGAATGCCGGTCGCCTTTCCGCTCTGCTCGTCTATTTCCATTACAACTGCAGATAGCAGCGCCTTTCCCTCCGCCACATTGAATTTTCTCGGCATGTGGGTAAGGAACTTATCTATTATCTGGTCCTTTTCAATACCGATAACGCCCGCACTCGGTCCGGTCATGCCGACATCGGTTATGTATGCCGTTCCGCCGGGAAGTATCCTTTCGTCGGCTGTCTGAACGTGGGTATGAGTGCCGACCACCGCACTGACCTTGCCGTCGACATAGTATGCAAACGCCAGCTTTTCGGAGGTGGCCTCAGCATGGAAATCTATAATTATAATCTTTGCCGATTCCCGAATCTTCTCAAGGGCTGCCTTGGTAGTCCTGAACGGACAGTCGAGCGTGTTCATGAATATCCTTCCAGAGACATTTAGTACTGCCACCGGAAATTTTTTCTGAAAATTGAAAATTGTGCTCCCGATGCCGGGCACTTCAGGAGGATAATTAAGGGGCCTCAGTATGCGGTGTTCCTTGATGAGATAAGGTATGGCCTCTTTCTTGTCCCAGACATGGTTGCCTGTCGTCAGAATTTCTATACCGTACGAGAAAAGCTCTGTCGCAGTGGGTTCAGTAATTCCAAACCCGCCCGCGGCATTCTCCCCGTTTGCCACGACAGCATCGATCTTATATCTGCTAACAATGTTGGGCAGCAGAGACTTGACGGCCTGCCTGCCGGGCTTGCCGACTATATCGCCTATGAACAGTATCTTCATTCAATCATTTCGCATAATCGACGTGGCGAGATTCCCTTATGACGGTTACCTTTATTTGGCCCGGGTATGTCAGCTCGGATTCGATCTTCTTGCCCAGGTCTCTTGCCATAAGGGTGCACATCTCGTCGTTCACCAGATCCGGCTTTACTATCAGGCGTATCTCCCTGCCCGCCTGTATCGCGTAACACTTATCTACGCCGGAAAAGGACATGGCCATCTCCTCGAGCTTTTCGAGCCGCTTGAGATACAGCTCAATGCTTTCCCTTCTGACGCCCGGACGGGCTGCCGACAGGGCGTCTCCTGCAGCGACAAGGGCCGATTCGACCCACTTCGTCTCCACGTCGCCGTGATGCGCCATGATCGCATTTATCACAGCCTCCGATTCGCCGTATTTCTTGGCAAGGTTTGCTCCTATCTCCTGGTGAGAGCCCTCCATCTCGTGGTCGACGGCCTTGCCGATATCGTGAAGAAGTCCTCCCCTCTTTGCGAGCTTCGAATCCACACCGAGCTCTCCGGCCATCATGCCGGAGAAGAAAGCTACTTCTTTTGAGTGCTGCAGGACGTTCTGGCCATATGAAGTCCTGTACCTGAGTCTGCCGATCAGCTTGATTATCTCTGGGTGAACGCCCGAGATTCCAAGCTCGAAGACAGCCTTTTCTCCTTCCTCGCGGATTGTCGATTCGACCTCTTTTCTGACCTTTTCAACGACTTCTTCAATGCGTGCAGGATGTATCCTGCCGTCGGTAACCAGTTTCCCCAGAGCGAGACGGGCGATTTCGCGTCTGACCGGATCGTGCGCCGACAGTGTTACCATTTCGGGTGTATCATCGACTATGATATCGACACCTGTTGCAGCCTCAAATGCGCGAATGTTTCTGCCCTCGCGGCCTATGATTCTGCCTTTCATCTCGTCGCCGGGAAGACTCACGGCCGAAACAGTAGCATCAGCAACGTAATCTGCAGCGTAGCGCTGAATTGCAAAGCTAATGACCTCGATTGCTTTCTTTTCAGCATTTTCTCTTGTCTCATCCTCTATCCGTTTGATAAGCTTGGCGGCTTCAAATCGAGACTCTTCTTCGATCCTTCTGAACAATTCCTGCCGCGCCTCATCGGACCGCATTCCCGAAATGTTTTCAAGGGTCTGCGTCTGTTCCCGTATAAGCTGTAGGCTCCGGTCTTCCTGTTCGTCCAGCTGTTTCTCCCTTAAACCAAGATCCTTGTCTTTTTTTAATAAGTCGCCCTCTTTCCTCTCGATCTGGTCAATTTTTTTCTCCAGAGACTCTTCCTTTTGCCTGAGTCTCTTGTCAAGGTGGTTTATTTCCTTGGTCCTCTCGCGTATTTCTCGCTCAGCTTCAGCCTTTGCCTGATATATGGCGTCTTTTACGGAAACAGCTGCGTCTTTTTTGATAACCTCGGCTTCTCTCTTTGCCTCTTCCAACTGGCGGGACCGTTCATTCTCAAAAGCGATCTGTTGCGTCTTCAGGGTCTTTTTGTAGGCCAACATGAAAGCAAGACCGCTTAGGACCCCGGCAACGACAGCGATCAGGATGTAAAGAATCGTGTACGTCATGTTTAGAATCCTCCTCTATGGTAATGAAAAGAGGGGATAAAACGGATAGCATTTATAGCTGGCACTACAATGTGCAGGATAGCTATCAAAGCGCCCCTCTCTTACTGTTGAAAAAACAACTGCGCCGTGAAACTCGGCGATGCGAGAAAGGGCTGATAGCGAAGGACTTCAGAAGTAAAGATTCCGAAGGTCTCGAAGAAACAGGGGCGAAGCGGGCATCGTAAAATAATCATTGCACGTTCCCGCACTCACAGGTTTATCTTTATTTATAAGGCTCATTTTCATTGCCCTGCTCCTGTATATACTTTGCGACTTTCGCCTATCAACCGGTTGCTTACGCATCTTCAGCATCTATATTCAAGACAGATTGTCTGTCAGTACGGCTTAGTTAACCCACCCTGCCGTGTAGCAAAAAATTAGATCCCCGTGTTTAATAGTGGGTGCTTCGAAGGTATCTTAGGCTTTCTCCGCATGGGGAGACATGCACACCGAATACCTAACGCTCGCTCCCAAAAGATCTAACTTGCCGGGATCAACTTTTTCACTTAATCACGTGCAGGGCAGGCAAGCTATCTATATTATTTATACCAAAATATGTGCTATGTAGGCAACTATATTATGCGGAGGGGCAATTCCTTCTTGGTTCGAAAAAACAAATCGTGTATAATGAGGCTAAAAAACAAGGGGGAACCAATATGAAGATTAAGAAGATCCTTTTCCCGACAGACTTCTCCGAAGGGGCCCTGGCTGCGCTGCCGAACGCTGTTGATCTTGCTAAATCCTACGGTGCCAAACTCTACCTTCTGCATGTAATCTATGACATGGGCATGGCTACCGGTCTGCATGTCCCTCACGTTTCGCTTGATGCCCTCTACGACGAGATGGAAAAGGGAGCTGTGAAGGAGCTCGAAAAATTTGGAGGAGAACTAAGGCGCGGGCTTACGGATGTGGAATGCAAAGTTATCAGGGGAGTGCCTTATGAAGAGATCCTGAAATTCGCAGCCGACAACGGCATAGATATTATCGTCATAGGCACCCATGGGCGCCACGGAATAGACCGGGTAATCTTCGGAAGCACTGCCGAAAAAGTGGTCAGAAACTCGGCGTGTCCGGTGTTGACGGTAAGGAGCAAGACGGCTAAGTGATCCAGCCGTATCCTTCGGACTTTGCGTGTCGAATTTGGACAACCCCGTGGTTTTATTAATACAGGATAACCGAGGGTATCAGTCCGATTGCAAGCATCATGACCGCACTGATGAAAAGGGCCGCCGCAAGGCCAAACGACGGCATTACACCGACTGTCTCGCTCATCGGCTTCATATACATGTTCATTATGATCCTTAGATAGAAAAATGCTGAAATGGCGCTGAACAATACTGCAATTATTACAAGCCATGTATAGCCTGCGTTGACCGCTGCCATGAATATATAGAATTTACCGATGAATCCTGCGGTTGGCGGAATGCCCGCAAGCGAGAACATGAATACGAGCATGAGGGCTGCCGTAAACGGATGGCTTTTGGAAAGGCCGTTATAGTCGGAAATATTCTCTCCTTTTTCAAGCAGTATCACAATCCCGAAAGCTCCAAGGTTCATGAACGTATAGATAAGAAGATATACCTTCATGGCATTCATAGCTTCGTTGGTGCCGGCGATCAGGGCCATCAGGATATATCCGGCATGCGCGATCGAAGAGAAGGCAAGCATCCTTTTTATGTTGGTCTGGACTATGGCCATTACAGTTCCCACAGCCATGGTCAGCACTGAGATGACCGCAAGAATTACGGTCCAGTATGGTTCAAATGTTTGAAACGCAGTGAAGAAGATTCTTCCCAGGACGGCAAATGCGGCCGCTTTGGGTGCTGTGGACATGAACGCGGTTATGGAGGTAGGAGCGCCTTCATAGACGTCCGGTGCCCACATATGAAACGGTACAGCCGATATCTTGAATGAAAATGCGACGATAATCAGTATCATGCTGAGCATCAGCGGCAGCGTGGGAGGTGTCTGCCTCAGATATGACGCGATGCCGTAAATATCCGTTGTTGTCGTAAGGCCGTAAACCATAGAAATGCCATAGAGAAGCAGCGCAGAAGAAAAAGCGCCTAGCAGGAAGTACTTCATGGCCGCCTCGGATGAACGGGGGTCGTGTTTCTTGACTCCACAAAGAATGTAGAGGCTCAGGGACATAAGTTCTATGCCCAGGAATACCATGATGAAATCCCTTGCCGACGCCATTATCATCATGCCCGTAGTTGAGAAGAGCAGCAGGCTGTAATATTCGCCGAAGTCGGCCTGTTCGATCTGAAGGTACTTCAGCGAAATCAGGATGGTCAGTATCAGACTAATCAGGAAGATCATCTTGAAATAGACGCTGAAATCGTCGCTGATAAACATGCCGCCGAAGGCCTCTCCCTTGCACAGCGGTAAAAGATAGATGACGATTGCCGAGGCAACAATGCCTGCATAACCGAGAGGCTTTTTGTTGGTAAATACCAGTTCGGCCAGCAGCACCAAGCTTCCGACAATGGCCATGATAATCTCTGGAATGACCGGCGTCAGGTCGGGGAAGGGGACGTTCATTTTACCACCTCAACAATCTGCGCGGCAACATTCGCCTGCCCCGCGCTGTTGATCCTGTCCAGAAGTCCCTGCACAGACGCGTCCATGAAGCTCAGAAATGTATTGGGATACACGCCTATCCAAAAGACAAGAATAACTAGCGGTATCAAGGTCATCATCTCTCTCATCCCCAGGTCTTTGAATCCGTGGCCTAAAAGAACTGGATTGGTCTCGACAAAAAAGACATTCTGATAAAGCCAGAGCATATATGCGGCCCCGATTATCACGCCTGTGGCCGCCAATACTCCGAGCGTCTTTGATGCCGTAAATCCACCAACCAGTATAAGGAATTCGCCTATGAATCCATTGGTTCCAGGCAGGCCGATTGCCGCAAGCGTAAAGATCATGAATAGGGCTGAATAAACGGGCAGGACATTTGCGGCCCCTCCGTAATCCGATATGCGTCTCGTATGAGTTCGTTCATAAACTATACCCACCAGAAGGAAGAGCGCTCCGGTTACTATCCCATGGTTCAGCATCTGCAGAATGCCGCCCTGCAGTCCTTGCATGTTGAATGCGAAAAGACCGAGCGTTACAAAACCCATGTGGCTGACAGAACTGTATGCGATCAGGCGCTTCAGATCTGTCTGTCCCAAACAGATAACCGCGCCATAGATGATAGCGATCACGGACAGCACCATCATTGCCGGGGCAAGGGCTTTTGATGCATCGGGAAGCATCGGCATGTTGAACCTCAGAAAACCGTAAGCTCCCATCTTGATCAGAATGCCTGCAAGGATGACGCTGCCTGCCGTCGGGGCTTCTGTGTGAGCATCCGGAAGCCATGTATGGACGGGAAACATCGGGACTTTGACTGCAAATGCCGCAAAGAATGCCCAGAACAGTATTATCTGCAGGTCAAAGGGATAATTGGTATTCATCATGCGGAGCATGTCGAACGACCTGTCGGTCTGGAAATAAAGTACGATTACACCGACAAGCATAAGGACGCTCCCAACGAGTGTGAAGAGAAAGAACTTGATAGCAGCGTATACCCTGTTAGGTCCGCCCCAGACGCCGATCAGAAGATACATCGGGATTAGCATGGCCTCCCAGAATATATAGAACAGGAACATGTCGAGACTGCAGAAGACGCCGATCATTGAGCCTTCAATAAGAAGAAGCGATGCATAAAACTCCTTTGTTTTGTCCGTAATGCTGGTCCATGATACGCTTACGCATAGGATGGTAAGCAGCGCCGACAGCAGGACGAACAGGACGCTTATGCCGTCGACCCCTATAAAGTATTCGATCGACCAGCTCCTGATCCAGGCAGATCGTTCAACGAACTGCATTGCCGCGGTGCCCTTATTGAAATTTGTAAATAGCGGAAGCGCCAGCAGGAAAGTTACAAGACTTACGATCAGCGCCGTCCATTTGATCTGCGTCGCACGGGCTCGGCTGGTCAAAAGGACGAGAACGGCACCAAGGATGGGGAAAAATATCAGGGTAGACAGAATGGGATATGGGAGGTCTTTGGTGAGTTCGGCGCCGAAAAAAACCAGCAGCGCGAACATCAGAACCATAGCGACTGTCCTCAGCATGGGATAGTTTGATTTAGGCGTCTCAGTATTTACGGGGTGACTATCGTGCCCCATGCAATCCCTCCTGTTAAACCTCGCATTTGCCGAACCGGAAACCTATTTTGTGAATATAATCATAATCAGGGTAAGGATGGCGAAAAAGCCCACGCACATGCCTATCGCATAGTGCTGCAGGTTTCCGCTCTGAACCTTCCTGATATGCTCTCCGAAGGCCGCGATCCTGCTCGGTATGCCATTGACTATGCCTTCGATTATTTTGCCGTCCGTGACCGCCACCAGAATGTTGACCGCGGCCCACTTAACCGGTCTCACTATGATGAAATCATAAAGCTCGTCGACATAATATTTGTTCCACAACACCTTATGTATTGCTCCGAACTTGACGGAGAGACTTTGCGGAATGCCGGGCATCCAGAGATAAAAGAGCATCGACGTAAGGATGCCGACTCCGGCAACGGTTACAGATATACCCATTACCAGCCATTCCTTGGAGTGAGATCCATGCACGTGAGGATGGCCGAGAACAGGCTCAAAAAAATGAGCGATCCAGTTGTTTCCGCCCAGCAGCGGCGATATTCCAATCCAGCCTGCGGATATCGCTCCGGCGCCCAATATGATAAGCGGCACGGTCATTGAAGATGGAGATTCATGCAGGTGATGTTCCAGTTCATGACCGCCTCTGAACGACCCGAAGAAGGCAAGCCATATTATTCTGAAGCTGTAGAATGCGGTAAGGCCGGCAACAATGGTGCCGATGATCCATACCGTTTTTCCGATGGGTCCGCCATTGTATGCCAGCCAGAGGATTTCGTCTTTGCTGAAGAATCCGGCGAGCCCCGGGATTCCGGCGATGCTGAGTGAAGCAAAAAAGAAGGTCCAGAAAGTGATCGGCATATGCTTTCTAAGGCCGCCCATCTTCTGTATGTCGAGTTCGCCGGACATAGCGTGCATTACACTGCCGGCGCCCAGGAACAGAAGGGCCTTGAAGAATGCGTGAGTGTAAAGGTGAAAAATTCCGGCACCGTAAGCCCCCACTCCGCATGCCAGAAACATGTATCCCAGCTGGCTGCATGTCGAGTAGGCTATGATCCTCTTTATGTCGTTTTGGACCAGCGCAATAGTTGCTGCAAACAGGCTTGTCAATGCCCCCGTTATTGCGACAACCGCCATTGCAGTCGATGATAGATTGAAGAGGGGGCTGAAGCGAGCAACCATAAATACGCCCGCCGTTACCATTGTGGCGGCATGTATCAGCGCGCTGACAGGCGTCGGGCCTTCCATGGCATCCGGAAGCCAGACATGCAGGGGGAGCTGTGCAGATTTGCCGACAGCCCCGCAGAATAGTAGAAGGGCTATAAGCGTTATCAGGTCGACGTCATATCCCAGCAGGCTGATGGTCTGTCCCTGCAGCGAGCCTACCTTGGCGAATATGTCGGAGTACTGGATGGAGCCGAGAAAAAGAAAAATCATTATCACGCCGAGTCCGAAACCGAAGTCGCCGAATCGATTCACTATAAACGCCTTTTTCCCTGCATCTGCGGCGCTCTTTTTTTCATACCAGAAGCCGATCAGGAAATACGAGCAGAGGCCGACTGCCTCCCATCCGAAATAGAGCTGAAGCAGATTGTTGCCCATGACGAGCATGAGCATTGAGAACGTAAAAAGGCTCAGATACGAAAAAAATCTGTAGTAGCCCGGATCGCCGTGCATATAACCGGATGAATAGATATGAACGAGCAGACTCACGGTCGTAACGACGATCAGCATAATGGCTGTAAGCGGGTCTATAAGAAAGCCGATGCTGACCTTAAACGACCCCGAGAGCACCCATGTATATGCGTCATAGTTAAGATTTTTACCATTGACAACCTCAAAGAAGGTTATTACCGCTATCAGAAACGATCCGAAGACGGCAAGGGTGGAAACCCAGTGGGCGCGTTCCTTGAAAAGCTGCTTGCCTACGAGGATATTTATAACGAACGCGGCTAAGGGAAGTATAGGTATCAGCGTATATTTGTCCATTTGCCGGGCCTTATCCTTTCATGTCTGTGATTTCGTCCGTATGCACAGCGCCCTTGTTTCTTACCAGCGTAACGAGAATGGCAAGGCCGATAGCTGCCTCTGCAGCCGCTACCGTTATGATGAAGAAGACGAATACCTGGCCCCGAAGGTCCTGCAGATAGTGGCTGAACGCCACCAGACTGATATTTACTGCGTTAAGCATGAGTTCCACGCAGACCAGCATTATAATGAGGTTTCTCCTGATCATGAACCCCACGACGCCGACCATGAAGATTATCGTGCTAAGCCCTATATACCATTCCAGAGGAACCATCTGTCAACCACCCCTAATTCTTCTTTTTGGCGAGCACCATTGCCCCCACAATAGCAATCAAGAGAATGATCGAAGCTATCTCAAAAGGAAAGAGATATTCGGTGTATAAAACCTTGCCAACAATCTTTGTATTGGTCTCTTGTTGGATTACATCTATGGTGTAAGGTCCAAGCGGGCCTTTCAGAAAATCCCTGATTGAAAGAAAGATAAGGAGTAGTATGGATACCCCGATCGAAACGCTGAGAGGCCATTCGCCAATGAACGGCTCGGTAAATACTTCCATCTTAAGGTTTAGCATAGTTATGACGAACAGAAATAGGACGAGAATAGCACCGGCATACAGGATTACCTGAACAGCTGCTAGGAATTCGGCATTAAGAAAGAGGTAAAGCGCTGCAATATGGAAGAAGAGCGCCAGCATGAAGAGGACGCTGTGAATGGGGTTCTTTCTCGTTATCACAAGGATCGACAGAGTGGTCGTTGCGATGGCGAAATATATGAAAAAAATCACCGGCAGCACTATTCGCCCTCCTTCTTCGCTTCTGTTTTTTCTTCAGCCTTAACAGCGGGATCAGCGGCCTTTTCGGCTGCAGCAACTGGCGGTTTTTCGGGCGTAGGCGCTGGCTGTACGGCGATCGGCCTGATCGGGACAGGTCCCTGTTCACGCTTTGATTTAGGCATCTTGGATATATCGACTCCATCCGGACGCCAGAACTTGTTCCAGTATACGTCTCCGCTGAGGGTGGCGACGTAATCGTCCCAGTTCGTCAGCAGCTTGTTCTTGTCAAAATAGATCTCTTCTTTCGTATATGCGCAATATTCATAGGATTCGGTCAGGACTAACGCGCAGACGGGGCATACCTCAACGCAGTACCCGCAATAAATGCATCGCAATGCTTCGATATCGTACTGTTCCAGAAAAGGCTTGTTATTCTCGTCCCTGCCTTTCTTCAGTGAAATGCACTGGGACGGGCAGATATTTACGCACTTCATGCACATGATGCATTTCTGCCTGCCGGTCTTGGGGTCCCTGACAAAAGCATGTTTTCCCCTGAAGCCGGGGTAGATCTTCCTCTTCTCATCCGGGTACTGGATGGTAACAGGCTTTGATAGCATCATCTTGAAGGTAAGTGCCATCCCCTTGAGTATCTCCACAAAGAGGACAGTATTTATGAACTTCTTAATAGTCAACGTTTGGTCCTCTAAAATGCATATTTAGCTATTGACGTTATTACTATATTTGCCAAGGAGATCGGGATCAGTATCTTCCAGCCCAGACTCATCAGATGGTCATATCTGAACCTTGGCACAGTCGCGCGTATCCAGTAATACAGGAAAAGATGGCAGTATACCTTGAGGAGGAACCAAACTATCCCGGGGACGAGTGCTAAGAAAGGCAGGGCCTGTATCACTATAGGAGGCAGCGTCCAGCCGCCCAGAAAACATGTGACCGCTATGCATGACATGATTATCATAGCGATATATTCGCCCAGGAAGAAGAGGGCGAATCTCATGCCGCTGTATTCGACGAAATATCCTGCAACGAGCTCACTTTCGGCCTCTGGCAGGTCGAAAGGCGTCCTGTTGGTCTCTGCAAAGGCGCATATCAAAAACAGGATGTATGCCGGGAATTGTATAACGGCGAACATCCCGTACCAATGTTTCTGCTGGGCCTCGACTATCTCGACAAGATTAAGAGAGCCTGACAGCATCATTACACCGACCAAACTCAAGGCCAGCGCTATTTCATAACTTATGACCTGGGCCGACGATCTCAGGCCGCCCAGGAATGCGTACTTGGAATTGGAAGACCAGCCGGCCAGTATGATGCCGTAAGCGCTTAGAGACGACATTGCGAAAAGGTAGAGCAGGCCGACATTTACATTAGCAATAACAAAATCGTCAAAAAAGGGAATCACAGCGAGTGCGCTGACTGTAGCGAAAAGCGCGATCATAGGTGCGGCCTGAAAAACCAGGCGATCACCTGCGCTCGGTATGATATCTTCCTTGAAGAAAAGCTTGATGAAATCAGCAAAGGGCTGCAGCAGGCCATGCGGACCGACCCGCATCGGGCCAAGTCGAATCTGCATATGGCCGATTATCTTTCTTTCGAACCAAGTCGAGTATGCGACATGCAGCATGGCTACGACGATCACCACGGCAATTTTGATCAGCATCAGGACCATCCGCAGAAGAAAATCAGCAGTCCCGGCATCCATAATTCCGTAGAATGAGCTAGTATCCATTCATATCCACCTTTAGATTATCTGTCGCATTCACCTAAGACGATATCGATGGTTCCGATGTTGGCAATGACATCAGCGACAAGAGAGCCTTCGGACAATTTCGGCAAAACCGA